>Ga0209075_1000354_pt1 | contig 44262 bp, 33 predicted proteins | sample Stecom2011_FD_187523 | JGI IMG/M metagenome (GOLD analysis project Ga0209075, IMG submission 187523) | Agricultural soil microbial communities from Utah to study Nitrogen management - Steer compost 2011 (SPAdes) (version 2) | ecosystem: Environmental > Terrestrial > Soil > Agricultural land...
ATAAACTAAGTCCCGTATATCAAAAGGAACCGTTGCAGCAAGAATAAAAAAGAAAATAGACACCCCTAATCCAACAGGAAAATCTGTAAATTCAGCTATTCGCATATAAGGCCAATAGACAGAAACAAGCGCCCATTGTAGCGCAATAAGATAAATTTTAGCATAAGGAATGTCACGTAAAGCCATAGATTTAGGATGAATTTTCATCGCATAAAGCACTCCTATGATCGCGCTAAAAGCGAGGAACCAAAAATCAATGTTCCATCCTAAAACTGTAAAATAAATTGTAACTGAACCGACAATTCCAATTATCGCCAACACCTTAATCAATAGCACGTGGTTCTCCAACCAATGGTGGCGATCTGAGGATTTTACTTTCACTTCCTTAAGACGAAGAATACGCTGAATGTTGTAAATAAATAAGGTTGCGAAAAAAACGGTAAGACCAATTCCAACATCGTGTGGATTGCCTAATTTTACCGCGCAAGCATAGGCAAGTACACCAGCTGACAAGCTGACCAAAATGTTGCTGTATATTAGGGATTGAAGTACGCGCATATAAATTTCAAAATTACATGATTTTTATGGAGCATAAGCAATCAAAATTATAAAATAAATCAATTTAATTTTCAACCTCTTATGCGATAAAAAGTCAACTAAAGAAAGGTTCTTCATCTATAGAAAAACCATCATTGTCAGATATTTATCAAAGGCCATCTTATATACTCGAAATATTCTCTTCTCAGAACTATATATCTTATATTTGCAGTCTCAAAAAAACTGTAAAAAATGAGCGCATTTTCAAAACGACACATAGGTCCTTCACAGGATGAGAAGTCAGCAATGTTAGCTGAAATCGGAGTAAATTCAATTGATGAATTGATGGAATTAACCGTTCCTAAAGACATTCGATTAAAAAATGAATTGAATATCGATACTGCCCTAACGGAAAAGCAGTATTTAGATCATATTGGTGATTTAGCTAGAAAAAACAAAGTATTCAAGTCTTATATTGGATTGGGATACAGTGAAACTAATGTACCACCAGTTATCCAACGTAATATATTGGAGAATCCAGGATGGTATACTGCATACACACCTTACCAAGCTGAAATTGCACAAGGAAGATTGGAAGCTTTATTGAACTTCCAAACCATGATTATTGATTTGACAGGTTTAGAGATTGCAAACGCTTCTTTACTTGATGAATCGACTGCAGCAGCTGAGGCAATGATTATGTTTTATAACGCAAGGTCTCGTGATGATGTTAAGGCAGGTAAAAAGAAGTTTTTTGTTTCTGAATTTACCTATCCTCAAACTATAGATGTAGTAAAAGGAAGAGCTAAGCATTTAGGAATTGAATTGGTATTTGGAGATCCAACCAACTTCGACTTAAAAGACGACTCGTTTTTTGGAGCTTTAGTTCAATATCCTGACGTTTATGGTCGCGTAAAAGACCTTAGAGGATTTGTTAAGCAATTATCTGAAAAAGGAGTAAAAGTAGCAGTTGCTGCAGACATCATGTCTTTGGTTCTTTTAGAAGCACCAGGGAAAATGGGAGCTGACGTTGTTTGTGGTTCAACACAAAGATTTGGAGTTCCAATGGGATATGGTGGACCTCACGCAGCATATTTCGCAACACGTGAAGAGTACAAAAGATATATTCCAGGAAGAATTATCGGAGTGTCTAAAGATGCTGACGGGAATGTTGCCTTAAGAATGGCACTTCAAACACGTGAACAACACATTAAGAGAGATAAAGCAACTTCAAATATCTGTACAGCACAGGCTTTATTAGCTGTTATGGCAGGGATGTACGCTGTATATCACGGTCCGCAAGGAATGAAAGAGATAGCGCAAAACATTCACAACCAAACAGCAACGATTCACCAATCGATTGAAAAATCTGGATATAAAGTTCTTCATAATGATTACTTCGATACGCTATGGGTTGAAACTCCAGCAGGATTGTCTTGTGAAAAATTAAGAACAATAGCTGAGGAGCACCATATTAACTTACGTTACATAAATGAAAATCAATTTTCAATAAGTGTTGGTGAAAGAACAAATGATGCAGAAGTAAAAGAATTAGTTATCGTTTTAGAGCTTGCTGCTAATGCAAAAAAGACAGATGTTGAATTTATTTCCTCTTCAGTAAATAAAGATTTAGCACGTAAAACTGAAATATTGACGCACGAAGTGTTCAACACTTATCATTCTGAAACAAAAATGATGCGTTACATGAAATGGTTAGAGAACAAAGACCTCTCTTTGGTTCACTCTATGATTGCATTGGGTTCATGTACAATGAAACTAAACGCAGCATCACAATTAATGCCGATTACTTGGCCAGAATTCTCAAACATACATCCATTTGCTCCAGTAAACCAAGCAGTGGGTTACCATGAAATGATCAAGGAACTTGAGAAAGATTTATGTGAGATTACTGGATTCTATGCAATGTCTATGCAACCTAACTCAGGTGCACAGGGAGAATATGCTGGATTAATGGTAATTAAGGCATACCATGAATCAAACAACCATTTCGAAAGAGATATTTGTTTAATTCCTTCATCAGCACACGGAACAAACCCTGCGTCAGCGGTAATGGCTGGATTTAAAGTCGTGGTTACAAAATGTGATGATGCTGGAAACATCGATATCGAAGATTTAAGAAAGAATGCTGAAAAATACAGTGATAGATTAGGAGCTGTAATGGTTACTTACCCATCTACTCACGGAGTATTCGAAGCAGGAATTAAAGAAATAACACAAATCATCCACGACCACGGAGGACAAGTGTATATGGATGGTGCAAACATGAATGCACAAGTTGGATTAACAAATCCAGGAAACATTGGTGCAGACGTTTGTCACTTGAACTTACATAAAACATTTGCTATTCCTCATGGAGGAGGTGGGCCAGGAATGGGACCAATTGGTGTTGCAAAACACTTAGCTCCTTTCATCCCAGGAAGTCCATTTGTTGATGGTGTTGGAGGAGAGAAAGCAATCCATGCTATATCTGCTGCTCCTTTCGGAAGTGCGCTAATTCTATTGGTGTCTTACGGATACATTAAGATGTTAGGAACAAAAGGATTGAAACATGCAACGGAAATGGCGATTGTGAATGCCAACTACATCAAGGCACGTTTAAAGAAACACTACCCAATTTTATACTCTGGAGAAAACAACACTGTTGCTCACGAGATGATTTTGGATTGTAGAGGTTTTAAGCGTTCGGCAAACATTGAAGTAGCAGATATCGCAAAACGTCTGATCGATTATGGCTTCCACTCTCCTACCGTTTCTTTCCCAGTTGCTGGTACATTAATGGTTGAGCCTACTGAATCTGAAGACAAAGCAGAATTAGACCGTTTCTGTGATGCAATGATCAATATCCGTAAGGAAATTCAATTCATTGAAGATGGCCATGCAGATAAAGAATCAAACCTTTTGAAAAATGCGCCGCATACTGCTGAGTGTATTATCAATCAAGAATGGAAATACGATTATACAATAAAAGAAGCAGCATATCCATTGCCTTACTTGGTACGTAACAAGTTCTGGGTTTCTGTTCGTCGTGTTGATGATGCGTATGGAGATAGAAACTTAATGTGTTCTTGTCCTGCCATCTCTTCATACAATATTGAAGAAGAAGAAGCATTTGCATAAACTTAAAAGCGAAGAGGAATTAACTTTCTTCTTCGCTTTTTTTCTTAAAACACTCAATTATGGATTACGCAGTAGAGATAAAATTCAAAAAATTAGTAGCAGAGTTAGATGAAATTTTTGGTGGAGGTTTAGATGTACAATCTATCTTATTTCTCATTGGAGTTCAAGAGCTGGGTAAAGGTCATAAAAACTTCAGTAAAAGAGAGAAGACTGAGCTTATGCATGTTGCTGTATGTACTGTTTTGGAACCTTATGGTTATTATAAAACAATAGGAAGGGACGAAGAAAATTGGCCTCATTTTGAGTTTCTAAAGGAATTACCACCACTTGATGATCGTCAGCAACAACATTTAATGAAAGAGGCAATAATGCTTTATTTCAAAGCTGAGAACAACGAGACTCCAGAGAATATTGAAATTCCTGAAGTGCTGAGGTATTTCGAAAAATAAATATTATGTTCCTTTTTAAAACAATTGTTATGACTTCAGTCTAAATCTGTAATTATCCTTGTTTACGCAATTCCTCATTTTCGGATGATTGAGCAATGAAATTTAAGAAAGCACTGATTAAAGGGTGAGGAGCTTCTCTTGTACTACACACTTGGGGTAAACTCATCGAGGCAACACAAAACTGTCGAGACTTCAAACTAATCACTTCTGGTTCATCAAATTGATTGATTCCTTCCACATCGATTACTTCTTGTTTAAGCACTTCTAAAATTGCTGGATAGATTGAATACCGTGCATTGGTTAACTCTACCCGATTCGTGTCTTTATATAAAGAATTCAATGCATTTGATAAAGGGCGCACTTCCACAGTTTCAAATTCATTCTCTGTCGCCAAGTTATTAGATATAACCTTTTCATGATTCGGATTAAGGTTAAACAACTTAACAATAACTTCTAAAAAGGTCTTAAAGCTTATCCCGGTATACAATACAGGGACTTGACTATTCATTACTGATTTGATGACTCCATTTAAAAAGAAACCATTTTCATAAGGCCCTGGCGCAAACCAAAGCCCATCATATTCGTTAAACTTATTAGGTTTTAAACTTGCAGCTTCATGAATACGAATCCAATAATAATTAATGTCAATATCCAACAATTTAGCTGAATGCTCTATTGCTAAATTAGTCGCATGATGTGCATTAAGTGCAAAATTAAAATCACCTATTATTCCAATCTTCAGGGCTTTCCGCATAAGATAAAGTCACTATTAGAAGGAAAAGGTATTAAAAAAAAATGGGCATTCCTATAAAGGATGCCCAATATTTATTGTGTGAATCAAATTCTATCTTTGGAAATACCCTTCAAAAACAGCGTTTTGAAAAGTAACAGTGTCGGTTGGGTTGGTAACGTTATCCACTAAAGACACATTAAACCTAGCACTAAACTTCATATAATCACCATTTTCATCTGATTCTTGAACCAATGAAGTAAAAGTAAAGTCTTGTGGAAGTGCTGAGTTTTCATCACTGATCCATACTCCTCCTTGACTGTCTCTAAATACGATTTCTACACCTGAGTTTGCTCCCAGTTTATATGTAGGATTAACATTGTTGTTAAAGAAAGCAGTAAAAGCTTCTAATTTTGGTACAATAACATTATCTGTGTTGAAAATCAGCTTTCCAATACCTATCTGAATGAAATCCATTTTTTGATCAGATTTGATTGAAGAATAATAAGTAATCTTTGAAGGCTGTGGTACAGGCAATAATTCCTTTGCTTGCGTTGCATCACAATAGTACCCGTTAAAATCTTTAATTATTTCATAACTTGATCCTTCAAGAAAACCACTAAAAGAAGCAGGTAAGTTAACTTCAGGAGTTGGTGCAGGAATTACTTCGTGCTTAATACAAGAAGAAAATACAAACAACCCCAATATAATCGATAATCCTGTTAAATGTCTCATAATAAAATATGTTATATAGCGAATATACGTAAAGAACTCTTAAAAGGTTGTGTTAAAAACATAATATCTTAACTATAATTAGCTAACTAACTGATTTCATTCACAAAAGGAGGTATCTGTAAGTTCAACTGCTTTGCTGCATTTATAATTATTTGCTGTTGATAAGGAAGTAAAAACAAATCCTTATTGATGAAATCACTGATTTTTCTATTGGATAAAAAATAATTGCTTAAGTTTTCACCATACTCCTCTTTTATAACCTCTTTTACTGGCAGAAAGAATGATTCTTTAAAATATTGTTGACGTTGACGACGTTGACTGATTTCTTGTTTTTCTTCTCGGGATAACAATCCAATACTTGGCTGACCCATTGTAATTTTATTTTCAGCAATCTCTTGTTCAGCTTCATTTATTAGTTTCTGAACATGACTTTGGGTTTCTTCTGTTCTAAATTTTGGATGAATTCCTTTTAAAGACGTCCATTGACTTATTTTTTTAGGAGAAGTTGCCAGTTCAAGAACAACCTTCTTGTCCAATACCTTATAAGTTGGACGATTTAATGATTCAGCTAATTGCTCACGGTAATCCATGAGTTTTTCAAAGCGTATCCATTCGCGCAAAGACAATAACTTTTGATCCTTCTTTGTCAAATATTCAGCAATTGCTCCATTTGACCAATCGTGATTTTCAAAAGCAATCATCTCTTGTGCTAACCACTCTTCTTTTCCTGCCTTGCGAATACGTTCTTTTAGCTTAGAAGTAAGTGCTGGAAGGTAAAGTACATCTTCAGCTGCATACATGCATTGCTGCTCTGTTAAAGGCCGTTGAAACCAATTGCTTTTCTGTTGACTTGATTTTCCCTCTGCATAACTTTCATCCTCTAAGATGATTGAAAGTGTATTGTTTAAGGACAATGTATCATAATCAAGAAGTCTTGTAGCAATACCAAGGTCAAGAATATTATTTGGACGCGCCCCTAAGTGGTGAAACAAACGCATGTCTTCATTAAAAGAGAAACATATAATTTGAATGTTTTCATCCTCCAGGATAGGGAAAATATGTTCGACTTCAATATCCGTTAAAGGATCAATCAAATAACAAGTTTCTCCATCAAATATTTGCATTAAGCAAAGGTTGAAACCATAACGGAAGTGATTCTTATCAAATTCAAGATCAATAAATATTTCTTTCTTAGTGGACAAAATAGATATTGCCTCCTCGAAGCTTTCTTTATTGTCTATGTATAGAATATTTGGTTTCATTAATGGTCTCTTGACATCAAGTACTTTGCTAATCCAAGCAATTCTTTTTTGTTTTCCTCAGGCACGTTAATTTGTCTCATTTTCTTGAGGGCAATTTGATAAAACTCTTCTTTTATTTCTTCAGCTGCTGCTCTGATTCCTAAGTGATCAAAAATTGCTTTAACTTCTTCTATTTTTTCTTCGCCTTCGCCTTTCAGCAATTGTTCCTCAAGAATTGACTTTGTTTTTTCATCTGCTAACTCAAAAGCCTTTAGCAACAGGAATGTTTTCTTATTGGATAGGATATCTCCTCCAACTTGTTTTCCAAATTTCTTAGGATCAGCATAAACATCTAAAATATCATCATGCATTTGAAATGCCAATCCAATGTTCACTCCAAAATCATATATATTTTGAATGTCTTCTCTGTTCTCAATTCCAGCTACAGTTGCTCCCATTTCTAAAGCAGCTCCTAATAAGACTGAAGTCTTTAAACGAATCATTTCAATATAAGCATCTATCGTAACTACTGAAGACGTTTCAAAATCCATGTCCATTTGCTGACCTTCACAAACCTCTCTTGCTGTTCTTGTGAAAATAGAAATCAACTTAGCCAATACAGATGGTTCATGATTGGCCAATAAAGAATATGCTTCAACAAAAAGAACATCACCCGATAAAATAGCAATATCTCTATCCCATTTTTCATGAACTGTTTGCTGTCCTCTCCTTAGAGGTGCATCGTCCATGATGTCATCGTGGATCAAAGTAAAATTATGGAATAGTTCAACAGCCATTGCAGCATTGATGGCCTTTATTCCGGGCTCACCAAACAAACTACACCCAAGCATAGTTAGAGATGGACGCGTACGTTTACCTCCCAAAGTAAGGAAGTAACGCAAAGGATCATATAGATTCTTTGGACTTTCAGGAAGTTCCAATTGACGAATCTTTTCTTCCAATATACTTTGATACGCTTGTACTTGTTGCATTGTTTTTGTTCTAATGTCTTTAATTATGATTTTATCATTACGTTCTAAACGTCATTCTTTTCACCGTTCGGATCATTTGGATCATAATCTATTCTTGTTCTCGGATCAACCTCAAGATCAGAAAGTTCTATATCTATTTCCTCATCATAAATATTAATGAATGGTTCACGGAAAGCTTTAGTAGCAATTCTATTTTCCAGACTTAATAATAAAGAAGGTAGAACTGTGAGGTTTGTAAGCATTGCCACCAACATAGTTAATGAAACCAATAACCCGAGTGCTTTTGTTCCACCAAATTGAGAGAAAGCAAACATTGAGAACCCAAAGAAAAGTACAATTGAGGTATAGAACATACTTAATCCAGTGTCATAAAGTGCATTAATCACACAAGTTCTTTGATCGTAGCTTCGAACTTTCAATTCCTGACGGTATTTGGCCAAGAAATGAATGGTATCATCAACAGAAATACCAAAGGCAATACTGAATACTAATATTGTTGACGGTTTCACAGGAATTGCAAAGAAGCCCATAATCCCAGCAGTTACAACTAAAGGAATAAAGTTAGGTACTAAAGAAATTACTACCATTCTCCAAGAACGGAATAAGAACGCCATTAATAGAGCAATTACAAATATGGCAATTGCTAAACTCGTTAATAAGTTTTTAATAAGGTATTGTGTTCCTTCAGCAGCAACGACTGCAGTACCAGTGATAAGGTATTCTAACTTTTCACCATCAATGGCTTCCTCTAAAGCTACTTTAAACTCTTCTTTTTCATAGTAAGAAGAAAGCAATTCTGGGTCTAAATCAAATTGAAACAGTAAAGAATCATTTCCATTTGCAATGATATAGCTTGTGTTGTTTCGGTATGCATTTGATAGCGAGAAAATAGAATCAACATAAGTTGTTTCTCCTTCTTCATATTTTTCTAAATATGCTACCGCAGCACTGTGGTATGGATTAAGTATTGAATCCATCATTGCTGATACGTTCTTAATCTTAACATCAATTTCATAAGAACCTAAGTCACGCACCTGCATTCTTAAACGGTAAGTTGTATTGGTTGTGTCAATCAGTTCTTTTAGAGAAAGTCCTACTGCAGAAACCGGAAACATTTTTTCCGATACTTCTAAAACTTCTGTAGCGACATCGTTTTTAGCTAAAAAAACATTGACTTCATTTGCAGTTGGATAATTAGGTGCCTCAATAGAATCTGTTGACGCTAAAGTTGGCTCATAATCCATAATGCGTTTAGCGAGCTTTGGATTATCTAACATCAATGAATCAGCATAATCTGTTTTACCTATCCGAATTGAATCCATGTATGAATATACACGCTGCGTTCGGGCCATGTCCGTTTGAAAATTATCAACATATCCTTTTAAACGCAACATGTCTTTACGTTCAATAAGTTTATACATATCAGGATTATTTCCATAATATGCCATGTTAATTAACTTCATAAAGCTCACAAGAGATAAGGACTTACTAAACTCTTTGTCCTCTTCTATCCAGGCCTGAATAGCTTCAACTTTTTGCAGTGTTGCCCTATCGAATTTACGTGCATCCTTTTTATAGTTAATTAAGATTTCGAAAGGGATGGCACCATTAAAATTATCTTGAATAAAGTGAATGTCCTTAAGAATAGGATCTGATTCCGGTAAATCACTTGTAAGATTCCCCGTAGCTTCCATTTTTGTAGCACCGAAGATGGCTATAGCAACAATAACAAGCGTAATAGCGTAGATTCGCTTACGGTGTGATGTAGTGATATAAACTAATTTATCTACAATCGCAACAGAAAACTTTTTCTCTAAATGCTTTAAATGACGTGGCTTGGGTGATTTTGAAAGTGAAAATAAAATCGGAATGATACAAATGGACAGTACAAAGACGAATAAAATATTCATCGATGCTGTTGTACCAAACTCTACCAACTTCTCTGAGTTTGTAAACATGAATGTAGAGAAACCCAATGCAGTAGTAAGATTCGTTAAGAACGTTGCGTTACCTACTTTTGCAATAACGCGAGAAATAGCTTTTGTTTTATTTCCATGGTCTTTTACTTCTTGATGGAATTTATTGAGCAGGAAAATACAGTTCGGTATTCCAATCACAATCATTAATGGTGGAATAAGCGCCATTAAAATGGAGAGCTTAAAGCCCATTAATCCAATACTACCCAATGACCAAATAACTGCTGTAAACACAACTAAGTTACAGAACATTACCACCCTAAATGAGCGGAAGAAAATATAAAGAAGTAATGATGTTACAAATATTGCAAGACCAATAAAAATAAACATTTCATTGACCACTCTTTTCCCCATAACTACACGGATATGAGGAAGTCCTGCAAAGTGCATTTTACCAAAAACATGTTCGTATCCAAGTGCAATATCTTCAGCGTGAAGAACAACATCTGATTTATTCTGGTCACTCAAATAGGCTTCATCAATGGTAATCATCATTAAAGAAACATGCGACGAATCATTATAAAGAACACCATTGTATAATGGAACTTGTCGAATCTCTCTGCGGATCTCATCTATAGATTTCTCTTCAAAAGTTTCATCGAAAAAAATAGGTTCAACTTCAAACTTCCCTTCTTCTGTATTGTTTTTAATGGTGAATAAGTCTGCTTCTGATAGAACAGAATTCACACCATCTAACTTAGCAATTGAATCACCAAGCTGTTTCCACATTAAGAAGTTTTCTTCTGTATAAAGATTATCAGTTTTGATTGCCAAAACAAGTGCACCACCGTCTTCTCCAAACATCTCTTTAAGGTGCATGTAGTCGTTCTGGGCAGGAGACTTCTTTGGAAGCATATTACCATACTTGTTATCCATTTCTAAGCTCGTAAAAGCGAAATAGCCAAAAAATATAGTCAAGCTAGCTATTATAGAAATAATAACTATCCTGTTTCTCAAAATGAGTTGGGAGAGTTTAAACCACATGGGACGAAATTATAATTAAACGAACAAAGTTAAAACAAAATGATAGAAGTCAATATAATTGAAACTTAATTAATATAAACAATGTAATTATGTAAGTTTTGAACATTTTTTACAAATTCCCTTTGCTTGAATCTCCTGCTCTTCGACAATAAAACCAGGAATACTCACCTGTGGCATTTCATCTGTCTCTACACAGTATACCTCCAAACATTTACGGCATTGAAAATGAATGTGATTGTGTTCATGCAACCCTTCTTCATGATCACATATCCTATCGCATAAGGCCAGTTTCCTAATGTCGCCAGGCATAACGATTTCATGAATCACTCCCTTATTTGTAAAAGATTTGATGGTCCTATACAAAGTTATTCGATCAAACTCAACAAGCGCTTCTTCAATGTCTTGAATTGAAATAGCATGCTCGTTTTCAAGAAATACTTCCAGTACTTCTTTACGAAAAGGTGTAACACGTAAATTTTTATCTCGTAAAATATCCATAATCGTAGATGCAATGTTGTTGCATTTAGTTATATTTGCATTCAAGTCCAACCCAATGAAAGCAAAAGTAGCGATTTTAATTTACTTCATGGTCTCTTTTAGTCTCTCTGCGCAAGAGATTAAAGGTAAAGTGATTGATGCAGAAACAGGAATTACAGTACCTTATGCCAAGGTAGGATTTCCGAGTATTAATGTGTACACAAGTACAGATAGCACAGGAGCGTTTTACTTTGATCATTTACCTCAAACACATTTAAAAATAAAAGTTACTGCTTTCGATTATAAAGTACTTGTGCAAGAAATAGATTTGTCATCAAATAAAGATTTTACACTCTTGCTTACTCCTCTTCATACAGTTTTCGAGGAAGTTCAAGTAACTGCTTCAGAAGGAAAAGTGCAAAGAGAAAACATTACTTCAATCGCTGTAATGACCAAAGACGAGTTATTTCAAACTGGAGCAACAAATTTAGGTGAGTCATTAATTCAAATTCCAGGAGTACAATCTTCCTCAGTAGGTATGGGAATTAGCAAACCCATCATCCGTGGATTATCGGGAATGCGCGTTGTCACCTACAACAATGGGTTACGCATAGAAAATCAACAATGGGGAGATGATCATGGAATGGCTGCATCTGAACTCGGCCTTGGTAAAGTAGAAGTTGTAAAAGGACCTTCCTCATTATTGTATGGTGCAGATGCTTTAGGTGGTGTAATCCATTTTTTAGATGAACAATACATCCAAAAAGATCAAGAGGAGATTTACGCATCTTCCAAGTTTGAATCAAATTCAATGGGTACAACAAATGAAGTTGGCTACCGAACACACAAAGGCAGATGGCGTGCAAATGTTCATGCAAACTACATCAATCACGCAGACTTCCAATTGCCCAATGGAGACTTCATTAAAAACTCGAGGTATTGGTCAACAAACTTTAAAACAAGTTTAGGATACCGTCACAAAAACTATCAGCTCAATATTCGTTATCAACTTTCTTATCGCAGATTAGGTATTCCTGGGCATTCTCACAATGAAAACCCAGAAGTGCTTGATTTCATTTCTTCAGAAAGAAAAAGAAAGGGAACTTTACCTGCGCAATATAATTTCGACAACTTTTTACTGATTGAAAACACAATTTTCTTTAACCGATCTAATCTATTATTGGAAGTAGGAAACACAAACAGCGATTTAAGAGAATACGATGAGAAAGTAACACTTCCATTTACTCATTTGAATGTCAATAATACAACCTATAATATCCGTTATTCATATAAGCTGACAGAAAACATGAGCTTAAAGTCCGGAATTCAAGGAATGGTAAAAGTAAACCGAAATCGTTTTCCAACTTCATCATTACTAATTCCTGATGCCAACAATATTGATAATGGTTTATATGCATTAATGGACTATGAAATTGGCAAATGGCGTTTCCAAGGTGGTTTGCGTTATGATGTACGTTTCTTAAATGTTTTAAGCGCTGAAGATATTGACACAGCTTTGGTCACCAATATCAATACTGATGGTTTACGAAGAACGTTTCAAGGAGTGAATTATTCAGCTGGTTTTATCCGAAATTCAGAATTAACTTCAGTTCGTTTTAATGCATCAAGTGGATATAGGGCTCCTCACCTGGCTGAACTACAAGCCGATGGTTTTCATCATGGTTCTTTACGTTATGAACGTGGAAATCAAAACTTAAAAGCTGAACATGCCGTACAATTTGATGCTGCTTTAGAACTTCATTTTGAACATTTAGAGTTTATAATCAATCCTTATTACAATCGGATTCGAGACTTTATTTACCTTGTTCAAACAGAAGACATGGAGGGTAGTTTTCCTGTTTATGAATACAGACAAACAGAGGTTGCTCATTTATATGGAGGAGAGATTGGATTTCATTATCATCCACACAGCATTCATCGCTTACATATCAACACAAACTTTTCTGTTACCATTGCTGAAACTGAAAAAGGAGATCCAATCGGTTTAATGCCACAGCCGAACATTAATACATCTATTCGTTTTGATATTAACAACAAGAATTTAGTACAATTCAAAAATGTAGTGTTAGAACATATTTATCACTTGCCACAACATAGAGTTGGTCCGAATGAGACCTTTTCTGTTGATTACCACTTAATTAATTTGGGAACACACTTTACCATCGGTGACTTGAAACAGCTAAGTGTTTCAACGGGAGTTAGAAATTTATTGAACACTACATATCAGGGGCATTTGTCTTCTCTGAAAAATTTAGGTCTTTCACAACCTGGAATAAACGTCTTTTTAAGCTTGAAGTATCAAATAAAATAAATTATGAAAAATAAATTAATATTTAGCGGATTAATAATTGCTGGAATCGCACTTACATCATGTAAGAAATGTGCAGAATGTCATTACGATACTCCAGGTGGAGAGATAGAAATCGGAAAATATTGCGGTGATGATCTTAAAGACATAGAAAAGTCAGGCATCACAGTAAATGGAGAGAATTTTGAAGTTCATTGTCATGATCATTAATGAGAAAGGTTAGGTGTCAAATTATGATTTCAAGATTACTTAAAGAATACAAGGGAAGCCGAATAAGATGTTAACCATGTTTCATCAGTGCACATACCCTCTTTTAATCCTTATGTAATCTTGTTTTTATATATTCACTTAAGGATTTTTAAGTATAAATGTGATTTCCAAACTAGCGGATGGGAGGATTGTAATTTGAACTCCTTATCTTTGCTGCAAAAATACCGTACAAATGTCTAATGGTCGTGCAATGATTTTCCGTTCTAAAATATCTTTATTAATTATCACTATAATTAGTATTGGACTTTTATCAAAGACAGCAAGTGCACAGAGCAGTCTTTTTAATCATTTTTCAGAAATTGAGCTAAGGATAGACACCAATATATATAAACTATCTACAGATCTTATTTACGTTGAGAATGATTGGAAAATTCCATTTGAGCATCAAGAAAACAACCCTACAGTTGAATTTAGATTATATCCAAGATTGAAAAATGGACAGATTTCGACCATGCATCTGAATCCAGCTAATGAATATAAAATTATAGACTCTTTATCTTTGAGAATTGATGAATATTATCACTGTAAAGTCCAGCTTCAAGACTTGTCTCAAGCCACGTTCTTAAACCTAAATATAAAGCAAGACAATCAAATACTTCCAATCCCTATATTTCCATACACCCACACTTACGCCACAATATACCCTGGAGATGGAGATCTATATATTGGAGATGAAAAAACGTTTGAACTCGTTACCAATCATCCTGACAATATTGTAATTGACCCACTTTGGAAACAGAAGGATGGTTATGAATATAGAATTCACAGCAGTGATAATAAAATTTGGTTATCATTTATTCCTACCAATACGGGCGCTATTGAAATAGATTTTACAATCAACTTATACCGACCTAATTTGGTCAACAGAAGGCCTAAATACAGCCTTGATAAACAGACCTTTGAATTAAACGTAAAAGGTTCTCGATTAAAGTTTTTAACGTTTGAAAACAAAGAAGTCATTTGGGAAACTAAAAACCCTAAAGGAATTGAATTACAAATTGACAATCACCGTTTGTTAGCAATCAACAAAACGTATCGAATAGAAGCAACTGACGAAAGTGGTGGTCCTTTAATTGCTGAGCTTTATACAGTAAGAAGATTGAGTAATGACAAGGTGTTGTGTATGTTTAGACCATACAATTACCACACTATTTCTTCAGGTTATTTATACATTAAAGATGGAGATGTTCCTAAATTCATTACCAATATCAACATTGTTCCTGAGCCAAAGATCAATGAAATCAGTATCCTTAGAAATGGAGGTAGCTGGGTTAAATCTAAGCAAGTATTTCCAGGTGAAACTGTAGAAATTCGTTTAGAAGGAGAAGGGTTAGGAAGAACTGATTTTAAGTTTGAAGACTTGGTAGATATTTCATCTGATAGTTTAATTAGAAACGAATCCGTTGGACACTATATATTAAAAGTACCTTATGATATTCGTAAAAAAAGTATCAATATTTACTCTGGAAATCAAAAAACAGGTGTAATGTTAGACATTATTGAATATCAACGCCCAAAAGAATTAGATTTTGTAATTGTAGAGTATGGAGGAACGCCTGTAGTAGCAAAAGATGCGGGTCAGCCTATATTGCATGACAAAACGATAGGCGATGTCAATATCCAATTCGACAATCAATTTATTGATGATGTTTATGAGCTGTATGGGAAACAGTATTTAGAAATAGAAATCCGTATTACAGACAGTCGAAACAAGTTAGTTGAGAAACAAATAATTGATGATATTGTGATCTGTCCAGGCTCAAGTTCTCCACGAAGCTTTTCATATACGAGCTCTACAGGCTGCATGAATCAACCGATTTCTGTAAATGATTATTTATCAAATAAAACCCACAGTCTAGAGAACTGGGCAAAAATCGAATTAATAATCAAACACCGAAAAAATTTATATGGGGGGCAAGGATATACGAGTCGTGTTGAAATAATCAAAGCAAAATACGTAGCTTTTGATGTTGATTTATCAATTCCTGCTGGATTAATTATAAAAACGGTTGGTGAGCCAGGATTCCCAGGACTAAGTGGTATTTCTCTTTCGATGTTAGCGCAATTTTCTTTTTACCAAAAGGGTGAAATTCAAAAACTTCGTCCTTTTAAAGTAGGTGCTGGATTCTTGGCGAAAAATGCTTTTAACTTCAATGATAATGCTAAAAGAGATTTAGGAATTGTGATATTGGGTTCTGTTTATCCGACCAAGAAAAACCGAAGATTTTCATTTCCATTGTATGCTGGAATGGGATATTTCTTGAACGATTCTAAGTTCTTTTTCTTGATTGGACCGGGAGTCAGTATTAACTTTTAGCTTGGGCTAAAAGTTACAGAGTGAGAATGAAAGAAGAGTGCGAATTCAACCTTCGAAATGGACTTCTACTTTCAGGAAGAACTATTCTACGAAAAAATTCACAATGAAATAATAACTCCAACAGAAACTGGGAAGTTACAGAGTGAGCATGAAAGAAGAGTGTGAATTCAACCTTAGGAATGATTTTTAACTCTTGATTTGAAGCTTAAAAGCTACAGGATTATTTTGAGAACTTGTATTTGAAAATACAATAAATCGCTCTAAAACCATCTTTCCATCCTATTTTTTTACCTTCTTCGTAAGTCCTTCCATAATAAGAAATTCCAACTTCATAGATCCTTACATTCGGTATCTTTGATAGTTTAGCGGTAATCTCAGGCTCTATTCCAAAACGACTTTCTTGAATTACCAATTCTTTAGCAATAGAGGTGCGAATTAACTTATAGCATGTTTCCATATCCGTTAAGTTCAAATTCGTCATGATGTTAGACAGTCTTGTTAAGAACTTATTACCTATTGAGTGCCAAAAAAACAAGATTCTATGTGGGTGATGCCCGACAAATCGCGAACCGTATACAGCGTCTGCATTGTCCATAAAAACAGGCTTTAAAAGCAAATTATATTCTTCTGGGTCATATTCTAAATCGGCATCTTGAATGATCATATAATCTCCTGTACATTCTTTAATTGCACGGTTTATTGCTGCTCCCTTCCCTCTGTTTTTATCTTGTGAAAATAATTGAATATTAAAGTCGGGATTATTTCTCATGTATTCCTCAATCTTTTCTACAGTATTATCACTTGAAAAATCATTCACAATAATGAGCTCTTTTTCAATATCGTTAATCAATTTAACATCCTTAACCCTATCCAATATAAGATGAATGGTTCTTTCTTCGTTATATGCAGGAATTAAAATTGAAAGTTTCTTGATGCTCATTAGTAAAGTACGTTAGTTTTGAAGCGAATATATTGATTTAAATAAGTAGTAGGTTTGATTTTTGAAGTTTAATTTTTAAAAAAACATCAATCATTCTTTGGTTCCCATACCTCTATATAAAAACTTTGTAAGAGAACTGAGTCACCTCTTTGAAGCCATAGACCTACGGAAAGAGTATCGCTACTTAATCTAATTTCAGGGGTCAGGTAGTCAAAAACGAACATATTTTTCTTGGGACTCGAGTAATTTTCATTGTCCAATCTCTTCCCTCTCCAAGTGTATGAATTGCCTTTATGAGACATGGCCATAGTAAAATGAAAGTCAGTGTTCTCAAGATTACCTTGCGGAATAACACTACTATACCCCCGAATCCATAAATGATCTTTGGAAGTAAGGTCTTTATAGGCCCTTTTTATATTTTTACTGAACATATTCCCATCCTGAGTCATCATTAATGGCATTTCCTCTTCACTTTTGATGGTGTGGATCATCGTATAATCATTCTCATTCTTAAATACAGTTTGGTTACGTTCAACAGAAAGTAATTTCAATTGCTCTTGGGTAGGGAGAGACAATTGTCCGAATACAGATAAATAATAATCTTTAGTAATTCGATCGGAGGGTAAAATACCTTGATAAAACTGATAAGTTTGAAAAAGATTAAAACTTATTAAAATTGAAAACAATAGAAGAAGGGGGTTTCTCCATTTAAGCTGGGCAATTAAATAGTAACCCAATGCCAATGCCATAACAGGATATGATTGCTCAATAGCCCTTTGTGAAAAACTATCGGCATACCACCAAGTGGTCCAAGAGGAAACCAAATAAATATTCAGAATAAAGTAGATAAATAAAGACCAAAAAATGTCTTTATTGTTCTTATATATATGATAAAATCCAAGTGTAGCGAAAAACATAATAGGAGTATAAACCCACCAGCCCTTCCTAAAACTGAAAAGAAATTTGTAGGTGTGCGGAGAGCTTAAATCTAAACCTTCTCCTGCATTATTATAGGAATAGAAAAGCCAAGTTCCTGTTGTCACTTTCCAGTACAATAATTGTGGAAAGATCAATAACACCGCCATTGCAACAGCCAAAAAATAGAGTTTAAAGTGTTTTGTAAAAGCAGTTTTAATTCGATTAAAGAGACCTGAAAAGCTTGTTACTCCCCAAAACAAAGGAATGAAAGCAGCAACAATCTCTGTTGGCCTGGTGGCGACCATCAAGCCAATGATTAATCCAATTAAAAGTGCGTTTTTCAATCGATATGTTTGATGAAAACTTATGGTTTGAAGAAGAAGTGCTGCGTATAAGGTGAATAAATAAACGTGAGTCATACCTACAGCAAGGTAATTGATATGTAAATAATTAGTCCCTAACAACACAGCAATTAAAATGAAAACAGTCCATTTATCCGTAAAAAAATGTAAAAGCACTTTTCTAAACCAATAGATTCCTAAGCCGGTGTAAAACAAACTAGATAATAAAGATGAAATTTGATAAGGCATAGAAAATCCATCAATGGTGTATCCAAAGAGCACAGCATACAAATGTCCCAATAAAATAAAGGGAGCGTTTAGTAAGGCCCAACCATAAGGATACTTTGTGATTGAACTACCTGATTCCGTTCCTACAAATTGATACAGTGTATTGGTATTTTGATACGTTTCCTCAATGCTTTTATAAAAGTCTAAATTGTAAATATGAATATCATGATGCACCAATAATTGCGTCCAATAGACATGATACCCCATTATATCCCACGAAAGGGTCTGAAGAGGAATATTAATAAATACCAACAGCAGAATTAAACAGAAAATAATTAGACCAGTAAAAAAAGAAAGTGGATTGCTTATTTTCATTTTTCTTTGGATTAGGATTTTGTTATTGCTGTATTCGATCTGTTAATTCAAGGATTTGAAAAGCACCATTCGTTACGCTAATTTTTTCTTTTTTTCTATTCCAGATGTAAATGCGAATTTCATTTTCATTACTGTCCAACTCTTCAACAGCATAGTTAAAGTTCAAAGGAAACTTCTTTTCTTTTCCATTACTCCATCTCTTATTCATGTATTTATGATCAATGGAGTTCATGTCTTTATCAAATGTAGAATAAGTAATAATGGCAAATTCAAAAAATTTGTTTTCTGCTTCAATATCACCATGAGCATGAAATTGTAATTTTCGATTTCTTAAAGAGTCAGGTATTTCAGTACTAAAAATCGAAACAAACTCATCATCAGAATCAACTATATTCAAAGGCAAATTATAAATTAACTTCTTGTGGTAAGGTGACTTTCTTTCATATGCTATATGCGTGCTTTCAGGGTTATGAGCTATTACATTATAGTCTTTTAAAAAACCTTGATCTTTATAAAGCGTCGTTTTTGTAAAAACAATATCTGAAGTACGATTAAAATCTCGTTGAGAGATAATAAAATTATTTGAATCTACTTCTCTGGAAAGATATGCCCAAGTCAATTGTTGAATTGGATAGATAGACAATGTGGTGTAAGAATCAAGCTTTTTGACAACTTCATTAAAGAATGGTTTAGATACTCGATCATCGGATGAAAAGACTGAAGTTGTTAAACTTATTCTAGGAATCATAGTAATGGGAAAGAACAACATCCCCACTAACAACCAACTCATAGACTTTATTTCACTCAGCACAAAACCAAACATCAGCAAGAAAAGAATCACCAAATGCATTCCAACACGGTCTTCTGGGTAATTCACTCCCATCGCCTTGGCCATTAAGACAATTGCAACACAGTTTCCAAATAAAAACCATGCTAAAATAGTAGATGATCTTTTAAAGAATGATAAATAACCTAATTTTACCCACCGGCGAATAAAATAAAGTACCAATAAAAACACTAAACCTAAAGACGCGTATTTCAACCAGTTCAAATCGTGAAAAATAACATATCGGGCCAAGGTTTTCCCTGTTACTTCCCAAAAACCATCTAAACCACCATAATATAAAGCATTGCTTTCTTTTAAAAGCTTTGCATAATAAAAATTTGGCAACATGGCAACAGCAATTAAAGCGTATACTAAAAACAAGTATTTATGCTGACTTCTACTGAGTTCATTCTTATGCAACAACTGAATAAGCAGAAACAACAAAACCATTAGAATCAAGGAGAGTATCAGTGTCAAATTAGCATATACCGCCAAAGAGAGAAATAAAGAACTCCAATATGCAGATTTTACATTTTGGTTAACAACAAAGTCACGGATATAGGACAGTGAAAAAATAAAAAGCCCCATTGAGATTCCATACCCTCTGGTGTAAGCAAAGTATTCTAATACGAACGGAACACAAGTTGTTCCAAGAAGTATAAACGTCTTATAAAGATCAGATTTGATGGGTTTTAAAAGACGATAAATCCCCCAAAAATAAAAAGCAAAAGCAATAACGTTGGGTAAACGTATAAAGAAAAGTTGGTCTCCAAAGATCAAATAAAGCCAGTGACTAAGTATGCTGTTTAGCAAATGATTGTTTGCATCAAACATAACATCTGGCCCCCAAAACACACCGGATTCGATGTAGAAGAAAAATGTTGCTATTTCATCGTGAATCGCTTCTAAATAGTAAGCCCTCAACAATAAATACAACATAAGCAATCCAAAAATAACCCACGTAAAAACAAGGTTAACTTTAGATGTGTTTTGATTAGAAAAATTCATTAATCCCTTTTCCTTACTGTCAATTGTTCAATTCTTTTTTCAAATTTTTCTCCTTGGAAAATTCGTTGAACAAATATACCTGGGGTATGAATTTCATTTGGATCCAATTCTCCCGCTGGAACAAGCTCTTCTACTTCAGCAATTGTTATTTTACCCGCCATTGCCATCACTGGATTGAAGTTCCTTGCTGTACCTTTATAAATTAGATTTCCTTCGGTATCTCCTTTCCATGCCTTAACAATAGCATAATCTGCAGTTAAAGCAGTTTCTAAAATATGAGGTTTCCCATTAAAGTCACGCACTTCTTTTCCTTCAGCTACTTCTGTTCCATAACCGGCAGGGGTATAAAACGCTGGAATTCCCGTTCCACCTGCACGACAACGTTCAGCCAAAGAACCTTGCGGAATTAAATCAACTTCAAGCTCTCCTGAAAGCATTTGTCTTTCAAACTCATCATTTTCTCCTACATAAGAAGAAATCATTTTCTTAATTTGTTTTTTATGTAAAAGTAGTCCCAACCCAAAATCATCTACTCCAGCATTATTTGAAATACATGTTAAATCTTTTACTTCTAACTTTACAAGTTGAGCAATTGTATTTTCAGGAATACCGCATAAACCAAAACCTCCAAGCATTAAAGTCATTCCTGACTCAATTCCCTCGCATGCTTCTTCTACATTATTTACAGTCTTTCTCATACTTTTTTATTTTAAATTCCAAATCCTGGATCTGAGCTTCCTCCTCCAGTTTCGGCTTTATTATCACAATTATACATTGAACTCGAGTAACCATATGGCACTTCAAATTCTTCAGTAGATATATGAATGTTAGGATCTTTGTACACTCCTTGCATCATATATCCATAAATAGGCAGTGCTAAACGTGCACCTTGCCCCCATTCCATTGAACGGAATCGAACTGCCATGTCTTCGGCACCAACCCAAACTCCAGTCACTAAATCTGGTGTGAGTCCCATAAACCAACCATCAGAGTTGTTTTGTGTAGTTCCTGTCTTACCAGCTGTTGGTTGTGTAATGCCACCCCAATCGCCTCTCCAGGTCCCTCTTAGACTCGCCCCTGTTCCTTGGGTTATTACCTTTTGCATCATGCTTAAAGTGGCATAAGCTAACTCTTCAGACATCGCTTCTTTGGCTACTGGTTGATGTTCATAAATAACATTTCCATTTCGGTCTTCAATACGAATAATTGAAGTAGGTTGTGTATATATTCCACCGTTCACAAATGCGGACTGAGCACCTACCATTTCTAACAGAGATAAATCCATAACTCCTAAACACATTGCAGGTACAATATCTTCTTCACGTACGTTGATGTTCAAGTCTCTCATTAATTTCGCAACAGCTCTAGGACCAGCTACTCCACCCATTCTCGACATCACAGAAACCGTAATGTTATTCATAGAATTGGCCAATCCTTTCTCAAAACTAATCGGTTCCCCTTCCATTTTGGCTCCTGAGTTTTTAGGACACCATGAAGTCATATCTTCCGGACGAGATCCTGTTTGAACATCTACACAGTAGGAAATATTTGGAGTAGTTTCACATGGAGTGATAACCCCAAATTGCATTCCTGCAGAATAAATAAATGGTTTAATTGTAGAACCAACCTGTCTTTTACCTTGAGCAACATGATCGTAGGCAAAATGATTAATATCTGGTCCACCAACCCATGCTTTAATAAAGCCTGTTTGTGGTTCTACAGAAACCAAGCCAGCCCGCATTATATTCTTATAATAACGAATAGAATCATTGGGTGTCATTATAGTATCAATTTCTCCATTCCATGAGAATATTTTCATGGGCACTGCTTTCTCGAAACTGGCAAGTATCTCTTTGTCTGGAACATCCAACGCCCTCATTTTAATATATCTTTCAGAACGTTTTCTGGCACTGTTCATTAAATTTTCGATGACCTGATCTTTAATATCATAAGCAAAAGGATACTTCGCTGTTCTGAGGTTGTTTTTTGTAAATGGTTCCTGAATGTTCTTCTTTAAATGCTTTATTAATGCGTTTTCAGCATGCTTTTGAATGTCTACATTTATTGTGGTGTAAATTCTTAAACCATCCTCATAAATACTATAGGCATCACCATTAGACTTTCTATACTTTAGATCGCCATTGTCCTGCTTTTCGGTTAAAATATTTGCAATTGTATTTCGCAAAGATTCTCTAAAATATGGCGCGAGTCCTTCTTTATGATCTACTGTTTGATAATCAGTGGTAATTGGTAGTTGTTTTAAACTATCATATTCTGCCTTTGTGATCTTACTGGTTAATGCAGGATTGTCTTTTGCAGAATTCTCATACCATTTATAAAGCACCACGTTTCTTCTTTTTATGGTTCTTATGGAGTCTTTCTCTCTTTCAGCCACTACTTCTTCAATGGTAACTTGATCGTTTGATATATTTTTTCTTCGGGCAATTCTATCTTCATAATTAGTAACTGTAAATCCATAAGGGTTAAACAAACCAGGATTTTTACACATTCCAACTAATATTGCAGCTTCTTCTGGTGATAATTCAGATGCTTTTTTATTAAAATAAACTCTTGAGGCACTTGAAATACCTACAGCATTGTATAAGAAATCAAACTGATTTAAATACATGGTAAGAATTTCATTTTTGGTGTATCGTTTTTCCAGACGAAGAGCAATAACGTTTTCCTTCACTTTTTCATAAAGTCTACGTTCTATTTTACTCATTTTTTCGAGGCGTTTTTCCTCTTCCGTTGGTCCAGCATCATCTCGTTGTGCTTGCCTTCTTTCATCTCTTTCTTTAAGCGTGAAAATCAACTTTGCTAATTGCTGGGTTATTGTTGAGGCTCCTCCTGCCTCCCCCATATTGGCCAAGGCACGACCAACAGCTTTAGCGTCAATTCCAGAATGGTCTACAAAACGCTCATCTTCCGTAGAAATTAGAGCGGAAACAACATAGGGAGAGATTTCATTATACCCTACGCTTGTACGGTTGACTTTCCAGTATTTACCGAGTTCCGTAATTCCGTCATCTGAATAAATGGTGGTTGCCAAAAGTTCCTCTTGATTTTCAAGCATAGAAACCGATGGTAAAGATTCATTGTCCGTTTGAACGTATCTTAGATAAACGATAAATAAAAAAGGAATTAAACCTACAAGCCATAATAAGACGATTAAACCTGTTGAAACAGGTTTTTTAAATTGTGGTTTTTCTGTTTTAGCTTTTTTTGACATCAGAGTTTAAATATAAAAGATAAATCTAATCATAATTGCCAAAATTTATCTGAGTTTACAAGAGATTTATGTTTTTTTGTTTGTCTCACAAGGAAAATTAATTTATTGACAAACAAAAATCGCCTTGTGAAAACAAGGCGATTTTAATATCTACAAATAAATAGTTTTTACTTTTTACCTTTATTCACACCCTTTATGAATTGCTCTATTGCCAAAGACATTGAAGGAACTTGTGGTTGCGGCGCATGAATGTCTAACCTAAGGTTATTGTCAACTATTGCTTGAGCCGTTGTTGGTCCAAATGCTGCGATTAAGGTCTTGTTTTGCTTAAAACCAGGGAAATTCTTTAATAAAGATTCAATTCCTGAAGGAGAGAAGAATACCAAAACATCATACTGTACGCTTTCAAGATCTGATAAGTCAGAAGCGACTGTTCTATAAAGAACTAATCTCTTGTAGTTAATCTTATCTGCATCCAATGTATCCGGAATACTGTCTCTAAGAATATCAGAACAAGGAAGGAAAAACTCTTCTTTCTTATGTTTCTTGATTGCTTCCATTAAATCTCCAATGGTTTGTTTACCATGGAATATCTTCCTTTTTCTGTAAGTAACATACTTCTGTAAGTAGTACGCAACAGCTTCAGAGATACAGAAGTACTTCATTTCTGTTGGCACCTCGAACCTACATTCTTCTGCCATACGGAAATAGTGATCAACTGCTGTTTTAGAAGTCAAAATGACAGCTGTGTGTTCCGAAAAATTAATTTTTTGATTTCTAAACTCCGATTTATCAACGCCCTCGACGTGTATAAATGGTCTAAAATCAACTTGTAAATTGTATCTTTCTGCCAGTGAAAGGTATGGGTTCTTATTGCTCTCTGGCTCTGGTTGTGATACTAAGATCGTTCTAATACTCAAAATTTAGCAGTAATTTAGTTCCTAATAACTCGAATTATTCAATGAAAGCAGGCGATACAATCAAATAAACTGTAAGTACAGGCCATATTTCCAAGGCGCAAAGGTACAAAATTATATAATACCACAACACTTTATTGCGAAGTGCTATAAAAACACCCCTTAGAATTCGCAATAAATGAAGTGCCGAAAACAGAACTATAAGACTATTAAATAGATACGGAGAAAGACCTGGATTAAGTATCCATGCAAAAAGAATAGGAATAAAGAGTAAACCTATAAAATGAGAGGTGAAATTTAACAATAAAATGTTTTCTCGCAGTCTTTTAAGTTCTCCACTCAACACTCCAACGAAAAACATGGCTAATATTTGAAATGCGTAATACACTATTGGCAAAAGCATCAACCAGTTATTTGAGATTTCATGGTAAATCAGAACCATGTACATTGCCAATGTTGTAACAAGAAAATAGTTAATCAGTAAAACCCAATTGGTTGACCCGAAGAATTTAATCTCCTCTTTAGAGAAAGAGACTGAAGAAGGCGACTTAAAGAAAGTCATTCTTAAATTAACAAAAACATACTCTCTTTGATATTTCAGAATAGAAAGAACCGCTATAGAAAACATTAGCGCATAAATAATCCAATGGGGAAATATTTCTTTTCGTGCTATTAATTCCATTTCATTCATTCTGCTTTGCAAACTTTTATAGTATCCAGATCAAATCTCATGAAAAGGAACCTTCTTTTGGGTTTAAAAATACAAAAATATAAGAAGCAATCTTTCTCTTGTCATTATTCTGGAAAAAGACGAGATAATTCTTTAAATTTGAGGACGAATTAAAAAGTAGAACATGAAATCAGATTTATACACACACCCAGATTATTATGGAATGGATGATTTACTATCCGATGAACATAAATTAATTCGCGATACAGCGAGAGATTGGGTAAAAAAGGAGATGTCTCCAATTATTGATGAGCACTATGAAAATGCTACTTTCCCAATGCACATTTTAAGTGGACTTGGAGAAATTGGTGCATTTGGACCATATATTCCTGAAGAATACGGAGGGGCTGGATTAGACCAAATATCTTATGGTTTAATTATGCAAGAATTAGAGCGTTGTGATAGTGGATTGCGTTCTACTGCTTCTGTTCAAAGTTCTTTAGTAATGTACCCTATTTGGAAATATGGATCAGAGGAACACAAACAAAAGTTTCTACCAAAATTAGCTTCTGGTGAAATGATTGGTTGTTTTGGACTTACAGAGCCTGACTATGGTTCAGACCCAAGCAGCATGATTACCAACTTTAAAGATATGGGAGACCATTATTTGCTCAATGGAGCGAAAATGTGGATTTCTAACGCACCTTTCGCAGATATCGCTGTAGTTTGGGCAAAAAATGAAGAAGGTAGAATTCATGGAATGATTGTGGAAAGAGGAATGGAAGGTTTCTCAACTCCAGAAATGACTGGAAAACTATCTTTACGTGCTTCAGCAACTGGAGAGTTGATTTTTGAAAACGTAAAAATACCTAAAGAAAACATTCTTCCAGGAAGATCAGGTCTTGGAGCGCCATTGTCTTGTTTAGACTCTGCACGTTACGGAATTGCTTGGGGAGCTTTAGGTGCAGCTATGGATTGTTATGATCAAGCTTTACGTTATTCTAAAGAAAGAATTCAGTTCAATGTTCCAATTGGAGCTTTCCAATTAATGCAAAAGAAATTAGCAGAAATGATTACTGAAATCACAAAAGCTCAATTGTTGACATTGCGTTTAGGTCAGTTAAGAAACGAAGATAAAGCTACTTCTGCGCAAATCTCAATGGCAAAGCGTAACAACGTTGAAATCGCATTGAACATTGCGCGTGAGGCAAGACAAATGCACGGTGGAATGGGAATCACTTCTGAATACTCAATGATGCGCCACATGGCCAACTTAGAGTCAGTTGTAACCTATGAAGGAACACACGATATTCACTTATTGATTACAGGAATGGACGTGACTGGTATCCCAGCTTTCACACGTGAAATGCCAGTGAAAAAATAAGCTTGAAATAAAGTTTGAGGAGTGTTACACAATTGTAACACTCCTTTTTATTAAGAATAGAAAATAAAAAACAAATTTTTCATTTCTTATTGCTATTTATGCAGGATAATATTAGTTTTGCAATCGCTGAACAATTATATCAAGATATTTGATTATTTTTACAGCAAATCCGGTCCTATAACTCAGCTGGTTAGAGTATCTGACTCATAATCAGAAAGCCGCTGGTTCAAGTCCAGCTGGGACCACAAAAAACCTCAACAGTATTGTTGAGGTTTTTTTATTTCCAATTATTCAATCTTCTCTTAAAAATTCACTATTTTAAAATAAAGTTGATCTTTACCACTTTTGTTGAACGTACTTTTTCTCCATTTTTACTTCCAGGAGTCCACCTTGGCGAAGTTTTAACTACACGTATAGCTTCTTTTTGGAGAGACTTAGGCAAGCTTCTATTCATTACTTCTACATCCGTAACGCTTCCATCAATTTCAACTACAAAACTCACCCAAGCAGTTCCAGACTCTTTAAAAAAGACACTTTCTTCAGGATATTTCAATTCACCACCAAGATAAGCAGTCCAACTCCCTTGAAACTGTGCGTCAATATCTGGGTATTTAACAACGACCCCTTTAGGTGCTGCACCTGCATCAATATCAAAAGGAGCAACAATATAAGGATCAACACCTTTAGCAGATACAACAAGTTTTGGATCTACATCTGAGCTTTTGGTTTTTTTGATGTTGTTCAGAAAATCTAATGGTAAGAGTGGAGTGGAGAATTCCTCTTTAGGTAATTTTTCAACCTTTGGAATCTCTATAATGGGTTGCTCCTCCTTTTCAATCAACTCAATTGGCAAGTCGGCCATTTGGATGATGAATTCCTTTTCGTTTAAATAAACAGGAGTTTTGTAGGAAAAAGCCATCAAAACAGCAGCTCCAACAATAAATAAACCCAACTGAAAATATACTTTTCTGTTGGGTTCTAATTCGAATTTTGGGTTTTTATTTTCCATCGTACTTTATTTTATAATGATGATGGAAAAGAAACAAGTATTATACCAAGTCTTATAAACTCAGTCAAATCATAGCTTTACATGATGTTTTACATCATTATTGATCCAACAATTTGAATCCTTTACCATGAATATTCATAATTTCGATGTTTTCGTCCGCTTTTAATATCTTTCTAAGTTTAGCGATGTAAACATCCATGCTTCGGCCATTGAAATAGTTATCATCTCCCCAAATGGCACGTAGAGCAGCTTGTCTGTCTAAAATCTGATTTTTATTTTTCGCCAAGAGTTTAAGCAATTGACTTTCTTTGGTTGTTAACTTACTTTCCTCACCATCAAGATTGATAATTCTCTTTTGTGGATCAAACATGAACCTTCCAATTGTAAAAGTATCATCTAAAGGTGAATCCTTCGTATTTGTACGCTTAAGTATCGCTTCGATTCGTGCAACTAACTCTTCCATACTGAATGGTTTTGAAAGGTAGTCATCAGCTCCAATCGCAAAACCTTCAAGCTTATCTTCCTTCATTGATTTTGCAGTAAGGAATAAAATTGGAATTTTAGAGTCAATTTCACGTATTTCTTTAGCTACAGTAAAACCATCCATCTCTGGCATCATCACGTCTAAAATAACAAAGTGATAAGTGTCTTGATTGTATTTCTCAAGCGCTTGTTTTCCGTCTCTTGCTAAATCAACTTTAAATCCTTTAGCTTTTATAAAAGACTCCAATAATAACCCCAAATTGTTATCATCTTCTGCTAATAATATTTTAATTGCATTACTCATTTTTATTCAAATTTTTAATTAATAAAACAAAGCTTGTCCCTTCACCGTATTTACTTTTTACGCTGATGTCCCAACCTTCCATATCAACAATTGCTTTTACATAATTTAATCCTAAACCATATCCTTTGACATTGTGCACGTTTCCAGTTGGTACACGGTACAATTTGTCAAAAACTTTATCTAAGTGTTCATTTCTAATTCCAATTCCTTTGTCTTGAACCGTAAATCGAATTTCACCGTTTGCTAACTTTTCAGTTTTGACTAAGATATCAACTTCTTCTTTACTGTACTTGATTGCGTTATCAATTAAGTTAGAAATCAAATTATTCGAATGCACCGGATCACCTATAAACGGGAGTAAACCCATTGCTTGATCTAATTTAATTCCACCATTGGGAATTCTAAACCTTGCTTTACCTACAACCTGTGAAACAATTTCATTCAACTCTAATTTATCGCGTTTTAATTCAATTTCTCCGCGATCAAGAATGGCGCTTTTCAAAATTTGCTCCACCAAACCACCTAAACGCTTATTCTCCTCATCAATCATCTTGATAAATGGAGTTAAAGAGGTGGATTCACCCTTATTCATGTCACTATCAGACATTGCTTCACAGGCCAAAGAAATCGTGCTTATAGGCGTCTTAAACTCATGGGTCATGTTAGAAATAAAATCGTTCTTTATTTCTGCCAATCTGCGCTGATTAAGAATTGTTTTAAACATCACATAAAATGAGATAACAATAAGGATAACCAATAATATACTTACGGTTAATGTCAACCACATTTCCTGAAATAATACTGTGTTTTTTTGTGGGAAAGAAACATGAAGTGTTAATTCCTCATCAAAAATATTTCCTGGAAAAAGTTTAACTTCTTTCGTGTTTTCAGTATTAATATTCAAATTATAGCGATCAGTATAGGAAGGGAAATTAATCACTTCTTTCTCTTCATCAAAAATTGCATAGTTAAAGCTTGTCTCTAAACCTTCAACCTCAAATGTCTTTGATATCATCGAATCTAAGAAGGCTAAATTAACACGTTCCGTTGCGCTGACTTGGTCACTGTTTCTAAAAGCAGAAACCATAATGTCATTGATGTATTTTGATTTTTTAAATAAGCTATTGATAACTCTTTTGTCCAACTGAAACGCCAAGTCATTAGAATCCTGCTGAGATGAACCTTGGCTCCTTCCTTTCTTTATGTATGAAGAGATTTCACTAATGTCTCGGGCTAAAACACTGTGCTTTGCCGTCACATGTGTTAATGAATCATACGAATCTCCAGTGATGTGCAAGTATTTTACATCTCTACCATTTTCGTAAATCAAAGTATCTTTTATCGAGACCGACTCTCTTACAGGAACAAGGTTTTGGAACTCTTGTTTAAGCGCCATCTTGTACTGTCCGCTAAAATCTTTTCCGAAGAATGAGGTGTACCGCTCCAGATCGGAAGCCTTCTCATGTCGTATCGCAACTTTTGACAATACATTATCCATATGGCTACTTAGTTCCTCAGATTTTTTTTCATATAACTGAAACGCCTGATACAACTGAAGAAACACCAACACCATCAGTGCCGTACTGATTAGAAAAACTATATGTTTAAGTTGAATTTTTTTCACTTTAAAAATCTAAATTTAAGAGTATCTCTTTCTTATTGTATTTGCTTAACCTTTTTTAACAACGAAAAAAGAGGAGCTTTTCTCTAAAAACTCCTCTTTAGTTCCACATTATCAATGATTTGTTTCTCTATTTTACAATTAATTTTTTAGTCGTCAATTGTTTGTTTTCATTCACGATTGTAAGCGTGTAGATGCCTTTCGCAAACTTAGAGACATCAAGGGTTACGAAATCTTGGGAAACAATTGAATGTTGCTTTAGGATTCTCCCAGATAAATCTGTGATAAGTACCTCTGCTTTACTAACTACCTCAGTAAACTCAATATTTACAAGATAATTCGAAGGGTTAGGGAAAATATTAAATGCCAATCCTTTTAATTCTTCTAATCCAGTAACCTCAATATATTCTTCATTTGAAGTACTATAACATCCATTTTCATCAACTGCGATCACACTGAAAGAACCTGTTTGTTCCGGATGTATCTCTGCTCCTTTAAAACTATGGTCACGTAGATTGTCTTTATTCCAATGATAAACATGTCCTAAATCTGATGTACTTAATGTAACTGGTGAATTCAAATCAGCAACGATTGAAGGCTGAGTAGGGTTACCAAAAATGGTGATTATTTCAGTGGTTACCTTTTGAATAGTATCCTTATCTATATTGTATGAAAAACTTAGACGATCATTGTTTGCCAACTGTGTTGTTGTCCCAAAACTACTAACCGAAGGAAGATGAATTGCTGTTTTGGCGTTAATATCACCACTGCCTTTGACACAGTTGTCATCATTAGTACCCCACAGATTGTCACTGTCATCATCCATAACACGAATTTGATACGGAGGATTGTTTAAAAGTAAATCTAAAGGAATTGTAATTGGTAAATCATTGTCGTTTAAAGTGGGATGCGTAGTATAGACCATCGTGTTATTGGCATCATACATCTCAATGTAAATGTCTGGATTACCATAACCATAAGTGTCCTCACACCCCACTGCTATTATTGTTACACTTTTCATTTTAAAGCCTACTGTATCTAAAACTTCGGTATGTGTTACAGTATACTGTCCAACATTAGAAAATGTTTGTGTGGCTGGAGTTGTAAGGTTGGACATTGATCCGTTTCCAAAATCCCAACTGTGCGAAATACCTGTTGTATGATTAGGAATGGGTGTGTAGCTCGTAGGATTATCAAGTGAAAAGTCAATTTGGCCAGTTTCACAAGCTGATGTAGGGGTAAATGAAAAAACACCATTTGAAGATGATGAAACGATTACTTCTAAATCGGCTTCTACCGTATAAACACTTTCAGAATTATCTGAGTGAACTGCATCAGCACTAATGCGAATTACGAATTGACCTGTTTCTGCAGGAGTTCCGTAAATCCTTATACATGCGAATGGATCTTGGGAAGGAACATAAATACAGTCTGTTGTTTCATTACTGCATTCCCATGTTAATCCCAACGGCAATTCAACACTTGAAATTTTAAATGAGTTGTAATTCACTCCTGCGGCAGCTGAAGGAAATAAGATCGTGAACTCCTCACTGTATGCAGTTCCTTTTACACCATCAGTAAAAACTGATGGATAAATTCCTGGAGTGTTATGAGAATAGTCTATTGAACAGGTTTGTGCATAAGAAAAAGAGACAAATAAAAGAAGTATAAAACTAAATATAGCTTTCATATAGTAGAGTGTTATTTATAATTAGTATTCAAAACTACAAAATAAAATTTGCTATTGATCACTAATTTTATAATTATAAATCAAGTCCAGACCTTCGCTCCTTCTGAACAATTCTTGCAAATATCAATTTCCGAACGATTTGTAAAAATTTGCTTCCTAAAAGCTTGGTATCGTGAATGCTTCCATATCTTACTAAAGTCAGTTTTGGTAACGTCTCCCAACACGTGTTTGGCATCTTTATCAAAACAACAAGGCACTACTTTCCCATCCCATGTTAGGACAGTAGAAGACCACATCCTCCAACAGTGATTACTGAGTGAATATTTACTTTTGTACGTTCCGTCTTTCATCTTTTTATAACGGGCGTATTTTTCATTTTCAGGCATTAATGGGTTCCCATTTTTATAATCATAAAGTTGGGCTGTTTTTAACCTCACCTCATCAACACCCATTTTCTTTCCAAGAATAAAAACATCATCTACTTCGTGTTCATTAGGACGAACAACAAGAAATTGGAAAATTAAATGTGGGGTTTTACTTTTGAGTCTTTTTTTTGCGGCCACCATTTGCTCTGTACCTTTAATGACCTTCTCTAACTTACCTCTTACTCGGTATTGCTCATAAGTTTCTTGAGTCAAACCGTCAATAGAAATAATCATTCGATCAAGGCCTGAGGCTACAATTTCTTCTGCTTTTTTTTCTGTAATGAAATGTGCATTTGTGGAAGTTGCTGTGTAAATTTTTCGACGATGTGCAGCACGAATTAAAGTCAAAAACTCAGGGTGTAAAAATGGCTCTCCTTGAAAGTAGTAATTGATGTAAAAAAGCTGTCTTCCAAGTTGATTCAGCATGTTTTCATGAACGTCTAAATCTAATCTTCCTGTTGGGCGTGTAAATTGCTTTAGTCCACTTGGACATTCAGGACAGCCTAAATTACAAGCCGTTGTGGGTTCTATACTCGCGGCAAATGGTAAACCTTTAGACTTGACCTTTTTAAGGTACTTGGCCATGAGGTAGGAGGAATACAAACCATACAAGTTCCACAATCTTCTAAAAGAGAGTTTCTTTATAATATTTCTCTGATCCGTCCACATAAGTAAACAAAGTTAAACCAACATGAACGAAAGCAATAAGATTTACCAGATATTCAATCTTATGGAAACCTTATAGAAAAAATTATCGCTCATTTTTGGTAATTCATAGGGACCATAACGGTAAAAAGCACCAACCCCTATTCCTAAAACACCACCACCTTGAAGTAAAAGATTGTCCACTATTAATCCAGACTCATAATACCCTTTTTCTGGTGTTTTAAACGCAAATCCAGTATGGCTTGCTCTATTAGACATTTCTCCAACACCTGCTGCACTATGTATAATAAACTGAGGCTCTGTCCATGTAGTTTTATTCTTAATCGGTAAGAATGCAAAACGTACAAAAAGAGAAGTATGTTTGTCACTAAAGAATTCTGCGGGTGTCATAGTTTCGAAAGTATTCGCAACACTTAAGCTACGCTGTCTTCCTGTTCCTTCATGAATCTGACTTAGCGTAAGTGGTACTTCACCATAAGTTGCGCCACTCTTACTTGTCAAGTTTAACTCACCAAATCCACGAATTTTAAAACTCTGATAAATGGCCAATTTTAATCGGTAGTAATCATAATTCGATTCAAAAATTCCACTCATACCTTTTACAGCTTTAAATGTAATTTTCGGCCATTTGGTTCCTAAAGAAACTCTACGGTTTTCAAGAATCATTACTTTCTCACGAATATTCCAGTTGAATACAATTCCTGTCTCCGCAATATCAAAGTTATCTAAAGACCCGTCTAATCCTGTTACAGGTATGTATTGGTAGTCATCCGTAAATGTAAAACGTTTATAGTTTGCAAATAACTGAAGCTTCATGTTTTGTCTAATCAAACCACTTAAGTTAATTCCAGCATAACGTTCTCTATCCATCATATTGATAAAGAAATCCCTGTATAGTCCTTGATTGATCAAATTAAACTCATCATCATACAGGTCTGTGCTTCCTCTTTCATGCAAATCATCACTGTAATGAAGCTTAAGTTTAAACAATCTCTCTTGGTTAAGCATGATGTTCATGTTTCCACCCCACTTCCATTCTTTGTCTCTTAAACCGTAGGCAAAATAACCTCCAACTTGAACAACTTTACTCAAGTTGTTATTGGTTTCTAAACCTAACCCTAAACGCAAACCTTCTTGACGATTAAAATAAACGATTTGTTTGACAGGAACACTAAAGTATCCTAAAGGTATTTTTCCAGACAATGCAATTTTACCATATTCAACAAGTTTGTCCAAATTTGAATCCTTTACAAGACTATCTACAACTCCATAAGTTGTAGACTCTTTTCCGGTCTGTGTATCGCCTCTCATAGCAGTAATTGAAGCTGAATCTGCCAATGCTCCATCGCGCACTTCAACAGAGACTGGATTAAAGCCTCTTTTCAATGGTTGGTCAAACTGTACGTTAGAAATATACAAAGAGCTTCTTGCTATAAGATCGGTATATGAACTAAAACCTATATTAAAATCAAGTTCTGTACTAATTTTATTTGGGAACCATTTTTTATCCCCTACAATAGAATATTCTTGGATAATTCGGGCTTTAACCATCCCGTCTTGTCCATACGGAGAAGCAATTACACGTTCAATTGCCCAATCCTTAGTGTTGATGTATATATATCCTTCTAAACCTTCAAAGTTTTTTCCTTTTCGTGGTCGGTATTTTATCGTATAGGTAGTATCTTGAGTATCTGCATGAAACAAAGTGTCCTCAAGAATAAATAAATATCTTCTTAGTCCTCCTGGAGCAATAGGGTTAATAAACTCTTGTTGATTCAATTCAAAGATGTTGTCATAAAAAGAAAAAGACTGAAATTGATTAACCACCGTTGCTAAAAACGGGTTTTTAAGTCCGGAAACATTGTAAGCTGTTACTACTTCTTTATCATAGCTTGGAGGATTAAAAGATCTTGTTGCTTTGGTTTCAGCTAAGAATATATATTGTTTATCCAAAATCTCCATTTCTCTGATGGCAGTTGAGTCTTTGATCGTATCTCTTTCTAGCCCTTCTTTTAATTCACCAGTAAAGTAAAGCTTAGAATAAGAGTCATAGGTAAATGAATTGTTTTTTAACGGATCATTTTGATTCTTAAAATCCATCACATTTTGAATAATTCTATGCGCTGGATTTTCTCCAGGAGTAATCACCACTTCATCATATACCTGAGCATCTGGTGACATATAGACTTTTGGATGCTTGATCAATACCGACCCTTTAATGATCGTATCATTGTAATCGAAAAACCGGAAAGAATACAGTCTCGACTCAACAATCACCATCTTGGCTTTCCCGTCTATGTCAGATATAATAGGAGATCCTACTCCATCACTTATTTTTGCAAAGGAAACTGGATTGTCGGTCTGTACATCAATCACCTGAACAGTTATCTCTTGAGAATTACCTGTAAAAACCAGTAATAAGAAGAGGAGGAGTAGTGTGTGTTTCATTATTTTTTCTCTAAATTTAGTACTTCAATTTTAAAAACTAAATCAGAATATGCCGGAATTTGTGCTCCTCTTCCATTCTTTCCATACCCTAAAAAGTAAGGGATATACAAATCTATTTTAGTGCCTTTTTTACTTAAACCAACACCTTCATTAAATCCTGGAATTAATCCATTGATCAAGTACTCAAAATCTAAAGGCGCATTTCTGTCGTAAGAGGAGTCAAATTTTCCTCCTAAAATGAACTCACCTAAATAATGAAGACTTACTTTATCTCCTCTTTCTGCAACTTCACCTTCTCCATCTTCATGAATAAAGTAAACCAAACCAGATTCTGTTTGAATTGCAGACGGCTCTACTTCTTTTACCAAGTCATAGAAATATGATTTGTATTCCTTTTGAGTTTTTGATTCAGCTTCTATCAAACGCACTTTGTTTTGAGCTTTTAACTTCTCACTTTCAAGTCTTGCTTCTTCAATTTCTAACGCCTTTTGTTCATATTCCTTTTTAAACACTTTCGTTGGGTTGTAAAACAGTTTATATTTTAAACCTTTCTTGATTATTTTAACGTCAATAATTGTGTCTCCTTGTTCTATTGCATCAACCACATCCTGTCCTTCCAATACTTGTCCAAAAACAGTATGCTTACCGTTTAAATGCGGAGTAGGCACATGGGTAATAAAAAATTGACTTCCATTGGTGTTTGGTCCCGAATTAGCCATTGACAAAGACCCTTTCCCATGTGGGACACCGTTGTCTGTTTCGTCCCAAAACTTATATCCAGGCCCACCAGAACCTGTTCCTGTTGGATCACCTCCTTGAATCATAAAATCACTAATCACCCTATGAAAAACAATTCCATTATAATAAGGCTTTTTGTGTTGTATGGAGTCAAAAACCTTCAATTTACCCTGAGCTAAACCAACAAAGTTAGCAACAGTTAAAGGTGCCTCTTCTTGGTATAATTCAATAAATATATCTCCTTTTGTGGTTTTAACATTTGCATAAAGTCCTTTTGTTAGTTTCAGGTCTTTACTTTGTGCAATTGTTGAAGAAACAAATAGTAAACTCGTAATAAATATGAAAATTAAACGCATATCAATTTTTTTAGTCCAAAAATACAAAAACTCTTGGTTTATTTTCACTTAATTTACTTCAGAGTATGTTATTGAAAGGCTGAACAGTTTATTTTAATGATGAATGATTGAATAATATTACTTTTGCCTAAATGAAACCAAAAAAAATAATTGTTTCTGTTACCAATGATTTGTACACTGATCAAAGAGTACATAAGGTTTGCTCATTCCTCTATGAGAACAAATACGATGTTTTATTGGTCGGGCGTAAACTCAAAGATAGTCAAGAAATAACCGATCGTTCCTACGAAGTAAAGCGCTTTAAACTTTTGTTTAACAAAGGGGCTTTATTCTACGCGAATTACAATTTACGGTTGTTTTTATTTCTTCTTTTTAATAAAGCAGATGTTCTATTGAGTAATGACCTTGATTCATTACTGGCCAACTATTGTGCACATCGTTTGAAAAGAAAAACACGATTGATTTATGATACCCATGAACTATTTACGGAGGTTCCTGAATTGACAGCACGACCAAAAGTCAGGAACGTTTGGTTGATGATTGAAGAATGGATATTCCCTAAGTTAGAAACTGTTTATACCGTGAATAGGTCTATTGCTGATATTTACTCTAAAAAATACAAGAAAGAAGTTCGAATTGTAAGAAATGTCTCAAAGTTATGGCACCCCCAAATGATTCTAAGTAAAAAGGAATTGAACTTACCAGAAGATAAGAACATCATTATTCTTCAGGGCTCAGGCATCAATGTAGACCGAGGAGGAGAGGAGGCAGTGATGGCAATGAAAGACATTGAAAATACATTGTTTTTAATTATAGGCAGTGGTGATGTTATTCCGCACCTTAAAGAATTGGTAAAAGAAAATGGATTAGATGAAAAGGTGAGATTTGTAGGACGTGTTCCTTACGACCAAATGATGAATTACACCTATCATTCGGATTTAGGTCTAAGTTTAGATAAAGACACCAATCCAAATTATAAATTCTCATTGCCCAATAAGATTTTCGATTATATCCACACCACAACTCCTGTGATTAGTTCTGATTTAATAGAATTGAAAAGAGTAATTGAAAAACACAATGTCGGACGTATAATCCCTGAGCACAGTGCCATGGGAATTGCACAAACCGTAAACTCATTATTGAACAACCCAAGTCTTTTAAATGAGTTGAAAGAAAACTGTAAAAAAGCAGCTCAAATTGAAAACTGGGAACATGAAAGTAAAGTCTTAGAAGAGATGTATTTGGATTAAAATCCGCTTAAAAGTTAAATTGTATTAATAAAAACGCTTGAATCTCTTTAAAGTCAGGTTATCAATACTGAGGTGTTTAAAATTATACTTAGCATGCCCAAAAGACAGATAAACATTATCGAACTTTGTTTTGAATGAATCAATAAGTGAATTATGCGATTATTATTTGGAGTTTTGACATTATTAATTGGACTTGGATCATGCGTACCAGCCAAAAAGTACAACGATTTATTAGCAAAAGAACAGAATTGCAATGAAGAGTTGAAGAAGTATAAAACTTCCTCATTGGATTATGAGGCGCAATTAAAAACTTTACAAACCAGGTCTAACTTGATGCAAAAAGATATTGTGCAACTAAAGTCTGACACTACAGAATTGGGTAAGTCTTATCGTTCATTACAAGCTAAGTACCAACAAGCTATTTCTATGGGCGCATCTTTTGAAGAGCAATTAGATAAGATAAAAGACAGTGATGCTAAACATTTGGCGCGAATGCGTTCAGAGTTAGAAGCCAAGATAATTGAAACACAAAGAAAAGAAGATGCCCTTCTGAACTTAGAAAAGGAGTTGAAGAAAAAACAAGTATTACTTGCTGATCGTGAACAACGTGTAGCGGAGTTAGAGGAAATGATAACACGTCAGGAAATGGCAGTTAAAGCATTAGAATTGAAAATTGCTCAAGCTTTGCGAGGCTTTGAAGATAAAGGCCTTAAAGTTGAAGAGCGCAATGGAAAAATTTACGTGAGTCTTGAAGCAAAACTTTTATTTGCTTCTGGTAGTACAGTTGTTGAAGCAGAAGGTAGAAAAGCAATTATTCAACTTGCAAAAGCCATCGAAGGAGATGACGAATTAGAGATTATTGTTGAAGGACATACTGATACCGACCGTTTAGCAAGTGGAACACATCCAAAAAACAACTGGGAGCTTTCTGTTCTTCGTGCAACAGCTGTTGTTGGCATCATGACAAGCAATACAGCCATTAATCCTGCTATTCTCTCTGCTTCTGGACGATCTGAATTCCATCCAGTAGACGAAAATGACAAATCGAAAAACAGAAGAATTGAAGTTATTATTGCACCAAGACTTGATGCTCTTTTCGAATTGATCTCTAAATAACTTTATAAGTCTCTGCGTTTTAAAGTAAAGAAGGCAATCAGGAAAAACAGCAGCATATACGCGAAACAAATAGCGATATTAATTGGCGTATCTAATATTACTGGTGTATTTCCACTTCTTTCTTGACCTGCTGCAATCATTTCCTTTAGAATGGGAAAAGGAGTCAACTTTGAAAATGAATTCAAAGGCATATATGCATAAATTACTCCGTATCCAGCTGCAGAAAGGGAAAGTCCTATGATGGTCTCTGCGATAAAGGACAGAATAAATAAAGTAATAGAAACAGCAGTTCTTCTCAGCAAAACCGCAATAAAAAACGCGAAGCTGAAATAACACAAAGTTTGAATAAAGTACAGTCCAATACTTTCTATTCCTTGTAAAAAAGTAGCGTCACCACTGGAATAAAATAAACCGAAAAACAAACCTGTCAAGAAAGTATATAAAGTGATAATTAATGAAAAAGCAATAAACACAAAGAACTTCCCTATGATGGCCTTTTTTATTGAAAGCCCATCAATAACATGTTGGCGTAGTGTTTTATAACTGTATTCGTTGCTAATTACAATAACAGCCAGTATTCCCATCATTACATTGAAGTAACTTGATGCATAAACTGCCACTGACCATACATCAGGAAACTGAAGTGCAGACCAATCTTTAGGAAGAAAAGGTCCCATAAAATTAGTAATGAAAGAGGATATAGCATATATGGTTACAGGAGAGATTATTGCATAAATCAAAAAAATGATCTGTAAAGACCTTAATTTACGCAATTTCAAATATTCGATTGTGAGGAGTTGTTTCATTTGTTGATGATTTCTAAAAACATTGATTCTAAATTCTTTTTATACACTGACAAGGTGCTTAAATAAACACCGTTTTCTGCTATCAATTGATTGACTTCAGCGGCAGACACATCTCCATCAGTAAGAATCAATATGTCGTTTCCATCTGTTTTAAGATAAGTTAAATGGGGAAGGTGGTCAACAATTCTTTTCAACTCTATTAAATCTGCTGCACCAATTCTCATGACCCTATCTTGAAGCATAATCTCATCTAAAGCACCTTCTTTGATAAGTTCACCGGACTTTAGAATCGCAACATGTGTACACATCTTCTCAATTTCATCAAGTATGTGTGAAGCAATAATAATTGTTTTTCCTTCTTTTGCAATTTCTAAAATCAAAGATCGAATTTCTGCTATTCCTTGAGGATCTAATCCATTTGTTGGCTCATCTAAAACAAGCACGTCAGGATCAGCTAAGATTGCACTTGCAATTGCTAAACGTTGCTTCATCCCCAAAGAAAAGGTACTGAAATTTGCAGTCTTTCTTTTCCATAAGTCAACCCTTTTCAATACGCTTTCTATTCTTTCAGGAACATTGTCTAAGGATTTAATTTGGGCTACAATTTTTAAATTATCAACTGCATTAAGGTATGGATAGAAGTTTGGTGTTTCCAATAAAGCCCCAATATTTATTCTGTTTACATCCTGCTGACCATTTTCGAACCAACTAAAAGAACCTTCATCAGGTTTTATAACTCCCAAAAGAATTCCTAAAGTTGTTGTTTTCCCGCTTCCGTTTGGACCTAACAATCCATATATCTGTCCTTGCCGAACAGTAATGCTTAGTCCATTAAGTGCTCTAATGTTTTTATAGGATTTCCGTAAACCTTCGGTCTTTAGAATTTCGTGCATAGCAGTTGAAGTTTACATTAAAAGTAATGTAAAACTTAAAGAAAGTTGTCTTAAAACTCAAAAGAATGATCATTCCATAGATTTGTTCGCAGTCCACCGTATATGATAAGATGGTTTCTATGGCTTTTAGAAGACAGGTTATTTACTTCTATTCCAGGACGAATAAAGGTTTCTATGTTTAACTTCTTTGAGGTTTTATAATTCACCTCTACAGAAAAGTGAAAACGATTTATCTTTCCATTTCCCCCAATTCTATACCCGTATTCATAAGGTCGGTCGGTATAAGGTTGATAAACATCGGAACCGAAAGATAAAGAATCATTTCCATCTCCACCTCCTTGCTGAACAAAAAACACACGGCCTTTCAAAGACAACTTTTCAGAGAGTTGTAAGTTTGTTTCAGTATAAACCTCAACGAAGTTTGAACCTAAGGGATGTGCTAATGGACGCCCCTGATTTCCATAGTTTGTAGAGGTATTTAAATGAGAGTATATGAATGGCCGTGCAAAATTAAGTTCTGCTAACCAGTTCAGTTTTCCAAAGGACAATTGTTCTTTTCCTTTGAATCCTATTTGTCCACTGTATTTATTCGCCCACCAACGACTGCGGCTGGTCAGCTCTCTAAAAACGAAGTCGTCAATTGCTATTTGGCCATAAATCATGATTCGATTGAATTCATAACTGGTATTTAATCCAATTAAGAGTCGGTCCTGAGAACCTAATCCATATTCTGTTGGACGATAGAACAAAAAGGGATTTAAGTATTCAATCTCATACCCCCGATTCATCAAAGTGTCTTTTGGAGCAAACAATACAGATTCGAACACACCGATTTGGAACCTTTTATTGACCTTATAATTAAAAAAGTGTGTTGAAGCAAATTTCCTTGTGAACTGTGCGTTCTGATTTTCTTTAAAGAATTGATAAATATTGACCATTTCAATCTTCCAGAGCTTTGTACGGAGTTGAACGAATGGATAAGGTGCACCATAATCCCCAAGAAGCATGGATCTCTTTCCTTGCCCTATAAAATTCTGATCCATCCCTGCCTGAATATTCAAGAATTCATAGGGGGAATAGCTTAAACGCACCCTTGGTTGTAAACCCAATTCATTGTGATTGTTTTGCGTATTCCAAAAGTCAGTTTTATAAATGCTTGAAGAAACATCATCACTACCATCTTGACGATAATGGTTTCCTGTTAGGATCAATCGTGCATAAAACTTTTTTGTAAATTGTCCTGTAATTCCAAACCCTGCCTCCAAACTGCAAGAAGATGTGTTGTCTAAATCAGATTGATAAGAACCTAAAGCGCTTACAACTGGGAAGACGTGCAAGTAATTCATTTTATACTGCTCTTTCTTTGAAATCCACGGCAAAGTATAACCCACTTCAATAGGTGAAGACAAAGAAGGTAAAACCGGATCTGAATCTAAACTATTGCTCTCATAAAAAGAATCGTAATTCAAGTAGTTAACCTCTGAAGTTAAATCGTTTTGTCCAAATAAGAACAAGCCTTGACATAAGAACGCTATGGATAAAATTCTAATCATCAGAAATCAAAGTATTGATTTGTTAATGCAGAACGCAATCCAAATGACAACACTCCATAGTTTACAGATTCACCTAAACTTGAGTTGCTTGCCCTATAATCAGCCGCTACAAAAAGTCTGAGTTTTGTTGCAGAATTCACTTCATACCCTAACTCAATATTTGTATTGAGCACCTGTGTATAGTTTTCACTAAAAGCAACCTGTTTTGAATGATATAAATTTGTTTTTCCACTCATTGGCTGTATTGACTCATAATATACGGCAGAAGCTTCAATAAACAATCCTTTCCAACGGTATCCCATTCGTATTAAGACTTCTTGAAAACCATTTCCTAAAGTATGCGCTAGTGGAAGGTTAAAGTGGGTAAATGCCATCCTGTGATTGTTTGCAGCATACAAATAAGTTGATGCTTGATTGTATTCTATTTGAAATCTCAAGCTTTTTATATTGAATGTATTTCCAGTTCTGTACCCCAGCTGAAAGCCATATTCTAAACTAGAAAAGTCATCACTTACTGCTTGCGCATAAATCATGTGATGAGGATGAAAACGCCAACCAATATTTAATCCTAAAATATTTTTCATATCAGCATTTTCTCCTCCAACAACCATTGTATTTAAACCCAGAACAGGTTGATAGAAATAAGGGTTTACCCGTTGACTTGAGGTAGCTTCGTCTCTTAAATAGATTGTCGATTCGAAAAGCCCTATCACTAAGGAAGGAGCTGGCCGATAACTTAAATAATGGACGCCTATACCTTTTCTTTCATAAGGTGACTCGACCATATCGGAATGTACTTTCCTTATTAGGTTAAGCTGTTTACCCCTAATAAAAGTATAAGACAATCCTTTCGCTATTTCCCAATCAACAGATAAATGCGTGTAATTAAATGAGTTGTCCGACAACAACATAGATCGGTGACCCCATCCAAAAAATCGTGGTGCATTCCCAAACTGAACAGACAATTGCTTTATTGGTGTTAATCGAACATAACTTACGGCAGATGCATAATCGAATCCATTTGTTTTAAAAGGTTTGGTTCTTCCTCCGTTTGGAACAACGGCATTACTTTGTGTATATGTTCCACTATTTGGATAGTATTCTCCTCTATCTTCAAAATACGCACTTTGATAATCAACAAACCTTGCTTGATTTTCGTAAAAAGCGGTATAAAATGACAGTTTGTTTCGCAAGTGAGCAAAAGCCTGTACTCCGCGAGTGTTCTGATATAAATAGTCTGGGGTGTTTTGCAATCTCTCTTTCCCAATTGAAGTATTTAACAAAGGATCAATCGCTAAAAAATAGTCTTTTCCAGATTTTTGAATCAAATGCTCAGTAAACAACTTTCTTACAATCCAAGAACGGGTAGAATCTTTTACGGGTAAAATATAATTTGCATCGGAATAAGAAATAGGAAAAAATCCATTTCCTATAACGGCATGATTACTATCTGTAAATAAGACTTCATCTTTAACGTTAACCGATGAAGGAATGAGGATTTCTTGACCCCATAAAGAAGAACTTATCCAACAGACAAAAAAGAGAATAAGACAGTTTTGTTCGAACGTTTTCATTGATGGAAAGAATCGAAAGGCAAGTTGATGATGGGGTTTGATGCAATAAAATGTGGATTTCTTAAATCTTCTTTATTGTATGTGAGGGGCTTCCTTGTGTTGACATTAATCACGTTACCACCGATGGCCTCGTAGATTGCTTGTCCTGCAGCAATATCCCACTCCATTGTAGGTGCAAATCGCGGATAAACATCTGCTTTATTATTTACCAATTCAAAAAACTTTAAAGCTGAGCCCATAGCCTGAGATTCCACTGGCCCATAGTTTTTTTCTATACTTTGCGCAAGTTTCAATAAATTACCAGAATAATGGCTTC
>Ga0209075_1000355_pt1 | contig 44215 bp, 35 predicted proteins | sample Stecom2011_FD_187523 | JGI IMG/M metagenome (GOLD analysis project Ga0209075, IMG submission 187523) | Agricultural soil microbial communities from Utah to study Nitrogen management - Steer compost 2011 (SPAdes) (version 2) | ecosystem: Environmental > Terrestrial > Soil > Agricultural land...
CGCTCCCATTAAATTTTGTTCACAAGCGATATCTTTAGTATCAGCTGAAATTTGTTCATCTGGAAAAGAGCAACCAACTAACATAAATAGCAAAATTATAGCACTTAATTTTCTAATCATAGAGCTTTGTTTATTAAGTAAGTTTTAAAAAAAATATGAGAATCTATATTAATAAAGGATACTCTTGCCACTTGAAATAAAAGGCCGATACACTTAAGTACCGACCTTTTTAAATATTTATAAACTCAGTAAAGTATATAATGTTTCTGCTCCCTTAATTTAATCCTCTAGCTTTAATCATCGGTGCAATTTCTGGTGCTCTTCCGCTCCAATCCTTGTACATCTCATCATAGTCTAAGGTATTTCCAACTGAAAGAACCATATCTCTATAGCGCTGACCATTCTCTCTGGTCATTCCTCCATTCTCTTTAAACCATTGATAAGCATCATGATGTAACATTTCCGTCCATAAGTAAGAATAATATCCAGCAGCATAACCTCCACTAAATACATGGGCAAAATAGCTAGAACTGTATCTTGGTTTAACAGCATGAACTTTGTCTAAACCATACTTGCTTAACACCTTTTTTTCAAAGGTCATCATATCCTCAACTTCTCCTTCTGATTCAATCGTATGCCATGCAAAATCAATATTCGAAGAAGCTAAATTTTCTGTTAATCCATAACCTTGATTAAAAGTTCCTGCTGCTTTAATTTTATCTAAAAGCTCAGTTGGAATTATTTTTCCTGTTTCATAATGTAAAGCATAGTTGTTTAGTATTTCAGGCTCAGTTGCCCAACTCTCATTCAGCTGAGATGGAAATTCAACAAAATCTCTCGCTACAGCTGTTCCTGATAGACTAGGATACATTTGATTGGCAAAGAAACCATGCAAAGCGTGTCCAAACTCATGGAACATGGTAATCGCATTATCAAAACTCAATAATGTCGGTTCTCCTTCTGCTGGTTTTGGATAATTACACACATTATAAATCACTGGCTTTGTACCATACAAGTGTGATTGGTCTACAAAATTACTCATCCATGCTCCTCCTCTTTTACTCTCTCTCGAATAAAAATCTACATAAAACAATCCTAATTCAGAACCATCCTCTTCAAAAACTTCATACACTAATACATCTTCATGATAAACCGGAATGTCTTCTCTCTTTTTGAAGGTTATGCCATATAGTTTTTCTGCTGCATAAAACACTCCATTCTCTAAAACAGACATCATCTCAAAATAAGGCTTGATTTCATTTTCATCTAAATCATATTTTGCTTTACGTACTTTTTCAGCATAATAATTCCAATCCCAAGGCTCTAAACCTCCTTCTACACCATCTTCGTGCATCATTGACTCGATCATCTTAGATTCTTTCTTTGCTTTTTCAATTGCTGCTGGAATTAAGCCATCAAAGAAATTACGAACATTGTTCTTGTTTTGAATCATCGTCTTTTGAAGACTCCAATCTGCGTAAGTTTCAAAACCTAACAACTGTGCTTTTTCAAGTCTTAAAGTCGCTAGTTTCACTACTATTTCTTCAGTATTATTCTTTTCACCACTTGTTCTGTTCCAAGCATTTTCAAATACTTTTTGACGAGTCGCCCTATTCTTTAAAGAACTTAACAAAGGTTGTTGCGTGGTGTTCAAGATTGGAATTCTATAAGCCCCATCTTCAGTTTTTAGTGATGCTAAAGTAGATTCACTTAATCCTTCTAATTCATTTTCATCTTTAATGATTAAAGCTCCTTCATTTGTTGCAGCCAAAAGTGTTTTTCCAAACTCTGCAGTTAGTGAGGCTAAGTTTGAATTAATTTCTTTTAACCTCTCTTTATCCTCACTGCTTAAGTTAGCTCCAGCAACAACAAAGTCTTTGTAGTATTCTTTCAGTAACTTTTTAGACTCTGCATCTAATTCTAAAGATTCTTTTTGTTCGTGTAGTATTTTAATTCGCTCAAACAATTTTGAATTCAGATAGATCTCGTCATTTAACTCAGAAAGTAGTGGCGCAAACTTTTGATTAAGTGCTTGTAAAGTATCATTTGTATTTGCACCCATCAAAGCAGAAAAGACTCTTCTTGCTCTTCCTAACTGCTCTCCACTTTTTTCTAAAGCCACTAAAGTATTTTCAAAAGTTGGTTCTTCTTCTTGCTGAATAATTTTATCGATATTTTCTTTTTTCAAGCGAATCCCTTCCAATATCGCAGGCTCAAAATGTTTGTTTTTAATACTTACAAAATCAGGAGCAGAATAAGGTAGGTCACTGGGTTTTACCAATGGGTTGTTTGATAAATCTTCCTTCATAATTTCATTTGAACTCGTTACTTCATCATCATTATTACAGCTAGTAAAACCGACTGCCAAAGCGAACATTAATAAACTTGTTTTTCTCATCACAATAAAACTTTATATTGATATAATTTGACTAAAGATAGGTAAAAAGTAAGGTTCAGCAAATTTACAAAAACAAAGAGGAGGCAACCGCTTGCCTCCTCCTCTAATCGTTAAACAAAAAAACTATCTTATTAAATTTACATGACCTACAACCTCCATTCGTTTGTCATTATAATTACTTTTAAACACAATTTTATACAAGTAAACTCCTTCTTTTACAATACCGTTTACATTAACTCCATAAGAACCGTCCCAACCATAGTCTGCGTCATAACTCTCAAACACTTTTTCTCCCCATCTATTAAAAATGGTTAAGTGATAATCATTAGGATCAAACCCTGAAGAAAAGATAGGTTTAAACACCTGATTTATTTCATTACCATCAGGGGTAAACGTATTTGGAATAAAATATATGAGTTCCTCTTCAACTGGAATAACTTGTGAAATCGTATCAGTACACCCTGAAGCATTTATAGCAACTAAAGCTACAACATACCTACTCTCTTCAAGATCATATTTATGTGTTGGATGAGTCTCATTACTTGTTGAACCATCTCCCAATGTCCATTCATACGAATTGGCGTTACTTGAAGTATTGTTGAAATGAACTATGTCAGTTAATCCTCCAATTTTACCAGGATTAGCAATAAAACTAGCAGTTGGGGACTCATCAACACAAACTATACTATTTTCTGTAACAGAACCCGAACAACCAGTTTCATTTGTAACCGTCAACGTAACGTCATAACAACCAGACTGTGTAAATGTATACGATGGATTACAATCGTTTAATACAACCCCGTTGCTTATGGTATAGGAACAAGTTCCGTTACCTACTGAAGTATTTGTAAAGTCCACTTTCAATGGAGCGCATCCACTCGTATTATCTGCAGTAAATGACGCAATTAATCCCGAAGAAACAGTAATATCAACAGTTACCACGGATGCGCATTGTCCTACTGTAGGAGTAAATGTATAAGTAGCTGTTCCAACGGCAGCATCAACCACAGCCGGATTCCAAGTTCCAGAAACACCATTCGTAGAGGTTGTTGGCAGCGTTGGAGGTGTTGTACCTTCACAAATATTACTCGTTATATTAAAAGTTGGGGTAACATTTGGAAGCTGAGGGTCAATTGTAAATGTAGCTGAACTACTACATGCCCCGGCACCAGAAGTAATTGTATAACTACCAGGGGCTCCACTAATAATTCCTGAACTACCCAATGTTGCTCCTGCAGGTGAAATATTATATGTTTCTGAATTATTATAATTATTAATGATTACAGTACTTGAAGCGTCACAATCTGCTGGAGTATTTTCAGAAATATCAATTGGATCAACAGCTCCACACCCAGTATAAGAAGGTGTTAAGTCACTAGAACACAAAACAGGCGACCCAATTTGCTCTTCAAAAACCACATTTATTGTAGCAGTAATATCTGCAAACCACTCTCCATCGGCTAAAGTTCCACAGGTTTTATTAGGTGCATAGTTTGTATAAAAAACGGGGGGAGTGTTAGGATCTGTACTGAAAGTATTAGGAAGTACATAAATCTCCACATTACTCCCCTGTGTATATCCACTAGGAACATCTGTCAAGTCAATACAGATATTATGTGAAGTACCAGTAATCTGCGGACTCATGTACACCTGCATTCCATCTATAAAAATAAAAACAAAGAACGAGTTGTCAGGGATTAAAGGAGAACCTGGAGAGTCAAAACAGAATCCTGATACGTCAACACACAAGTCTAAAGAAACTGCATCTCCTCCAATATTATTAGGGGGGTATCTCAAAACAGCTGAATTGTTAACTCCTCCAAAAGGAGATCCTTCTACTACTGCATCACTAGACGCTAAGTCACCTTCATAAGTCATACCTACTTTTGGACCTGCTGTAGCACAACAATCTGGCGCTCCAGCAATTCCTACATAATCAACTGTAAATGTTTCATTTCCATCTATACATGAATAATTATTCGTAACTGCAGGGTCAGGTGAAATAGTAAAAATAGTCCCTATATCTAATGCATCACAATCATTTAGGGGAGAAACATCCCAAGAACAAGTTGTATTATTCCATGCTATGTCAACTAAGTCACTTGCATCTGTTGGAACTTGTGGATTAACTATTACATCATGCGTTCCAGTTGCTAAAGTTGCTCCAGTAGCATCACAAACTATTGTCCAAGGTAAAGTTACATTTATAGGTGTACAGAAATTTGTATTTCCTAACGGTACCTGAACATTAAAATCATTACAATTTTTCATCGTCCTAACTATTGGCCCAGATGGAGTAGTTATAGTTATTGTAGCAGGACTGATATCAATATTAAGGTGAAAAATAAGGTGTCCTCCAGTTACATTCGCTATAGAATTACCGTTTTGAGAGATGGTAATATTTCCTGACTCCACCTCTAGTCGAAATGCTGTACCTTCAACGTTAGGATCTATAGGCCCAACAGTATTATTCGTGTAGTTTGCATTTCCAGTTCCAGATACAATTACATTTCCGGTTAAAACACTCACCACCCTCATTGTTCCTGCAGGTAAAATAGGCCAAAAACCTCCATCTAAAGTTCCAGAGTATTGAAAAAAGATTTGTCCATTACATGCTGTGTTTTCAACACTCATATTATAGGTCTGTTCTCCACAAGCTTCTCCTAACCCTTGCGCCATATTAGAATAGTTAGGACAATTTTGAGCACTTATATTAGTAAAAGTGATCAATGTAGAAATCAGGGTGAATATTATAACTCTCAACATAATTATTATCTATATATTAACTATACGATGGAATGTCAATAAAGTTGCCTAAACTTGATTCTTTTTTTATAAAAAAAAGAAGCTAACATACTTTTGAAAACATAAACTACTTGAGAAACAAACCTGTTTGAAAATTGAATAATATATTTGAAGAAAATAACATTATGATTAAATATTTTTTCGCTTCTCTTTTCACTCTCTTATTACTTGGTTGCAAAATCAATAAAGAAGCCAATGATTTTGAAACATACACCTTTCTAAACATCTGCTTTGAAGATTATTACTTAAATTTTGATATTGAAATAAGCCCTCTTCTCAATAATTTTGAAATATTACTCATAGAAGAAGGACATCTTTCCGATTCATCGGGAAAGGCTTACAAAGCATTGTTTGACTCCTTACAAAAGACCGACTATTTCAAACCTCCCCTTAGAATGGAAAACTTTAACAACTCATTATTGTACAAAAACCCGACTAATGTAATGGATTGTGCTGTTAGAGTGTTTTCTCTAGACTCTGCTCAAATTTTAAACACAAATTTCTCAAAAGTCACACAGGAAATCAACTCGGAGGTAAGTGAAAATAAGGACGTCTCTATCCATTATTTCTTCAATTTATACAGAAATAAGCTAACAAACGAAGAGCTAAGAATGCCTTATGTAAAACAGTCTATTCAACTCCTGCTATACCGTTGGTATTTCAAAAGTAAATACGACAGAGAGATCCAAATCAAGATGAAAGAAAAGACAGAATAACACTCAATTTTTCTAAGCAAGGTTCTTTTTTATTTCAATAAGATTATCTTTGTTCAAAAATTACAATATGAGACTCGCTCAAATAGCTAGAAAACTGAAAGTAAAATCAACTAAAATAGTCGAATTTATAGAGCATAAATTTGAGATTCAAATCCCACATGCCCCGAACACCAAGATTCCTGATGAATATATTGATGATATTCTAGTGCACTTCACTCCTGAAGAAACAGAAGCTGAAGTAGCTTCTTTAGATGAATCAAAAGAAGAAACTCCAGTTTTTGAACCAAAAGTAAAAGAATCTATTATTGAAGAAGGAATTAAGGAGCAAGAAAGCGAAGTTTCAAATAAAGAAAACACTAATGATGAAGACACTTTTTCAGAAGAAGTCGAGACAAAAGATCTTTCAGAATTAAATATTGAGAACGGGATAATCAAAGCACCTAAAGTTGAAATTGAAGGTGTAAAAGTTATCGGAAAGATTGAGTTACCTTCAGATAAAATTGAAGAGGAAGAAACTGAAGAGGAAGATATTTCATTAGAAAAAGAAGATGCAAAAGAAGAAACTACTGAAGAATCTACAATTCAACCTGATCCAGTCACCAAAAAAGAAAAGAAGCTAGTTAAAAAGCCTCGTCCAAAAACAAATCGTCCTAAACCTCTTACTTATGAGGAGGAAATTTCTAAATCTCAAGAAGCTTATAAAAATGAGTTGAAAAAGAAAAAAGAAATTGAAAAGAAGAAGAAAAAAGAGAATTACGAACGATTAATGGCAGAGAAATCTGCTAGTTCAATAAAAAAGAAATCTAAGAAGAGTAAGAAAAAGACAATTCAAAAAGACAAGCAAATTCAAGCTCAATCCAAAAAGCAAGAAGCACCTAAAAGTTTATGGGGAAAGTTCATTTATTGGCTTAATAATTAATTGATGTTTTCGAAAGAAGAACGCAAAGCAATAAACACTGCATTCTGGACACGTTTTAAAGAAAAGTCTGGCGTAAATAAAGGCGCCAACGGAAAACGTATCAACTGGGTTAACTACCCCACTCATCTAAAACAAATTTATGTTCGACTTCATGCCGATACTGAATCAGCTCGTTTTTCAATTGACATTCAAGACAAAGATGAAGGAGTTAGATCATTAATTTGGGAGCAATTCATTGAGCTCAAAAAAGTCCTCGACCAAGAAATGATTATACCAGCCGTTTGGGAAGAAAAAGCTTACAATTCTGCAAACCAACCAATCTCTAGAATCTCTTGGACTTTAGAAGATGTAAATATGTATGAAAAAGAAGATCAACACAAAATTTATGATTTCTTTATACTTCTTTCGCTCCGCTTCGATCGCTTCTACTCTACCTATGATGAAATCTTAATTGGACTACTTAAGTAATTGTTTTTTTTTATAAATCCAGACTTAACAATAGAGAATCTCTCTTTAAAAGCAAACGCTTTAAAACAACCTTTCTTACTATGTAAATCATTCTTCAGCCAAAAATCCTTCCAAAAAGAAACAAAACAGAGAATTTCTTATAAAAAACGGTCTTAAATCGGCTATTTCGATTATTTTTAACCCACAATATTTTTTAACATGGCAATTTCAAAAAAAGAATTAGATTTTAACAAAAATGATGACGCAATGCGTCTCAAAATCTCACAACTAGAAAGAGAACTAGCAAAAGTTTATGAAGGTGGTGGAAAAGAAAGAATAGAAAAACATCATAAGAAAGGAAAGCTTACTGCAAGAGAACGTATTGATTTATTATTAGATAAAGACACTTACCGCTTTGAAGTAGCTGCATTTGCTGGAAAAGGAATGTATGAAGAGCATGGTGGTTGTCCTGCTGGTGGAGTGGTAATTAAAATTGGGTATGTTTCAGGAAAACAATGTATTGTTGTTGCTAATGATGCTACTGTTAAAGCTGGTGCTTGGTTTCCAATTACGGGTAAGAAAAACCTAAGGGCACAAGAGATAGCAATGGAAAACAATCTTCCTATCATATATTTGGTCGATTCAGCAGGAGTGTACCTTCCTATGCAAGATGAGATTTTCCCTGACAAAGAACATTTCGGACGTATATTCAGAAACAATGCGGTAATGAGCTCTATGGGAATTACTCAAATCGCAGCAGTTATGGGAAGCTGTGTTGCTGGTGGAGCATATCTACCTATCATGTCAGATGAAAGTCTAATTGTAAATAAAACCGGAACTATTTTCCTAGCTGGTTCCTACTTAGTTAAAGCGGCAATTGGAGAAACTATAGATAACGAAACATTAGGAGGTGCAACAACGCACACTGAAATTTCTGGTGTTTGTGATTATAAATCAGAGTCTGATGAAGAGTGCTTAGAAACGATTCGTGAATTAATGAGTCAAATCGGAGCCCCAAAATCTGCAGGCTTTGACAGAAAAGAAGCTAGCCTTCCTAAAAAAGAATTAAAAGACATTTATGGAGTTTTACCTAAAGAAAGATCAAAACCATACGACGTACGTGATGTTATTGAATGTATTGTCGATGACTCAAAGTATACCGAATATAAAAAAGAATACGGACAAACTATCGTTACTGCTTATGCTCGTATTGATGGATGGAGTGTTGGAATAGTTGCCAACCAACGTACTTTGACTAAAAATGGAAAAGGTGAAATGCAATTTGGTGGAGTTATATACTCAGACTCGGCAGATAAAGCAGCACGTTTCATTATGAATTGTAACCAGAAAAACATTCCACTGCTCTTTTTACAAGATGTTTCAGGATTTATGGTCGGGTCAAAAAGTGAACAAGGTGGAATCATTAAAGATGGAGCTAAAATGGTAAGTGCAATGGCAAACTCTGTTGTACCTAAATTCACAGTAGTTATGGGTAATTCATATGGAGCTGGAAACTACGCAATGTGTGGTAAGGCTTATGATCCAAGACTAATGCTAGCATGGCCTACTGCTGAATTAGCGGTAATGAGTGGAGCTTCTGCTGCAAAGACATTAATGCAGATTGAAATGGCTTCCTTAAAAGCTAAAGGAGAGAAAATTACTGAAGAGAAAGAAAAAGAAATGTATGATGCTATTAAAGATCGTTATGACGAACAAATTAGTCCATACTACGCTGCTTCAAGAATTTGGGTTGACGCTATTATTGATCCGGCAGAAACGAGAAATATCATCGCTTTAGGAATTGAAGCTGCAAATCTTAAACCTGCAGAAAAACCATATAACGTAGGTGTTATTCAAACTTAAAAAATTATAAAAATGCTCAATTGGCAATTCAAACATTATAATGATTTACTATTAAATGAATTTCATGATATCGTTGCACTTCGCATCAAAGTTTTTGTTGTAGAACAAAATTGTCCTTATCAAGAATTAGATGGAAAAGACAAAAAGTCTTACCACTTGATTTGTAGAAATGGAAAAGGAGACCTTGTTGGGACAATGCGCATACTACCTCAAGGAGTAGCGTATAGTGATATCGGATTTGGTAGAATTGTGCTTGATGAAGAAGAAAGAGGTGAAAAAGAAGGTCATCAAATGATTAAAGAAGCTCTAGCATTCTCTAAGGCTGAATTTGGAGATGTTCCAATTTATCTTTCTGGTCAAAAACACTTAGAGGCTTTTTATAATAAACATAACTTTTTCTCTACAGGAAAAGAATACTTAGAAGATGGAATCCCTCATGTCGAAATGTGCTATAACCCCAAATAATATAAACTCAATATGAAAACAATTAACAAAACACTTCTTATCGTTCTTTCTGCGTCACTATTTTCTTGTGGAACATCAATAATAGATTCAAAAGAAGAGAAAACAGAAGGACCTTACACCATAAACACTAGCTATCTTGATAGCACTACTTCACCAACGGATGACTTTTATCAATTTGCTAATGGAACCTGGATTAAAAATAATCCAATCCCCCCATCAGAATCTCGTTGGGGTAGCTTTAATGAATTAGATAAACTCAATAAAGAAAAACTAACCAAAATACTTGATGAGGCTGTAGCTACAAATGCAGAAATTGGAAGCGACTTACAAATTGTAGGTGATTACTATAGCGCTATGAAGAACTTACAAGCTAGAGAAGAGTCTACGGCAAAAAAAATGGAGCTAATTAAACAAGAATTAGAACAAATTAGCACTCTAGAAAACTTGTCTGAAGCACTTTATTCAATGAAAGAAAAAGGAATTGGCGCTTTTTATAGTCTATATGTAGGACAGGATTTAAAAAATGTAGATCAACATGTATTGTACTTATCTCAGGGTGGTCTAGGAATGCCAAACAGAGAATATTATATTGATGAAGATAAAGAAGGTATTCAAAATGATTACATTAAGTATATGACACATGCTTTTGAACTTTATGGATTTAAAGATCCTGAAGCTAAAGCTAAATCTACTTTTGAATTAGAAAAAAGAATGGCGCAATCAATGATGAAGCCAGCTGAACTAAGGATTCCTGAAAACACTTATAACCCAATGGACATAGAACTCATTAAAGAAATGAGTGATTTTATAAATATTGAACAATATATTGAACAATTTGGTAATGCTGAAGTTAAACAAATCATAGTTGGACAGCCTAAGTATCTTGAAGAGTTAACTTCAATTATCCAAAAAGAAAACTTAGAAAGTATTCAGAATTATATTGCTTGGAAATACATCAACCACTACGCACCATACATGAATGAGGAATTGGTTCAAATGCATTTTGATTTTTATGGAAAAACACTTTCTGGTAAAAAAGAAATGAAACCAATGAATGAAAGAGCGATTGAAGAAATGACAAGTAAGCCAGTTAAAACAGCATTAGCTAAAGAATTTGTTGCACGTCACTTCTCTCAAGAAGCTAAAGAAAAAGTAAATACTATGGTAGATAATCTTTTAGCTGTTTATGAAGAGCGTATTAACAATCTAGAGTGGATGACAGCAGAAACGAAGATAGAAGCATTGAAAAAACTTCATGCAATCGGTCGTAAATTAGGCTATCCTGATGAGTGGAAAAACCTTGATGAACTAAAGATTACTTCTGAAGATTATATTGCTAATATTAATGCATGTAACCGCTTCTCTTATAATGAGAACATGTCGAAATTAACAAAACCTGTTGATCGTGAAGAATGGGCTATGCCAGCACACATGGTTAATGCATACTATCACCCATTATTGAACGAAATTGCTTTCCCAGCAGGTATAATGCAAGCTCCATTCTTTGATATTAATGCTGAGGACGCTGTTAACTATGGTGGAATCGGAATGGTTATTGGACATGAATTCACCCACGGATTTGACGATATGGGAAGTAAATTTGCCGCTGATGGTTCATTTACTAATTGGTGGTCTACAGAAGATAGAGAAAACTTTGAAGCAAGGACTGAAAAGCTAGGTACAACTTTTAGTGGCTTCTGCCCTATTGATGGACACTGTGTAAACCCTGATTTAACAATGGGAGAAAACATTGCTGACTTAGGTGGAATTACAATGGCGTACTATGCTTATGCAATGACGGATGAATTTAAAAAGAATGAAATAAAAGATGGATTTACTCCAGCACAACGTTTCTTCCTTTCTTATGCACAGCTTTGGAAAATTAATTATACAGAAGCCGAATTAAAAAAACGTATTGCTACCGACCCCCACAGTCCTGGAAAATACCGTGTAAATGGACCATTAATGAATTCACCTGAATTTTTTGAGGCATTTAACGTAAAAGAAGGTGATGCAATGCGTAAAAACGAAGAGGAAATATCTAAAATTTGGTAATTTCTTTCAACTATTAAGCGAAGTAATTTCGTAGACCAATAAAAAGCAATGAAGAAAATAATTGTAATTGCAGGACCCACAGCTAGCGGAAAAACTTCCTTAGCTGTGGCTTTGGCAAAACAATTAGATTGTCCAATAATTTCCGCAGATAGTCGTCAGTTTTACAAAGAACTTTCGATTGGTACAGCCAAACCTACTCAAGAAGAAATGGATGACATACCTCATTTCTTTATAGATTCACACAGCGTACAACAACCTCTGTCTGCCGGTCAATATGAAAAGCAAGCATTTGCTAAAGTGGAAGAGCTTTTTAAATCTCACAATACAATCATTGTTGTAGGAGGTTCTGGAATGTTTATAAACGCCCTAATATATGGCACCGACCAACTTCCACACGATCCAAAAGTTAGATCATTTTGGAACAAAGAGTTTGAACAAAGAGGAATTGAATTTATTCAAGAAAAACTAAAAGCTGTAGACTCTGCATATTATGAAGAAGTTGACATAAACAACCCCGTAAGGTTAATTAGGGCTTTAGAGATTTTTGAAATTACAGGTCAGCCCTACTCTATTCTCCGAAAGCAAAACAGAAAAGTACCAAGATACCCAACTCAATATTTTGTAATCGACTATCCAAGAGAAGAACTTTATGAACGCATCAATCAACGTGTAGACATAATGATGAAGAATGGTTTACTTGAAGAAGTTAGATCAAACATTAAATATCGTGACTTACAACCACTGAATACAGTAGGGTATAAAGAAATTTTTGAATATTTAAATTATAATATTTCTTTAGAGAAAGCTGTAGAACTTATAAAACAAAATACAAGAAGGTATGCAAAGCGTCAACTTACATGGTTTAGAAAGGAAGAAAACGTACATTGGTTAACTCCAACCTCACAAAAGGAAATGCTTGAGTCAATCCTTTTAACAGTTAAATAGTCTCTCTTTTACATTTTATATTTTTTCTCTATATTTGATAGAAAACATTCCAACATGAAGATTTATACTCTGATAACTATTATATTAACCCTTACTTTAATTTCATGTAAGAAAAAGGATATTTCATTCAAATTGAAAGGAAGTATCACTGCGTTAAATACAGGAAATAGCATTCAAGACGTAAGTGTAAAAGTTTATGTTTATAACATTGGAAGCACTATTGAAAAATTAAAAGGAAGTACTAAAACTGATGCTTCAGGGAATTATGAATTAGATATAGAAAGATCGAAATTTGAAAAGCTAATTATCAAAATAGAAAAACACAATTATTTCGAAGAATCAAAAACATATTCCTTTGATGAATTATCAACAGAAAAAGACAATACCACAAATCACACTTTGAGTCCAAAATCATATACAAAGTTTATCCTCAAAAACACACTTCCAAATAGTCAAGATGATGAATTGAAAATTTTCAAAGTGTCTGGAAAGACTGATTGTGAAGAATGCTGTGATAATGGGAATAAATTTTATTATGGAATTATAGATGAAACTGTGCTTTGCGCAAATGATGGAGGAACCTATATGAAGTTTTACTGGTGGCTGAATGGAAATGAAAAAAGTGGAGTTGATAGTGTTTACAATACACCTTTTGAAACTATCGAATACACAATTAATTACTGATCTATTTCAAATGAAAATATTTTGTTTTAACTGTAGATAATCAAATTCAAACACTCGAATTATCAAAAAGTTTCGATCTTAAAATGCAATTCTCCTCAGAAAGGTAAGCTCAACTTTTATCTGTAGTGCTAAAACTTAATATTTTACCACTACTTTTTGTCATTCAAATAAATATATCATATCTTTGCACTCCAATTTATAGAAAAGTTGGAAATTGCGAGCCTTAATTTAGCAATTTAATATAAACATCTTTCAAACTATTAAGGTTGTTTGGAATACAATTAAAAAAGTGCCAATATGGCTGAAAACAAAATTATTGAGCAAGGAATTGCTGAGTTTGACTGGGAAGCGTTAGCTAACAAAGGATATAGTCAAGCGAAACACGCTGAATACGCTGATACGTATGAAGCAACATTAACTTCTATCAATGAGAAAGAAGTAATCCTAGGAACTGTTGTTGCAATTACTGACCGTGAGGTTGTAGTTAACATTGGTTACAAATCTGAAGGAGTTATTGCAATTAACGAATTTCGTTACAAAAGCGACTTAGCAGTTGGTGATGAAGTTGTAGTATTTGTTGAATCTCAGGAAGACCGTAATGGTCAGCTTGTTGTTTCTCACAAAACTGCACGTATGCACCATGCATGGGATCGTGTTAACGAAGTGTTGAAAACTGGTGAAGTTATCACTGGTCACGTTAAATGTAGAACAAAAGGTGGACTTATCGTTGATGTATTTGGAATTGAGGCATTCTTGCCAGGTTCTCAAATTGACGTTAAACCTATCCGTGACTACGATATGTATGTTGGTAAGGACATGGAATTCCGTGTTGTTAAAATCAACCAAGAATTTAGAAACGTTGTTGTTTCTCACAAAGCGCTTATTGAAGCAGAGCTTGAAGAGCAGAAAAAACAAATTATTTCTGGTCTTGAAAAAGGACAGGTTCTTGAAGGTACAGTTAAAAACATTACTTCTTACGGTGTATTCATCGACTTAGGTGGTGTTGATGGTTTAGTTCATATTACAGATCTTTCTTGGGGACGTGTTAACCACCCAGAAGAGATTGTAGAGCTTGATCAAAAATTAAACGTTGTTATTCTTGATTTCGATGACGATAAAAAACGTATCGCTCTTGGATTGAAACAACTACAAGCACATCCTTGGGATGCACTAGATGAAGGTATGAACGTTGGAGATACTGTAAAAGGTAAAGTAGTAGTACTTGCTGATTACGGAGCTTTCGTTGAAATCGCACCTGGTGTTGAAGGATTAATTCACGTTTCTGAAATGAGCTGGTCACAGCACTTAAGAACTGCACAAGATTTCCTTGCTGTAGGTGATGAAGTTGAAGCTGTTGTTTTAACATTAGATCGTGAAGAGCGCAAAATGTCTCTAGGTATCAAACAATTGATGCCAGATCCATGGGAAGAAATTCAAAACCGTTACCCAGTTGAATCTAAGCATAAAGCTAAGGTTCGTAACTTCACTAACTTCGGAGTATTTGTTGAGTTAGAAGAAGGAGTAGATGGGTTAATTCATATTTCTGACCTTTCTTGGCAAAAGAAAATCAAGCATCCATCTGAATTCTGCAAAGTAGGAGAAGAAATGGAAGTTGTGGTTCTTGAAATTGACCAAGAAAACAGACGTATCTCTTTAGGCCACAAACAACTTGAAGAAAATCCATGGGATGTATTTGAAACTATCTTCGGAGAAGGTTCTGTACACCAAGGAACAATTGTTGAACAAAAAGATAAATCAGGTATCGTATCTTTACCATACGGTGTAGAAGGAATTTGTCCTGCTAAGCACATGCGTAAAGAAGATGGTTCTAATGCAAAAGTAGAAGAGCAACTTGACTTTAAAGTTATCGAGTTCAATAAAGATGCGAAGAAAATCGTTGTTTCTCACTTAAGAACTTATGAAGAAGGCGAAGATAAGCCAACTACTACTAAAAAGACTACTAAGTCTTCAGGTGGAGGTTCTTCAAAAGCAATTAGTGACATAAACAAGAGTTCTGAAAAATCTACTTTAGGAGATTTAGACGCACTTGCTGCACTAAAAGAAAAAATGGAAGGAAAGTAATTTCCTAACATAATATTGAAAAGTCCCGATTCTTATGAATCGGGACTTTTTTTTTGACTTGATTGTGACAAAATAGACTGAAGCCCTTATAGTCTCTTTCATCATATTATAACTTTCTTTCGAAAACCCGAACTTTTTATCATTTTATATGTTTTTATCCTGTCCTCTTAAAATAACCACTATTTTTATATAAATTTTAATTCATTATGGTCATTATCACAGCTGTTTTCTTATTGTTTTCTGGAATCTTTGCAGCAATAGCAAAAGTTAGAAAAAACACCAAGCCTAGCGAGTTTATTGCGGTTTATATTCTTGGACTTAGTACTTTAATTTTAACGAAAGACTATCTTTTCGATGAAGCTGGACCGAATCAAATATTGACTTTTATTCTAATCACTGTACTGAGCGTTAGTTTTGCTTTAGGTGAGTTTTTAAAGAAAAAACAACAACTCATTTTCTTAATAATACCAACTCTATTAAGTTTCATACTACTATTATTCCCCCAACTGGCTTTACATAGCTATTTAGGACATGGAATAGACAGTGTTTACATCTTACTTGGATTATCTGCTACAAGTGCTCTTACGCCTATTATAATGCACTTAGCTAATCTTGGAATAAAGTTTCTAACTGCTGAGTTCAGTCCAATACAATGGAATAAAACTGATGCACATTTATTAGAAAGCGCATTAGCTTATGCTTTTATTGGTGGAATTGCTGCGTTGGGTGGGTTTTTATTAGGAAAAATAGGATTATTGATGGCTGCAACATTCTTTCTTTCAACATCATTTATTGCTAGAAATAGAACATCAATTACGCCAAGTATTCTGTTAAGTACAGGAGGAGCATTGTTCTTGGTTTCTGCTGCATTTATAATTATGGAACAAGCGGGCTTCCAATCTCTAGATTTAACCAATGGGGAGGTACTTGAAGGTGTTTTTATGGCTGGATTTGTTGCTGTGATTTATGAATTGTTTATTCGATTAGCACAACACAGAACAGGTAAATGGAGAGCACTACTTACTTTTAAAGCTATTTTTGTCCCCCTACTAATCATCTTCATGCTAGGATTTGCATATACTCAACTTGAACGACTAGGCGGTGTACTTACTTTAAGTGCATTACTTGTCTCTTTAGCAGTTCTCTCATTACTATATAGCACATTTAAAATCTCAGCAAACATTATTGGCTTAAAATTAATTTCTTTGGGCGCTATCTTATTGATCACACCGCTCTTTTCTCCTGTTCAACAAAGCTCAGGTATTGATTTGGGAGCGCTAGGAATAGTACAAGGTGATAACTCAAGTAAACCTAAAACAACAGGACAAAGTTATCATGACAAGTTAGAAGAGCCTAACGGCCAAGACCTCTCAGATGCAGTAGGTAAGTGGCAAATTGATGATGAAGCTTCTAAAATATTTTTTGAATTAGGTCCTGTTGGCGGAAGAACTAGTGGAGAATTTAGAAAAGTAAAAGGTCAGTTTAAAGTCAACGAAGACATTGAAAGGTCTGAAATATCTGTTACTATGCCTGTAAATAGTATTACTACTTTTAACTCTATGAGAGATGAGTCTCTTCTAGAGGAGGAATACCTACACGAAGAGAAATATCCTGAAATTCAATTCAAATCAAAAAGCTTTACACCTGAAGGAGATGCTTATAAAGTTGATGGAGATTTTACTTTATTAGGTATTACAAAAGACTTTTCATTAACGCTGAAACTGGTTGGTATTGGTGAAAAAGATGGAAGTAAAATTATGGTTTTATGGGGGAAAGCATCATTAGACCGAACAGACTATGGAATGACGTCTTCTGCTAAAATCGGAGATATAGTTGATTTTCATTTTGAAGTTCAATTGAAACAATAAAATTGTAGTAGATTTAAACAGTGAAGAAAATACTTATTATCCTAATATGTCACTTGACTTTTATTAGTCATGCCCAAACTTTCTTTGAAAAGGATACTGTTTTTAATATTAAAAGAACAGTATGGGCAAGTGGAGTTATTACGGCTGGATGGACAGGAAGTATTATCGCTTTAAAGAACGTGTGGTACAAAGAGAGTTGGACAAATAACTTTCACTCATTTGATGATTCAAAACAATGGTTGGGAATGGACAAAGCAGGTCATTTCTATACAGGAAATATGATCGCCAAAAACATCTCCTCTGTCTACCGTTGGTCTGGAGTAGAAAGAAAGAAGAGTTTACTCATTGGTTCAGCTGTAGGTTTTGGATATTTAGCAAGTCTCGAAGTCTTGGATGGATTCTCAGATGAATGGGGATTCTCTTGGAGTGATGTAGGAGCAAATGCACTTGGAGTAGCTTGGTACGCATGGCAAGATTTACTTTGGGAAGAACAACGTTTAAAACTTAAATTTAGCGCACATTTATCGCCTTATGCAAAATATAGACCTAATGTTTTAGGCTGTAGTTTTTCTGAGAGAATTTTAAAAGACTATAACGGTCAAACCTATTGGATTTCCATAAGTCCAGGACAGTTTCTTAATGAATCCTCCTCCTTTCCTAAATGGTTAAGCTTTAGTTTTGGCTATAGTGTTGATGAAAAACTACATGGAGACTTAAATGTTTACAATCATATTGATAGTCAAACGGGATTTAAAACGTTTAAAGCAAAAAGTCAATACCTCTTCTCTATGGATATAGATTTTGAGCAATTTAACCCTAGAAGAAAATGGGTAGCTACTCTATTCAAGGTTATTAACCATATAAAAGTACCGTTTCCAGCAGTAATTTTTAATGGAGAGAAACTAATAGCGAGCCCTCTCTACTTTTAACCACCTCTATTTCCTTGGAAATAAATGTTTTAAAATTTTCAAATCTCCATCTGTAATTTGCTTTCCTCTTCTGATCATCATTTGATTTGCTGCGTCTATTGCTCTATCCAAATCATAAACAGGTGCACCATCATCACCTCCCCAAGAAAAACTCGGAACAAATTTTGGTGGGAATCCTGAAGAAAACAAATTAGCACAAACTCCTACAACAGTTGCCGTATTCAACATAGTATTAATACTTGTTTTAGAATGATCTCCCATAGCAACCCCCATAAACATTAACTCTGTTTGTTCAAGTGCATTACTTAAATAACTGTAGGTTTTTACATTTCCGTAATTATTCTTAAGATTAGAACTATTTGTGTCAGCACCAAGATTACACCATTCTCCAATAATAGAATTTCCTAAAAAGCCATCGTGACCTTTGTTAGAAAAAGCTTGAAACACGCAGTTATTTACCTCACCACCTACTCTACAATGTGGACCGATTGAAGTAGCTCCATAAATTTTAGTCGCTAATTTTAAAACGCTGTCTTCACCCATTGCTAATCCACCTCGCACAACACTTCCTTCCATAATCTCAGCATTCTTTCCAATATATATTGGTCCTGATTTAACATTCAGAATTGCACACTCAACACTAGCTCCTTCTTCAATGAAAAGCTGATTTGAATCTCCAATTAAAGTATTTGTCTCAGAAAGTGAAGCGCTTTTCTTTCCTTTTGTGTAGGCTTCAAAGTCAACTGATAAAATAGCTTCATTTTTTTGAAATAAGTCCCAGCGGTACTCAAGAACAATAAAATTATCGAGTTCTATTGAAGTATTTTCTTTAGGTTGAAAAAAACCACCTCTCTGAGCAACAAAAACTCCATTAACATATAAAGACTCATCCACTTTTAAATCCCGAACGAACTTTGCTAAATCTGTATTTGGGATTACCGTTGAATTCACCCACACATTATCCTCTAGTTGATTAATTGGGAATTTATCCGCCAAATAACTTTCTGTTTTAAAAGAAATTGTTGCCTCTGGAAAATAAAATTGCCAACGCTCATCGTTTGTCCACATTCCTGTTCGGAGGTTTCCAACAGGACGTGTGAGTGTCAATGGAGCAAAAATCAAATGATTTGATAAATCGTGAAGGATGATGTTCATAATATGTTTTTTTACATTCTATTCGGCACATGAATTCCTAAAAGTCGCATGGCAGTATGGATTACTTTCCCGACATTTTGACTGATTAAAATTCTTGCATTTTTTAAAGCTATATTTTCTTCTTTCATCACACTAAAAGCTTGATAAAATGAATTGTAATCTTTAACAAGTTCGAAAGTGTAATTAGCAATCAAAGCAGGACTGTAATTCTGACCTGCTTCTTTAATTACCAATGGAAATTCATTTAATTGCTTTATCAATTCTTTTTCAGCGAAAGCAATTGCCATTTCAGTTTCAGGATTCACTAATTCAACTTTAGTCATCAAGGAATTGATTCGCGCATAAGCATATTGAATAAATGGTCCTGTGTTTCCGTTTAACTCAATTGATTCATCTGGATTAAACTTCATACGCTTTTGTGGATCTACCTTGAGTAAGTAATACTTCAATCCCCCCATTCCAATTGTTTCATAAAGACTTTCACGTTCAATCTCGCTCATCCCTTCAATATGTCCACGCTCTTGTGTGCTGTTTTTTGCCATTTGAACAACCTCAGCCATCAAATCGTCAGCATCTACTACTCTTCCCTCACGAGATTTCATTTTTCCGTCTGGCAAATCAACCATTCCATAAGACAAGTGATAACAATTCTTTGCCCACTCATAACCAAGTTTCTTGAGTATCAAAAACAAAACCTGAAAGTGATAATCCTGCTCATTTCCAACAGTATAAATAACTCCGTTTAGGTTTGGAAAATCCATAAAACGTTGAATCGCAGTTCCAATATCCTGCGTCATATATACCGCCGTTCCATCAGCACGTAAAACTAGTTTTTCATCCAATCCATCATCTGTTAAATCAACCCAAACAGAACCGTCATCTTTTTTATAAAAAACTCCTTTACCTAAACCATCTTTTACAAGATCCCTACCTGTTAAATATGTTTTTGATTCATAATAGATTTCATCAAAGTCTACCTCCATTCGTTGGTAAGTCTTATCAAAACCAATATAAACCCAGTTATTCATCGTTTCCCAAAGTTTGTAAGCTTCTGTATCGTTGGCCTCCCATTTTAACAACATCTCTGAAGCATCAATGGTTAACTGAGTAAAAGGAACTGCATAAGCAGCTATTTTACGGTATATGGATGATTTTTTCTTTTCATCCGTAGCCTCCTCGTAGGCAGCAAATAATCCTGGTAACTTCTCTACCGCTTCTTTTGGAATAAGTGTATCTATATAAAAACTATCCTTCCACTTTGTAGCCAGTTCGAAACCTTGAATTGTCACCTGCTTGTCAAATTCGATATAATATTTTCCAACAAAATGATCCCCCTTCATTCCAGTTGACTCAGGAGTTTCTCTATTTCCATTCGCATCTTTCGTTGCAAACTGCTCCCAAGCTACCATACTTTTACAAATATGAATTCCACGGTCATTTATAATTTGTGTTTTAACTACTTCATGTCCATTTGCTTTCAATATTTCAGAAACACTATATCCTAAAAAGATATTTCTCATATGTCCCAAATGCAATGGTTTGTTTGTATTTGGAGAAGAATACTCTACCATATACATTTCTCCAGAAAGCTCAGATGCGCATCCAAACATCTCATCTCTCGACATGTTCATAAGTACATTTTGCCAATATGCACTCGTTAAGGTGATATTTAAAAATCCACTTACGATATTATAACTCTCAATCTCTTCTAATTCTTCTTTCAAGAATCTACCTATATCATCACCCACAATTGCAGGAAAAGATTTCAAAACTTTAACGAAGGGAAAAATAACCAAAGTCATATCTCCATCCACATCTTTTCTGGTCTTCTGAAATTGAATTAATTTCTCATCGATTTTCACTCCAAAAACCGGCAGACTATTCTCAAGCAACAATGCTTTAATTTTGTTTTCCATTCTAAAATTTATCTAGGCTTTTTGTTCAGCCACTTCAACTACTTCTTTCATCAAATAATAGGCAACCTCCGCCATATGATTTGTCTTTTCATCCAAACATGGGTTTACTTCAACAAACTCGATACACTTAACTTTTGGGTGACCCGCAAAGTGTCGCAACAGTTTACTTGCTTCTTCTGGTGTTAAACCATGTGGAACAGGTGTACCCGTTCCGTGAGAAACAATATCCGGATCCATCGAATCTACATCAAATGAAACATAAATTTCATCACAGTCAGTGTACTTTAAATCTAAACGTTCAATAATCTTCTGAATACCTGCCGTTCTTAGTTCATCAACAGAAATATTCTTGATTCCTTTGCGCTCCATCAAATCAATTTCTGGCGTTTCTAAATCTCTTAATCCAATAAATCCAAGATCTTTCGCTTCAATTTTTGGTGCGATTCCACCTATATTTTTCATTTCATTCCAAAACTTAACAGTATCTGGATGTGGATCGTTTTGTTTTGACTCTAAATTATCTTCATTTAACGCAGTAGCCAAAGGCATTCCGTGCATATTTCCCGAAGGAGTTGTATAAGGAGTATGCAAATCTCCATGTGCATCAATCCATAGAACACCTAATCTGTTTTGTGGATTTGCAACTTTCAATCCTGCAATTGTTCCTCCAGCTGATCCATGGTCACCTGCAATAATTACAATAAAATCATTCTTATTTCTTTCTCTACTGACTACTTCAGCTACATTTTTATAAACCGTAGCTAATCCATCTGCTCTTTTACCCCACCTATAAGAAGTAGGTTGATCAAGTAGGTGATTCATTGTTTTGACATAATGAATAGGATATTTTGAAAACATAAAGTTTCCTGAATTATCATCTGCAACTCGAATAGCTCCAGGTCCAAGACTTGCGCCACGTGTTCCAGCCGAAATCTCTGAATCATTAATTATATACGCTATAGATTTTGACATTGCTATAATTTTAACTGAATTTCAATTGTGACAAAGGTAAAAAAATCATGCGTAATATTCTTACATTTATACATGTTCAAGCGAAGAAGAGTAAAAGAAATAGAATTCAGATGAAATTTTGTTTTAATTTCGCACTTATAATTATACAACGTATTCTGATGAAAAAAGGTTTTTTATTTTTTGTAGTGATTATTATACTGTTGAGTTGTTCACTTCCGCAAGCTATTTCTGATGACTTTGAAGGTAAGTTTATTTATTCTATAGAGTCGCCTGGAAACAACCCAGACCCTCAAGACAGCATTAATTATCAAATAGTTTACGCAAAGGACTCAATGCTAAGGATTGATAATTTTACCCCTATAGGAAAACAAACTTACATCAAGCATATTCCTAAAAACAGAGCGTATATCTTAATGGATTTAGGAGTTAGTAAAGTTGCAATTCAAACTATTCCTGATACGATAGAGGAAGCCAATAGGTATATTTTCAAGCATAAGTCAGGCAGTGATATCTTTGCAGGTATAACAACGAAAAGGCTAGAAGTTACAGATACGGAATTAGATACTACAATGATAATGAACTATGCTCCTAATATTTCTCCTAAATACTCTACAGCTTTCAAAGGAATCCCTGGTTTACCTATAAAATATTCGCTAAACTCTAATGGAATGTGGCTGAAGCATCAATTATTATCAATTGAAGAACGTCCTCTGAGCTTAGATTTGTTTGGAATTCCTTCAGACCACAAAATTATAACCTTAGATGAATTTATCGAACTAATAAAAGAAGAGTAATACTCAAAACAACTGATTCTATTAGCCTAAACTTCATTAATGGAGATTGCCTTCACAAACTAACATTGAATTGTGAATAGCCTATGAAGATCTCACAAAATCTATCGGTTTCATTCCTTATATTCGTAGAATAAATTGTTCAGCAACAAGAATGGCTAAAGGAAACGTTTTAAAACAGAAGAATAAAGAAAAAAAGAAGGAAGTCACAAAAAAGGCAAATAAAAACACTTCTTTATCCTCACTATACTCAAAGGTTGATCACCGAAAGGCCAAGTCAATTAGTGGAGCTGTATTGTTACTACTCTCTGTCTATTTATTTATAGCGTTCACTTCCTACTTATTTAGCTGGAAAGAAGATCAGGATTTAATTGTTTCTACTACATTCTTTGAATTTATTTTTGGTAATTCTGAAATAGAAGTCAAAAACTGGTTAGGAAAATTTGGTGCTTGGACTGCTCATTTATTTATGTACAGATGGTTTGGAATTGCATCCTTTGCTTTTAGCTTCTTAATGTTGGTTACTGGTGTTCGTCTATTACTGAATATAAAGCTAGTGCCATTACGCAAAACCTACCTTGTTTCTTTTATTGGCATTATATGGTTTTCAGCTTTCTTAGGTTTGATTTCTTCTGAAGTTAATTATCTAGGTGGAACTTTTGGCTTTGCTACTAAGCAATGGATTACTTCTGTTTTTGGAATCTTCGGTGCGGTATTATTAATGCTTGTAATGCTATTTGTGGCAGTGGTTTCATTATTTAACCCTGATTTTAAAGAGCTATTTAACAAATATTTTCCTAGAAAAGATAAAGATACTGCAGTAAAAGATGAAAACGGAAATGCTTTTGTGACAGAATTGGAAGAGGAAAGTGAAGAAGAAGACGATAAGGAATTAGATGAAAATTTGGTTGAAGATGAGGATGAAGAAGATGAAGATTTTGTCACTTTTCAAGATGATAATGAAGAAGAAGAAGAGGCTGAATCTGATGATGATTTTGAAGTAGTTACCAAAGAAGAAGAATCAGAAGTTACAATTGTTAAACCAACACAAGATATTGAAGAAAATAATGAAGAGGAAGAAGGTGAGTTTTCTGTTGAAGTAGCTAAACAAGAGAAAGAACTTTCCGATTCTGATTTAAACAAAAAACTTGAGGACTTTGGTCCTTACGATCCTAAACTTGATTTAGCAAGCTACACCCTCCCTCCTATTGATTTATTAAAGAAATTTGAAAGCACACAAGGAGGAGTATCAAAAGAAGAGTTAGAGCAAAATAAAAATAATATTGTAACAACTTTAGCCCACTATAAAATTGATATTGCTAAAATTAAAGCAACAATTGGTCCAACAGTTACTTTATATGAAATCGTACCTGCACCAGGTGTTAGAATTTCAAAAATTAAAAACCTTGAAGATGATATCGCACTAAGTTTAGCTGCGCTTGGAATCCGTATCATTGCACCAATTCCTGGAAAAGGAACTATTGGTATTGAGGTCCCTAATAGCTCTCCTGAAATTGTGAGCATGCGCTCATTAATTGCATCTGAGAAATTTCAAAACTCTAATTTTGAATTACCTATTGTACTTGGAAAAACAATTACAAACGAAACGTTTGCTTTTGACTTAGTAAAAATGCCTCACTTATTAGTAGCAGGTGCTACTGGACAAGGTAAGTCTGTTGGACTAAATGCTATCTTAGTTTCCTTACTTTACAAAAAGCATCCATCACAGGTTAAATTTGTATTAATTGACCCTAAAAAAGTAGAGCTAACTTTATTCAATAAAATTGAACGTCATTTCCTTGCTAAGCTACCCGATGAGGAAGAAGCAATTATCACGGACACCTCCAAAGTAGTCAATACATTAAACTCTTTATGTATAGAAATGGATGACCGCTATGATTTACTTAAAGATGCTCAAACGCGAAACATTAAAGAGTATAATGACAAGTTTATTTCCAGAAGACTGAATCCGGAAAAAGGTCACCGATACATGCCTTATATCGTTGTTTTAATTGATGAATTCGCGGATTTAATTATGACAGCAGGAAAAGAAGTTGAACATCCTATTGCCCGACTTGCACAACTTGCTCGAGCGATTGGTATACATTTAATAGTTGCTACTCAACGTCCTTCTGTTAACGTAATCACAGGAATGATTAAAGCTAACTTCCCTGCACGAATAGCATTTAGAGTACTTTCAAAAATTGACTCAAGAACAATTTTAGATACATCTGGAGCAGATCAATTGATTGGAAAAGGAGATATGTTGATTTCTACAGGAAACGAAGTTATACGTTTACAATGTGGATTTGTTGATACTCCTGAAGTTGAAGCAATCTGTGATTTTATCGGAAATCAAAGAGGATATCCAGAAGCTATGGCACTTCCAGAGTACATAGGAGAAGGAGGCGAAGGGAGTTCTTTAGATGTAGACGATGAACTTGATGATAAATTTGTTGAAGCAGCTGAAATAATTGTTTTACACCAACAAGGTTCAGCAAGTTTGCTACAACGAAAATTAAAACTAGGCTATAATCGCGCAGGACGAATTGTGGATCAACTTGAGGCACATGGAATTATCGGTCCTTTCCAAGGCAGTAAAGCAAGGGATGTGTTGATACCTACTGCTGAAGCTTTAGCTGAATATTTAGAAACAAAAGGTTTGCGCTAGTCTACTTTACATCACAAATAAATAGATGTATATTTGCAATCTTTTATTTAAACAATTAATTGAAAATTGGCACAGTTTGTGCAAATACATTTGAAAACTATAGAAAATGAAATATTTATTTATTGGAATCTTGTTTATTACAAGCTCATTATTTGCACAGTCAGATAAAAAATCAGAGGATATTTTAGATAAAATGTCTAAAAGCATTAGAAGCTTAAACTCATTTTACATTGAATTCACAATGAATGTAAAGAATCCTTCAACTGGAGAAAACTCTAATCAGAAGGGATCGGGCTATGTTAAGGGAGATAAGTATTACGCTTCACTTGGACAGAACACACTCGTTTCTAACGCAGTAAAGAACTGGACAATTGTAAAAGAAGAAAAGGTAACTTACCAAAGTGATGTTGAGCTTGATGATGACGAATCAATTAATCCAAAAAAATTAATGACCATTTGGGAAAATGGATTCAAAAGTAAGTACAATAAAACAACTAAAATCAACAATAAAAATGTACATCAGATTGACTTATTCCCTACTGACCCTGGAAAAGTTAATTATCATACAATAACATTATTTGTAGGTGTTGACGATAATGAATTAGAACAAGCAATTATGAAAACAAAAGATGGGAGTACTATGACATACACAATTAGTGTGTTTGAAAAAAACAAAGCAGTATCTGATAGTAAATTTGTTTACAACCCACAAAATTACCCAGGCTATCAGTTGATAAGAGATTAAATGCAAAATCATATTTTTAACAGAAAAACATCTTTCGGTCTGAAAGATGTTTTTTTTTGTTAATTTTAACCAAACATTAATTTTTTTAACAAATGAGTACAGTTGGTAAAGTAACCGAAGAAATTATAAATCGTTCTCCGTTCTTAAGAGAAGCTATGACAGAGAATCTTATCAACGTATCTGCTCTTTCTAGAAAGATACAACCAGAGCTCGAAGAAATACTTGGTAAAGAAGTAAAAGAAGGAGCTATAGTAATGGCTATTAAAAGAATGACGCCCGGATATTACTACCATGTTGATGTTAAAATCAGAAACTTCATTGCGTCATTAGGAGATTTTTTAGTACGTAGTGACTTAGAAGATTTTACTTACAAAAATTCAAACACCTTAGCATTAAGACAATCTGAGATAATGAAGTTCTTGGTTGATCAACGTGATTATTTTTATACTTTTTGTCACGGTGTAGGCGAATCTACAATAATTACAAGTAATTCAATTTCAAAAAATCTATTAGATATTTTTAAAGATGAAAAGCTTAAATCAAGTTCAAAGAACCTTGCTTCTATAACTATAAAACTCCCATCTATCAACACCGAAATTAGTGGTATTTACTATTATATACTTAAACACTTAGCTTGGGAAGGAATAAACATTGTAGAAGTTGTCTCTACAGCGAACGAATTTACGGTAGTAGTTAATGACGAAGATATAGATTCAGCATTCTCTGTATTAATGCAATTGAAGAAATCAGCTAAAATAAAATAGAATCTTTTTTGAAATCAACCTACTTTACTACTTTTCTTCGAACAACTCCTTCTTCAGTGAATATAGAAATGAAGTAAACTCCTGAATTCAGATGACTAGCGTCAATTTTTAATTCACTTTTTACAGTGCTCGGATTGGCACTTATAACCTCTTGCCCATAAGAATTGTATATTACAGCATTCTGAATAATAGGGCTTGCTGTTGAGATGTGAATATCATTTGCTATCGGATTTGGGTAAACACCAACTATAATCTCATTTTCAGCGATTGATAAAGGGTCTTGCTCTCTCACATATACACTGTCTATAAAGAGCTTAAACCCATCAAAAGTTGTGTTTACATATGCGATATAGATATCTTTATTAACATAAGATTCTAAAGACTCAGTGTGACTGCTCCAATATGGTGTTTCATTACTTACAACTACCAAAGTATCTTTAAAGTCAGCAATTGAATTTCCAGTTGTAGAAATCATAACTTTATAAGAGTCTGGAAAAGAAGGGTCTTGAGATAAACTAGTCCATGACACAAAGTTACCTGTTGCTCCAAGCGATAATTGAGGAGTAATTAACCATCGATCTGCTCTATCTACTGGATCAAAAAACGAAGTGCTTGAAGCGGTTCCATTACCTGGATTAAGTGGGTCCTCTTTATGAATCCATGCACTTGTATATTCTTGAACAGTCTGCCCCAAAGTGTGTCCATCATTATCGATAGTTGTCCAAGTTGAAGGCAATGAAGTTCCATCAAAATTCTCTTCTAAAATCGTTACTTGTCCAAAAAGTGTTGTACTTACAATTATTACTAAACCAGTGAAAATATTCTTCATCTACTTTTTTGATTATACTGAAGTAACTTACTTCAATTTAAGATAAGCAAATGTAATAAAATCAATAGACAATAATTGCATTACGTTAAAGATATCGGTAAAAGTAACAGTTTAATAATAGGCTTTACTGTTAAAAAAGAATTACTATAAAAAATAGGGCAACAGCAGTTGTTCCCGCTGTGCCCCAAAATCCTATTGATTTCCATTTCCATGAAGAATCAATGTTTGCTTTTTTCAAGATAAAACTAAAATCTTGTTGTTTCTTAATCTCTTCGGAGGATACTTTCCAACGATTATATATTAATTTTCTTTTCATAAGCGAGATTTTTTATTAAATAACTTTTTAAGTTTTTCCAATGCTCTGAAAGTCTTCACCTTTGCATTATTCTCTTTTATATCTAAGATCTCACCTATTTCTTTGTAAGCCCGATCTTCAAAATAACGCAATTCAATTAACTGTAAATCAAGTCCATTCAATTGACTCAAAGCATGAAACAACCTTTTTTTATTTATTGAATTCGTTTCCTCCTCAAAGACCTCCATAAATGTAGCTACTTGAGTACTGTCTATGTTGATTGTTCTTTTGGCTCTGCTATCTCTAAAAGCTTGATTTAATTCACTTTTTGCTATTCTATACAACCAAGAAGCTAGAGGAACACCTCGGTATTCATATCTACCGATGTTTTTAATTGCTTTTAAGAAAACTTGTGAGGTAACATCATAAGCCAAATGCTTATCATCCATGCGTTGATATACATAGCGAAAGATTTGCTCATGATACTTCTCATACAAAGGCGCAAAGTTCTTAGGGTCTTGTTTTGCACTGATTATCCATTCCATCTCTTGATTCAACATCTGATCGGAATGATGATAAATAGGGTTAATACTTCTCATAGTTTATTTGGGTTTTATGGGGTTCGTTTTGCTGCTTGCAGACAGCTTAAAAAATTATTTAGAAAGGGCTTAGCAATTCTTTTCTAAATGCTTTTCACATATATTAACGTAATATATAAAAATATATTGTACCAGATTTAGTAAAACTTATTACTTAAGCTAAAAAAAATCATAAATAATTGATTTATTATATGATAGGAATCTATTTCTAAATCTGAAATAGTGATAAAAAATAAAGGCTATCCCTACAAGAAATAGCCTTTATTATCAATATAATTTTTAAACTGTTCTCAAAAACTATTTAGTTACACGAAAACGCTGCTTGATTATCCAATGCGATATCACTACAGAACTTAAGTGCTGCGGTATATGGACCTGTACAGAGTTCCTTAGTTGAGTTATAATCTAAGCTCCTCATGTTATTCTGTGGATTAAAATACGGCTTATATTGCTTTATTGTTGATCTAGAAGAAAAAATTCCTAAAGCTCCATCCACATTTGAATAAGTTGGTTTGTTTTGCGCCAATGAAGAGGATGGTTTATTAGTCAAAATATAAGTTTGCAAGTCAGATGAACCAGCAGTGAGTATAATCTCCATTCCTCGTACAGTTCTTTTTGTGACATCTGAATTAGGCACAATTTGTTTACCCAAAAGATCAAAAAACACTTCTCCTTCTGCAAATACTGATGATGAAGAACCTAATATATCAGAACCATTCATCTCACCGATATTCCACAAGATTGATTTATCAGTAACACCTGATGCCGCATGCTCTCTATAGATAAAACGCAATTGTGTTTTAAACGCCGCTGCATTTCCAATACTGTTGAAGGAAATATGAGTATTCTTATATTCTTTTGCTTGATTAAGTTCTTTAACAAAGCTAAAAGCCTGATTCACTTGAGGGCTTTTTATACTTACACCTTTAATCAGCTCTGTTTGACCTTTGACAATATGGTTACCATAATCGATATCAATATGTAATCGATAGATTGCATCCTCATCTAAATAAAGCGTATTTGGATTTGATGGATTAGAAGGTAAAGGATCTGCCTTAAAAAAGTATAACTTTTGTTCTGGTGCGTAAAAAGCTCCGTCACTTTTATTCGTAATAACGGTGTCTTTAAGCGTCCATGACCTTAAGGTACTTCCGTTTTTTATCTCTTTAACTGTTGCTACAACATTATCAAAGTACGACAGCGCTGGGTCTTTGGCAAACTCCATTGCGTTTCCCTCTTTTAAGAAGGTTTTATTCAACTTCAAAAAATGATATTCTTGCCCTTGATCAAGTAAAAGATGAACAACGGGTTGTTCTACATACTCGCCATTAACACTAAACTTTGTATTACACCCTACTAAAAAAGCAATACTTAAACTGAAAAAAAATATGTTTTTTATCATATAAAATATTTGTAGGGATAAAATTAAGTAAAAAATTCACTATTTTATCCCTGTTCACTCATTAATCACTACTTATTAAATAAAACTTATTTCACCCTATTCATTCCCATAGCTTTTAACATCCACTTTGGGAGTGACTTTTTAGGGTCTCTATTTTTTAGGTTAATGTACCAACCAAGCTTTTTCATTACGGGCACCTTGTGTGTTTCAACAAATTCTATCCAAGAACCATCGGCATCTTCAATATATGAAAAACGTCCTCCTGCTTCTCCCATATCGAAAGTTGCACCACTATCGACAGTAAAAGGAAAGCCTGCTTCTTCTAACTCTTTTTGCAACACATCCATGTTTCTAACATCAAAACATAAATGAATAAAGCCCCAGTCACCCCAGAATCTATTTTCAAATATCTTTTTACAATCTGTCCTCTCAATAGCCTGAACTAATTCGATTTTTGTTGGACCTAATAATGGAGCGAAAGGTCCTTGTCTTGTTTCAGGATGAGAAAGTAAAACACGTCTTACTTTTTTATTCCCCATTGGAAGATCAGAAAAACAATCAGAAACCCCTGTTTCGTCATACTCCACTGTTGAATATCCTAGAACATCAGCATATAGTTTTTTAGCTGCATCAATATCACTTACCCCGATCATAACTCCAGCTGCACCTCCAGTCTTTCCTTCAAATTTAGTTTTTTGGAATACTGTGAATTCTTGAACAACGTTGAAAATATTTCCATTAGGATCTTCTACAAAAAAATGAGGTTCCCCATGAGGTGTTGTTTTTATTTCACCTAGTACTTTCGCACCATTTGATTTCATAAAATTATAAGATGCTTTTACATCTCTAGATTTAATTCGACAGATGTAAAGTCCATAATCACCCAATTGTACGTCAAACTTTGGTTTTTCAGTATCTCGACTTGTAAACTGCCAAATTTCAAAACCTCCACCACCTTCCATAGAAAGCGCTAAAGTTGCAGTACGCGAATGTACCTTATCTCCAGTATAACGTGTCATCAAAGGAGCTTCAGCGGCTTCTTCGAAAATTCTAACATCTACTCCGAAGAATTTTCTATACCATTTCCATATTTCTTGAACATCAGGAACTCCTATCCCAATTTGTTGAATCCCACAAATTACTTTTTCCATCTTATTATTCCATTAAAATCAATCCTACAAATTTAATATTCTTTTCCATGATGTTCATTACAATTTGATTTAAATAGCTGAAAGCACTACATTTTAGAGTAACTGTACATAAAATCAACAATACATTTTAAAAATTTAAATAATAACCGTTGAGCACATTTATTTTCCTTTTAACAAATCTATTTCCTAATAAATCATAAAATATATTATCTTTAAAAACACTATTGATTAATTATCACTTCATCAATTCAAAACAATGAAGTCTTTTTAATTAAAAAAACTATTATTTATTTAACTAAAAAACATGAAAAAAATTTACTTATTAGGCTTGTCATTAGCAACATTCTACAGCGTTAGTGCCCAAGACTGTTCTGGCGGTCGTTATGAATCAGAAATATTTACTGGTTCAGACGTTACTTCAGACATTCAATATGGAGCGAATATTAATCACAACTTATCTAACCAAGACTTACTCTTGGATGTTTACCAACCAACTGGAGACACAGACACTGATCGCGCTTTGATCATCTTTATTCATGGAGGTACATTTATTATGGGTTCAAAAACTGGATCTGACGTTGTTCCTTTGGCTGAAATGTACGCTAAGAAGGGATATGTAACTTCTTCGATAAACTACAGAATAGGAGTAAGTGGTTTTACAGCTAAAGGATTCTCTGAAGCAGTAATGAGAGCAACACAAGACGCAAAAGCAGCTGTTAGATTCTTTAAAAAATCAGTAAAAACAGAAGGAAATCCTTATGGAATTGATACAACAAACATATTTCTAGTAGGTAGTTCTGCAGGAGGTTTTGTTGCTTTACACTTAGCCTATTTAGACCAAGCAACTGAAATTCCAACAGTAATAGATATGTCAGATCCGTCTTTAGTAGGTGGAATAAAAGGTAATTCTGGAAATCAAAATCATACTTCAGATGTTAAAGCAATCGTTAGTTTAGCGGGAGCTATTGGAGATACTACATGGATGCAGAATCATTCAACTCCAGTATTGAGTTTACATGGAAATGCTGATAATACAGTTCCTTTTGGATCTGATGTAGCGCTTAGTATTTTAAAAGTCGATGGAAGCGAATCTGTTCACATTAAAGCTGAAAATGAAGGGATTAAAAACTGTTTTAAAGCTGAGTATGGTGCGGGTCACGTTCCTCATACAGCTGGAGGAGCGTATTTAGACACCGCTGAAATGTATATTACACAATTCTTATTAAGCGAAGTATGTGATGTAACTGAATACTGTGTATGTAATACACCAGTTGACCCAGTTGCTTGTCACCCAAAAGATGGTAGCGGAACTACAGGTTTACAGCTTGAAGAAATGGATGCTTTATTAAGAATGTACCCAAACCCAGCTGAAAATGAGGTAGCACTGTCTTTAGATGGTTTAGTAATTGAAACAGTTACTTTCTTGGATATTAAAGGCAGATCTGTACATCAGGTAAATGCAATGGAAAACCATACAAACATTGATATTAGTAACTTAAAACAAGGAGTTTACTTTGTAAAAGTTAAAACAGCAAATGGAATTCTAAACAGAAAGCTAGTTGTTAAATAACTAAAATCATAATAATTTATAGAACCTCGATATTCTTCGAATATCGAGGTTTTTTTATGTTTATCCTTTTACTTACCAGCTCTACACCAAAAGCATTGCTTATACAGTGCCATCTTCTTAAAACAACATAGCAAACCTCAACAACAGCTGCGAATGCTTCAAAACAATCGTTTACTAAAAATGTCAAAATGGATAGAATCATGATGTTTAAACAAGCCTGTAAAACATAGGATACCTTCTAAGGCAACACATGTAAAGACAGATGTTAATCCTCTAAACACGAATAGTTATATTCTTGACTCCCAATTTCTGCATCTTCAACACCCATAAGTCGACCTCTACGACATTCATTATATCAATGTATAAAAGATTAAAAAATATCAATAGCAAATCTAAGAAAACCTATTACGATTAATTGTGTACAAACTAAATCTTGCTAAACCAATAACAACACCCTCCTACTCTTTAAGATGCTAAAGTCATATGGTAAATCCTAATTATTAAAAAAGCAATATAACTTAACGTGCTAAAACGCAAAAAGCCTCAAGGTATACCTTGAAGCTTCTCACTGTTGTTATTGTTGTTGTATTTAGTAGAGTAAATTAATTATGTACTATCGTTCCTGCATAAATTGGTCGCTCATTTGGAAGCGGGTTAAATATTTGCACCTTCCAAACATATGCTTTATTCTCAGGTGTCATCTTCCCAGTTTTATGGTCAATACCGTCCCATGCATTATTTGCATCATTTGAGCTGAAAACTATGCTGTTATCAATTGGATCATAAATTGTCAATTGAAACTTCACATCACGTTCGGTTAATGAATAAGGCATAAATGTTCGGTTTCTAGAATCCGAACCATTTGGCTTGAAAGCATCTACCGCCATTAGATTATACTTATCTCTAATACGTACAGTTTTTGTAGTTGTACTTTCACATCCATTTCTATCTGTCACTTTTAAGACTACCTCATAGTCTCCTTTATCGAAGAAATTGTGCTTAACTTCTGAACCATTTCTTTTTAACTCATTGTCAAAAGACCATTCATATTTAACATTATCTCCATAAGCCTCACAAACAACTACTGGTAAACCACCTTCGTAAATATTTGCATCAAATGTAAAGTTTGCAGATGGTAAATTCTGTACCTTTAAAAAACTTGTTTCAATCACCTGATCATTATCGTCAACAAAAACTAGTTCAGTTGAGGAATTCAGCTTCATTTCCATTGATTTCCCAGGTTGAATTACAACCCATTCATCATTCAATTTAAACCTAACCTTTGCATTATCATCTTTGTTAAAAATATAGACTGCTTCTCCTTCACAAACTGATGCTGAAGAAATATGACCTGCAACAAACTTTTCACGAACTAATTCATTTGCTTTTGTCCCCTTATCATTTTTTCTTCCATTATCATTTACTTGATTACTAGACTCGTTTACTGTTACAGGCGTACTGCTTTGTGTTTTATTACTGCTCTTATCATTAGCCGAAACAATATTTTTATTCTCAACAACTTGCTCTACTTTTAAGCTTCCAGTTTCTGTTGGCTCAATATTCTTTTCATCAGTACTATCAGTCGAACTAACTATTATATCATTTGAATGACTGGTATGTTCAATTTTCTCTTCAGCTCTTGTTTGGTTAACTTCTGCTGTAGTTATTTCCTCCTGATTGTCTAACAAGAATATTGCTCCGGTAGCGACTGCTCCAAACAGAACTACTGCAAGCCCCCATTTTAATACGCTTGTCATCATACTACCTCCAGCTGTTGGTTGAGCACCAAGTTTTGAACTCACTGCTTCCCATGCTTTTGGATCGTATGGCACTTCATAGTCTTGAAGACTATTTTTAAATGCATTTTCTAAATTATTTTTCATCGGCCTATTTTGACAAATTTTTCACTTAATATTTTTCTCAAATTTTGCTTTGCTTTAGCTAGATTAGATTTTGAAGTTCCTTCACTGATGTCCAAAATCTGTGCAATTTCCTTGTGTGAGTAATTTTCTATCACATACAAGTTAAAAACAGTTTGGTATGCAGGAGATAATTCTTGTATTGCCTCCATAGCATGTTCAGCCTTAATCTTAATAATATCATCATCAAAATCATGTTCTTGAACACTGTAACTATCGTTAAACATGTATTCTTCATCTGTTGAAAAAGGTTGTCTATTTCTTTTTCTGATGGCATCAATTGATGCGTTTACCATAATTCTTCTGACCCATCCCTCGAACGAACCTTTAAAATCAAATTCATCTAACTTATCAAAGATCTTTATAAAACTTTCTTGAACAACCTCCTGGGCACGGTCTCGGTCTTTTGTATAACGCAAACACACACCCATCATCTTCCCATAGAAAAGCTTAAACAATTGCTCTTGAGCAATTCTATCATGCGCTACGCATCGCTTTATTAATTCTTTGAGTTGATCGTTCTCCACTTTTGTTTCATTTTATAAACGATGAATACATACTTGGGTTGCCTTTTTTCTAAAAAGACTTACAGTTTTAAATTGGAACAAATCTTTTTCAGTGTTAGAAAAGGAGTTTGTTATTAACAATATACTTTAATATAACCATTTAAAAAGACTAAAACAAAAGTATAAAATTCAAAGGATAAGCGCACTTTATATTCGTATTTTTAAAGTCCTTCACATTTTTCACCTCCTTGTATTGCGCGACTTACATTATGTCTGCATAGGAATTGGTGGATTCTAAATAAATTAAGGTGTAGGAATAGCGTATTTATTCTTCACATTTATTTGAATAAAAAACCTTTGTCAAACCATGAAATAGTTAATAATTATTTCATGGAACATACTACTCATTTTGATTAATTTCTTAATTTCGTGAACGGAATATTCTATTAAAAATAAAAATATTAAAACAATGAAAGTTACAGTTGTAGGTGCAGGAGCCGTAGGAGCAAGTTGTGCAGAGTATATTGCAATGAAAGATTTTGCGGCAGAAGTATGCCTTTTAGATATTAAAGAAGGGTTTGCTGAAGGAAAAGCAATGGATTTAATGCAAACTGCGTCATTAAATGGATTTGACACGAAAATTATTGGTTCTACCAACGATTATTCAAAAACAGCGAATTCAGATATCGCGGTAATTACTTCAGGTATTCCAAGAAAGCCAGGAATGACAAGAGAAGAATTGATTGGAACAAATGCCAATATTGTTAAAACTGTTGTTGAACAATTAGTAGCTCACTCACCAAACGTTATCGTAATTGTGGTAAGCAACCCAATGGATACTATGACTTACTTAGTTCATAAAGCAACTGATATTCCTAAAAACAGAATTATAGGAATGGGAGGAGCATTAGATAGCGCTCGTTTCAAATACAGATTAGCTGAAGCATTAGATTGTCCAATTTCTGACGTAGACGGGATGGTAATCGGTGCACACAGTGATACTGGAATGGTTCCACTAACAAGACTCGCATCTAGAAACGGAGTTCCTGTAACTCAATTTTTAGATGATTCTAAATTAGAATACGTTGAACAAGAAACGCGTGTAGGAGGTGCAACATTAACAAAACTATTAGGTACATCGGCTTGGTATGCTCCAGGTGCAGCAGTATCTAGTTTGGTTCAAGCAATAGCATGCGACCAAAAGAAAATGTTCCCATGTTCACTTTACTTAGAAGGAGAATACGGATTAAACGACATTTGCTTCGGAGTTCCTGCTATAATCGGTAGAAATGGAGTTGAAGAAATCGTTGAAATCGAATTATCTGATGATGAAAAAGCTAAATTCAATGAAGCAGCAGAAAAAGTTCGCGATACAAATGGAGATTTAAATCTTTAAGATTCAAAATACATTATTTTTAAAAGTGGTTGTTGAAGAAATTCAGCAACCTCTTTTTTTTTTTGATTTTAATAATAGTTCTCACCTTATCCAAAAAAGAATCGAGACAAATTGATATGAATACGATTGGGTATAGTAAATCATCCCTCTCCACCTTTTAAGAATGAACCAAAAAGAAAGTTTTTAGGCACTTTTTATTTTCCAAAACTCTTAATTGATTCCTTAATTATTTTGTATATTTATCGTACAAATAAAACTACACGTTATGAAACTACTACTCCATGTTCTCACACTATTTCTGATTTTATCTTCAGCAACCGCACAAGACGAACCTTTCCCTTGTGCTACTGATCAAATTAATAGTGAGCTTTTTCATAAGCATCCAGAATTACAATCTGGTATTATTAATGCAACAAAAAAACTAGAAAAATTTACTCAGGAATATATCCAAAGAGCACCTCATGAAAGAGGAACGGGTACATATATAATACCTGTTGTTTTCCATGTAATCCACGATTATGGTGAAGGAAATATCTCTAACGCCCAAATTCACGATGCTGTTAGATTAGTAAATCAACAGTATAGACACTTAATTCCGGACTCTGCAGATATTGTAAACGAATTTAAAAGCTTAGCAGCCGATACTGAAATCGAAATTCGCTTAGCTCAACTAGATCCTGACGGGAACTGCACAAGTGGGATAACCCGTACTTATTCTTCTCTAACAAATATAGGTGATCATCAAGTAAAAGATTTGATTCAATGGCCATCCGATAAATATCTTAACGTATATGTATGCAATGCAGCAGCAGGATTAGCCGGACATGCTTTGCTTCCTGGAGCAGCTGATACTATTCCTAAATGGGATGGAATTGTAATGCAACATACTTATATTGGATCTATAGGAACCTCAAATCATTTTAAAAGGACTGTTTTATCACACGAAATAGGTCATTTCTTGAATTTGCAACATATTTGGGGAGGAAATAATGTTCCTGATTTCTACTACTTACCAGTAGCGGAAGCAGGTAATTGCGCACATGATGATGGTGTTGCAGATACTCCTTTAACGGTAGGTTGGCAATCTTGCAGTTTATCAGGAACAAGCTGTGGTACATTAGATATGGTACAAAACTATATGGACTACTCCTATTGTTCTCTTTTATTTACTGAAGGACAAAAGCAAAGAATGCACGCTGCTTTAAATTCATCTGTAGCAAATAGAAATAACTTATGGTCACCAAGTAACCTACTAGCAACTGGTGTTGCAGAAGGCGTCAATCATTTATGTCAAACAGAAATCGATGCTTCACAAAGAGTTATATGCGCTGGAGAGTCGATTACTTTTACAGACTTATCGTTTCACGGTATCACTAATCGTACATGGACATTCCAAGGAGGAGATATTAGCACCTCTACCGATTCATCAATTAGTGTAGTTTTTAACACTCCTGGAAGTTATGATGTTTCACTAAGTGTTTCTAATGGGGTTAATTCTATTGACTCTTTATACTCAAACTTTGTATATGTTCTAGACCATCAGCCTACTGTATCAAACGTCATCGAAAACTTTGAAGATAACACTGTATTTGAAGAGCAGTGGTATCCAAGCTTAAGCAGTAATCCAACAAAGTTTGAAAGGATTAATTACGGAAAAACCAGCTTCCATTCTATTTATGTTGACAATTTTAATGGTGCACAAGCAGGTAAATATGCTTTGGAAAGCAAACCATTTAATGCTAGTCAATTCACAGAATTCGCAATTAATTTTGATATAGCTTATGCTAAAATGAGTACAAGTATTAATGAAAACATACAAATACAACTCAGCAAGGACTGTGGTAAATCATGGTCAACAATTAGACAGATATCTTTAAACAGTAATTATTCTTTAGAATCTGATGACGAATTCTTTCCTGAACACGATAGTTTATGGATAAACATTGAACGTACATTCTCAGTTGGAAGCTATAATATCAATAATCTAATGGTTCGTTTGTTATTCAACGCTAATAGTGGGAATAACTTATTTATTGACAACATCAATATTTCTGACATTGGCGAACTAGGATTAGAAACAGAATTAGCTAGTAACAAGATTAAAGTTTTTCCTAATCCGGCAAATAACCAATTAACAATTGTCAAACAAGATCAACTTATTAATGGACAATTACAGCTTTATGATGTTCTTGGAAAAAGTGTTTTTAGCACAATAGTTTCAAATAAAAAGAGTTACTCAATTGACTTAAGTATGTTTTCAGAAGGAACTTATTTCTTAAACTATATGCCTTACGATTCAAAATCTGAGCATACGATTCAAAAAGTAATTATTGCTCGATAAATCTAAATGCTAATCTTTTAAACTCATTCTTAATGAGGAAAGCACTGACTGACTTTGACTCCTGTACCGAGCCCAATGTCAGTCAGTTTTTTTATTTCTGGAAAATCAATTATTAGAAGTCCACTTGTAGGTAAAACAATTAGCTCATCTAATAAATAAGATGCTAGATCAGACAATCCATTATTATGCCCTATTAATAAAACGGATTGAGTTTGATTCGGACGGTTCCACAGGAAATTGAGTAAAAATGTTTGATCGGCAAGGTATAAATCCTCACGAAACTCAATATTAGAAACAGTTATACTCGTAGCAATTAAATCCCAAGTTTCTTTAGTACGTGCTGAGCTTGAACAAAAAACATTAAACTCTATACCTGAAGCATCATTAATTAGACGGTTTTTTACCCGATCAACTTGATTCTTTCCTTCTTCACTAAGCACTCTATCAAAATCATTTCCCGTTGAAGAATTGTGTACCGCCTCACCATGGCGTAATAAATAAAGTCTCATTAATTATTTGTTTCTAAATTAAAAAGGCGAATTTTCAAATTTTTATTCAATAATACCAACCTAAGAGTAATTAATTACGTTCTAATAAGTATTAGAGTGTCTGAAGACTATTATAATTAATACATTGCAAAATAAAAGGAACATAAAAGGAGTTAATAACTACATGCATATTGATGTCAAATTACTCAAGGCTTGCATCAAAAACAAGCGCAAAGCACAAGAGGAGCTTTATAAAGCTTGTTTTTTGTTCTTAATGCCTATTTGTAAGAGATATCACAACAATGAGCAAGATGCAAGAGCTATATACAATGTAGCTTTTATTAAGATTATTGACAACTTATCAAAGCTAGACTTAGACGAAGTTCCTTTTGCAGCTTGGGCTAAACGTGTAATGACTAACACGCTTATAGACGAATACCGTAAAAACAAAAAATACAGAGAAAATATTAGCAAACGTGACCAAGAGAGAGAACTTGAATTTCACGCTGATGGAATCAGAAATGATGCTGAAAGTAATTTTGGAGAATCTAGCATAATGCGGTTATTAGACTATTTAAAGCCTGCTACAAAAAGAGTTTTCATGCTTTATGTAATTGAAGGCTATAACCACAGAGAAATAGGTGAAATCATGGAAATGTCTGAAGGCACTTCAAAATGGCACCTATCTGTAGCTAGAAAAGAATTAAAAGAATTAATTGAGAAACAAGAGAAATCAACACTACAATCTTTAGTGATATGAGCATAGATAATAACAACATAGACCAATTATTTAGGGATGCTGCTCATTCGCAAAAAGCTCCTAAGTATGACTCAGCTTACTGGGCTGAAATGAATTCAATTTTAAATGCGAAAAAAGCCAAGAGAAGAGGTTTTCTATTTTGGGCATTTGGCGGTTCAATAGCGTTTTCAATTCTATTGATTTCTCTATTTGTTGTGAATATGGATTTGAATCAGCCAGAGAAACGTTACTCTCAAACTGATTTAAAAGACCAAATGAATATTCAAAACTCTGAACAGGTTGAGAAAGAAATAACTAAACACAATTATTCAAATAAAATTGAAGAAACAAATAAATCAGAAAAAACGCTTTCTAAGAATATGGTAAGTAGTTTTCAGTCTGAAATACCTGACAATATTTTAAAAAAGAATCAAAATGCAATACGAGTGAGAAATACCTCTGTTGAAAATTCTTTTGACAAACAAGATTTAACGTACGAACCTGAGAATTCATTGTTAGCTAAAAAGAAAAACACTTCGGAAAATCATGTCGATAAAAAGTCCCAGAACACTGAAGAGTATATTCTAAATGAAACAATTTCTGACAATGACTATGTGCAAAGTTTACCGATTAATGCAAAAGACAGATTTCATCAAGAAAGCAATCGAGAACTGTCTAAATCATTGTTAAAGTATAAACCTAAGCCTAGCTTGATTATCTATGCTAAATTAAGTGGAGGTTTAATGGAAAACTACAAAACAAGTAGACCGTACGAATCTGGTTTGGTAGATTTCTCTTTAAATTTCGAAATGAACTTTGATGGACTCTTGCTAAGGTCAGGAATTGGAACTCAAATTACGAGTAATGCTGATTTAATAGTTTCTAAAAGAGCAAAAGTGTATGGACTTGGAGTAATTAATCATCAAAATGATTTATCATACCAAAATCTTTTTGATCTCTATATCCCATTAGAAATTGGTTATAAAATAAACGCTACCTCTTTTGGTCTTGGAGCCCAAGCCAACTATTTAATAAATACAGCAATGGATTTAAATTATTATGAAAATCATAATTTTGTAAAAACCGAAAAGTACAATGGTGCTAGAGAAGGGCTTAATTCTTTCTCAACTCAAGGATATATTTGGTTGGAACATCAGTTTACATCTAGACTTTCATTAGGAATGAAAATTGGAACTAATATTTCTGGACGTATTAAAAACAATGACTACTTTAATCAATCTGCAACGACCAACCCAATTTATGGACAGTTTTTATTAAGATTTAATATTATCCAATGAGATTAAAACAACTAACATACAATTTGATTTTATTGGGTTTAACTACTTTAAGCTTTGGGTGCAGTAAGAAAGATCTGCCTGAAGTTCCTTATGAAAACAGTCCGATATTTAATGTAGTAGGTACAATCAATACCACTCCATTTGAAATACACGCAGGTAAGAATGATGCTTATATGCATACTGGACTTGAAGACTTAAATGGTGTTGATCAATTCACGGGTAAACTCAGTAATGGGAAAACATCAATAGACATTCGTCTTTTTAATACAAATACAGATATCCCATCACTTTATGGATACTTTGTAGAAAAGGAATCTTATACAATTAGTCCAAAATATGGTACTTCAACACTTTTAAAAATTTCTAAAGAAGATTTTTCGAATAGTGAAGAGATAAAAAATATTGTTTGGACCATTGATAATGAAAAGCAAACTAGTTCATCGTTATTTATTTTTGAACCTGGAAAATATAATGTATGCGCAGAATTATACTTTTTAAATGGTGAATCTGCTCAAACGTGTAATACAATAATTGTAGGATACAGAAGTAATGCAAATTATTCACTCGATTGGAGTATCAATCAAAACTCTGGAATTAATGCTTTTATAAAAGCACCTAACAATACAATTTCTAAGATAAAATGGTTTGTTAATGACGTTTTTCAATCTGACTCGTCTTACTTCAATTCGTCAAACACTCCCGAAAAATTTAAACTAAGAGCAGAAGTACATTTTCAAAACGGGGTTATTTCATCACGAGAGACCTTTATCAATACAATCATGCATGGATTCAGCGTTCAAGACTTTACAATAATTGGACAAAAATCATCAATTATATGGGATTCTTCGGTAGCATTTACAATAGAACATGAAGGTCAAACATATGAGTCAATCAATAACTTTTCATACACCTCTAAATTCGTAATTGATAAAATTTCAGAATTTAAAACAGAAGATTCAGACGCAAAAGTTAAACTTCTAAAAGGAACTTTAAACTTACCATTCTTAAATCTTGCAACTGAAGATGTTGTGGAGGGAAGTTTCGAAATAGAAATAGGGGTCGGATATTAACTTGTTTTCTGATTCTTTTTTGTACTTTTCGCTTGAATTAAACATTACAACATGAAACGAACACTACTCTTTACTGCTTTATTATCAAGCATTTCATTATTTGGTCAAACCATAATCACCAGTACTGACTTTATTGAAGCAGGTGATTCTGTAGGAGTATCAACAACTAATGATTTTTCTATAGATTATGCTGCTACAGCATCAGATACTGTTTGGGATTTTTCAAATCTTGAAGACAATACTCAATTATTTGAAATAGCTTATGATATTTCAACTGCTGGAACAGTAATAGGTTTTCAATTTGGACAATATGCACCACCAAAGTTTCAAGCAAGCTTTTACCAACCATTTGATGGTCTTCCTCTTGATCAACTAGGAGGTATACTTCCTATCAATATTGAAAGCATTAATAGATTAAGTAAAGTAGAAGAAGATAAAGTATCTTATGTAGGATACAGCATGAAAGTAAATGGACAAGGAGTGGGATTTAGAAGTGACACCATAGAAGTTGCTTACCTTCTACCTCTAAGTTATGGAGATATTGATACATCTAGAGGATATACGAACATGGACCTTAACCCTATATTTGATGCACAAATCATTCAATATAGACAACGCATAAGTAAAGTTGATGGAGAAGGACAATTAACAACTCCTTACGGTACATACAACGTCTTGCGTGTTCACCATAGCATCAAAGAAACTGATTCAATTAGAGTAGCACTAGGTCCTATCAACCAATGGATTCCAATTAACCGTACAATTAATGAATACGAATGGTGGGACAAAGGGTTAAAAAGACCAGTATTGAAGGTAGAAACTGAAGGAGTATTTGGAAATGATAATCCAACAAGAATTACTTATTTGAACAATCAAATAGCAAATATTAAAAAGAACACAATTGAGGTAGCTATCTACCCCAACCCTACTAGTGGTTTTGTGACCTTAAAATCTATAGAGCAAATTGAAACAATTAATGTTTACAGTATAGATGGTAAAACAATACAAACTAAGTCTCCCAATTCAAAAGAAATAAACTTAGACCTTACACATTTACCATCTGGAATCTACACTTTACATACTGTTACTAAAAATGGTCAAAGTTTTAATCCAATAGTTATTAAATAAAAGCGTAATTTTGCACAAAAGGCAAATCAGTTTGTCGCTGTCTCGTATAACGGGAGAGAGGAAAGTCTGGGCAGTATAGAGCACCGTACTTCCTAACGGGAAGGGTTTCGAGCAATCGAAATACAGAAAGTGCCACAGAAATAAGTAGCCCCGAGGTTAAACTCGAGGTCATAGTGAAAAGGCGAGGTAAGAGCTCACCGCTTCGATGGTGACATCGTTGGCTAGGTAAACCTTACGGACTGAAAGACCATGTAAACCAAGGCTTGAGAGCTGCTCGCTCGACTTGGAGGGTAG
>Ga0209075_1000356_pt1 | contig 44209 bp, 41 predicted proteins | sample Stecom2011_FD_187523 | JGI IMG/M metagenome (GOLD analysis project Ga0209075, IMG submission 187523) | Agricultural soil microbial communities from Utah to study Nitrogen management - Steer compost 2011 (SPAdes) (version 2) | ecosystem: Environmental > Terrestrial > Soil > Agricultural land...
GAAACAGGCCTGCGCCGATGGTAGTGTGGCATTTGCCCATGTGAGAGTAGGTCATCGTCAGACTCTTAAGTCCAAACCCCAGCTTCTTGCGAAGCTGGGGTTTTTTTATGCCTGAAATAAATCAGATAGCTCGGACTTATTGAAATAATTAAAAAAACACTTAAGGAAGCCATATCTCGAAAACACCACCACCCAATTCACCGCCATTGTGGAGCTTGATGTAGCCCTTTCGATCTCCTTCGCTATGAAGGTTGGCGACAGCAGATACGAAGAAGAGACCAAGGCTGGTACTTCCTGTATTAAAATCTAAAGACTTGAAGCTAAGGGTCCCTGTATGTTGCATACTTTCGGGGTATCCCTCTCCATCGTCTTCTACCCGGATTACAAGGTAACCTTCACGTTCGGCTGCAGTTAGTTTGATCTCGCTCTTTGTATACCGTATAGCGTTGTTGATGGTGTTGTTCAGGACCCCTGTAAGTAGATCTGTATCAAAGAAACCGTTTATATCGTCGGACTCAATAGAGCACTCAATTCCCAACCCCTCCAGAAGCGGTGTATGCCTGGCAAGGTGTTCAGACAAAAACTCAGAAACGGAATGTTCTTCTATATGGGCTGACAGGTTATTTTCGCCTAGCCGGTATATTCCCAGAAGCTGTACCAGATCGTTGTGTATTCGCTCAGCTTCGTATTGGAGAGTATTAAACTTTGAGGACTCGGTAAGCTTTGCTTCATTTTCTGCTCGAAGTTCGTCCAGTGAGTTGAGCAGCATCCCCAGCGAGTTTTTCATATCATGTACCGCCAGAGCGAGAACCATAGAAAAGTCGATGTTTCGGTTTTTCATAGGGTTAGTGCCTTCAGTTTTCGTTGTAGAGCCAGGTAGCGCCTGTATTGCCCATGCTGCTCAGGAAGATCATCCAAACGACTAATATGTTGCTGGCAGCGATCAGTCAGCTTGTCGATCGAGCCGTTATCTTCATGTTGTTTGATTAAGACCTGTATCAGATTCAGGTTAAGGGCGGGGTGATCTGGAATTATCTCAAGTGCTTTAGAGAAGGTTTCCTCTGCCTCTTTAAGTGCTCCGGATTCGAAAGCTGCGATCCCCTCCCGGTTAAGGACGCGGGCTTTGATCTTCATGCGAAAGCTGACGGGCTCGTCTAACAGGCTTTCGATCTTTCTGGCTGCTTCAGGATCTTCACCATAGCTTTCGTGTAGGCGTGCCAGTAGCGTTTTTGCCTCCCTTACGTTGTCCAGGCGATACAAGGTTTTGGCGTAGTCCAGCCCCATCTCCAACTCCAGTGGGTGAATCTCGCTTAGCCTCTCGCTGATGCTTTCCAGCATTGAATTAGCTTTCTCCACTTCCCCACGTCCTGCCTGTATTCTGCATTGGATAACCAGGCTATGAAGTTCAAGGGTTTCACTTTCCGAAAACTGTCTTTCCATGCTGGCAAGAACTGATATGGCTTCATGTGCTAATGCTTGGCTCCCTTCATCCGTATCACCATCGCCCAGGTCACAAAGCGCGTGAGCTAGTGCGATATGGTGGTTGGGACTGTGATGAATGGAGTGAGCACCAAGACGAACCGTTTGCCGCCATGCTTCTGTAGCTGTTTCCATGTCCTGATTGGCTTCTGCCAGCTCCGCCAAGTGCTTTTGACGAAGCAGGGCGTTTGGGGAGCGGGTTGTTGCCAGTTCCAGAACGTTCTGGGCTTGCCCTGAGCGGTTTTGACGTTCCAGTCCCTCTGCCAAAAGGTCGTAGGCCTCCATATAGTCCGGGTGGCTCTTAATCAATTTTCGCAAGCTTTCAACTGCTTCGTCGTAGCGATGGTTCGCAAGGAGCACTTTATTGCGTCCGACTCGGGCCCATGAAAGTTCGCGCTGGGAAAGAACCTCGTCATATACCTTGATTGCGTAGGATAGATCCCCTAACAGGAAATAGAGTTCTCCCAAGGTTTTCATTAACCATGTTTTGTACCGCGGTAGTCGCGAGAGGGCTGCATTGCAAAGCGAAATGGCTTTCGGATAGTTTTCCCGGTCTATTTCGCGGTTGATCGGGAGTAAAGCGTTGCGTTGACTTATCAGGCTGCTAAGACGCTTTTCCAGCATTGCGTGGTTGATTGGCTTCGTGAGGTAGGCATCTGGTTGGTATTCTCGGGCACCCATAACCATTTCTCTGGATGACTCCGAGGTAACCATGAGAAACAGCGAGGACCGTTTCAGAAGCTTTTTATAACGAAGCTCCTCAAGAATGTGTTGACCGTTTTTGCCCTTGCCCAAGTTGTAATCACAGAGCACTACATCTACGTGATTGTAGGTGCAGTAATCTATGGCAGGTTTGGCGTGGGCGACCAGTTCAATATTGTCGGCGCCGCAGCTGCGAAGCATGTGGAGCATGGAGATCCTGAAGTTCTCGAAATCGTCAACCACGAGATAAGAGAGCTTAGCGAACACACTCTTAACGGGGGTACTCATGAGCGTTTTTGTTTCAGTAATTTGTTCACCATGGCTCTCAAGGCTGCTGGCTTAACTGGCTTGTAGAGAATCTGGTAACCACGATCAATAGCATCATCCCGTACTTCCGGAGCCATATACCCGGTTATCAGAATGCCTGGTACGACGTGTTTTACCGATTCACGTATGGCATCCATTGCGTCCAGCCCGTTTTTGTTGTCATCAAGCTGGTAATCCGCAAGTATGATGTCGGGCTGCATACCACCGAGCTTTTCCAGAGCTGTATCCAGGCTTTCAGCAGGTGTGATGTCGCATCCCCAGTTCCCTAACAAGGCGACCATTCCTTGCAGAATTGCAGGGTCGTTGTCGATGCACAGAACGTTCAGGCCACTAAGGCTGGAAACGCGCCGAGAGGTTTTTGCTGCAATTTTCTCCGTGGCTTGGTGTGCTTCTATAGCTTGCGCAAGGGGAACTGTTACGGCAAAGACACTGCCTTTGCCCTGTATGGATTGGACACTTACAGGATAGTTCAACATGCCGCTGATACGGTCGACAATTGCCAGGCCCAGACCGAGACCTTTTTTGTCTCTTCCGTGTTGAAAGCGGCGAAACTCCTCAAAGATCAAGGTTAATTGATCTTCCGGTATGCCCGGACCAGTATCCCAAACCTCGATGCGCAGGTAGCCCTTCAGGCGCCTGCAGCCCATCAGGATTTTGCCTTGTGTCGTATAGCGAATTGCGTTGGAGAGGAAGTTTTGTATCACCCGCCGGAGCAGTTTTGAATCTGAGTAGATCCATGCTGTGCTTGGTACTACATGCAGCTTGAGGCCTTGATCTTCGGCAATCGCTGTAAAGTCTGTTGCCAGATGGCGCATGATATCGTTAACCGGGAATACGCCTAGGTCTGGTTCCAGTGCGCCTGCATCGAGCTTGGAAATATCGAGAAGGGTGCTGATGATCTCTTCCGCTGCTCCGAGTGAACTGTCGATGTGGTCGACAAGTTCTTCTGTCTCAGGACTGCTGGCTTTACCTGCAAGTGCTGAAGTAAAAAGGCGAGCAGCATTCAGAGGCTGTAAGAGGTCGTGACTGGCAGCGGCCAGAAAGCGGGTTTTACTTTGGTTCGCTTTCTCCGCAACCGACTTGGCTTTTAGCATCTGCTCGTTGATAACTTGCAGTTCCTGGGTTCGCTCTTTAACCCGCTGCTCAAGATAGGTGTTTGTTTCTTTTAGCGCCTGCTCAGTGCGACGCATGGCTGTAACATCCTGGAATGTCGTTACATAACCGCCGCCGGGGATTGGGCTGCCATCTATCTTGACGACGGTTCCGTCTGGCCTCTGGCGCTCGTAGGAGATACGTTTGCCTTCTCGCATGCTGGCGTAGTGGTCTGAAATGATTTCATCAATACGCCGTGCTGGCAGGTGGACGTTTGTCAGGTTATAGCGCATCAGATCTTCTGCAGGTCTACCGGCTTTTACAAAACCTTTCGGATAGCTGAAAAGCTCAAGGTATCGTTGATTCCAGACCACCACCTGCTGTTGCTGGTTGACCACTGACACGCCAAGGCTGATGTTCTCAATAGCTGATTGCAACAGCTCGCGGCTGAACGTCATGGCTTGCGAGGCTTCGTCGACGATGCTAACTACGTCTTCGATCTGCATATCGCGGCCCGTGAGGGTCGATTCCAAGACGACCCTTGCGGTAGATGCCCCAATTACCGAGGCAAGCTGGCGCTCTACGTATTTCATCAAATGGGAGGATGCAGGGCGGTGCAGGTGAAGCCTCACCGCATTGCGGCGCTCATAGTTATGAAAAATTGTTTCAGAGCGCTCCTCGCCCATAAACCTGTCGCTAAGTGCCTGAAGGTCTGATGTGAGTATTTCACCTTGCCAGCTCTGGTGATGGACGGTATCGCCTTTCGGGTGAGGGTCTTGAAAGAATGAGGCAATCTGAATCTTCTCGCGCACCCTTTGCCGCGTGACTAGTGACAGCAGGACGTAAACCAGAGTGTTTGTTCCCAAGCTCCAGATAATGCCGTGGCTGGTCTCGTCGAGGTCCAGTCCGAACAGCGCGGTTGGTCTGGTCCAACTCAGGCCCCACATGCCTTCGTTGATGAGTGAATCGCTAAACCAGCCTGTTGATGCAAGAGCGGGCAGCAAAAGGGTGTAACACCATATGAAAAAGCCAAGCCCCAGACCCCATGCGGCGCCTGTGGCATTACCGCGCCGCCACAGAATGCCTCCTACTAATGCTGGCCCAAATTGTGCCGCTGCTGCGAAAGACAAAAGCCCGAATGACGTCAGGCTGTAGTCTGCCCCTGCCATACGGTAAAAACCGTAAGCCGTCAGCAGAACCACAAAAATTGCCACCCTGCGTATTCCCAAAAGCAGGGAGCTTAGATCGGCCTGCCGGTTCATCCGAGGCCGAAAAAATTTGAGTAGAGCCGGCATGATAATTTCATTGCTTACCATGGTGGCGATCGCGACGGAACATACGATAACCATGGCGGCCGCTGCCGACCCGCCTCCGAGGAACGCGAGAATCGCCAGCCACTCTTTGCCAGCCATGATTGGTAGCTGAAGAATAAGGATGTCCGGGTTGCTCGCGACTGCTCCTGGTGCCAAAAGACCAGCCGCTGCAATGGGCAGAACGAAGGCGCTGGCCACAATGAGATATACGGGCATTGCCCAGCGTGCGACTTCGAAGTCCCGATGGTCAGCATTCTCGACCACCATTACGTGGAACTGCCTTGGTAGGCAGATAATGGCAAGCATGGCAACGAGCGTCTGTGTGATGAACGCAGGCGCCTCAATGCCATCGGTTGTAAGAATGCCGGTCAGATCGGCTTGCTTTATATTGCCCACCAAGTCGCCAAAGCCGTTATAGAGCCCATATCCGACGAACAGCCCAACCGCCACAAAGGCAATAAGCTTGATCAGCGACTCAAAGGCCACGGCCTGAATCATTCCACGGTGGTGCTCGGTAGATTCCAGGTGGCGGGTACCAAAAAGCACGGTAAACGCGGTGAGAGCGAGGGTGATGTACCAGGCTGCGTCGCTCCAGGCCGCAGTGCTCAGCTGTTGGGCTCCGGTTCCGGTGTTGGAAAGCACGCTGAAACCCATGGCGATTGCTTTCAGCTGCAGAGCGATATACGGCACGCTACCAATCAGAGCAAAGGCGGCGATCATAGCGGCTAATAGCTGGGATTTGCCATAGCGAGAAGCAATGAAGTCTGCGATAGAGGTACTGTTGTTGCGCTTACTTATATAGATGATGCGTCGTAGCAGTGGCGCACCGAATACAAAGACGAGCAAGGGGCCGAGATAAATAGGCAGAAACCCAAGACCTTCTTGAGTGGCCCGGCCTACGGCGCCATAGAATGTCCAGGAGGTGAAGTAGACCGCCAACGACAGCGAGTAAACGTGCGTTCTGGCAAGGCGCCGGCTATAAAGCCCCGGATGTTTATCACCCGCCCAAGCGATGATAAACAGGATTGATATGTAGGTGATGGAAATTAAAACCAGCAGCCAGACACTAATCATAGTTCTTTATTTCCGTCAGGTAGGGCAGGTTACCTGGTCTCAGTACCAGAATGTCAGCTTGAACATACCGTTGAATAAAGTTTGTCGCTTCGTTCCAAAACCTTGAGGTTGTCTATCCGTGGTGTTCCATCGGAGCCAAGTGGGACAAGTTCGCGGGTCGCACAGTTAATGATTTGGACCCTGTGAGATACCGAATCCGTTATCTTCTGTTCGAAGCGATACAGTGTAAATCTGACGATATCAGAGTTGCTGGTATCTTCTCGGCTGATGCTGTCTGTATCCACGGTGGAGAAGGCGGTCACATACGGGTAGGCCATGGACCAAGGCCGCCAGAAGATGCCTTTTCGCTCTGTACTCACGACCACGGCTTCATCTGGCAGGCGCGACTGTTTGTGGTCAAACCAAGTGTATTCTCCATAGATCAAATACCCAAGCATACCGATACCGGCAAATACCGGAATAATCCATTTAGGCGCCATGTTGCGGGTGGCAGCGCGGATGCCCAGAGCGATACCGGCGGCACCCAGCCCGCAGAAGACGGTGGCGACAAGAGTCCAGAACATAAAATATTATCCTTAAAAAAGAACGGGCTCCCTCATTGAGGAAGCCCGTCCAGAACAACCTGACAACTCGATGAGTTAATCAGGTCAGAGTGTTGCTTAGTGGTCTTGAGCTTGTCCGGCACCGCGGGGGTAACGAACGCTTTCAACCAGTTCCTGAATCTCAACGGGCGGCTCATCAGTCGCATTTGCTACAACAAAGGCTACCGCAAAGTTGACCAGCGCACCAATAGCACCGATCGACAGTGGAGAGATACCAAACACCCAGTTTGCAGGTGTATCCGCAAGGTTAGCTGTGCCTGGGATGAAGAACCATCCTTTGTACACAAAAATGTACGAAAGAGTGAATACCAGACCGCTCAACATACCCGCAATAGCACCGGTGTTGTTAATGCGCTTGGAGAATATGCCCATCATCAGGGCCGGGAACAGAGAGGCTGCCGCGATACCGAAAGCCAGTGCTACAACCTGTGCTGCAAACCCTGGGGGATTAGCGCCGAGGTAGGTTGCAACAACAATTGTAACGGCCATGGAGATGCGGGCTGCAAGCAATTCGCCCTTATCTGTGATGCCCGGATTGATTGAACCCTTTATCAAGTCATGGCTGATTGCCGAAGATATGGCTAACAGGAGGCCTGCCGCGGTCGATAGTGCAGCAGCAAGGCCGCCTGCAGCAATCAAGCCGATAACCCAGCCAGGAAGGTTAGCAATCTCGGGGTTGGCAAGTACGATAATGTCGCGGTTCACGTCCAGTTCATTGCCTTCCCAGCCGCGAGCTTCAGCCTGAGGCTTGAACGCTTGGGCGGCTTCGTCGGATCCGTCGTTATACATCTGGATGCGGCCGTCTTCATTTTTATCCACGTACTTGATCAGGCCAGTAACTTCCCACTCTTTAACCCACTGAGGGCGATCCTCATATCGAATCGGCTCGGCAGCGGTGCCATCCGGGTAAACGGTTGTCATCAGGTTCAGGCGAGCCATGGACGCAACAGCGGGCGCTGTCAGGTATAGAAGGGCAATAAACACCAGTGCCCAGCCAGCAGACCAGCGCGCATCAGCAACCTTCGGTACTGTGAAGAAGCGGATGATAACGTGGGGAAGGCCGGCTGTACCGATCATAAGAGTCAGGGTGAACAGAACCATGTTCAGGTGGCTGTCAACGTCTGCAGAATACTCACTAAAACCAACATCAGTAATAACCTGATTCAGCTTGTCGAGAATCGGCATTCCGGAATCAATGTGTGTTGAGAACAGACCCAGTGCCGGAATGGGATTGCCAGTCAGCTGGAAGGAGATAAATACTGCTGGAATGGTGTAGGCAACGATCAGTACGCAGTACTGGGCAACCTGGGTGTAGGTAATACCTTTCATGCCACCAAGTACGGAGTAGATGAAGATAACGACAGCTGCGATCATCAGGCCTGTTGTGGAATCAACTTCGAGGAAGCGTGAGAAAGCGACACCGGCACCCGCCATCTGGCCGATTACGTAGGTCAGGGATGCAACAATCAGGCAGATTACAGCAACCAGGCGGGCGTTTTTGCTATAGAAACGATCGCCGATAAACTCCGGAACCGTAAATTTGCCGAACTTGCGCAGGTAGGGAGCAAGTAGCATCGCTAACAGAACGTATCCGCCCGTCCAGCCCATCAGATAGGCGGAGCTTGCGTAACCACTGGCGGCAATAATACCGGCCATGGAGATAAAGGATGCTGCAGACATCCAGTCGGCACCGATAGCCATGCCGTTTGTGATGGGGTGAACTCCACCGCCAGCAACATAAAAGTCTTTGGTGCTTCCGGCCTTGGCCCAGACAGCAATGAGTATGTAGATGAGGAAGGACCCACCTACAAACATGATGTTGATTGCAAATTGGCTCATACGCTTACTCCTCGTCCACGCCGAATTGTTTATCGAGTCTGTTCATGCGCCACGCGTAGTGGAAGATGAGTCCAATGAACGTGAGAATAGAACCCTGTTGGGCAAACCAGAAACCCAAATCGGTTCCGCCGATTGGGATACCTGAAAGCATAGGGCGCAGAACGATTCCAAAACCGTATGAGACCAGAGCCCAGACAATCAGGCTCCCAAATATAAGGCGAAGGTTCGCCTTCCAGTACTTTTCAGCATCGTAGCTATGACCTGACATAGGATTACTCCTGTCTTGTTGTTGTTTGTCTGCAGTGGGTATTTTGTGAGCTGAGAGAGCCAGAGAGTTTATTATTCATATTAGTACTTCCCCTACTTGTTCTCTTGACTGACTCTACCGGGAAGGTGACATATAGATATTGGCAAAAAGTCTAATTTTGGGTTGTTTACGGTCGTAAGCGTCGGTTTCAGAAAGGGCGGCTGGCGCAATCACACCCCGTGAATGCTTTGCAGTCGGCGATGGTAGCGTAGTTTATCGTGCAGCTCCTTCAGGGTTTTCAAGCCGCTTTTATGGGCCTTGTTCAGCGCGATGAGGGTTAACTCGGCAGTCGCCAGGGCATCGGAAGCAGCATGGTGTCTGGCACTGACCTCAAGACCAAAAAAGTCTGCCCAGTGATCAAGCCCCTTGCCTCCGGTGAGGGCGTCCGGAAAGAATGCAGGTAACAGATCTGCCACATCCATCCAAGTGTGGTTTCGGGTATAGCCGAGCTCAGCTTTCAGGGTTTTCTCCAAAAACTTTTGATCAAATGCAGAGTGATATGCGAGCACCGGATCACCGTTCATCCATTCCAGCAAAAACAGTAATGCGTCCTCGGTTTCGTGGCCTTGAGTGAGAGCTTCCGGCCCGATGCCGTGAATCAGTACTGTCTCGGTTATGTCCAGTTCAGGGCGCCGCAAAATCAGATCGAATTGGTCGCTGAGATCTATAGCCCCTCCGTTGATGGCCACTGCACCAACGGCAATGACCTCATCCTTGCTTGCATTCAAGCCTGTGGTCTCTAGATCCAGTACTATCAGGCGGCACTCTGAGAGCAGTTGATCCCCGGGGACTTTGGAGTTGGGTGTCTTCTCTGGCGCAATGTTGCCAGTCTGGCCACCGCGGCGGCGTTCAATCCACTGCTTGATCTGTTCCAACATGGGACGGCGGCCTGGGTTCAGAGTTGATAGGTAACTTCGAGTTTCTGTTGCAGGCGTTGGGCCTGCCGGAAAGACTCACGGAGAATTCGCCTGTCCAGCGGATTCAGATCGTCCGGATCTATGTAGTTGGTGAGTTCGTCTCCGCGCTCCAGCATTTCCTGATGGGAACGCATGCGGATAGCCTGTATGAGGCTGTAGGCATCTTTCCATGCGTTAGCATCTTTTGCATCGAAAACGCCTGCTTTCGTAAGGTCGTCCATTCTTTCAAGTGTGTTTGCGCTTTTTACTCCATTGGCCAAGGCAAACACGCGTACTGACTCCACAAAAGGCGCAAGGCCTTGGCGCTTCAAATCGAGACTGCGCTTTTTGCCGTCCGTGACATAACGAAAATTGCGGAACATGGTTAGCGGTGGCTTCCTCTGAAATGCGTTGCCTGCCAGCATTTTCTGGAACAGGGCGTTTTTCTGGATTCTAGTGAGCACTTTATCGAGGAGTTCATCCAGCGAGTCTGTTGGGCCATAAATGGCCCTCATATCCAGGAAGATGGATGAATACACAAGGTTTTGTGGGGTGGAGGCGTCTACGAACCGGACGAACCAGTCGTCCCATTCGCGGTCGCTCAGGCACAACTTTGGGTTGCTGGCCATGATGTTGCCTTTGCACAGAGTGAATCCGCACTCTGCAAGCTCATCGTTAACGACCCGGGCAAATGGCAGCAGCTTTTCCCGCACCTGATCTTCCGTCATGCCGTCAGGCGTCTGAAACAGGATGCCGTTGTCCTGGTCGGTCAGCAGAGTTTGCTCTTGCCGGCCCTCACTGCCGAATGTGAGCCAGGTAAAGGGTATGCCCGGGTCATTTTTCTTGATGTTAAGCTCAAGCACACGGCGCACAGTAACGTCGTTAAGCGTGGTTATGATCTTCACAACTTGCCCTGAATCAGCACCGTGGGCCAGCATGGCATCTACCAGTCGTGAAACGTCTGTGCGCAGGCTAACCAGAGTTCTCAAGTGGGTTGCGGTGCCAATTGTTCTGGCCAGGCTAACCAGATCCACTCGCTGCAGGGAAAACAGGTCTCGCTCGGATACCATTCCAATCAAGCAGTTATTCTCGTCCACCAGGCACAGGTGCGAAAAATGGTGTTCTGCCATTAGCATGGCTGCGGCAAAAGCATCTGCCGTTGCGGGCAGACAGCAAGGATCTTTTGTCATGATCTGGCGTACCGGGGCATCCAGAGAGCAGGTGTCTTCTGCAATCATGGTGCGCAGGTCCCGGAGGGTGAAAATCCCGGCGGGGTGCCGGTTATCATCAGTGATAACAATGCTGCCAACGTTATTCTCATGCATCCTGGCAACAGCTTTACGCACAGGCAAATCCGGCGTACATACAATCGGATTGCGAAGCGCATAACGGTCTAGAGGGGTGCTCAGGGATATGCTGGAGCCCATTGATGCCATTGCGCCGGTTTGTATGCGCTGGTTCACTTGGTCGAGCAGACTGCTTACGCCACGCAAACAAAAGTCACGGAAGGGCTCGCTTTCGGATATCAGGGTAATAAAGGCATCCTGTTCGATGCTCAGGCAGAAGGTGTCTCCGGCCGCGCGATGCAGTGTCCGGGTGGGCCGTTCGCCTACAATGGCCGCCAGAGGAAAGCACTCGCCAATACTTATTTCGAAGGTGGTCTCGGTTTTGTCGGCTTTGTCATTATGGCGTTCGCCGCGAATCCGTCCCTGTTTAACAACGTAGAATCTGTTAACAACACCATCTTCTGCAGCGAGAACAACATCACCATCGGCGTAGAAACGCAGCGTGGCGTGTTCTGCAAAGTGCGCGAGGTGGTCATCGTCCATGTTGGAGAAGGGTGCATGTGCTTGCAGGAAGACCATAATGGAGCGGGTATTCTGCGGTCGTGTATTGTCCTGGTTGGAAGCTGCCATGGCCGTTCCGCTCTTTCGTTATTATTGTGAGTTTACAGTGTAGAACACTGGACCGCGTCTCCACCCTACGATTTTGGTCGAATCTGCGACCGCTCTTAAAATGCGTGGAACAACTACGAGTAATCCGCCAGCTTTCTTTATGGAAGGACTGGCGGGTGGTAAGGTCTATTCATTCAGCAGGTTATTGAAAGCACGGCCATGATTACCAAAAATGATCGCCTCAGTTTTCTTGAGGAAATGAAGGATGTCAGACGCATCCGAAAGCCCAATCGGGCAGAGATAACTTCGCCCCGAGAGTTGACGCCTGGCCATTTGGAGCGCCAACGTTCTGCTGTGGAAAAGCCCCTCAAAGATGCCAATCCTCTCACCGCCGACTTTGTTGAGCCCTTGACCGCGCACGATATCCTTAGTTGGCAGCGCCCAGGTATACAGAATGGTGTTTTTCGCAAGCTTCGGCTAGGGCAGTATCCCATCGAGGCGAGGCTCGATCTTCATCGTATGACAGTTGAGGAAGCCCGCAAAGAGGTATACCAGTTTATTGAAGATTGTGTCCGGTACGGCCTGCGATCCGTCATAATTCTTCATGGCAAGGGTGAACGCAATCCTGATGGCATAGCTCAGCTCAAAAGCTATCTCGCCAAATGGTTGCCAGAACTCTTGGCGGTAATGGCATTCCATTCGGCCCAAAAGCGCCATGGAGGAACCGGGGCGGTGTATGTCATGGTGCGTAAAAGCGATAAGGAAAAACAGCGTAACCGGGAATTATATGGATCAGGCTAGTACTGCGCTTTTTGTTTTGTGCACCGGGGCTGAAACCAAAGCTGTAACAAACTGAATTTAGGAGTTTTCTATGAAAAAAATCTCATTGATAATATTTGTTGTTCTCGCGCTGGCGGGCTGCAAAGACCGTGTAATCTGGGATGACAACGGTAAGCTCGAAGAAAAGACGCAGAATCGTGAAATTTGGGATTCTAAAGGAAAGATGAATAAAGGTGAGCGTGAAGTCTGGGTTAATAAAGACGGCGAAAAGGTTGTGAAGTAAAACCTATATTCAAGCCAGTTAAACGGCCTCCGACTACATAAAACAAAGAACCTGGCGAGAAGCCGGGGAAAAAGAGCGGGAGAGAGCAGGCATGGCACTGAGCCTTACAGTTAACGGCGAACAGTGGTCGCTGGATATTGAGGGTGATACCCCTCTTTTATGGGTATTGCGTGACGAGCTCGGGCTTAAAGGCACCAAGTTTGGATGTGGTGTGGGGCTTTGCGGTGCCTGCACTGTGCACCTGAATGGGCAGCCAGTGCGTTCCTGTTCAACACCGGTAGAGGTGGCTGCTGGTGGTGAGATAACAACCATAGAAGGCTTGGCGGAAGATGGTCAGTTGCACGCCCTGCAAAAAGCATGGATTGCAGAGGGGGTGCCCCAGTGTGGCTACTGCCAGTCTGGCCAGATAATGAGTGCTGCACATCTTCTTGCAACCAATCCGGCGCCTGCCCGGGACGATATTGTTGCAGCCATGACCGGTAACCTTTGCCGCTGTGGCACCTACTCTCGAATCATTGCCGCAGTTGAGTCAGTGGCAGGAAGTTCTCTGGCATACGATGCTTCTGTGTCTGGAGAGGGAAACTGATATGACGATGAACCGACGTGATTTTCTAAAGGTGGGTGCAGGTGCATCCGGGTCATTGATGCTGTCTCTCTCACTCCCTGGCTGTTCCGGAATGCCGACAGGCTACAAAGAGGAAACGGGTGAGTGGAAACCGGATGCCTGGCTTGAGATAACGAATACGGACGAAATTCATTTTACCCTGGCCCGAGTTGAAATGGGGCAGGGTACCTATACCGGCCTGACCACTCTGATTGCAGAAGAGCTGGAAGTTGACCCGGAGGCGATCACCCCCAGGTTCGCGCCAGTGGCACCGGAATATCGTAACCCCTTGTACAAGCTGCAGCTCACGGGGGGCAGTACCAGTATATCCACCAGCTGGGAACCGCTACGGACGGCCGGGGCTTCGGCGCGGCAAATGCTCATTTTGGCAGCTTCCAGGGTTTGGAATGTGGATGGGGACAAGTGCACCGCACGCCAAGGCCGAGTATTTCACCCCAATGGCCTGGATTCCATGCGCTACGGACAGTTGGTAGAACTGGCCTCCAAAGAGATTATTCGCGGAGATGTTGCACTCAAGCCTGCCAGTGAGTGGAAGTACATTGGTAAGCAGCGAGGCAGGCTTGATGCCCGTGCCAAGTCTACAGGCACTGCGGTTTACGGAATAGATGTTGAGCTCCCTGGCATGGTTTACACCGTGGTAAGCCGGCCGCCTCAATACGGTGGTCGTGTAAAGGCCTTTAATGAAAGTGAAGTCCGCGCCATGCGGGGTGTTCTTGATGTGTTTGAGATTGAACGCGGTGTGGCCATTGTTGCTGACAAGTACTGGAGTGCCCGAAAAGCCCAGAACGCGTTGAAAGTAGAATGGGACAACTCGGATGCCTTCTCGCTTTCCACTAGCGAGGTGTTCGCTTCCTACCGAAAGGCAGCCGACAAAGATCGCGGCAAGTCAGAGCGTAGCGAAGGCGACTATGAGGGGGCTGTAAAAAAGGCCGGTAAGGTATTTGAGGCAGAGTACAGCCAGCCCTACCTGGCCCACTCAACACTGGAACCGATGAATGCCACGGCGTGGTACAAAGGTGACAGCATCGAAGTTTGGGCACCTACACAGGCTCCGGATCTTGGCCGAATTGCAGCGGCTCGGGTAACTGATCTTTCCCCAGGTGATGTCACGATTCATACCACGTTTCTCGGTGGTGGGTTCGGTCGCCGCTTGACTCAGGATTTCATCGAAGAGGCTGCAGCAGTTGCCTATCGGGTAAAGAAGCCGGTGAAACTTATCTGGTCGCGGGAAGAGGATACGCAGCACGACCTGTATCGCCCCGCTATGTTGCACCGGATGCAGGCTAGCCTTGAAGCTGATCAGCTGACTGGCTGGCATCACCAGATCGTTGGTCCCCAGTTGCTGGATTGGTATGTGCGTAATGCCGCGCCGGCCCAATACCCCTGGGCACCCAAGTTCATGTACGACACCCTGGGCAAGGTTGGCTTGCTAGCCGAAGGGATAGCGACCCCCAAGGACATGTCTGCGATTGAGGGGGCTATTGAGTACCCCTACAACGTAGAGAATCTTGATATTCGACACACCCATACCGACCCCGGCGTTCCTGTCACTTTTTGGCGGTCAGTGGGCTACTCCCATAACGGTTTTGCCGTTGAAACCTTTATGGATGAGCTGGCACACGAAACTGGAGAAGATCCCTACCAGTTCCGTCGCAAGCTATTGAAAGGCCAGCCCCGGCACTTGGACGTCCTCGACAGGGCTGTGCGAATGGCCGGCTGGGATACCCCGGTTGCGGAAGGTCGCGGGCGAGGCATAGCACTGTTCAAGAGCTTTGGAACCTTTGTGGCGCAAGTGGTCGAAGCTGGTATAGAGAAGGGTGCCATCAAGGTTTACAAGGTGGCCTGTGCTGTGGACTGCGGCCAAGTGGTGAACCCACGCATTGTGGAAGACCAGATTGAAGGCGGGATTATCTTTGGACTGACGGCAGCCCTTTACGGCGAGATAAGCTTCGAGGGTGGCAAAGTGCAGCAGAGCAACTTCCACGATGTTCAGTTGATGCGGCAGTACGAGCGGCCAGAAGTAACGGTGGATATAGTGCCGAGTACCGAATCACCAACCGGTGTTGGTGAGCCAGGGGTGCCGCCGGTTATCCCTGCACTGGGCAACGCGCTGTTCGCACTGACCGGCAAACGCCAACGCACCTTGCCTCTGAAAGCAGATGCCTGACGCACCAGCATCACAGATGACCAGTGGCCACGAATCGGTAGTCAAAGATGTTTTGTCATGGCTTGAGCAAGGCAGGCGGGTGTGGCTGTGCACTATTGTGGAAACCTGGGGCTCATCGCCCCGGCCCGCCGGGTCCTGGCTTGCGGTTAGTGATTCAGGGCAGTGGAGTGGTTCGGTGTCTGGCGGCTGCCTGGAAGAGGATCTTCTACGCCGAACTGTGGCAGAGGGCGCGGATTACCCGGTGGTCGTGGACTATGGCATTACCGACGGTGATCGTGACCATTTCCGGCTGCCCTGTGGCGGTCGCATCCGGTTACTGGTGGAACCCTTGGGCAGCACCGCATCGACCAGAAGCGGCGCGCTAGAGCATGTGCGGCAGTTGGCGGAGTCCTTGAGGAGCCGCCAGCCTGTAGCTCGGAGAGTCAGTCTGCAAGGCGTAGTTGAACTGGAGTTACCGGAGCCAGCTGCTCAGCCAGGTATTATGTTTGATGGTGAAGAGCTGCTCCAGACACTGCAGCCGGAGTGCAGGTTACTGCTGATAGGGGCAGGTGAGGTGGCGCGATATGTGGCTGAATTTGCGACTGCTGCGGATTTCACCGTAACCCTTTGCGAGCCGCGGGAAGCTTTTTCCTCTGGTTGGGGGTACCCGCACCTGCCACTCGACCGGCGCTTGCCAGATGATCTGGTCGCCGAGTCTTTTAATGATAGCTGGTGCGGAGTCTTGGCCCTGGCCCATGATCCGAGAATAGACGATATGGGTCTGCTGGCGGCCTTGCAGTCGTCGGCATTTTACGTGGGTGCCATGGGCTCTAAACGAACCTCTGACACCCGGCGGGAGCGGTTGTTGTCACTTGGGCTTGGTGAGGCAGATTTGCAGCGCCTAAGGGCACCGATTGGCATTAACATTCCCAGTAAAACCCCCGCAGAAATTGCCATTTCTGTTGTTGCTGATCTGATTGCAGCACGGCATCATTTGCGCATAACTCACGAGCCATGCGCTTCATATTCTGGAAAGTAAAACCGTGCTTGATGTAAACCAATACGCTGTTGTTGCCGAATCCATCGCCGATGCCGGGCGTTTTCTGTACGAGCGCGGCTGGTCCCCGGCCACAAGCAGCAACTACTCTGCCCGAGTAGATCAGGATCATATTGCTATTACAGTGTCTGGCCGCCACAAAGGTCAATTGGGTGCAGGGGATGTCATGGTGGTCGATCTTCAGGGCAGGCCGGTACAAAGTGACAGCCGCGCGTCTGCAGAAACCTTGCTGCACACGGCGTTGTATCAGGTATTTCCGGATGCTGGCGCGGTTCTTCACACGCACTCTGTTAATGCAACGGTGCTAAGCAGGTTGGTGCCAGCAGGGGAGCTTCTGACATTTGATGGCTACGAACTGCAAAAGGCGTTTGATGGCGTGGAAACCCACGAGACAGCGGTGACGGTTCCGGTTTTCGATAACACCCAGGATATTGAAACTTTGGCCCAAGATACCCGAGAGTGGTTCCTTGAACACCCTGAGCAACCCGGTTACCTGATTCGCGGGCACGGGCTGTATACCTGGGGTAAAACCATGGCGGATTGCCTTCGGCATGTGGAGGCCTTTGAGTTTCTTTTCGAGTGTGAGCTTGCAACCATGAGGGTTAGCCCATGACGACTTTGAGTATTTTTGACGCACATAACCCGGAAGCTGCGCCGGCAATCACCCATGATCCAGGTGAGATAGCCGCTCAGCTGAACAGCAAGGGTGTCCGTTTTGAACGCTGGCCCACCCAGAACCTGCCGGCGGATGCAGCACCGGAGGAGATTCTGGAAGCCTACAGCGCTGAAATCGCGAAGCTGAAGGCCGAAAGCGGTTTTCAGACTGCCGATGTGATCAGTCTGAACCCGGATAATCCCCAGAAGGAGGCTTTCCGGAAGAAGTTTCTGGATGAGCATACCCACTGCGAGGATGAAGTGCGTTTTTTCGTTCGTGGTCAGGGCATATTCTATCTGCATCTTGGCGATCAGGTGTTTGCTGTTCAGTGCCAGAAGAACGATCTGATCAGCGTGCCTGAAGGTACTCGACACTGGTTTGATATGGGGCCGGAGCCGGAGTTTACCTGCATCCGCCTGTTTACCAATCCTGAAGGCTGGGTCGCGGACTTCACCGGGGACAATATTGCCGGGCAATTACCGCGCTATGAAGCTCTGGAAGGAGAGGCCGTATGATTCGGGTGATTCTTACCGACATTGAAGGCACAACCAGTTCCATTTCCTTTGTGCACGATGTGCTGTTTCCCTATGCTGCCGAGCACCTGCCGGAATTTATCCGCGAACATTGGGATAGCCCGGAAGTGTCGAATCAACTGGATGGAGTGGCAAAGGAATCCGGTGCAGATCGCGAGGATGCCGGGGCATTGATCGACGCACTGCAAGGGTGGATTCGTGAAGACCGCAAGGCTACATCGCTCAAGGCGCTTCAGGGCATGGTTTGGGAACAGGGCTACCAACAAGGCGAGCTCAACGGCCATATCTACGAAGACGCCGCCCAATACCTGCAGCACTGGCACGACCGTGGTCTGCGTTTGTACGTTTACTCGTCTGGTTCGGTGAAAGCCCAAAAACTTATTTTTGGTTTTACCACGTCTGGCGATTTCACACCGTTTTTCTCTGGTTATTTCGATACCCGCATTGGTGGAAAGAGAGAGCCGGAAGCTTACCGGAACATTCTTGAGGAGCTCGGCGTAGAGGGCGCTACTGTCCTGTTTCTGTCGGATGTTGAGGCTGAACTTGTGGCAGCAGAGGCCGCAGGTATGAAAACTGCCTGGTTGATCCGGGATGGTGATTTGCCCGAAACAGAGCGTTTTGTCGCCCGGGATTTCGCCGAGGTGGACGCTGCCCTGCTGCTGAAGCGGTAGTCGTTCGCCCGCGAGCACAAGCGGGTGCCGGGAGGTAAATATGTTTGCAACCCGATCTGCCAGACTACTTGTCTCCACGGCAATCATTTTTCTGCTTGCCGGGTGCAATCCATTCTCCAATGCCCGCCCCATGATGGACGAATACGTGGAGCGGGTTGGTCGGGTTCTGGACACAGAGCCAGAGCTTTCAGAGATTCCTTCAGCAAGCCCTATTCCCAGACGCCGTAACCGCGTACTGCCAATGCCCGAGCTGGAGCTGGGCATGTTGGATTTCCTGTCGCTGTACGGCTGCGAGCTGCAGTATGTGGTGGGGGAGAAAAACTCCGTGATGGGCAAGGTTATGCAGCCCCTGAATCGCTTGCGCTATGAGGTGCGCTTCATCCAAGCAGCTGCAGAATGCTTGAAAACGGTGGAGGATGAAGAGCTTCAGGATGTTTTAAATCAGGCTATTGCCAGCAAGCGTGAGTCACTGCCAATAGCCATCTGGAACGCTACCTGGGGCTTGGACGAAGTAGAAACCCTGTTCACGCTCGCCAAGGGCGAGTATCCGGTTGGGGCTGAATATCCTCTCTCGGACCTTGCCCGGGATGTCCGTCAGTTAAACAAAACCGTGGCAGCGCTTCTCGATCAGAACCTTGATGTAGATCTGGGCTTCTGGGGTAACGTGCATCAGCGCTGGCAAGCGGAATATAGGGCAGGGCAACTCATCAACAGCAGCAAGCTGGTCGCTACACGCCTCGACGATGCCACTCACCTGATCCAACAGCGGTTGGTTAGCCGGCCACTCTGCTTCAACGGCAAGCCCAACAGCCAATCGGATATCGTTCAGGGCATGTTTTTCAGTATCTACATAGGAAAAGTTCAGCCCTATCTGGCCGACTTGCGACGGGCTCGTAGGGATTTGATCGAACCTTTAACCGAGCTGGCGGAAATGCAGGCAGAGGTAATGCCTGCAGACTTTCGTGAGTGGCGACGCTCAGCGCTTGCCCTTGAGGGCGTGGAAAGTGTGTGGGCGAACCTGGATCGCGCCGTGGAGAGGCATACCAAAGCCTGGCAGTCTTTGCTTGAGCAGTGTGGGCTTAGACCCGGAGCATAGGGTAGAGCCTCCCTCACTTGACCGTGAGCTTACTGCAGCATCAGCGCTGGCTTGCCGGTGTTACCCTGAGTATTTCTTCAACGGTGGTCAGGCCGCTGGCCACTTTCTGGGCGCCGCTCAAACGCAGCGACTTCATGCCTTCGCGGTAGGCGTCCAGCCGCAACTGCTCCAGCTCGCAGTGGTCCGTAATCTGGCTTGTCAATGCACCGGAAAGCGTCATGATCTCATACACCCCGGCACGGCCAAGGTAGCCGGTATTGCGGCACTCCAGACAACCCACGGGTTTGTGAAACTCCTTTGGTGGCGGAGCTTTCCAGGGCTTGGTTAGAGTCTGCCATGCCTGGAGGTCAACAGGCGCTGTTGCTTTGCAGTGCGAGCAAAGTGTTCGAACCAGACGTTGGGCCATAACGCCTAACACGGTTGCGCGAATCAGGTAGGGCGGTATGCCCAGCTCCATCATTCGCGTCAGGGCACTCGGAGCATCGTTAGTGTGCAAGGTAGAAAGCACCAGGTGCCCGGTCAGTGCGGCCTGTACCGCCATTTCGGCAGTTTCCAGATCGCGAATTTCACCAATCATGATGATGTCAGGATCCTGGCGCAGCAGAGCTCGAACGCCGGATGCAAACGTCAGATCGATATTAGTTTGAACCTGCATCTGGTTGAACGCAGGCTCAACCATCTCGATTGGGTCTTCGATGGTGCAGACGTTCAGCTCGGCAGAGGCGATTTGTTTCAGTGTGGAATACAGAGTGGTGGTCTTGCCTGAGCCTGTGGGGCCTGTAACCAGAACAATCCCGTGGGGTTTCGAAGTGACTTCTTGCCAGCGCTCCCGGTCTTCGCGATTGAACCCGAGCTGTTCGTAGGATTTCAGCAGCACATCCGGGTCAAATATCCGCATCACCATTTTTTCCCCGAACGCTGTTGGCATGGTGGCCAGGCGCAGCTCCACTTCGCTGTTGTCGGGTTTGCGGGTTTTCAGGCGACCATCCTGTGGGCGGCGCTTTTCAGCAACGTTTAATCGCCCCAAAATCTTCAGCCGGCTGGTAATGGCCATGCCCACATGCTCGGGGAATTCGTAAACACTGTGCAGCACGCCATCAATACGGAAACGGACATGAGTCAGGGTGCGGCGTGGCTCAATGTGGATGTCTGATGCGCGTTGGTCGAACGCGTATTGCAGCAGCCAGTCCACGATGCGCACAACGTGTTGGTCGTTGGCATCGGCACTGTCGCTGGCGCCTAAATCCAGTAGCTGCTCAAGATTCTGCTGGCCAGCTTTAATTCCTCCAGCCTGGCTGCCACTTGCTTTATTAACGGAGTTTGCGAGCTGGTAAAACTCCACAGAGTAACGGCGGATATCTTCAGGGTTTGCCACCACCCGGCGGATATCCTTGCGTACTGCTTGCCGAAGATTGCCTTCCCAGTCAACTTTAAAAGGCTCGGCACTGGCCACCAATATTTCATCCTGGCCAATCTCAACCGCGAGAATATCGTGACGCTGGGCGAATGCGTAAGACATGACGCGGGCAATTGCAGGCGTATCTATTTTCAATGGATCGATATGGTAATAGGGCTGGCCTGCCCAATCTGCCAGCCACTGTGTCAGTCGCTCAAGACCAAGAGTCTTGCCACTTTTCTCGCTGGTGAGCGCTGCAATAGCCACAAGTTCCAGCGGGTGTCGCTTTGATGTGTGGTTGCTGGCCGCGCCCAGGTTGGCGGAAAGCACACGTTCCGCGCTCTCCTGGCCGATTTCGCCGTCGGCGACCAATGCCGTACAGATATCCCGCAGGGTCAAAGTGCTGCGCGGAGGCGCTGCCGGCTTCGATAAGGGTGCTGGTGACGTTTGCTCTGTTTTAGTGGAATTGGGCATAGGGTGTCACTTTCCGGTAATGGAGCATGTCAGACTGCAACCGGCCGGTTCACTTTCAGATGAACCATCGCCATGATGAATAACAGGAGCGTGAGTATCATAAGAGCAACATGGCCGAGTGCACCTTGGCTTAGCCATGATGAAACAACGGCCTGAGTGAAGTAAAAAATCACCACAAAGGCTAGCCAGATATAACCACGATTGTTGCCACGGAACACGGGAACGATCAGTGCCAGCAGGGGAATCAGCTTGACGGATAGAATCAGTGCAATGGAAACCCCCTCGATTGGCGCTGGGTAGAAGGTTGTAATCAAAAGCGTTGCCAACACGGCCAGATAGAGAAATTGGGTCGCTTTTGCAGTGTTCCGGGCTTTGGGGTTATGGAGCATTGTCAGATTCCAGAAAAGTATAAATAGCTTTGCATGGCATAGCCGTGTTCGTATCAATCAGCCAGTTTGAGCGCCAGTTTTGCGAGGCGTTCACCGAAGAGTTGGCAAAGTGCCTTCTCATGGTTGCTCAGGGGTTGCTGCTCTCCGGTGCCGGCCCAGTGCGAGGGGCCGTATGGTGTGCCTCCGGTTGTGGTCTTACTCAGGTTTTCGTCTGTGTAGGGCAAGCCGCACAACACCATGCCGTGATGAAGCAGGGGGATCATCATGGTCAGGATTGTGGCTTCCTGACCACCGTGCAGGCTGCCAGTTGACGTAAATGCCCCAGCTGGTTTGCCGACGAGCGCGCCGTTCAGCCACAGATCGCCGGTTGTATCCAGAAAGTATTTGAGTGGTGCTGCCATGTTACCGAAGCGGGTAGGGCTGCCGATGGCCAGCCCTGCACAATTGGCGAGATCGGACTTGCTGACATAGGGGGCTCCCGCATTGGGAACCGCTGGCAAGGAGGCTTCGGTATCCGGTGAAACCACAGGAACAGAGCGCAGCTTTGCCTCGATGCCGGCTACCCTGGCGACCCCTCGGCCTATCTGGCTTGCCAGCTCTGCAGTCTGCCCTGTGCGGCTGTAATAGAGGATCAGGATGTACGGCAGTTGCTCAGGCACTTTGGCTTCCTTCAAACAGTGGTCGTGCAATTATAGAATGGTGAGTATGTTTTCCGGTGGTCGTCCCACAGCGGCTTTGCCATTGGCAAGTACAATTGGCCGCTCAATCAGTTTCGGGTTTGTTACCATAGCAGCAATCAGTTGATCGCGGCTCAAATCCGGGTTGTCCAGACCAAGTTCCTTGAACTCACTTTCGCCGGTGCGCATAAGCTCGCGGGGCTGGCGGTCGAGCGCCTCAAGAATATCGGAAAGCTCCTGTGCTGTTGGTGGTGTTTCCAGGTAGCGTATAATCTCTGGCTCAACCCCCCGGCTAGTGAGAAGTTCAAGCGCTTGGCGAGATTTTGAGCAGCGAGGGTTGTGGAAAATCCGGATGGGTTCTGTCATGTTCGTGCCTGTTTGTTGAATTGGAGCTGCAATTGTTTGTGGCGAGCAGTCTAACAGGAGGTTTTCCCTTGCAGAACCCTGTCATCTACCGGTTACCTCGTGGAGCGGTCGTTACAACTGTACTGTTTCTGATGGCTTTACTGGCAGGTTGCCAAAAAGTTGAGCTGGAAAGAGCAGAAGGCACAAAGCTGGCCTGGAGCGACCTGCGGGGGCAGTGGGTCTTGGTGAACTACTGGGCCGAATGGTGCAAGCCCTGCCTGGAAGAAATACCGGAATTTAACGAGCTGGACAATGCTCCGGACATTACTGTTCTCGGGGTTAATTTTGACGATGTGAAGGGTGAGCAACTGGTTGCTCTCGGCAAGCGTATGGGTATTGAGTACACCATGCTTGCAAACGACCCTGGCCCTGAATTTGCCTGGCAACGCCCGGTTGCCTTGCCAGCAACCTTTGTTGTGACCCCCGACGGAGATCTTCTGGAGGCTCGTTTTGGCCCTCAAACAGAAGAAGATATACGTGCATTAATCAGCGACTGATTGCTACAGGCATTTTAAAGGTGCCTTTTTTCAGGCGCCGTTAATAGACTTTTAATACATAAGCAGGAACCAGCTGACGCTATGTCGCAGACTTTTGTACACCTTCGCGTGCACTCAGAACATTCCATGGTGGACGGCCTCGTTCGCGTTAAGCCTCTGGTCAAACGAGTGGTGGAATTGGGCATGCCGGCCGTGGGCCTGACCGAGCAGTCGAACATGTGCTCTCTGGTCCGCTTTTACAAGGCAACGACCGGTGCAGGCGTTAAGCCTGTTATAGGTGCGGATCTCTGGCTGGAGAACCCGGATGAGCCGGAAAGCCCGTTCCGTTTGACGTTGCTGGCCCGAAATGACAAAGGCTACCTCCACCTTACAGAAATTATTTCCCTTGGATATACCGAGGGGCAGAGGTATGGCAAGCCGATTATCCAGCGCAAATGGCTGGAGGAAAGAACCGAAGGCCTTATTGCCATGTCTGGCGCCAAAATGGGCGATGTGTGCAAGGCTTTGCTGGCGGATAAACCCGAACTTGCAAAGGCCAGGGCAGAGTACTGGATGAAACTCTATCCCGGCTCTTACTATCTGGAGTTACAAAGAACAGGCCGTCCCGGTGATGAGGACTGCCTGCATATGAGTGTTGAGTTGGCCCAGCAACTTGGGTTGCCGGTCGTTGCTACAAACGACGTGCATTTTCTTGAGGCTGAGGATTTTGAGGCCCACGAGGCTCGCGTCTGTATCGGTGAGAGCCGGGCACTGGATGATCCGCGCCGTGATCGTCGTTTTAGTGATCAGCAATACCTGCGCAGCGCCGAGGAAATGATTGAGCTATTCAGCGATATCCCCGAGGCCATTGAGAATACCCTTGAGATAGCCCGGCGCTGTTCGGTAACCGTGCGTATGGGCGAGTATTTCCTGCCCAACTATCCAGTACCGGAAGGTATGACTATGGATGAGTACTTCCGCAAGGTGTCTGAGGACGGCCTGGAAGAACGCTTGGCAAAAACCCTTTCCAAAGACGATCCGGAATACGAAAGCAAGCGCGAAGCGTATTTTAAACGGCTTACATTCGAGCTGGATATCATCATCCAGATGGGGTTTCCCGGCTACTTCCTGATCGTAATGGACTTCATCAAGTGGGCAAAGAACAACGGCGTGCCCGTTGGGCCGGGTCGTGGCTCCGGTGCTGGCTCGCTGGTTGCTTATGCCCAGTTGATTACGGATCTGGATCCGCTTGAGTACGACTTGCTGTTCGAGCGCTTCCTTAACCCTGAACGGGTATCCATGCCTGACTTCGATGTCGACTTCTGCATGGAAGGCCGGGACCGGGTCATCGCCTATGTAGCTGAAAAGTATGGTCGGGAAGCGGTTTCCCAGATTATCACTTTCGGTACTATGGCCGCCAAGGCGGTAGTGCGGGACGTTGCCCGGGTGCAGGGTAAGTCCTACGGGCTGGCAGATAAATTGTCCAAACTGATCCCCTTCGAAGTGGGGATGACTCTGGAAAAGGCAATAGAGCAGGAGCCTGCCCTCAAGGAATTTCTGGAGCAGGATGAAGAAGCCCAGGAAATCTGGGAAATGGCCCTGAAGCTTGAAGGTGTGTGCCGAAACGCCGGTAAGCACGCCGGTGGCGTGGTGATTGCCCCCACCAAGATAACCGATTTTTCGCCGCTGTATTGCGATGATGACGGCGGCAGTCTGGTGACCCAGTTCGACAAAAACGATGTGGAAGAAGCCGGGCTGGTGAAGTTCGACTTCCTGGGTCTGCGCACGCTGACCATCATCGACTGGGCGCTGAAAATGATTAATCCGCGGCGGGAGAGCAGAGGCCTTCCACCGCTGGATATCAGCGAAATTCCGCTGGATGACCCGGCTTCATTCGTGATGCTGAAAAAGGCGGAAACCACCGCCGTATTCCAGCTTGAATCCCGTGGCATGAAAGATTTGATCCGACGCCTGCAGCCGGACTCCCTGGAAGACATGATCGCCCTGGTAGCGCTGTTCCGCCCTGGGCCCCTGCAGTCGGGCATGGTTGATGACTTTATCGACCGTAAGCACGGCAAGCAGCCGATGTCCTTCCCGCACCCGGACTACCAATACGAAGGCCTGAAGCCGGTTCTTGAGCCCACCTACGGGGTTATCCTTTACCAGGAGCAGGTTATGCAGATTGCTCAGGTGATGGGTGGATATAGCCTGGGTAATGCGGACATGTTGCGCCGTGCCATGGGTAAGAAGAAGCCCGAGGAAATGGCCAAGCAGAAGCAGTTTTTCCTCGATGGTTGCGAAGGCAATGGCATCAACAAAACCCTCGCTGAAAACATCTTTGATCTGGTTGAAAAGTTTGCCGGCTACGGCTTCAACAAATCCCACTCTGCCGCCTACGCGCTGGTGTCTTATCAGACTCTGTGGCTGAAGGCCCATTACACGGCCGAGTTTATGGCTGCTGTTCTGACCGCCGATATGCAGAACACAGACAAAGTCGTCACGCTGGTCGAGGAGTGCCGCAACCTCAAACTGGATTTGGTACTGCCTGATGTAAGTCGTTCGGAATATACCTTCACGGTAAACGATGAAGGTCAGGTTGTGTATGGGCTGGGTGCTATCAAGGGGCTGGGTGAAGGCCCCATCCAGGCCATTGTGGAGGGTCGCGTCAGTGGTGAGCCTTATCAGGATCTTTTCGATTTTTGCCGTAGGGTTGATCTCAAAAAGATTAACAAACGCGCTATGGAAGCCCTGATTCGTTCAGGTGCCATGGACAAGCTCGGGGCCAGTCGGGCCCAACTGATGGCAAGCATCCCCAAGGCTGTCCAGCAGGCGGACCAGCAGTCGCGTAATGAATCCGTAGGCATGATGGATATGTTCGGCGATATGCTGGAAGCCGAGGAAGGTGGCGATCCTTATGCCGATGTGGCGGATGTGCGTGAGTGGCCGGAGAAGCAGCGGCTGAAAGGAGAGAAAGACACGCTGGGCCTTTACCTTACAGGGCATCCGTTTGATGAATATGAGCGGGAAGTTCGCCGTTTTGTTCGCTCTTCTATCTCGGATCTGAAGCCCAACAAATCACCGCAAAGGGTTGCGGGGCTTGTTGTAGCGCAAAGAACCATGAAAACCCGCACGGGTTCCACCATGTGCTTTATCACGCTGGATGATCGGAGCGCGCGGATTGAAGCCACACTGTTTTCTGAAGCCTTTTTTGAGAACCGGGAATTACTGCAGTCGGATCAGGTGATTGTGGTTGAGGGTCAGGTGAGCCACGATGATTACTCTGGCCAGATGAAAATGCGTGTCAGTTCGGTAATGGATGTGCCCAGTGCCCGGAAGCAGTTCAGTAAAGGCCTGAAGCTGAACCTTCACGCTGACCAACTTCAAAATGGTTTTCTGGACAAGATTGATAGCACTTTAAGGCCGTTTCGCTGCGAGGGCAGCCCGGTGTGGATTGAGTACAGCAGCCCCGAAGCCAGCACTCGAATTGAGCTGGGTGAAACCTGGCGTGTGCAGCCAGACGACAACTTGTTGCTGGAGTTGAAGTATCTGGTGGGCGACCAGTGCGTGGAACTGGTCTATGATTGAGTGAGAAAGACAAAGAGCTGCGCGGAAAGTTAAATATCTGTCAGGTTGCGGACTCATACCAATGTCCGCTTTAGCCATGAGCCGGGCACTGCTATCTTTGTACCAAATTCTGAATAGGCGGCGTGCTATCCCGCCTGGTAATAAAATGATGGAACATCATGAACCCTAATTATCTGGATTTCGAACAGCCGATTGCCGACCTGGAAGCCAAGATTGAAGAGCTTCGCATGGTGGGTAACGATACCGACATCAATATTTCTGACGAAATTACACGGCTGAAAAAGAAAAGTTTCAGCCTGACTGAGAACATATTTTCTGATTTGCATCCGTGGGATGTTGCCCGTCTTGCGAGGCACCCACGCCGGCCTTATACGCTGGATTACATCGAGATGGTCTTTGAAGATTTCGATGAACTCCACGGCGACCGCCGTTACGCAGATGACCAGGCCATTGTGGGCGGTACTGCACGCTTGAACGATAAACCTGTGATGGTTATCGGCCATCAGAAGGGGCGTGAAGTGCGGGATAAGGTGAAGCGCAACTTCGGAATGCCGCGCCCGGAAGGCTATCGCAAGGCCTTGCGTTTAATGGAAATGGCAGAGCGATTCAGAATGCCGATTCTCACGTTTATCGATACTCCGGGTGCCTATCCCGGTATCGGTGCCGAGGAGCGTGGTCAGAGTGAAGCCATTGCGTTTAACCTTGCGGTGATGTCCCGCCTCAAAACGCCTATCATTTCGACAGTCATCGGCGAAGGTGGTTCTGGCGGAGCGCTGGCCATCGGCGTATGCGATCAGTTGAATATGCTGCAATACTCAACCTATGCGGTGATCTCGCCGGAAGGCTGTGCCTCTATTTTGTGGAAGAGTGCGGAGTTTGCCTCTCTCGCAGCAGAAGCCATGGGTGTGACTGCGGATCGCCTGAAAGATCTCGGGCTTGCGGACAATGTAATCACTGAGCCTCTGGGCGGTGCGCATCGTAACCCGGAAAAAATGGCTGAGGCCCTGCGTGAGACCCTGGCAAACGGGATGGCAGAGCTAAGTCGCTTGCCTTTGGATGAATTGGTCTCCCGGCGGTACGAGCGGTTAACCCGCTATGACACTGGGCGCTAAGCCCGCAATCGGGTACGCCTTTCCCGAGGCGTTGCTTGCGCCGGTTAAAGCCATTTCTGGCTACCGGCGTCTTTGGGTTGCCCTCAGTGGCGGCCTGGATTCCACCCTTCTTTTGCATCTTGCCGCACTCTGCCATTCCGGAGTGCGAGCGGTGCATATTAATCATCAGCTTCAGGCCAATGCTGGCGATACGGAAGTCTTTTGCCAGGAGCTCTGCGCCGGGTTGGGCATTCCTCTCACTGTTCAGCCTGTGTCGGTCAAACTCGGTGCCGGCCCTGGTGAGGGCCTTGAAGAGGCAGCACGTAAGGCCCGCTACAGTATTTTTGAAACACTTCTTGAGCCTGATGATGTGTTGCTGATGGCCCATCATGGTGATGATCAGGCTGAAACAGTGCTGTTTCGAATGTTCCGTGGCAGTGGTGTTGCCGGTCTTGCAGGCATGCCTGAAGCCCGCCCCTTAGGCCAGGGCCGCCTTGCCAGGCCGTTGCTGGGGGTCGAACGGTCGGAACTTGAGCTTCACGCTCGCCAGGCCGGACTTTCCTGGGTTGACGATCCCAGCAATACAGATCAGAAATTCGATCGAAACTTCATCCGTATCAGCATTCTTCCGGCATTAAAAAAGCGCTGGCCCGGGCTGAATCAGCGACTGCGGCACAGTGCGGGCGCTTGCTCGGAAAGTGATTTTTTGAACAAGCGGCTGGCGGAGTTGCAGTGGCAGTCACTGGGAGGACATAAGCGTCGCGTTCCGGTCGCGGGGTTAGGTGCACTTACTCTGGCGGAACAGAAAAACCTTCTGCGCTGGTGGGTCCGGCAAGCCGGATATGATGTCCCTTCAAAAAGTGATTGGTCACAGGTGCTGCATGATTTACTGCAGGCAGCGGAGGATCGATCCCCCGAATTACGGGCCGGCAATTATAGTCTTCGACGTTTTCAGGGTGAGATATATTTGGTTCCTGATACCGCTGACTTGCCAGAGGAGCCCGTAACGCTTCAGCCTGGCCAGCCGGTGCAGTGGGGCGAGTGGACGATTCGACTGACTCCTGCCGCGTTTACAGCGAAAGCCGATACGCCGCCAATACGAATATGTACGAGGCAGGGTGGAGAGCGCATGCGTTTTTACGCTGGAGGCCAGTCAAAATCACTGAAAAAGTGGCTGCAGGAACAGGCTGTTCCACCTTGGGAAAGGCTGCGCCTGCCCTTGATTTTCAGGGGTGTGGAGCCGGAAGAAGAACTCATTGCCATTGGCGATTTATGGTGTTCTGAACAATACTGCGGGAAGGCGCCGGCTGCAGGCTTGCAGCTGATTGTAGAGCGGGATTGTGATTGAGTCGCTGGGGGCTTTCTGGTAGTCTGGCGTCCCATCTTGAGATGACAATCTCCCTCCTTCACAGAACCTGACAATCATGGAATCTGCATGACGCGTTATATTTTCGTCACCGGCGGTGTTGTGTCCTCACTGGGGAAAGGAATCGCATCGGCCTCCCTGGCTGCGATCCTTGAGGCACGCGGCCTGAAGGTAACTATCCTCAAGCTGGACCCGTACATAAACGTTGACCCAGGCACCATGAGCCCGTTCCAGCACGGTGAAGTCTATGTCACCGAAGACGGCGCTGAAACCGACCTCGATCTTGGCCATTATGAGCGTTTTATTCGCACGCCCATGAGCCGCCGTAATAATTTTACGGCCGGCCGGGTGTACGAAGAGGTTATACGCAAAGAACGCCGCGGCGATTACCTTGGCGGTACCGTTCAGGTTATTCCCCATATCACCGACGAGATCAAGCGCCGTGTGGTAGAAGGTGCAGCCGGCGCGGATGTTGCTCTGGTTGAAGTGGGCGGTACTGTTGGTGATATTGAATCCCTGCCGTTTCTTGAAGCCTGCCGTCAGCTGAAGGTTGAAGTGGGCTCTGCCCGTGCGTTGTTTATGCACCTGACACTGGTGCCTTACATTGCCACCGCGGGCGAAATCAAAACCAAACCGACTCAGCACTCCGTGAAGGAAATGCGCTCTATCGGTTTGCAGCCAGACATTCTGCTGTGTCGTTCAGAGCATGAAGTGGACGCCAGCTCCCGCCGGAAAATCGCGCTGTTCACAAACGTGGAAGAGCGCGCTGTTATTCCGATGCGTGATGCAAAGTCCATCTACGCTATTCCCCGCATGCTGCACGAGCATGGCCTGGATCAGTTGGTTATTGATCATTTCAGGCTTGATGCACGGGAGGCGGACCTTAGTGATTGGGACGGTGTTGTCGAAGCACTGATGAATCCTGAGCAGGAAGTGACGATTGCCATGGTTGGCAAATACATGGAGCTGCTCGAGGCCTACAAATCACTGATCGAATCTCTGCTGCACGCCGGTATCAAAACCCGCACCAAGGTAAAGATCAATTACATAGATTCTGAAGACATCGAACGCGACGGCACTGCTGTGCTTGAGAGTGCCGATGCCATTCTGGTTCCCGGTGGTTTTGGTGAGCGTGGTGTGGAAGGCAAGATTCGCACTGTGCAGTATGCCCGTGAGAACAAGGTTCCCTACTTGGGTATCTGCCTGGGTATGCAGGTGGCTGTTATCGAATACGCTCGTAACAAAGCTGGTCTGGTAGATGCCCACAGCACCGAATTCCGTGCGCACACACCAGAGCCCGTCGTAGGTCTCATCACCGAGTGGCTGGATGCGACCGGAGAGCGTGAAGAACGCTCAGACGACTCGGATCTTGGTGGCACCATGCGACTGGGTGCTCAGGATTGTGTGCTGACAGAGGGCTCGAACATTGCCAACTGCTACGGCAGAAGAACTATCCGCGAACGTCATCGCCACAGATATGAGGTGAACAATCACTTCCTGCCACAGCTCGAAGCCGCAGGTTTGGTTGTTTCCGGTCGTTCGACTGATGGTAAGTTGGTAGAAGTGGTAGAGGTGGCTGACCATCCCTGGTTTGTTGCTTGTCAGTTCCACCCGGAATTCACTTCGACACCCCGCGATGGCCATCCGTTGTTCAAGGGGTTCATTGAAGCAGCGCTGGCGAACCGCAAGGAATCCTGATCATGGCTCAGAGCACCGTTACTGTTGCTGATATCGACATCGCCAACGACAAGCCGTTCGTGCTGTTTGGTGGTATGAACGTTCTGGAATCCCGCGACCTGGCGTTTGAGGTTGCTGAAAAATACGTTGAGGTGTGCACCAAGCTGGGCATTCCTTATGTGTTCAAGGCCTCCTTTGATAAAGCTAACCGCTCTTCGGTTAACTCCTTCCGGGGGCCGGGTCTTGAGAAAGGCCTGCAGATTCTGGCCGATATCAAAAGCAAGTACGGTGTTCCGATTATTTCTGATGTTCACGAGCCAGAGCAGGCGGCGCCTGCTGCTGAGGTGTGTGACATCATTCAGCTGCCGGCTTTTTTGAGCCGTCAGACTGACCTGGTTGTTGCAATGGCAAAAACTGGTGCTGCAATTAACGTCAAGAAAGCTCAGTTTCTTGCGCCTCAGGAAATGAAGCACATCATCACCAAGTGTGCGGAAGCCGGAAACGACCGGGTTATCTTGTGCGAGCGGGGCAGCAGCTTCGGGTACAACAACCTTGTGGTCGATATGCTTGGCTTTGGCATCATGAAGTCGCTGAACGTGCCTGTGATGTTTGATGTGACTCATTCGCTTCAAATGCCAGGCGGCCGTTCAGATTCCGCCGGTGGTCGTCGTGCTCAGGTTACTGATCTGGCGTTGGCTGGCATGACTCAGGGCTTGGCGGGGCTGTTTCTTGAGGCTCACCCGAACCCGGACGAAGCCAAGTGCGATGGCCCTTGTGCGCTGCGCTTGAGCCAACTTGAGCCGTTCCTGCAGCGAGTTAAGGCTGTTGACGACCTTGTGAAGAGTTTTAAACCTATCGACACCGCCTGAATGGCGGTGTTCGTGTTTTAGCCTTGGTGGCACGAGCAAGCTGGTAGGGCCTTACGAAACACGCTGAGAATACGTCCATGTACGCTTGGCTACGCCATCCATGGCTTCGCACAGTTTCGTAAGGCCCTACCAGCTCGCTCTTGATCAAACCTTTATAAATGACCTTTGAAATTGTAAATCTGGAGACTTCCGAGAATGACCAAGATTGCCAACATTAAAGCCCGTGAGGTTATGGACTCCCGTGGGAACCCTACTGTCGAAGCAGACGTGATTCTGGAAGACGGTACCCTTGGCCGCGCTTGTGCACCCTCGGGCGCTTCCACCGGTTCTCGCGAAGCGCTGGAACTGCGCGATGGTGATGCGTCTCGTTACCTGGGTAAGGGCGTACTGAAGGCAGTTGCGGCTATTAACGGCAAGATCAACGATGCTCTGAAAGGCAAAGATGCTGCAGACCAGCGCGGGCTGGATAACATCATGTTGGAGCTCGACGGTACTGAAAACAAAGCCAATCTGGGTGCGAATGCCATTCTGGCGGTGTCGCTGGCAGCGGCAAAAGCGGCGGCTGAGTCTCTGGGCAAGCCACTTTATGAGCATATTGCAGACATCAACGGTACTTCCGGCAAGTTCAGCATGCCTGTGCCTATGATGAATATTCTGAACGGCGGCGAGCACGCGGATAACAACGTCGATATTCAGGAGTTTATGATTCAGCCAGTTACCGCCAAGAGTTTTTCAGAAGCTCTGCGCATCGGTGCTGAGATTTTCCATAGCCTGAAAAAGGTTCTGCAGGCCCAGGGCCTGAACACGGCTGTAGGCGATGAGGGCGGTTTTGCTCCTGACCTGCCGTCGAACGAAGCAGCCCTGGCTGTGATTAAAGAAGCCATTGAAAAGGCGGGCTACAAGCTGGGCACCGATATTACTCTTGCTCTGGACTGTGCTGCGTCTGAATTTTACAAGGATGGCCAGTACGTTCTGGCTGGAGAAGGCAAGAGCTTTGATTCTGAAGGCTTTGCTGACTATCTTGCTGGCCTGGCTGAGCGCTATCCCATCGTATCCATCGAAGATGGTATGGATGAGAGTGACTGGGACGGCTGGAAAGTGCTGACCGACAAGATCGGTGACAAGGTACAGCTGGTGGGTGATGATCTTTTTGTTACCAACACCAAGATTCTGAAGCGAGGCATCGACACAGGCGTAGGTAACTCTATCCTGATCAAGTTCAACCAGATTGGTAGCTTGAGCGAAACCCTGGATGCCATCAAAATGGCTCAGGATGCCGGCTTTACGGCGGTTATTTCTCACCGTTCTGGTGAAACCGAAGATACGACAATTGCGGATCTTGCAGTTGCTACCTGTGCCGGTCAGATCAAAACTGGCTCGCTTTGCCGTTCAGACCGGGTCGCCAAGTACAATCAGTTGCTGCGCATTGAGGAGGCCCTGGAAGGTAAGGCGCCTTATCGCGGGCTGGTAGAAATCAAAGGGCAAGGCTGAGCTATAGCCGCTTTTGGTTGTGTGTAGCATCCTCGTAGTTTGAGGTGGCGAAAAGTTTAAGGCCGTCGTGTTTTGAATGAAAATTCAGTCACGATGGCCTTTTTGCCCAATCGGTTAGAAGAACTTGTTGCGAATTTGCTCTAAGGTCTATACTTATCGTCCGGTGTCTGATTTTTGATCGTATAACTCCTGAACGGAATCGGTATTAATGAAGTTGCTTTGGGCCCTCATGGTTGTTCTCATTCTCCTGCTGCAGGTGCGCCTGTGGGTTGGGGAGGGCAGCTTTGCGCAAGTATGGGCGTTAGAGCATTCTATTGCCGAGCAGCGTGAGGAGAATGCTGAGCTATCTTCCCGTAACGAGCGTCTTTATGCGGAGGTGCGCAACCTTCGCAATGAGCAGGGTGCTGTTGAAGAGCGGGCCCGGATGAATCTTGGGTTGATTCGTGATGATGAGACCTTTTTTCTTGTTGTTGAGCAGTAATTTTCGGGTTTGGATTTCAGAGCGTCGGATAGACCTTTTCCGGGAAACGCTACGAGCACATCCATGTGCGCTTGACGGTGGCCATCCTTGGCCACCGACATTCCCGGAAAAGGCCTATCCGCCACTCTCCAGGCATTGTGCGAAATTTCTATGACTCCTCCAAAACTCTGGTTGATTGTCCCAGCCGCAGGTATCGGTCAGCGGATGCGGGCCGAGTGTCCCAAGCAGTACCTCCGTATTAACAATCGCTTTATTCTGGATATCACCTTGTCACGCATGCTGAATTCGGGGCTCTTTGCCGGGTGCATGGTTCCGTTGAATGCAACGGATAGTTGGTGGCCTGAGTCTGATGCCAGTAAAGATGACCGTATTCAAACCTGTAGCGGCGGCGCGGAGCGGGCGGATTCTGTTCTTTCGGCACTGCACGCACTCAAGGAGCAGGTGGCTGCGGATGACTGGGTTCTGGTTCACGATGCAGCGCGTCCTTGTGTTCATCCGGCCGATCTTGCGAAGCTGGTTTCAACACTGGCGGATCATCCGGTGGGTGGTCTGCTGGCTGCGCCGGTTGCGGATACGCTTAAAAAGGCGGCGGCAGGCGATGTTCCTGAGGTTGTCGAGACCGTGGACCGCAGCCAACTTTGGCGAGCGTTAACGCCTCAGATGTTCCGTTATTCCATGCTGGTTTCGGCATTGGAGAGGGCACTGAAGGATAAACAGCCGGTTACGGATGAGTCCTCGGCTATGGAGTTTTCCGGTAATATGCCGGTTCTTGTGGAAGGTCGGCCGGATAATATCAAGATTACCGTGCCTGCTGACCTGGATCTTGCTGGCTTTATTCTCAGCCGGTTCTGAGTTTCTGGATTTTCCCGGAGTTGATTATGCGAATTGGTCAGGGCTTTGATGTTCATGCCTTCGGCGAGGGCGATGCCGTTATTATTGGTGGTGTTTCCATTCCTTACAGTCAGGGCCTGAAAGCCCATTCGGATGGGGATGTGTTGCTGCATGCTTTGGCAGATGCCCTGTTAGGAGCGGTTGCTCTGGGCGATATCGGGCATTTGTTTCCGGACACCAGTGCTGAGTGGGCGGGCGCAGATAGCCGCGATCTTTTGCGTCAGGTTATGGCTCGTGTCGCGGAGGAGGGGTTTAGTGTGCTTAACGTAGATACCACGATTATTGCGCAGGCACCCAAAATGGCGCCGCACATTGAGGCAATGCGTCTGAATATTGCGGATGACCTGGGCATCCCGGCCAGTCGTGTAAGCGTAAAGGCAACCACCAGTGAGAAGTTGGGATTTACCGGTCGGGGCGAAGGGATTGCTTGTCAGGCAGTGTGTCTGCTCGAGCCGGTGACGGTGTGAGTAAACCTGAAGCTAATGTAAAAAACTGGCGGCTGGACTGGCCAGTATCCGGTGGCGTGCGGGTAGCCCGTGCTCAGTTGAAAACCGTGCCGGAGGATTTTCGGGTTAGTGAGGTTTTGGAGGAGTTCCCGGAACAGGCGGAATCATCCGGTGTTTTAAGCGTTACTGGCGAAGGCGAGCACCTGTGTTTGCGTATCGAAAAAGTCGGTGACAACACGGAGTTTGTAGCAGGGGAGCTGGCCGCTCTCGCGGGCTGCCGTTCCTTCGATGTGGGGTTTTGCGGGCTTAAAGATCGCCACGCGGTAACCAGTCAATGGTTCAGCCTTTATCGTCCCGGTATGATGAGTGATGACATGGCTCTGATCGAACAGGTTTCAGAGCGCTGGTTGGTGAAATCGGCTCATCGCAGTGTGCGCAAGCTGCGCCGTGGTGATCATCAAGGTAACCACTTTGTGATTACACTCCGGCAGGTTAATGCTGATCGCGAGTGTGTTGAAGATGCGCTTGGCCGCCTGAAAGTTCAGGGCGCGCCAAACTACTTTGGGCCCCAGCGGTTTGGCTTTGCCGGCGGTAATCTGGATCGGGCGGTTCATATTGACCCTGCAGCATTGAATCGTGGTGGCGGGCAGGGGAAGCGCAGAGGTCGGGGGCGCGGCGCGGGCAAGTCAGGCGGTGGCAGAGACGACCGGAAAAACGTATTGTACTTTTCGGCCGCCCGATCCTGGTTGTTCAATGAAGTGCTCGCGGACCGGGTAGCAGAGGGAAGCTGGACAGTGCCTTTGCCAGGCGAGCCTTCGGAACACCCAACGGGCCCGTTGTGGGGCGATGGCGGAACTGGCGCCGGTGGTGAGGCAGAGCAGCGCGAGCGGGAAACCGTGGCCCAAACTCCTGAGTTGGCGTCTTTGTTTCTGGCCACTCGTATGAAGCCCGAGCGTCGACCGCTGGTCGCCATGGCAAAAGATTTGAGTTGGAACTGGCTCGATGATGGTGATTTGGAGCTGGATTTCTTTCTTGAACCAGGCCAGTACGCCACCACGGTTTTAGGTGATATTTTTGAGCTTGAGGACATGAGCCTCGGCCAACATAACAAACAACACGGCTAACCGTTGACGGTTGGTTAGTGTGCAGCTGGCAAATATCTGGAGTGTACTTTGCGTATTCTGTTGTCTAACGATGATGGTGTTCATTCACCGGGGCTTATTGCCCTGTATGAAGGCCTCAAAGGCTTGGGTGATCTTGCGGTAGTTGCACCGGACAGGGACCACAGTGGGGCGAGTAACGCTTTGACACTCAATCGCCCCCTTACGGTTGAGCGCCACCCCAATGGTTTTCGGTCAATCGATGGGACGCCCACAGATTGTGTGCATCTGGCGGTAAACGGGTTGTTCGATGAGCCTTTCGACCGGGTGGTTTCAGGTATAAACACCCACGCCAACCTGGGTGACGATATTATCTATTCAGGTACCGTGGCTGCCGCTACTGAAGGCCGTCATCTCGGTTTGCCTGCTATTGCGGTCTCTCTGGTTAGTGAGGGGCGTAATCATTACGACACAGCCGCCAGAGTCGTGCGCATGCTCCTTGAAAGCGAACGTCCTTTTGTTTTGGGGCCGCGCTCCATTCTGAATGTGAACGTGCCGGATCTGCCATGGGAAGAACTCTCGGGTTTCCGAGTCACCCGCCTGGGCGATCGGGAGCGAGCTGAGGGCGCTGTACCTATGACTTGCCCAAGGGGCAAGGAGCGTTACTGGATTGGTGCTGCGGGGAAGGGTGGTGATGCCGGGCCGGGAACCGATTTTTATGCCGTTGCGCAAGGTTACGTTTCTCTTACGCCAGTCCATATTGATATGACTCGCCATGAAACACTTGTGTCGCTCCGAACCTGGGTAGATTCGCTCCAGGCATCCATGGGGGATGATGTGTGAGTGGTGAGCTTCAGGGTATAGGGATGACGTCCCGGCGCACACGCATGCGTCTGGTTCAGCGCCTCAAGGAATCAGGTATCAGTTCTGATCGTGTGCTGGAAATAATGGGGCAGGTACCCCGTCATATCTTTCTCGATGAGGCATTGTCCCATCGTGCGTATGAAGACACAGCCCTGCCTATCGGCTATGGGCAAACGCTGTCGCAGCCCTACATCGTTGCTCGAATGACCGAGCTGCTTCTACGGCATGAGCCAGCCAGAGTGTTGGAACTGGGTACAGGGTCGGGCTATCAAACGGCGGTCTTGTCGCAATTGTTTGACCAGATTTACAGCGTTGAGCGGATCAAGCCGCTCCAGGATCGTGCCCGCGATCGGTTGCGGCAACTCAATATCCGGAATGTCATGCTCAAGCATGCAGACGGAGGTATGGGATGGCCAGACAGGGGGCCATTTGACGGCATTATTGTAACCGCTGCCCCTGTTGAGATCCCCCCAGAGCTTTTGGACCAGCTTGCTGACGGGGGAGTGCTGATAGCACCTGTCGGTGAAGAGCACCAGGTACTGGTTGAGGTGATACGCAAGGGGGATCAGTTTGAGCGGCGAGAGTTAGAACCTGTTCGCTTCGTGCCCTTGTTGGGTGGGGTTGTCCGTTGATCGATCGGCAACAGGAAGGCCAAGCAAAATGTTCGGCCCACACGCAACACCCCGCCTCAGTGTTTCTCAGAGGTATGGCGATGGGAGCGGCGGATATTGTTCCTGGTGTATCCGGGGGCACCGTGGCATTCATAACCGGCATTTACTTCCGGCTTTTGGAGGCGATCAATGCTGTTCCGGGAGCTGTGTTCAAGGATCTGCTCCGGGGCAATGCAAGGTCCTTCTGGCAGGCTTGTGATGGCACTTTTCTCGCTACGCTGCTGCTGGGCATTCTTGTCAGCATTGTGACTCTGGCCTCCGGGATCAGCTACATGCTGGCCGAGTATCCAATCCTGATCTGGAGCTTTTTCTTTGGGCTGATCGTTGCGTCTGTCTGGCACGTTGGGCGTCAGGCGAGGCATTATCGGGCATCGCTGGTCTGGCCCCTTGTGTTTGGTATTGCCGCCGCATGGTGGATCACAACCTTGTCTGCAGGCCAGGTTAATCCATCTGCGCTGACGTTTTTCGCTGCTGGCGCTGTCGCGATATGCGCGATGATTCTGCCCGGCATTTCTGGCAGTTTCATTCTGGTTATTATCGGTATGTACGCTCCGGTTCTTGCGGCCATTAAATCCCTTGAGATCACCGTGTTGCTCTTGTTTATGGCAGGTTGTCTGGTGGGGCTCCTGTCTGTTGCAAGGCTCATCACATGGGCTTTCCACAATTACCACGACCATGTTTTGGCCTTGCTTACCGGTTTTATGATCGGCGCATTGAACAAAGTCTGGCCCTGGAAAGAAACGCTTAGCTGGCGAACCAACAGCTCGGGTGAGCAGGTGCCCTTGACTGAGGTCAGTATCAGCCCTTGGGAATTCCTTGATCTGACTGGCACAGACCCGCAGATTTTCATGGCTTTGGCAGCAGCCGCAACAGGCCTGGCGCTTGTTCTTCTGATTGAGTGGCTTGGAGGGCGTAAGCCGAAAACTGAACAAGTGTCAGGCGATCGCAGTTGTTAAGTCGTGTTACCTTTTCAGGCATGCTGTTGTTCCCAGCCGTAACAAAGGGCGGAGCAGGTAACAGAGATAGCCGGTAAGTAACTTGGAATTGATTTTAAAATGTGTAATAAATTAGCGAGTTACTTTTGAAACTTCAGGATCTTCTTTGATCAGATTCAGAGCCTGTAAAGATTATTCCTAACCGAGCTGGTGCTATTCCTGTGAGATCATTTCGTGGGTCAGCTAAAGCCGCACAGTCGGCTTCCCCGCGGTTCCTCGTTGGTGCCCAGTTTACCTTGTGGGTTTCTCAAAACAGTCGAACTTGCCTGTTCCTGTTAGGGCTCTTGTTGCTCTCGGGTGCCTTGTCTGGTTGTAATACCCAAGCCATTCATCAGGATGATATCTATAATCCTCCGGTGTATTGGGGGCGCCATGTTGTGCGCCCGGGCGAGACCTTGTACGGGATTGCCTGGACTTATGGTCGCGATTACCGCGAACTGGGAAGCGCCAATGGCATCAGTTCGCCCTGGACTATCCGTGCTGGGCAGGTGCTTCGCCTGGACCTTCGCGGTACAGCCCAACCCAGCAGCAATTCACGGGTAGCAACACAGCCAGCCAGACCAACTGCGACTACCTCGGCGGGGGCTTCTCGGGCAAAGCCCCCTGTGCCAACTCCTGCAAATACCCGGAAGCCTGCAGTTACTCGAAAGCCTGATACCTCTGCACCATTAGCGACACGAACCCAAACTGTGGCAGGTGTTTCATGGCGCTGGCCACACTCTGGCATCGTAATTGCTGGCTATTCAGCATCCGGAAAAGTCAACAAAGGCGTTGATATTGCGGGGAAAGCCGGGGATGCTGTTAGAGCTGCCGCAGATGGAAGTGTGGTCTATGCCGGCAATGGTTTGCTCGGATACGGCAATTTGATTATTGTGAATCATAACGAGCGTTATCTGAGTGCTTATGCTCACAACCGGAAGATACTGGTCAGCGAAGGAGAAGGTGTAAAAGCCGGGCAAGTCATAGCAGAGCTTGGTAGTAGTGGTGTAGATAGGCCCAAGTTACATTTTGAAATTCGTAAAAATGGAAACCCGGTTGATCCAGCACACTACCTTCCGCCGCGCTAGTGACAAATTCGGTGCGACAAATAACAAGAAAAGGTGGCTGTAGCTCATACAGGCCATTGAAGAAGTCCTGAAGAAATGCGAAGTATCCAATGCCCGCAATAAAAAGAAGTATCGGGCGAAAACCAGGATTGTTGAAAGGCGGGGTAAGAGATATGTCAGCAGAACAAGAAGATATCATTATTGATCGCATAACAGATGTTGATGGCTCTACAGACGTTGAAGACTCTGAGGAACAGCTTCTCGCAGAAGAAGAAAACGACAAGGTAGCTCCAGAAGCTACTGAAGTTGAAGGGAAGTTCTCTACCAAAGGTAGTTACTACAGTAATGCCTCCAAGCAGCTGGATCCTACACAGCTCTATCTTAACGAAATTGGTTTTTCACCACTCCTGACCCCGGAAGAAGAGGTCTACTTTGCCCGCCTTGCGCGCAAAGGGGAGGAGTCCGGCCGTAAGCGAATGATTGAAAGTAACCTTCGGCTGGTTGTGAAAATAGCACGGCGCTATGTGAATCGCGGCCTGACCCTGCTTGACCTGATTGAGGAGGGTAACCTCGGCCTGATTCGTGCGGTTGAGAAGTTTGACCCGGAGCGAGGCTTCCGTTTCTCTACCTATGCAACATGGTGGATCCGTCAGACCATTGAGCGGGCCATTATGAATCAGACCCGCACCATCCGGTTGCCTATTCACGTGGTTAAAGAGCTAAACCTTTACCTGCGGGCGGCTCGAGAACTGACACAGAAGCTTGATCATGAGCCTACGGCTGAAGAAATTGCCCAGTTGGTCGGCAAACCAGTCAATGATGTAAAACGAATGCTTGGCCTGAATGAACGTGTTGCCTCCATGGATACACCCATTGGCCCTGGTGGCGAGAAATCCCTACTTGATACGGTTGCAGACGAAGGCGCGACTGACCCTGCTGATGTGTTGCAGGAAAATAACATGACCGCCTGCATTGGAAAGTGGATAGACCAGCTAAGCGAAAAGCAGCAGGAAGTGCTGTCCCGGCGATTTGGTCTTCGGGGTTACCCGGTTAGCACGTTGGAAGAGGTTGGTCAGGAAATTGGTCTGACCCGGGAGCGGGTTCGCCAGATTCAGGTAGAAGCATTGAGGCGTCTACGTGAAATTCTGGAAAAAGAAGGGCTCACAGGAAATCTGCTATTTAAATAGCCTTTCTGACGCAGCACCCTGAACGCCGGCCATGCATCATGGTCGGCGTTTTGTGTTTTACTGACGCTGAAAAGTAGTTCTGCAAAAATAGCTCGCAAAAAGTAACCCTGCAAATGAGAACCAGGTGGCGCTTCACCTCGCGCGGTCGTTGGTAGAATAGCTGCGCCGGGGCTAAGGATTTGTACTTGGTGACGAATGAATTCTCATAATAATGACTGAAAAGGAAAGGACTATGAAAAAAGCGTTTTTGACAGGCTTTGCATCTCTTATGTTGGCGGCCACACTCTCAACACCTGTTGCAGCACTGACGGTTGGCGGTGTTGATGTTCCGGATACTTATACCGCTGGCAGTACTGAGCTGCAGTTGAACGGCGCGGGTACCCGGTCCAAGTTTTTCATGGATCTGTATGTAGGCAGCCTTTATGTGCCCCGGGCGCAGAATGATGGTACTGCCGTTGTTGAAGCGGATGAACCCCAGGCTATCACGCTGCACATTATCTCTGGCATGATCACCAGCGACCGCATGACTGAAGCAACCATGGAAGGCTTTGAGGCCTCAACAGATGGTGATATGTCATCGGTTAAAGCCGATATTGATCAGTTCATGTCTGTGTTCAAAGAAGAGATCAAAGAAGGTGATGTGTTTGATCTTGTCTATGTGCCTGGGGAAGGCGTTAAGGTACTGAAAAACGGCGAGCAAAAAGATACTGTGGGTGATCTGGCGTTCAAAAAGGCGTTGTTCGGTATCTGGTTATCGGATGCTCCCGCACAGAAGAGTCTGAAAAAAGAGATGCTCGGCAAGTAAGAGCAGAGCTACTTCAGCATCCCACTAAAAAGCCGGCAACTGCCGGCTTTTTTGCACAAAACGATTGTTTACTGGTAATCGTTTTTATCCTTGAACTCGCATAGATCCTCAATAATGCAGGCACCACATCTGGGCTTTCGAGCTACGCACGTGTAACGTCCATGCAGAATCAGCCAATGGTGGGCATCCAACAGGAACTCCTTGGGTACAAGCCGCATTAAACGCTTTTCCACTTCTAGTACGTTTTTACCCGGAGCGATACCCGTGCGATTGGATACCCGGAATATATGGGTATCGACAGCCATAGCCGGCTGCCCAAAAGCCGTGTTCAAAACTACGTTTGCCGTTTTTCGGCCAACACCGGGGAGGGCTTCAAGGTCCTCCCGGTTATCAGGGACAACGCTGTTGTGCTTCTCAACCAGTATGCGGCATGTCTTGATTACGTTTTCAGCTTTGGTGTTGAAGAGCCCGATGGTCTTGATGTATTCCTTCAAGCCATCCACGCCAAGCGCAAGTATCGCTTCGGGTGTATTGGCAACAGGGTAGAGTTTGTCGGTGGCCTTGTTAACGCCGACATCCGTTGCCTGGGCCGACAGAATGACGGCAATGAGCAGCTCAAACGGGCTGCTGTAGTTCAGCTCGGTTTCGGGCTTGGGGTTGACATCCCGAAAGCGAGAGAATATTTCAATACGTTTTTCTTTATTCATGGTGTTTCGTTACGACTCCGATGGAGAATCATGAGACGTTTCCGGTGACGCGCACGCGTTTACTACCGGGCGTTGCAGCTGGCTGGGGCGTCCTTTGACGTTCCTTGAGGTGGTGGTCAATGCCATTCTTCATGGCGATTAACAGGCCGAGACCGACGAATGCGCCGGGCGGCAGTACCATGAATAGCATGTCCGGATAGTTTGCAAAGGGCTTTATAACCCAGTCTGACGCCATGGGGCCCAGCAGCAGGTGCATATCAACAAACAGTGTGCCTTGGCCGATCAGTTCGCGCATACCGCCGAGAATGATCAGCACGACAAGAAAACCTGCGCCCATCATTGCACCGTCAAGCAGTGCAGGGCCTGGCGCGTTGCGTGAGGCAAAAGCATCGGCCCGGCCAAGAATGGCGCAGTTGGTGACTATGAGGGGGATAAAAATACCCAGAATCTGGTACAGCTCGTAGGTGTAGGCCTGCATCAGCAATTCAGCGCAGGTTACGAAGGACGCAATAATCATCACGAACGCGGGTAGCCGTACAGATTCACCGACGAAGTTCCGGATCAGCGATACTGCGAGGTTCGAACCCATCAGCACCATCAGAGTGGCAAGCCCCAGGCCAATCGCATTAACGACTGTGCTGGTAACCGCAAGAAGTGGGCACAGCCCCAGTACCTGAACCAGGGCAGGGTTGTTGTCCCAAAGCCCATCGCGAATGATCTCACTGGAGGTTTTAGTTGCCATGATCAGAATTGCTCCACGTTCAGGGATTCATCTGTCAGATCTCCGGGCGTAACCACCGGGCCTTGTCCGGAGGGGGCACTGTTCAGTTGCGCCTGGATTGCCTGCTGGTTCTGCCGGAAGTAAATCAGGGATTTCTGTACGGCTTTCACCACGGCTCTTGGCGTGATGGTGGCTCCGGTAAATTGGTCAAAAACACCGCCGTTCTTTTTCACGTTCCATTGCTTTGGTGCGGGGTTTCCAATGGAGCGCCCTTCAAAATCTTTAACCCAATCGGATTTCCGGGTTTCTATCCGGTCGCCCAGCCCCGGGGTTTCCTTGTGTGCTATAACCCGAACACCCAGAACCTTTCCTTCAAGATCGATACCGACCAGCAGCTTGATAGTGCCTGAATAGCCGTCTGGTGCAACCGCTGGCATGATCATACCGACTGGCTCTCCGTCCTGGCGAGCTACCCATACTGTGACCGGCCCTTCGGTGGCCAAGCGATCACTGGCAGGCAGGACCAGAGTATCCCGGAGCAGATCGTTGTTGTGGTCACTCTCCGGGATAATCTCAAACAGTGCTTTGGCTTCTGCTCTGGCAGCCTGCTCCTTGATACGTTCACTGGTCAACGCCTGAGTAAACGCAATAGTACCGCCAGTAATGACTGCAAATATGCCAAGGCCAATGGCGCTGCGACGAATTGATTGAATCATGGTCGCCATGGTCAGCTCCTGCCTCCGCCAGAAAAGCCCCTGCGGGCCTTGTGATGGCCGTAGGTCCGTGGCGGCGTGTAATGATCGATAAAGGGCACGGCAAAGTTCATAAGCAACACGCTGAATGCAACGGCATCCGGATAGTTACCCCAGCTACGGATCAGATAGACAAGTATTCCAATACCCGCGCCATAAATCAGTTTTCCCTGGTGGCTGGTTGCTGCAGAAACCGGGTCGGTGGCGATGAAAAATGCGCCAAGCATGGTGCCGCCGGCCAACAGGTGCAGTGGAAGTGGCGCAAACTCATCAGC
>Ga0209075_1000357_pt1 | contig 44193 bp, 31 predicted proteins | sample Stecom2011_FD_187523 | JGI IMG/M metagenome (GOLD analysis project Ga0209075, IMG submission 187523) | Agricultural soil microbial communities from Utah to study Nitrogen management - Steer compost 2011 (SPAdes) (version 2) | ecosystem: Environmental > Terrestrial > Soil > Agricultural land...
GGTGATGGCCGTTAAGCTGGCTATCACATTTATAATGACTCCTATTTTTGTCAAGAATTTGGGCAATTACGATTATGGCTTGTGGGAGATTTTAGGAGCCATCGTTGGTTATATGGGGCTTCTTGATTTAGGCGTAAAGCCTGCTATCAGCCGTTTTGCTGCAAAATATAAAGCTGAAAAGGGTGATTTGAGTTTAAAGATTCTCTATTCATCGGCGTTTGCGTTTATGGGGGTTGTAGGTCTCCTCATAATGTCTTTCTTTGTGCTCTGGGGTCTATTTTTCCCAGGTCTTATTGCGGAAAGTGCAACTGAATCGCAGAGATATACGCTTTTGTTGCTGATCCTAGGTGCTCAATTACTTATTACTTTTCCTGCATTTGTGGCAGAAAGCTTTTTTGAAGGTTTCCAGAAGTATTATCTGAAGAACAATATTACTATTTTTAACTCGATAGTTGGATCTTTTGTATTATATATATTTATAACTCCAGCTAATGGTTTGATACTTCTGGCCGGTGTGAACGCAATTGGTTTTAGCATCAAGTATATTATTTTGATGTGGCTTCTTAGTCGTCCAGGGTATGGTGGAATCAAGCTAGATTTCAGTTACTTTTCGTTCGAACAGCTTAAGGAAATTCTGTCGTTTGGATTAAAGTCTTTTGTCCAAGGGGTCTCCACGCGTATTGAAAATGCTACAGACTCCCTGGTTATTGGTTTTTTTCTAGGCCCAGCGCTTGTCCCTATCTACAGCATCCCAGCTAACCTGGTGAATTACATTAGGACGTTCGGATGGACTTTGACTCATGCTTTTATGCCACTATTCAGCCAGTTGGACGCCTTGAACGAAAGGGAGAAGATCCGGCAAGTCTACTTCACAGCCAGCCGCTATGTGATTTCCTTAATTTTTCCCATTGGAGCTGGTGTCTGTCTTGTTGGAAGCTCCTTTATAGGTCTCTGGATTGGGCCTGAGTTTGCGGAATCAGCAGACCTTCTGATATTGCTATTGGTTCTCTTTACAGCTTTTCCATTCGTCAATCCTTTTAGTAACCGCTTTCTCACAGCAATTGGCAAGCATGGTATATTTGCGAAGCTGACACCTATTTCCGCGCTGTTGAATCTTGTCTTGAGCGTGCTGCTCGTTCAGGATTTTGGAATTTTAGGCGTAGTTATGGGCTCAGTAATTCCCATTTTTATATTCGTTCCCGTTTATCTTCTTTATACCTGCAAGCAATTGGAGGTGTCGGTTTGGGACTATCTTAGACAATGCATTTTTCCAGTTTTATTTCCAACATTAGTGATGAGTATGGCTGTCTTGGTCTACCGTTTGGAATGGGGTATGGAAAGCTATAGCAAGATTGCCGGGGCAGTCGTTGTTGGAGTGTTAGTATACTTCCCATTGTTTTGGCTTTTGACGCTGAAGAAGGCTGAGCGGGGCTTTATTTATTCCCGGCTCCGAAGAGCCTAATTTAAGGATGATGGTGGCTACATGTGCGGGCTGGTAGGATTTTACTCAGGACGTTGTAGTACAAAGGAGCAGACGATGTCCTGGCTCCGTACAATGGTGGGCCGGTTATTCCATCGAGGGCCGGATGATGAAGGATTTTGGAGCCACGAAAAGCTGCAGATATCCTTGGCTCACAGGCGGCTAGCGATTCAGGATCTTTCCCCTCATGGAGCGCAGCCCATGCGTTCTCAAAGTGGCCGCTATGTCATTGCCTTTAATGGCGAGATCTACAACTTTCAGGAGATAAGGCGTGAGCTCGAGTTAGGCGGAGTTGCCTTTCGGGGGCACTCTGATACTGAGGTCATGCTGGCCGCCATTGAGCGATGGGGGCTGGAGCAAGCACTTGGACGGTTTGTGGGCATGTTTGCATTCGCACTCTGTGACTGCGATGAAGGCATGCTCTACCTGGTACGGGATAGAATGGGGGAGAAGCCCCTGTATTATGGTTGGCAGGGCGGAACCTTTTTATTCGGCTCAGAATTGGGCGCCTTTCAACCCCATCCGGATTGGCGCGGAGAGATTAATCGGGATGCACTTTCTCTCCTGGCACGACACAACTATATTCCGGCCCCTAGCACTATTTACAAAGATATTTATAAGCTGGCGCCGGGGGCACTGCTGGTTCTAGATCTCAAGCAAGGGAAGAGCGAACCCAAGGTTTCACGATATTGGAAGTTGGAAGATTATTATGCCCAAACCGGTACGGCTATGGAACGCCAAGCGCGCCTTGATGAGATTGAAGCTTTGGCCCGGCGCTCCGTTAAACAGCAGATGATATCTGATGTGCCGTTGGGAGCGTTCCTTTCTGGCGGCATTGATTCGTCAACGATTGTGGCACTTATGCAGGCGCAGTCCTCTCGCCCTGTTAGGACCTTCAGCATTGGATTTCGGGAAGAAGAATTTAACGAGGCCGAACATGCCAAGGCGGTTGCCGCGCACTTGGGAACTGATCACACAGAGCTTTATGTGACACCGGAGCAGGCTCTTGAGGTGATCCAGCGACTCCCCTCCATTTATGATGAGCCCTTTGCAGATTCATCACAGATTCCGACAGTTTTGCTCTGTGAGTTAACGAAAAAGCACGTGACAGTTTCGCTGTCCGGAGATGGAGGGGATGAGCTCTTTTGTGGATATTCCCGTTTCATGAATTATGGGAGCTTTTGGCGCCGGTGGATGCAAACGCGTGACACTATCAAAAGTCGTGTTAAACAGGTGCCCTATCAGCTTCCAGCGGCGCTAACCTCGTTTTTGGTAAAAGCACTGATACCTTCCCAGCGGCAGTTGTCATTGTTAAGTATTCAAGAAAAGCTCGCACGCCAGCTCAAATTGCGTGCTAGCCATAATTTGCAGGAATACTATCGTACAGCTGTATCTTATTGGCATGAACCAGGTTGTCTAGTGTTGGGCTCTGAGGAGCCTGAGTCTGTTTTGAGAGATTTTCCAGTGCAGGAATATGTCCAGGATCCTTACAAGCAAATGATGCTTTTGGACAGTCTAAGCTACTTGCCGGATGACATTTTGGTCAAAGTAGACCGGGCAGCCATGAGCTGTAGCTTGGAAACGCGTGTACCATTTTTGGATCATCGGATCGTTGAATATGCCGCAGGCATTCCTGTTAGTGAAAATGTTCATGGCCAGTCTGGAAAGCTGTTGTTAAAGGAGTTGTTGTATCGATACGTACCACAGCACTTGGTTGATCGTCCCAAAAAAGGTTTTGCAGTACCAGTTGCAGACTGGTTGCGCGGTCCTCTGCGCGATTGGGGGGAAACACTGCTAGATGAGAAGAAGCTGGTACAGCAAGGATATTTTGACACCAAACAGATCAAGCGGGTGTGGTCAGAACACCAGTCAAGGGCGGCAGATCATTCCTTCCATCTTTGGGGTATCTTATCTTTCCAGAGTTGGCTTGAATATCAAAAGGAAGAGAAAGTCATTCGGGGAGTAATCACCCAATGAAGAGGGTGGTCGATTATCGGCCAGAAATGAAGGATGGCATCATCTCACTGATGGGAGGGCTTCCTTACAAAAAGAGAATTTGGGATTGGCAGTTTACATGCAATCCTTTTGATAGTCCTTTTGACCCTGTTGTCGTCGTTGAGGATGGGCGGGTTGTAGGATTTAATGGCCTCATGCCAATCCGAGTTGTCTATAAAGGACAAGAGATTGAGGCTCTATGGAGCTGTGATTTTTATGTAGATAAGGCCTGCCGCGGACAAGGCTTAGGGAAGCACATCAAGGAAGAACTGGTCAAAAAGTCCCCATTGATTATGTCGCTCGGGATTAGCAACGCAGCGGCTCCGGTGCTGCTTAAGATGGGATGGAGAAGCAGCCTCGACGTGTTTAATTATCGTCGAATTCGGTATCCAAGCTCTTTTCGCAACGCTCTTCTAATGTTTCTTCAGCTCTATTTTAGAGTCAGGGGAGGTTTTAATCATAAGTCTACTTCCTATGATCTCGTTGTTTCTGACTCTCTACCCGAACCAGAGCTAGTTGATGCCTTATGGGTGAAAAATGCTCATACTTACCAAAAAACTGTTGTCCGCAATTGGCGTTATCTAGACTGGAAATACCAACATCATCCACTGGCTAAATACAAATTTCTATTAGTTTCCTTGGCAGGGGAGCTTAAGGGTATAGCTGTACTGCGTGAGCACAATGAGGCCGCGCGTTTGGTTGACTATCTTGGGCCTGCGACAGATTACGGCTTGCAGCGCGCCCTTGTACGTGCCTTTGTAAGGCAATACGCGAATAAAAAGTTTCTGAGTTGCACCACAAGTGGTACCTGCTTCGGTAAGGTCCTGCTTGATATGGGATTCTTTCGTGCCCGCACACAGCCTCGCTTCTATGTCCGATCAGAATTGCCGGGTGATGTTGATTGTGAACGAGGCTGGTTTGTGATGGGGGGAGACTCCGATGGAGAGATGTTACTTGCAGCCAGCGAGTCTATGAATATTCCTGGGCCAGGATAGCTGAATTCCGTGGTTCAACAATACAGCTGGCATAGTATCCCAACACGGTAAGGTAAACAGTAATGGAACTACAGAATCCGAACCCTCTAATTAGTGTTGTAATTCCCACCTATAATCGCGCAGATTTCATCAAGGAAGCGATAGACAGCGTTCTTGCTCAGACTTATCCGAATTTTGAGATTCTCGTGGTTGATGATGGCTCTACGGATAACACCCGGGACATATTGAAAGAGTATTCACAAGAACCAAGGTTTCGGTATTTCTATCAAAAGAACCAGGGGCAGAGTGTAGCGCGTAATTATGCTCTATCTGAGGCCCGGGGAGATTTCGTGTGTTTCTTGGATTCTGATAACCGTTGGTTGCCCTATAAGTTGGAGGTGTCACTCCAGGCTTTTAGGGATCACCCTGACGTCTCTATTGTTTATGGCGATATCATTACCATCAATGAGAAAGGGCAGGAAGTCAGTCGCCAAAATATGCGACGTTACTCTGGACGCATTACACCTTACCTATTCCAAGACAATTGCGTGAGCATGAATACCAGTATGACACGGCGCCAATGCTTTAATGAAATGGGCGGGCTAGAGGTAGGGCGAAGAGCTGCCGATGATTATGAGCTTTGGCTTCGGTTTTCTGCGCGTTATAAGTTTCTCTATATCAGGGAATTCCTAGCAGAATATAGGGTCATGGAAAATCAGATTTCTTCCAACAAGGATCGACGCTTCCAGTCCAATCGGGAAATTATGGAGAACTTTGTGCGTCGTTTTCCTGATGCACTGACTCCCGCAGAACAAAAGGAAGGTTGGTGTCGGTTCCATGTTCGAAAAGGTCGCTACCATGCCTCTGTAGGTGAGTTAGCAAAAGCTGCCCAGGAGTATTGGCAGGCCTTGGGATATCAGCCTTTCAGTAAGACGCCATGGAGAGCCGTTGCTAGATTGGCTCTCTTGCAGCGTTAATGTGATTGTTTCGAAGCGACATAAAAGAGACTCTATTTTTGGATCAGCCAGTACAATGGAATGTCAATGGCCATTATTGTTAAGGCGTTAAGCGAAGCTGATTTCGCGGCAATGTCCGCATCTTGGCAGCGACTGCTTCAGAGCTCGGATGCTGACCCGATGTTTTTAAGCTGGCCGTGGCAGTATAGCTGGTGGGAGACATGGTCGCGTAGCTTGAAGTTGCAGCTTGTTTTACTGGCGGCTTATGAAGAAGATGAGCTGATAGGCCTTGCGCCTTTATACCTGGATACGGTTCATTTATCGCGATGGCTAAAAATACGTCGACTCCAGTTTATTGGAAATGCCTGGCGGCGAGCAGACACAGTTCGTACAGAATATTTGGGGTTTGTTGCTCAACGCGGCCGTTTGGACGATGTAGTGAAGGCCTTTGCAGGTTATTTAATAGCTCAGGTACCCTGGGATGAGTTGATAATCTGTGATATTCCCCGTGTGGCTGATAGTTACCGCTCTATCCGCCGATGCTTTGAAACAAGAGATTTTTACGTTTTCGACCGTTCGTTAGATAAAGGGGTGCGAATTCCTCTCGTTAATAGTTTCGAATCTTATTTGAGCAGCCTGGGAAAGAATACCCGTCTAAAGCTATACAATCGCCGTACCTATTTCGAATCTCTGGGTGATGCGTCTATTGAGTATGCAACGTCTAATCAGATTGCAGAGTATTTTAATGACTTAAATAGGCTGCATAGAGTCCGGTGGGGAAAAGATTGCTTTGCTGGAAAGAGTTTAGACTTCCACAAGATTTTTTTAACACGGCTCGATCAACAAGCATTGATGTTTTCCCGCATTAAATTGAATGGGGATGTTGTCTCCACACTCTACAATGTTCGGATGGGCAATACTGAATATAACCTTCAGGCAGGTTTTCTTGAGAATGTCGACAAAAAAATCTCAATGGGAACTTTGCACTTGGGGTATGCCATAGAAAAGGCCTTTGAGGAAATTCCGGGCGGTGGCTTTGATCTCTTGGCCGGGAGTGGAAAAAATACGTTTTATAAACAGAGCCTCTCACCAAACACTGTTGAGTTTTCTACACTCCAAATAGTAAAAAGCCGCTGGCTGCGATGGGTATATCGTGGCTATTTTGCGGCCCCGCCAAAGTTAAGAAAGCTTCTTTCAAAAAGGTGGCTTTTTTAGAGGCTATCCAACAAATCAGCATGCAGGCTTCGTTCGACGCAGAGCGATGTGAGCGCGCTAATATAGCTGACCGCTAACCTGTCATAGTGGGTACAGACGCGAAGCTGTTCCTTTCTGCCAACCAAGGTCTATCTAAAACCTCTTTCAATCATCTATAGAATCAAGTGGATGCAAGAAAATAGTGGGCTTTCAAACAGCGCCTAATTCATTCTTGCACCGTATATCACTTTAACGCCTCCTTCAATTTACGTGAGACAGTTAAGCAGCAAGTCTGTCATTAAATGCATATTTTTTGAACAGTGACAGGGCATGGGCGTGCTGGTGCCCTTCGGGTCGTTTTTGTTCAAAAGTCAGAATTTTTCGGGATCTTTAAAATTTGCTAAGGCGGTACAGACGACTTTCTAAATGTTTGTAGGAAAGACAGTTTTCGAGACCGCCTAAGGAGTATCTATAGAACAAATAACAATAGCTACGCTGAGGGAACAGCATGGTTGTCAGGATCATCGCACAAAACTCCGGAGCGGGACTTCGGAAAGATATGGGACTTCTTGCTTCCGTATTGAAAGAAGAGGGGTATCAAGTCGAAGAGCTTTTTCTAACACCACCAAATGAAAGAGAGGTCAAACGGAGGAACTTGTATGAGAGAGTAGTGCAGAAATATGTTCCGCGCTCTTTTCAAAAAGCCCTGGTATGGTTAGAAATTCATGCTTTGGCAAAGCGCTTCCCTAAAAAAGTTGATGTCAATATTTTCCTTGAGGTCTTATTTCCTCAGTTCATCTCATCGGCCCATTACAACTTATTGATTCCAAATCAAGAATGGTTCAAGCCGGCCCAGTGTGCCTATCTTCCTTGGGTTGATCTGGTCTTGTGCAAAACTAGGGAAGCTGAAAGAGCATTTGGTGCGCTCGGTTGCACAACCAGGTTTATCAGCTTTACCAGTGTTGATAGCTTTAGCCCCAATACCAACAAGGATTATTGCCAAGTACTGCATTTCGCTGGGAATGGGCTAACGAAAGGTACAAAAGCCTTATTGAACGTCTGGTCTAAACATCCAGAGTGGCCCGACCTATGGATCTCCCAAAGAAAAGAGTCTAATAACCGTGTCATAGCTAACAATATTCACTATTTTGACCGTTTTATGAGAGAAGAGGAGTTGCCAGAGCTTCAAACTAGATGTGGCATCTATGTAGGTCCTTCGGAGGCGGAAGGTTTTGGTCATGCTTTAGTCGAGGCAATGAGTGCCAAAACAATCGTGATAACCACTGATGCACCACCAATGAATGAGGTGGTTCGTCCGGAGCGGGGAGTTTTAGTGAGCTACCAGACTTGTCGGCCACGTCGCTTAGGGACAAGTTACTATGTGGATGAAACGGCCCTTGAGCAAGCGATACTCAATACGCTGTCTTTATCAGAAAGTGAGAAATTGAGGATGGGCGAGGTTGCACGGAAGTGGTATCTTGAAAACGATAAATTCTTTCGGGAGGCTATAACCGATACCCTGAAAGAGTTTCAATGGCTGCCTAAAATACAGGAAGAAAGACAACTTTATGGCGACGCTAGATAAGGATATCCCGGTCCAAAGGGAGAGGGGGAGGGAGGGATATGCCTCCTTTCTACCTTTGTTGGTGATCGCGGCTACCTGTGGAGTTGTTCTTCAGAGCGCTCTTCAGGGAATTTTCAGCCGTTGGCTTAAGTTTGATGAGGCCTATTCTCATGGGCTTCTGGTTCTAATCATCTCTCTTTATCTTGTCTTTCGTAACCTCAAGGCAATTTGGCCCTTAAGACTTTCTCCTAACATTCTCGGGTTTTTAGCTTTAACTAGTGCGGCTTTTGTCTGGGCGCTTGCACAGGCAATGTCGATCCAGGTTATTGAAGAAATTCTTGTGCCATTTTTGTTATGGAGCTCCTTCTTTTCCATTTATGGGTGGAAGCAAGCCAGACTTCTGATCGTGCCCCTCGGCTTTCTCTATTTTGCCATACCATTTTGGGACTACCTCTCGATGGCCCTACAGCTGATTACCGTTGCGGTGAATGAGGTAGGGTTTGGGCTCACAGGCATCTCTGCAGAAATTGACGGCATATTTGTACACCTGCCGGGTATTGGCACCTTTGAGGTGGCTAATGGCTGTTCGGGACTCAGATATCTGATTGTTGGATTAACCCTTACCACGCTGTTCGGTTATCTAAACTACGATCGCTGGAGTCTCAGGTTTGTTTTGATTGGCATCGGTCTTCTCCTTTCCCTCGCGGCCAACTGGATTCGGGTCTTTATTATTATCTACGTCGGTTACAAGACTAATATGGAGTCGTCCTTAATCGAAGATCATGACATGTTTGGCTGGTGGGTATTTGCCGCGACACTTGTACCTTTGTTCTGGGTTGCGAATAGCTTGGCGCGTAAAGGAAGCGAGCCCCGTATCGAAAGGCCTCGCGTTAAGCAGGAAAAGGCATCACTTTTAAAGCAGATGTCTGTAATGGTGACAGTCGTTGCGGCTTTGGTCATTCCTGTGGGATTAATTAAGGCGAAGAACCAGGATTCGTTGGAGTATTACGCACCCATAGAGTTGCCCCAACAAATGGGTGAGTGGCAGTCATTACGTGTATCAGTTTCTCCTACTTGGTCACCGCTGATGCGTGGCTATACACAAAAGGCCGAGATCCAGTATTTTAACGAAGATAATCAGCGTTTGGCAGTGTCTGTTTATCTATATAGCACCCAAGCCCCAGGACGTGAGTTGATTCAGGATGCGAACCGCCTATATGACTATAGAAACTGGAGAGTTGTTGCCGCCGACTATCATCAGGTTGCTGGCGGGATTGCATATAATCAGTTCGCGCTAGAGGAGCGTTCAAATAGTCAGCGGGTGTCTGTAGCCCAAGGATATCATGTGTCTGGCATCTCATATTCTAACCGACTCAAGGCAAAACTATTGCAAGTGTTGGGTTTTTTGAATGGTAGGCATGATGCCGCTGAGTTTTTTGTGTCGACGACATGTGAAAGTGATTGTGCGGTGGAAAAAGATAAGCTCCATAACTTTATTACGCAGTACGGAGAGCGTATTAAAGAGGCAACTGAGCGAGCCTATTTTTTGAGCGTAAGTTCAGACAGAGCGTTAGATTAGGCCCGGTCGGAAATTGATAAGGGCTAATGTTCCAGAAGTTATTTTGGGTAGATTTGCCAAAAAAATCCCCGCACAAGGCGGGGATTTTTAGTCCAGCTATTGGATAGTCAGCTTGCTTTAAGTGATGATTATTTAATTGTCACACTTACCGGATTTGACTGACTGCTTTTCAATCCATCCGTGTCAACGGCCAGGACTGAGAAGCTATAGGTACCTTGAGTGTATCCATTCAGGGAATAGCTGTTTTGGGTTCCTGGCACGGTTACAGACTTGGTCATGGACGACGGGGAGTTGCCGTAGAAAAGCTCATAACGGTCAATCTCATAGGGGTAGAGGGCAGTTCCATCTGTTCGCTCTACCGGAGTAGTCCAGACCAGGGTAGATGCTGAAGTGCCCGGATCTAACGGAGCTCCGGTATTGCCACCTTTGCCTGTCCAGGGGCTTACGCCGGACTTGAAGGCCTCCAGGGCGGTCATTCCTGTGCTATTGAGAACCAGACTCGCATCATTGCTGCCAATGTTCAGGCCGTTTTGCAGCTCCCATACATCGGGCATGCCGTCGTTATCGCTGTCTTGGCTACTGTTTGTAGTTGTGTCCAGGGAATAGAGGGCTGATGCCGGGATGGCCGTTTTGCTGCCTCCTTTGGGTTGCCAGCTGAGGGAAACCTGCGCGTCATATCGGTTTTCGAAGTATTCGAGCCGAATATCGTGAAACTTCCCGGCTTCCAGTGTATAGGTGGCTGAATGTTCAGCGGGTTTCTGTGCTACCCAACGGTCAATCAGCAGGTTGTTGTCTACCCAGAGGCGGAAGCCATCATCAGCGGTGACATAGAAGGTGTATTCTTGACTGCCGGATGAATGGGTAGGCTGGATTTTACCTTGCCAACGCACGGAGAATTGGTCTGCGTTGACATTCGCAACCGGAGCCGATTTTGCCCAATTGAAATTGATGCTCTTGTCAAAACGGCTGGTTACAAACTCATCAAAATTGGTTCCGTTGAAATACTGCCCAACCATGCCGTTAACCAGCTGGATCGGCTGAGATGGAGCAGGGCTGGAAGAGTTTTGGCCAGTTGCGGACTGTTGTAGGTAATCTTTGCTGATCACCTGCCGGGAGATACCAGGGCCTTCCCAGGCAACTTGCAAGTGGTCATCGTACCAGCCTTCCTTATATAGGGCTTCGATATAGTAGGCTTTGCCGGCTTCCAGTCGGATAGAGGCCGACTTTTGCGTGGATTGGCGAGTATATTCGCCCACTTTCACCGCACTTGTAACGGACGCAATTTTGGCTTTCTTGCTGGCATTGCTGTCCGTGCTCAGATAGAGCTCAGACTGATCATCGCTGGCGATGTAAAAGGTGTATTGGCCGCTGGTTTTGGGCACAAGGTAGCCAGAGATACGGGCACCATAATAGTCACCTTTGTTTTCAGGCAGCTTGAAACTGTCCAGCACATCGGTGTCTGACGGCGAGGCTGGATAGGCAGCCAGTTTGGTCAGGTCTGCGACGGCGTTACCTTTCACATCATGCCAATACTCAACTTTCAGGCCTGGTTTGGCTGTTACAGCCGGCATGGACTTGGAGTCAGCAGGATCGCTGCCAGCTTTGTATTCATCCAGGTTGGAGAGGCCATCTCCGTCCAAATCGCCCTTTGCATCGGAAGGATCAAGAGGAGAAAGACCATAGGCTACTTCATAGCCATCTGGTAAACCATCACCATCGGTATCGGCGCGGGTCGGATTCAGTCTCAGTACATATTCATCATAGTTACTGAGCAGGTCGCCATCATTGTCCTTTAATGCATCGGCTGCGTTATTGGGATCGAGACCCATAACGATTTCCCAGTTGTCAGGCAAACCGTCGTTGTCCGTATCTTTGGCCGGATAACCCGGGGCATAGTCAAAGCCATGCTTTCCGTCGTCATAGCCCACGCGATAGCCGGAGGTATAGCCTCTTATAAAGTCACTGGAAGCCCCAGTCTGAGCACCTTCCAGATAGGGGGAAATGGCTTGGCCACCAATTACCTGAAGGCTGGTACCAGGACCTTCCCAGGCAACCCGAAAGTGATCATCGTAAAGGTGTTCTTTGTGAATCACTTCAAGGTAGTACTTTTTCCCTTGTTCCAGCCTGATACTGGCAGAGATCTGTTGGGGATACTTGTTCCACTGGTCGATACGAGTAGCGCCAGGTACGGAGGCGATGAGTTGTTTTTTCTCGGGCTGTGCGTCAGATGAGAGCCAAAGCTCCGCATAATCGTCACTGGCAATGTAGAAGGTGTAGTTACCACTGCTTGGCGGGGTCACTAAAGCCTGAACGCGTGCACCGTACTTGTCGCCCCAGTTAATAGGGCCTTCCAGCTTCGTCAATACATCGAAGCCGTCGGGCTTGGCCGGAAAGCGGGCATCGGATCGCAGCTCATCCACGGTCTTGCCGCTGACGTTGAGCCAATAGTCGCGGTATACGACACCTTGTTTAAATTCTTTTGTTGCAGCAGCAGGTGCAGGCAAGCTATTGGGAGACAGGCCAGTACCTGGAGATTGGATTGTGCTACAGCCAGTCACTGCAGTTGTGGCAATGATGGCAGTGGCTAAAAGTCGAGATTGTTTCATGCTTGTTGTTCCCAAAACTAAAAAAGGCCGATGAATTGGCTAAATGGAACCATGGGTCAAACAAAAGGCACGCTCGTACCACAAATCGGGCGTATCTTTCCAAAAAGACGAGAAGTAACTAGACAATGACTATCAAAGGGTGATCGTTAAAACTGCATACACCTAGAACCTTCGCGGGACGCGAATAGGGCATTTCAGCCTCATAAGGATCCTTTACAAAAGCAGCTTCTTGTTATTTGGCTTATTGGAAGCAAGATTTATTGGATGGCCTGAAGTGATTGTTTTAGGCAGGGCAAGGCCAGGCTCTGCCGGTTGCGTTTTACAATAGTTGACATTCAAAAGGAGGGCTAGCCCTCCTTACACTTCATAACAAAATAAAAAGAACGGAAATATCAGTAGGTTGTAGCTTATTTTCGACAGCCCTTATTAAAGCGTCACTTTTATGACGTCTGAAAGACTGCTTTCATTATCCAGCTCATCAATCGCCTGTATGGCAAAGAAGTAAGTGGATCCTTGCAAACCTGATAGTTCGAATTGAGTGGTGTAGGGATCGTTTATTTCTACCTTCTGGTCTAATTGCTGTCTGTTGAGTCCATAAAGAATCCGGTACCCTCTTAATTCGGAAAGGTGTAGTGGGCTTCCATCCAGCCTGATCTTCGGTGGCTCCCAGACCAAAACGGGGGCTTTGCGGGGTTTTACTTCAACGATGGCAGTTTTGGAGACGATGCTGCCATCGTCATTGCTTACCACGCAGTCGTAACTGCCGGAATCCTGAGGGGTAGGGGCTGAGAGCACGAGGTGCTCAGAGGTCGCCTGAGGGATGGGCTGGCCATCCTTGCGCCATTGGTAGCGTATTGGCCCGCTACCCAATGCATTGACGTTGAGCGTCAAAGGCTCCTGTTCTGTAACGGTTGCGGAGGATGGCTGGAAGGTAATGCGGAGAGGTTCGCGGTTCATGCTTGCGATGAGGAGCTGCGTTGTAGAGTTACCATAGTAGCTGGCTAGTCGTCTCAGGTGCTCAATAACTTCCGACCTCCTGGAGCTTTGATTGTAAGCCACACGCGCGGTTTGTGGGGCAGAGGTGATGGTCAGACTGGTGACCAGCTCTGTCGCAATAGATTGAGTTGCGTGGAAGAGGTCGCTGCGGGTCACTTCCGGAAAGGCACCCAGGTTGACTCCGGTAATCGTGCCAGTTTCTGCAAGCCGAAGGCTGGCACTATCCAGCACCTCAACAATACTGTTCCAGGAGGTGCTATTGGCAAGCGCCTGAAAAGATGCGCTGAGTAACCCATATTGAATTTGGTCCGGATTGTAGGAGGCGTCTCCGAGGGCAGTAAGATCAATGGGAGCTTTCGCCAGGGTGTTTTCAGGCAGATCGAATAAGGCTTCGATATGGCTCTGGGATGCCGTGATATTATCCGGGCTTAGCCCCGCACTTTGTGCTTCTGCCCACTTGTAGGCAAGGTGGGTGAGGGGGGTGATATTGACTTCGATCGTTTTGTTATTGGCCCTGTGGCTGGCGAACATCTCAAAATCTGGCTTCAAACCAAATGGTTTGCCAAAGCTTACCTTGTCAGAGTAGATGCCTTTGCAGCCGGAGGGAACATCACAGATCATGGTTGTGAAGGGATCTACACCTACTCGTACGACAATGCCCGGACTCTCTTGTGGCAGTGTTACTTGCAACTTATAGCTTCCGGTGTGGTCGGTGCGCGCTTTTCCTAGTGAGTGATCGGAAACAGAGTAATAGCCTCCCTTTTGCTCGAGGCTATAGATGGTCACAATTCCATTGACTATTCTGCCTTTCATGGCCACACCAGACACGCTGACCTGGCGTTGTTCGTCAGCGAGGGTTTTCCCAACTGCGTTAGCCGAAGGTGGATTCGGGTTGGAGATATCTTCTTTACAGCCGGTAGTTAATATAAGAATGAATATATAAAAGAAGGCGTGCGATATATAACGGTTTAACAAACTTAATTGCCTTTTGGACATTGGAATTCATCTTCCTTTTTGAATACCAGTCACGAGAAAAAGCAAGACACCCGTTTGGGCGCCTGCGGCTACATTTTTGGCATTTCGTCCGTTATTTTTCTGGTCAGCCCCAAGCAATCTCGTAGGGCATGCCAGACATTTGTTATTTAACTACTTGCTTTGAGACAGGGGGTAAGCATTGCCTTATCCGGCAAGGGAAGGGGCGGCGTAATACAAAAAAGCCTGCTCCCCATAAGCGGGATGCAGGCTATCAACTTATCAAGGTGGATTTGTTGAACTAGTTGGTAAACTGGCTACGGAGTTGGCTGGCTTTTTCCAGTTGCCCTGCTTTTTCATAGGCTTCGGCCAGATGAAGGGCGATTTCTTGGGTGTTGGGCGCCATTTGATGGGCCTTTTCCAACACAGCCAAGGCTTCTTTCACCTTATTGTTCTTTAGCAAGATCCACCCATAGGTATCTGCAATAGCTGCATTGTTTGAAGCCGCATCATAGGCCGCCTGTGCCGTGGACAAGGCATCTTGGTGACCGACTTCCTGATAAAGCCAGGCGAGGTTGTTCAGGGTAATGGCATCGCTAGGGTGCATTGCCTTGATCTTCTCATATTGGGCGATGGCTTTATCCGCAGCCCCATCCGACTGGTATGCCATGGCCAAGAGGGTCATGGCCTGGTAGCTGTTGGGATGAGTCTTTAGCCAGTCCTGCAGTGGTTGGAGAGAGGCCTGGAGTTCACCCGTCTTGCGTAGGGTATGGTGCATCTTGATTGCCAGGGATTGTGAGCTTTGCAGCTCCCAGGCCGCGCGATAGGCTGCAAGCGCTTCCTGATGCTTGTTCTGGCTGTTGTACAGATCCCCTTCCAGTTCCAGAGGTGACGCTTCGGAGGGAAACTGCTTCTTGGCTGCTTGGATGAGTTCCAGGGCCTTTTCCGGCTGGTTGCTAAGCACTTCCAGACGTGCCGCCAAGACTTGCAGTTCGACGTTGTTGGCGTCTTTCTTTAGGGCATTTGTGATCATTTGTCGGGCAGCAGCTAAATCACCGTCGGCCATTTTCTTGCTGGCTGCCGCCCCGTAAAACCGAAGATGGAGCTGGTCGATCCGTCGGTTGGTGGGGGCTGCTTCCTTGGCTTCCTGAACAAGCTTGTCTACCGCTTCCATATCGCCCTGGGAGGCATGAATTTCTGCCAGGGCCAGGCGAATGTTGACAGCTTGGGAGTTAGCCTCACGCATGTCTTGGAGCAGCTTGATTGCTGCGTCGCGACTTTGAAGGTTTGTAGTTAGTCGCAGCAGGGTGGCAACAGCCGCGGCGTTTTCCGGATCTTTTTCTAATGCCCGGGCTGTCCATTGCTGTGCCGCCAGCCAGTTCTCTTGCCGAATTTCCAGGTGGGCCAGGTTCAGTAAGGGCGTCAGGTTGGAAGACGCCGTTTTGGCTGCCTGCTGGAAATAATCTTTAGCTGCGCCTTCATTGCCCTTTTGAAGGGCGATTGCGCCTAGGGCGTTGAGGGGGGCGGCATGACCGGGAGAGGACTTCAGCCAGTTTTTGAGATAGGTCTCGGCTTTTTCATGATCGCCCTGATGCACATAGGCGGAGGCCAGTAATAATTTGGCTTCTTCGTGGTCTTTATTGTGGCTCAAGGCCTGGTTGATTTGGTCGATCGCTTTATCGAACTGCTGTGTGGCGAGATGGTAGCGTGCCAAGCGTAGCCGGAGCTCGATATTTTCCGGATGGATGGCCAGGGCACGTTCGATCTTTTCCAGGCCTTCTTCTGTTTCACCGGAGGCAAGGGAAGCAACTCCTATCAGTGAAAGTAGTTCAGGATCCTGGTCCCGTTCGTCCAATTGCTCCAAAAGGGCAATGGCTTCTTCCGGGTTTTGAAGCTTGATCTTGGTGGCCGCTAAAATCTTATGAATCGCTGGAGAGGCCCCTTCGGCACTGTACCGGCTTAACAGCTCATCTGCTGCAGCCAAGTCCCCTTGGGTATAACGGATGACGCCTAGCAGCAGGCCGCTGTCCTTGTGACCCGGGGCTTGGGCCAGAACTTTCTCAAGCTCGTCCGCAGCCTCATTTAGCTTGCCTTCATTGTAAAGCATCAAGGCAGTTTCATATCCGGCCTTGATGGTACCAGGCGCTGATTTGGCGAGGATCTCTTCGTAGACAAAGGCTTCGGATATTTTACCTTGGGCACGAAGAACGCCTGCCAGGCGGGCGATAGTCTGGTATTTGCGATAGGTCATCAGGTCGTAACGGCCGATGTCTTCCAGCGCCTTGATATAAGCTTCTTCAGCGGTCCCATAGTCTTTTTGGGCTTCTGCGTAATTGGCCTTCCAAAGCCAGAGTTCCGGATCGTTGGGGTTGATTTGCTCGGCTTCCAACATGAGCGCTTCAACGGTTTGGGTGTCTTTTTCCGCAGCGGCCAGCCGTGACAGGGAGACGATGGCCTTCACATTATCGGGAGCAACTTCTCTGGCCCTTTGGAAATTCTGTTTAGCTTTTTCACGGTCATTTTCAGCCAGGGCTATTTCACCTTGGAGCATCAGCGCTTCAGTTTGCTGCTCTTGAGAGGGGCTATTCAGTTGGTCGAGCTCTGCCCGGGCTTCTGCTGTTTTGCGTTGCATCATGAGGCTTCTCGCCAAGCCGAGCAGCGTCTGGTTGTGTTGCTGCGGGCTGTCGTTAGCTTGCTCCTGCATGGCTTCCAGCAGATTTCGGTAATAGCGTTCGGCGTTGCGGAGGTCACCCGCAAGCAGCATGTTTTCAGCAATGAGGAGTTGGACTTCCAAGCTGTCTGGGTTCAGGGACAGGGCATTTTGGGCTTCTTGAAAGCTGGCCTTTAGCTGTCCTTGCTTTTGATAGAACTTGGCCTGATCCAAGTGGTTCAGAAACTGGACTTGGTCCTTTGACAAAGCACGCTGGGAGCCGGTATCGCTGCAGCCAGTAACCGCGAGACCAATCGAGGCTGCCAAAAGCAAGGTTTTGAATCCTGTTTTTCTTATCATGTTCGTGTACCTATGGGTAAAGGCTTAATCCATTAATGCTCTTGCCGAAATGCTGAGTCTGCTCCAGTGGTTCGGCGGCTGCTTCTGACCGAAGCGTCTGTTCCCAGTTACATCACTTTGGGTGCCCTGAATGCTTTGCAGACCCTCTGGAACCCGGGCTTTTAGTGGTCTCTCAGGAGGTCTGCAAATTGTATTTGTCTGTCAGGTTATACAATGTCGGGCGGGTCACTCCCAACAACCGGGCAGCCTGGGCCATGTTGTATTGAGCCGTCTGCAAGGCCCTGACAATGGCTTTACGTTCCGCTTCTTCGCGTACCTGCCGGAGGTTGAGAACATGGTCGCCACTGTCGACAACCCCTTCCAGTTCCAGATCCTTGGCGGAAATCCTTCGGTTTTCCGACATGATGGTGGCCCGCTTAACCTTGTTGATGAGTTCACGGACGTTACCTGGCCATTCATATTGTTGGATGGCGCGAACCGCATCATCGCTGAAGCCAACGATGCCCCGGTCCATTTGCTTGGTGAAGGTTTTCAGCAGGGATTGGGCGATGACCAGGGCGTCGCCTGCACGCTCTCTAAGTGGCGGAACGTGCAAGGTGATCTCACTGACCCGGTAATACAGGTCTTCCCGGAAGCTGCCTTCCTCGATCAAGGTGGTGAGATCCCGGTGTGTGGCACAGATCACCCGGACATCCACCGGGATTTCCCGAACCCCACCAACCCGTTCGATCACGCGTTCCTGTAGAAAGCGGAGAAGCTTGGCCTGCAGGGCCATGGGCATGTCTCCGATCTCATCCAAAAACAGGGTGCCGCCATTGGCTAGCTCCACCTTGCCTTTCTTCATTTGGCTGGCGCCGGTAAAGGCACCTTTTTCATACCCAAAGAGCTCGCTTTCCAGAAGGTTTTCCGGGATTGCGGCACAGTTGATGGCGGCGAAGTTGTTTGATGCGCGGGGGCTTAAGTCGTGAATGGCCCGGGCCAGCACTTCCTTGCCTGTACCGGTTTCGCCCAAGATCAGGGTGGTTACATCGGCGGGAGCGATTTTTTCGACCGTCTTGCAGATTTCCAGCATGGCCGGGCTGGAGGCGATGATGCCTTTTAGCCGCGACGTGGACTGTCCCCGGCTGAGTTCCCGGTTTTCCTTTTCAAGCTCGTAGAGCCGGAAGGCCCGGTTTACGACAAAGCTTAAGATATCCGCATCGACGGGTTTCTGATAAAAGTCAGTGGCTCCCATGCCAATTGCCTTGACGGCATTCTCCCGCTCTTCCCGCCCCGTAACGACAATGACTTTGGTGAGAGGGGCAAGGGTGAGAATGTCCTGCAGTAAGGCAAATCCAACGGAGGCTCCGCCAGGATTGGGCGGAAGGCCCAGGTCGAGCGTAACCACTTGGGGCTCAACGCGCCTAAGGTGGGAGAGGGCTGATTCACGGTCATCGGCGACGTATACGTCAATGTCTTCGAAGCACCAGCGCATTTGGCTTTGAAGACCCGGGTCGTCCTCGACAATTAAGAGTCTTTTCTTCACGGTCTTGCTGAATCCTTATATCCCTGGATATGCCGCTTCCTTTTCCTTACAACCCTGGCTGGCCCTACTTCAGCCGACCTCGGAGGAGCGAGGCAGTGTCCGGTGAAAAGAATGGAAAAGTGGTTATTATAGTACCAGCGCCTGTGGCGAACACAACTAGGAGTCAGCTCATGGCTGGCAAAAAGCTTCGGCTCCGGCGCAAACCCGGTAAGTACCTAGATACTGAGCGCTTCAGCCCGGGGCGCTGCATGTACCACGGGAACCTTTAAGGTGAATCGGGTACCCACCCCAAGCTGGCTGGTTACTTCGATGCCTCCGCCAATCCGACGCAGGTACTCCCTGCATTGGTACGCGCCGATCCCCATTCCCACCAGCCCCTTAGTGCTTTCGAAGGGCTTGAATAACTGATACTTAATGAACTCTTCGCTCATACCGCAGCCGTTATCCTCAATCTGTATTTCGGCAAAGGCACCATTGAGAATGATGGAAACCTGGATCCGCCCGTGTTTCTGGGTGGCATCCTGGGCATTCTGTACGATGTGACCGATCACGGTACTCAGCATCTCCGGGTCTGCGCGAACCATGATCGGAAACTGGGGCGGGTGGTTCATCGTGGGGATGGGGAGGTTTTTGGCGTGACTTTCTATCACTGCCCGGATGAGTTTGGTCAGATCAATCTGGCGGTCCTCGTCGACTTGTTTGGTCGGGTTGTGAATCTGTTGCAATAGGTGATTCATTTTGTTCACCGTATGCTCTGTGGTGCGCACCATATCGTCTACAAAAGCAGGGTTGGTTTTGTGGCGACTGGCATTTTTGGTCAATAGGGACAGCTGGGCAATCATGGTTTTCAGGTCATGGATCATAAAGGCCGAGGTACGGCTGACCGCTTCGAACTGTTTGGCTTCCGCCAGGCGCTCCTGGGCTTGGGATAGGGCCAGGTAGCTACAGGCTTGACGGGCGACGATCTTGATCATGTCATAGTTCTCCCAGTTGAGCTCAACAGGGGTCAGGGGCGAGGCAATAAGGACACAGCCATACAGCTCATCTTTGAGAAACAGGGGCACAATCAGCCAGGGTTTCTCGGCACTCCAGATACCATCCGGGATGGTCAGGGAGCGATAGGCCTTGGGATTGAGCTGGTGTTCATGCAGGTCAATGATCCAGTCGCTCTCGCTCATGTATTCGATCAGGGAAGAGGAGGGCTCCAGGTCAGGCAGTCGGATGCCCGGCAAATTGATGGAGGCCAGTACGGTGAAGTTGTTGTCCTCATCTTTTACCCACAGAGCGCCGGCGTTGCACTTCACCACGCTCATCAACACCCGGATTACCCGATCGGTCAGGGCTTCGTCTGAGTCGGTGGCGGTTAGCATCCGGGTGATTTTTAGCCACTCTTCACGGTAGTCATATTTATAGTTAAAGAAGTGCTGGCTGATGAACACCATCAACCGTGCACGTAACTTGTTGGAGCTGACCAGAACGACAAAGAACACTAGGGCGCCGAAAAAGAACAGAACCTGAAGTCCCGCGGACCAGCTACCACCGAAAAACTTGATGTAATACCCACCAACCGACATAACCAGTAGATACAAGCCAGCCACGAGGAGGGCACTGGTGTGGAACACCAATTGGCGGGAAACCTGGACTTCGATGGGCTGGCGGCGGCTATTGACCAGAGTGAGGCCTATCAAGGGAGCAACGAGTGCGTTTACCGCGCCGCGGGCATCCCAAAGGGCGGTGGATACTTGGTTGAAGAGCAGGGCATCGGAATACAGGAAAAAGTCATAGGCAAACAGTGCGCCAATGGCCGTGGCCAGATAGCGGATGTTGGAGCGGTTGTAGCCAGCAGCATTGCGCCAGATCTGCTCTAGCAGAACCATGCCACAGAGTGACAGGCTGATTTGGCTAACCAGCAGGAAGCGGCCGTGGACTAGAGTGAGGTCGAAAACTCCCCGTACAAATCCGGCCAGGAACAGGAAAAGCAAAAGCGCGCACGCCAGCAGGCTGATCCAGTATTGGGTTCGGTTTGCGCTGCGGGTTGGCGTGAGCCCAACACCCAGAACCAGAAAAAGAACAATCAGCCAGCTGGCGTTACGAATGACCTCAAGTGCATAGCGGATATAAAAGGGCGGTTGGTCAGTCATAGCCTGTAGGGTAAGAGCCCCAAGCCAGAGGCTGGTAAAGGCGCAGGCAAGTAGGAGGGCCCGGTCGGTATTGCGGCGTAGATAGCTTCGTGCCAGCAAAACGGTGGCCAGCAAGTAGGTTAGGGTGCCTGTGGCATGGCTGATGCTGCCAAAATCCACCTTAAAGTTTGTCAGGAATACATCCACGTGCCCATCTCCCTGGTGACACTTCACTGACTCCCCGATTGCTATCTATGCCCTTAAAGAAGCAGGTAGCAACTGTGCACCGCTATTACCCCTCGGTGCCGGTTGGTCAGTTCAGGTTCCATCCAAAAGCGTTGAATACCGGTTTAAGTTGCCGGCCTGGCGGGGCCGCCCTCTTGGAAGGGGCTGGTTGTTGAACCGGTTTAGAGTACTTCGTTCTTGTTACAAAAGTGTGCCTTCGCCAACGGCGGCATTGTTACGCGATACCACTGGAGCTGCAAGGGCTTTGGTGAAAAAACAAGCAAAAGAGGGCTGGTTGGCTATTCGTCAAGAATGCTGAAGGAGAGAAAGGTTGTAAACAAGGCCAAGGGAAGAATGATGTGGAGGGCCGGGTTGAAGATCATGGTTGCAGCAGAAATCAGCCATACTTTTCTTACCACTTTCTTCCTGTATCGATATTGTGGACATTGGCAGTGAAGCTCGCGGCGATGTAGGGCTCCTGATAGCTGGGGCCAGGAGAGTACGATGCAATACCTGAGCCAGAGGAAAAACAGACGCATTGGGATAGTCCCGAATGGATGGGTTCTGGCTTATTAAACAGTAGGGGGCTACTAATGCCTGGGGAGCTGGTTAAGCGTAAGCAACGTAGTTCCCTCTCCCTCGGTGGGAGAGGGCTTACCGTTACGCTACTTCTGTTCCGCGTAGTAGCGAAAGATATCGCTGAGGGTCTTTTTGGGCTGGAAACCAAAAGTTTCGGTGAATAGGCGGGTATCCAGAATGACTGGATACTTGAAGTAATTCACCAAAAATGGCGGGAAGGAGCGCAGCCCCAAGACCCGGCTTAACAGCTTGGGTACAACCGGCGGAATGGACGGCAAGGGAACGCGGATACAGCCGCAAGCCACCAAGGCTTCCTGATAGGCAACCCAGTCGTCGATGGCCACATTATAGATACCGGGATGGTTTTTCAGGAAAGCCAGCTCAAGGGCATCCGCCATATCTTCGATATGGATAAACTGCATCATCGGAGAGAAGCCCGTGAGCACCGGTGAATACTTGCTGGAAAGCAGCGTACTCATGGTGTTTCGGACTCCGGGCCCGACGATATTGCAGGGACGCAGGATATGGATATTAAGGTTGGGGTATTTCCACAGATAGATATTGGCCAGGTTTTCCAGTTCCACGGAATCCACCAGGTCCATGGTCAGCCCCGCCGCCTTGAGGGGAGCGGACTCGTTAAGGGGGACAGGGTTGTAGGCATTGGCCCCGTACACATGGAAGGTGGAGAGAATGACAACCTTGCTAACCTGGTACTTGTTGCACAAATCCAGCAGTCGTTGGGTACCCAGCACGTTGGCGTTGTATCGGCGCATGCGGTTGTCTTCCGACGTCATGAGCCGACCCAGGTGAATCACGCCTTGGATACGGTGCCTACGGAAGATATCTTCAAAATCCCTTTTGACGATATCAATGCGGTAACTGGACGTGTCTTCCCCTAAATAGACCTGTTCGCGAAAATCCACAGCCACAATGCGGAACTGGCTGCGCAGGCGGGCAATTACTTGCTGCGCCAAGGCTCCGGCGGCGCCGGTGATCAGAATTTCCGGTTTCTTGTCCATTAAAACAGCCTTTTTCGTTCGTTCAGCCCTTTGTCAATCAACTCACTGATAGCGGTCTTGACAGTGTCAACGCGGCGAGTGATTTCATCTTCCGTGATATTGTCGCCCGACTGGAAATACATGGGTTCGCCAAAGTGCAGGATGACCTTCGCCGGGAAGATAAAAGGGAAGGCGACAGGTGCATAGGGGATGCCCAGCAGCTTGGCGAGGGGCTTAATGTTGGCGAACGCCGGAATGGTTTCTTCACAACCCACCACGCCAACCGGCACGATAGGTGCGTTATATTTCATGGCCAGGTGCATAAAGCCGTTGCCAAAGCGCATCAGCTTATAACGATCCTTATAGAGCTTGCCGGAGCCGCGGATCCCCTCCGGGAAAACAATGACTGCTTCATTGCGTTCCAGCACTTTGGCACAGTTGACCGGATCACCCAAAACGGCACCAATCTGGTTAAGCCAGTTGCCCAGATAAGGGACGGTAGGAAAGAAGCGCTCGATCATGGCCCGGGGGAGACGTGGTTCCTTCTCCCGGGTGGCGATGGCGTAGCCAATCAAGACGCCGTCCAGGGGCAGTTGCCCGCTATGGTTGGCAATAATAAGGACAGGCCCCTCAGCCGGGACGTTATCTACGCCGTGGGCTTCGACTCTAAAATACTTTTCGTAGAGTGGGCGGCAGATGGCGCCGGCAATCTTGGCTGCTTCAACATTGAACCCCCAGGGGTCGTAGCCAAGGCTACCGACGGGTTTTTGGATTTTATCCATCTGTTGGTTCAATTCTTCCGAAACCAGCCACTTCTTAAGCAGTGTTCTGACCTTCATTTATTATCCTTAGGTTTACATCCTTGGAAGTGAGCAGCGGCAAATCCGTGCCAGTATACCCAAAAAGTAATAATTATCAGATTTCCTGAGTGCTATCTAGATGGCGCGTGGATTGTCGCAGTTGTGATATTATCCGCGCATTTGTATGAAACGAAAGGGAAAAATATGAGCATACAATATCCGGGATTCTGGCGGCGTTTCTTATGGGCCTTTCGCTATTTCGTTCTGGTGCTCATCAGGCCGGAATTTGCCCGTCAGGTTGCAGAACTGGACCAGGCCAGGTTGATCAAAGAGGCGAAGCTGAACCAGCCGGCGGAAGAAGTCGTACAAGAAGTCCCGGCGTCTGAGCCGGTAACCGCTGCTCCACAGCCCCACACTGAAGCTACTCAGGCTGACACCGACATTCAGACAGACACTCAAGTGCAGCCTGTCCTGCAATTGCTGGGATTGCTACAGCAGGAAGCGAGGCTAATCGACTTCCTTCAAGAGGATGTCACCCAATACGGCGATGCGGACATTGGTGCCGCGGCCCGCGTCGTTCACAGTGGTTGTCGCAAGGTCCTGGAACAGTATCTTGAACTGAAGCCGGTCATGGCGGAACAGGAGCAGTCCCGGGTGACGATCCAATCCGGCTTTGACCCGGCGGAAATTCACCTGACCGGCAGAGTGAGCGGGCAGGGACCGTTTAACGGAGTGTTGATGCACAAGGGATGGAAAGTGACCCGTATCCAGTTGCCGGAGATGACCGCCGGGCACAATGTCCATGTGCTCGCTCCTGCCGAAGTGGAGGTGTAAAGTGGCCCGTTATTCAGTCGGAATAGACTTGGGGACCACCCATTGCGTGGTGGCTTATCAGGATTTGACGGCACCGGAAGCCGAACGCGCAGTACAAGTCCTTCCGATCCCGCAGCTGGTGGCGCCGGGCAATTTGGCCGAGCGTCCGCTTCTGCCGTCCTTTATCTATTTGCCGCACCCCCAGGAGTTCAATCCAGACGATATTCGTGTCCCATGGCCGGTGGGCGAGGGGGCGATTGTCGGCGAACTGGCCCGTCAACTAGGCAGTAAAACACCGGCACGCCTCGTATCCAGCGCCAAGAGCTGGCTCAGCCATAATATGCAGGATGCCCGGGAGGCCTTCTTACCCCTGGAGGCACCTGAAGATGTTGTCCAACTTTCTCCCCAGGAGGCGACCACCCGTTATCTGGATTATCTGCGTCAGGCCTGGAATGCAAAGTTTCCCGAGGAGCCGCTGGAGCAGCAGGTAATTACCATTACCGTGCCAGCCTCCTTTGATCCGGCCGCACGGGATTTAACGGTTGAGGCGGCCCGTGCCCAAGGTTTCGAAGAGCTGACGCTCCTGGAGGAGCCCCAGGCTGCTTTTTATGCCTGGCTGGCCGGCCAAGGCCAGAATTGGCGGGAGCAGCTCAACGTTGGCGATACCCTGTTAGTGGTGGATATCGGCGGCGGCACCAGTGACTTTTCCATGATCGCTGTGGGCGAGGAAGAGGGCGACCTTAGCCTGGAGCGGGTGGCCGTAGGCCAGCACATTCTGCTGGGTGGCGATAACATGGATTTGGCCCTGGCTTACGCAGTCCGTCAGAAACTGCTTCAGCAAGGGCGTCAGTTGGATCAGTGGCAGGTGTTGGCCCTGGCCCATGGTTGTCGCGAAGCCAAAGAGCAGATGTTGGCCGACCCCAGTATCACATCTTTGCCTTTGGTTGTGCCCTCGCGGAGCTCTTCGTTGATTGGGGGAAGTGTCCGTACTGAACTGGAGCGGGACGAACTGGAGCAAGTTCTGCTTGAAGGCTTTTTCCCCATGGTAGAGCCTGATGCCCAACCGCAGCAGCGTATGCGGACCGCACTGACCACCCGTAGCTTGCCTTATGCCCAGGACGCGGCGATTAGCCGGCATCTGGCGGCGTTTCTCGCCAGCCAGAAATCAAATGCGGCTGCTCCAACCAAGCTGCTGATTAATGGTGGGGTATTTAAGGCCCAGGTACTGGTAGAACGCTTACAGTCCAATTTGAACCACTGGTTGAGGGGCGAAGGCCAAGCCCTGGAAGTCCTGCAAGGGGCGGATCTTGACCTGGCAGTTGCCAGAGGCGCGGCCATCTACGGGACTGTGCGAAAAGAAGGGGGTGTCAGGGTTAAGGCCGGTCTGGCCAATAGTTATTACGTGGGGGTGGAGTCTTCCATGCCAGCAGTGCCCGGCTTCGAGCCGCCGCTGATGGCCTTGTGTGTGGCGCCATTTGGGATGGAAGAAGGCGAGTCGGCCCGCATTGAGCAGCAAAGTTTTGGTGTGGTGGTGGGCCAGCCCGCTCAGTTTCGGTTCTTTTCTTCGGCCACGCGCCGGGATGAGGTGGGCACCCTGTTTGAGATTTGGGGTGACGAATTGGAAGAGCTGGAGCCCATCGAAGTCAGCCTCGACGATGGAAGCAGCGACGCCGGCGGAAAAGTGGAGCAGGTGCAACTGGAGGCAAGGGTCACCGAAACCGGGACCTTGCGCCTGGCAGCCATTTCCGAACGCAGCGGCAAGCGCTGGGATGTGGAGTTTTCGGTAAGGCAGCGCTGATTCGATGCAAAAGAATTTCCGTTATGTCATCGGGATTGACCTGGGGACAACTCACTGTGCAGTGGCCTATTCCGACACCCGGGACGCCTCGCCTGTACCTCGTTTGTTTCCAATTGATCAGTTGGTGGCTCCTGGTGAAGTGGCACGATTACCCCTGTTCGCCTCGTGTCGTTATCACCCCCATCCCGAGGAATATCGGCCCGAGGATTTGGTGCTGCCCTGGAATGGCGTGGAGCAGGGTTATCCAGAGCCTGTCACCCCCCTGATTCAAGGTGCGCTGGCGCGTCAGCTTAGTGGTAAAACCCTCGGGCGAAGTGTGACCAGCGCCAAAAGCTGGCTGTCTCATGCGCAAGTGGATCGGGAGGCGGATATCCTGCCCTGGGGGGCGGAAAATGAGGTTCCCAAGGTATCCCCTTTAGTGGCCACGGCCGGTTACCTTCACCATTTGAGACAATGTTGGGACTGGCATCATCCTGATCACCCCCTGAAAGATCAATATGTGATCTTGACCGTTCCCGCGTCCTTTGGGGAGGACGCCCGCCGTTTGACCTTAAAGGCCGCGGAAATGGCAGGTGTACCGGTGGTGAGATTGCTGGAGGAGCCGACGGCTGCCTTTTACGCCTGGTTTTGGGAGCATCGGGAGCATTTTGCCCAGATGCAAGGGGAAAAACGCGTTCTGGTGTGCGACGTGGGAGGTGGCACCAGTGACTTCACCTTGCTCAAAGTGAGCGCCCGGCCGGGAGAAGTGCCTCAGGTTGAACGGGTAGGTGTTGGCGATCACCTGTTGCTGGGGGGCGATAACATGGACCTGGCTATTGCCTGGAAGGCTGAAGCCTCAATGGGCGGGCGGCTTTCTCCCCAAGGACTGCTGCAACTGGCGGAAGAAAGCCGGCGGGCCAAGGAAGCCTGCCTGGGCGATGTGGCCCCGGAAGAACTGAGCATTACCTTATTGGGCAGTGGCAGCAAGCTGATCGGTGGCAGCCGTACCGCTCGCCTGGCAACATCGGAAGTCCGCAGCTTCTTGCTCGAGAGCTTTTTCCCTCGCCTGGAGTGGAATGCCGAGTTGGCCCACATGAGTTCCGCCTTGGTGGAGGCCGGATTGCCTTATGAAAAAGACCCGGCTATTACCCGTCATATTTTGCGTTTTCTGCGGCAATACCAGTCTCACCATCCAGAACAGGAACAGGGCTTCCCCGATGCGGTCCTCTTCAATGGTGGGCCCTTCAACAGCGGTCTGCTCCGTCGCCACCTGATGGAGATCTTCCAGGGCTGGCGGTCTGGCCCAGTGGAAGAACTGAATATCCCGTCGCCAGATACTTCGGTTGCAACCGGCGCAGTGGTTCATGGCCTGGCAATGCAGGGGTTGTTTACCCGGGTCGGCGGTGGAAGTCCCCGCCACTATTACTTGCTGACGGAAACGGAAGCTGGTGATTCCATTGGAGTCTGTTTATTGCCCAAGGGAACACCAGAGACAGTGCGGCAAACATTGGATAATCGGCGCTTCCGGCTCACCACCGGCGCCTTGGTTAGCTTTCAAGTAGCTACATCGAGAGCGGATATTCCCCAGGCCCTGGGCGATGTGCAGACGCCGGGAGAGGATTGGCGCTCCTTGCCACTATTGGTCGCAAAACTGGGTGATGACAGTACAGCGGCAGAGGTTGAGGTGCGACTGACCGCTGAATTGACGGAAGTCGGGGTGTTGCAGTTGTCCTGTGAGGATATTGCCGATCCCTCTCAGGTATGGCAGTTGGAATTCCAGACCAGGCAAACCCCTATGCCAGTGGCGGAGACTCTGCAACAGCCCCATCCTCAGTTGGAGGCTGCCCTGGACGACCTGAAAACTTATCTGTCCGGCGGCAAGCAGGACAACCAGGGCTTTAAGCGGTTAAGGGTGGGTTTGGAGCAGAGGCTGGGTGAGCGGGACCACTGGAGCTTGGTGGACATCCGGGCGATGGCGGACTTTTTGCTCGATTCGGCTGATTTGCGCAGAAAAAGCCCCTGGCATGAGCGGGCCTGGCTGCATTGGCTGGGTTTCTGTGCACGACCCGGGAAGGGGCATCCGGCGGATCCGGAGCGCCAGCGTCAATTGGCGGAGATTTATCGCCGTGGGGTTCACCATCGTACGGAGCAGGCTGTCTGGGCGGAGTGGTGGAATATGTGGCGGCGTGTCTCCGCAGGCCTGGATGCCGAGGTGCAGAAGTCGCTATTGGAAGATATTGCCTATTACTTGCATCCCTCCAACGCCCGCTCACGGAAGCGCCAGGCAGAGCTGGCCCAGCGCGCCTACGACGACATGGTCCGGCTGCTGGGCTCTCTTGAAGAGCTGGATGTTGCCCAGAAGCAAGAGGCTGGCCAATGGTTGCTGGAACGGCTGAGAAAGCCCGGGGAAAGCCCCCATACCTGGTGGGCAGTAGGACGTCTTGGTGCGCGCCTGCCCTTTTCATCTTCCCTTGATAAGGTCCTGGCGCCGGATGTCATTAAACCTTGGCTTGAGGAACTGCTGAAAGTGGATTGGCGCAAGCAAAAAGTGGCGGCCCTGGCTGCAACCTTGATGGCCCGCAAGACCGGTGATCGGGCGCTGGACCTGGATGAGGCCTTGCGCGAGCAGGTTTGTACGCGGCTGCGACAGGCCCGGGCGTCCGAGCGCTGGATTGAGCTGGTCCGGGATGTGGTGGAGTTGGACCAGGAAGATCAGGGCAATTTGTTCGGAGAATCCTTGCCCGCCGGGCTGGTGTTGGTGGAGGAAGGCCCCAGATCCTGATTGTTACCGGGGTCGAGGTGGGCATGCCAGCGCTTTACATGGACCTGGTCTTTCACCAACTCCAGTAATTCAATGCAGGCCTGGATGATTTCCTCATCCAGGTCTCCTTTTTCATAAGGCTTTTCATGTAAGAAGACCTCGGTCAGGTCTTCAATGAACTGGTGGTTTTCCGTTGAGGCCAGATCCCGCAGGATTTGGTCAATGGTCGTCACGACAATGTCTGACACTGCCCGTTCCAACGTGCTGGACAGGGTGGTACCCACGACCGGGATCAGCTTAAGGCGCTTGATGTCATCACTGTCCCGGATTGCCTGGTCAAGCCGACCGGCAATATAGCGCTGCAGCAGATGGCGATGGGGCAGATAGGCATGCTGGGCTGCATGGGCTACTTTTTCGGAGAGCCAGGATACCAACAGGGGTTTGCGAGGTAAGAGGACCTCCTGCTGTATGCGATGGAGTAGGGGAGATCCGCTTCGCAACTCTTCCTGGGTACCGGCAAGCACTTTGATAACGACCCGGTCGGAAATTTCTTCCATAAAGGCTTCATAGTAAAAGCGGAGGAACTGGTACGCCTTGAGGCTGGTGAAATCGATGATCTGGTACTTTTGCAGGCGATAGAAAATCGAAATGATCCGCAGCATCCGTAAGAACCGGAAGCCGGTGACGGGAATGCATCCGAGCAGATCGTACCAGTGGGCAAAGGGATAGAAGTACCAGCGCTTGTACTCCCGGGTCAGGGCGGCGTAGATCCAGCGCACCATGAACTCGGTCAGGAAAATTGCGACGAAATAGAGATCATAAAAAAAGAAATTGCGGTGGATCGGGGCATAGGCGTCCACCAGGTCCGGATTGATCGTGGCCAGAAAGTCCCGAAAGCCTTCCGATACAAAGAGCCAGTCGAAGACTAGCCAGACCAGGTTGAGAATCAGCAACCCCAGCATTAATAGGTCGATAAGTAGCCAGAAACCTTGGCGGCTTTCTTTCAGGTTGCTGGTGTTCAACTGCAATCGCAAATGTGGATCTCCCAACCAGGTGGTATTTCGATGCTGGCTCTATATTCGGTTCTTTATGGGTATTGAGTTCTATATTAGTGGACTCTTTGACTGATTCCATTAGTCAATGGAGGCCCTTAATCACAGTTGTGGCTGCGAGAGCTCCAAGATGGCCCTTGCCAGGACTCTGTAGCAGGCCAGTATAAGGGCTTCTGCCGGCGTTTGGAGCAGGGGTGCATAGGGTTTTCTACAGAGCCATGATAGCATTGGCATACCGCCTCTCCGACAGAGAGGGCCCATTTCACGGCTAACATTGAGCATAGATTGAGGTTGACATCCAATGGCTAAGCAAAAGCACGATTCCGAGCAGGAAAATGCCACTCAGTTGTCCCGCAAGATTAAGGATTCCGCTCGTCAAATCTGGCTTGCCGGGCTGGGCGCCTATACAAAAGCAGAGGAAGATGCCGGCCGCTTCTTTGAAAAACTGGTCAAGGAAGGCGAAGAGATCGAGATGAAAACGCGGGATGCGGTGGAAAAGCAGTTCAAGGCGGTGGAAGATACGGTTGTGGGGGTAAAGACCAAGGCAACCGGAACCTGGGATAAGCTGGAAAGTGTATTTGACCAACGGGTTTCCCAAGCCTTGCATCGGCTGAATATTCCTACCAAGGCTGAACTGGATGCGTTGGCCCAGAAAGTAGAAGAGCTCACCCAGGCCCTGGAAGAGTTGCGCAAGAAAACTGATCGCTAACCAATATAGGCTTGGCTGACCATCTGTAACTGGCGCCTTTCTTCCTCTCGCAGGAAGGGGGCGATCTGCGCAAGCACCTGATAGACACCACGGCTGATATCCATTTCCTGCCCATTCAGCACATTCCGCACCTTGTCAAAGCTGATCCAATAGGTAATTGTCAGCACCATGTTCTGGCACAGGGCCTCCAGATCATCCTCATTGGCCAAAAGAATACCTTGTCGTACCAGGCTTTGGCACATATTGCGGGAGGCGGAAAGTTTCCGGTTCAGAATTCGCTTAAACCGAGGCTGGATCTTGTCGTAACGGCTGAGGATATTCACCAGATCCTGATAGATAAAACGGTACTGGGCGATGGTTTCGAAGACCAGGTGAAGGAAAAGCCACTGGTCTTCAATGCCGGCAATATCCTCCGGTACATCTAACAGATTGTTGATGTGGGATTCGAAAGAGGTGAAGAGCTCATCGATGATTTCCGACTTGTTCTTGAAGTGGTAGTAAAGGTTTCCCGGGCTGATATCCAGTTCATCGGCAATCTGCAAGGTGGTGACATTGGGCTCACCATGCTCATTGAACAGCTGCAAACTGGTGTGCAGTATTCGGTCTCTGGTCTTCATGCAGCCTGAAAAACTCCCTGATGCACCTTTCCCTGTGCTTCCGTGTGCATGTGAACTACTTTATGTCATGAGTCACATCGTGGTCCATGTATGGCCTCTGCATTTCGCACCTATCAACTTGTTCTATGCAGGCAGAGAAGCCTGTGTGCTCCTCTCACGGGACATGGCCGGATTTTAGCCCGGCTTGTTCGGATTATAACAACTCGCAAACTAGAAGCGAGTGATGACTTCATCAACTCGCGTCCATTGTTCTGCCGCGTGTAGGTCGGCGCCGGGACCCGTCGCCGACTCGGGGGCGGAATTCCAGATGGCAATCAGGTTTCCAGGCCTTTGCAAGGGGCTTTTGGCTGTTTATCCGGATTGAATCGCGGGGTGTATGGAGCCCCGCGAATGAATATCCGGACTCTTTATCACAGACGCCTAGTCATGCAGGTCGAAATCTGCCCAGACCGGACAGTGATCCGAAGGCCTCTCCATCGCCCGGATGTCATAGGAGATCCCGGCATTGGTACAGCGCTGGTACAGGGGCTCGCTGGCCAGGATCAGGTCGATACGCAGGCCATGCTTGGGATCACGTTCAAACCCGCGGCTGCGGTAGTCAAACCAGCTAAAGCGGTTATTCTCATCGGGATAGTGCTTTCTGAAGGTGTCTTTCAAGCCCCAGCTCTGGATCAGGCTCAACCATTCCCGTTCTTCCGGCAAAAAGCTGCATTTGCCGGTGCGTAGCCAGCGTTTGGCATTGGCCTCGCCGATACCGATGTCCTTATCTTCCGGAGAAATATTCATATCACCCATCAGGATCAGGTTGTCGTCAGGGGACCACTGACTCCGGATGTATTCGTTTAGATCGGCGTAAAAAGCCTGTTTGGCTGGAAACTTGACGGGGTGGTCGCGACTTTCCCCTTGTGGGAAATAGCCGTTGATCACTGTGACAGCTTTGCCTTCATGCTGATATTCGCAGACGATTAGACGTTTTTGGGCATCAGCGTCGTCATGAGGAAAGCCTTTAACCACATGGGTAGGGGCTGTGAGGGACATGAGCGCAACCCCGTAATGGCCTTTCTGGCCGAAAAACTCCACGTGGTAACCCAGGTTTTGCAGGAACTCCAGCGGGAACTCCTCGTCCGCTACCTTGGTTTCCTGAATACCGATAATGTCAGGCCGATAGTCCTTGACCAACTGCTCAAACTGGTGGAAACGGGCACGAATGCCGTTGGCGTTGAAGGAAACAACTCTCATGCCGGACGGATACCTTTTTCTATTTGAATGAATTTCCCGGCTGCTCTATCGGAGCAGCCTACTTCAAGGGACGCAAACGGGGGATTCTCTCTTTTTTAGGGGCTGAAGTTCAAGGTGAGAATGAACTTGCCTTCACCAAGCCATCTGCCAGGGGGTGCAGATAGAAGTGGGTGATGTTGCCATCGGAGAATTTGCTGAAGAAGCTGCTCACATCGGTAATCTGCTTGAGAGCCAAGGCCTTGCTAAGAGGTTCCCGGGAAAGCACCTTGATATCGTTAAAGTTTTCCTGGATCTTGGAAAACCTGGCGCGGAGTGTGCAGCTAACAATCATCTCCGGTTCAACCTTGTAGTGGCGCGCCAGATCTTCCCGAACCTGTTCAAGCTCGCCTGGCTCCAGGTTTTCCCGGGTTAGCAGGTGATTGAGCTTGCGACGATCAATCAGACGGCGTGAAAAGCTCTTTTCCGACTGCTTGGATTTGCGGCGAAACAGTTCCCAGAAATAGTTATCCGTGAGATGGCGGAATTCCCGGAGATCTTTCAGGCACTCATCCACATAATCCCGACAATCCTGGTCTTCCAGTACCTCGTCGATGGCCCGGCGCAGGAGCCAGTCAAAGCCGATGGAGGTTTTATGGCCATAGACCTTTCGGTACATCTGGTGACGGCTGTAGACGAAATCCTCTAGGGCACCCAGTCCCTTTGCGGTAATCGCCAGCCCCAACCAGTTGGTTTCCGTATCCCAGCCGACGCGCAGGTTGTTGAGCAGGTGGTCCAGGTTGAATCCGCCGATGGTGACAGAAGAATGGAATCCGTCCCGGAGCATATAGTCGGCCCGATCGGCATCGATTTCTCCGGACACAATCAGGGAAATCAGTTTTTTCAGTAGGGAAGCGGTATCCATTCCCTCACTGGGAGCTCTTCCGGAGATGAAACGCCAAAAGCTATCCGCATATTGGCGGAACAGATCGCTTGGTTCGAAGTTGGCGGTTTCCATGACCCCGAGCACATCAACCGGGTCAATGCCGTAGTGGGGCAGATCGATATCCTGGAGGATCTGCCAGGCACAACGGACAGAATAGTGCTCATGCTCCAGGGTGGCAGGCTCTTCCAGTCGCGCTGAGGGGGATAAAGGCTTCTGGTTGTCATCCTGCCAAAGTTGCCTGAAACGGCCGGGTTCAGATAGCAAGTCCCGAATACTATGGGCCTTGGTGAACTGATGGGAGAAGCTGGAATGACCGCAATCATGGAGCAGGCAGGCAAGACGGGTGACCTTGTGGACATAATCCAGGGCAGGGAGGTATTCCACAGGAATATCCTTCAGGCCCCGCTGGCTCCGGTCCGCCAGATGGGCGGCCACCATGGTGCGGAACATCCGCCCGCCGGTATGCATGGTGCCGATGCTATGCAGGAAGCGGGAGTGAGTGGCTCCCGGAAAAACCAGGGACAGGATATCGTTTTGACAGATAAAGCGCAGGCGCTGGAACAGGGGGTGGTCAATGACTTGTACTTCATGGCCGTACAGGGAGATACCGCCATGCACCGGATCCATGATCAGGCGATCATAGGCGCCGAGCAAATCGTTCAGGTAATTCGTCATCAAGGTTCTCTGGGAACATTAAGGAGGCTTCTGTGCAAAGCGTTGTGCCTTGTCATCCAGACGCCGGCCAGCTATTGAGGGGATTACATACTATGTGCGATGAAATTTGGAAAATGCAAGGTGACCCACAGAAATGGAGGTAAAAAGATGTACGTATGTGAAGATGTGTCACGGATGTAAACAAGCCAGGGCCCCTAAACTTGCAGCCTTTCTTCTTTTCCACTAAACCTTAGGTAACTGCCTGGCCGAAGAGGTTGCCCAATCCAGTATGCAAGGCCCCACTCATCATTTGCTTGCCTTTCTGTTTTACTTTCGTATCCTTTGGGCGGCTTACCTGGACCGTCCCTGGCGCTTGGGAATCCTAAGCGGGTTGTGGGAGTGGGAGCAGGGTGCAAGGCGGCGACTGAGCAAGGGTCGCTTTGAACTGGCCGGCAGTTTGATCCCGTGAATGTAGGTTCGCGGCGGACGTTGTTGTGATGAATGACACTATTCTGATCCTGGATCGGGATTTGGCTGCGCAGAAAGCTCTGGCGCACTGGCTGGAGCAAAAGGGCCACCGCGTGTTGACCTGCCACAACCTGGAGACAGGCTATCAGCATCTGTCCCAGAACTTTCCTGACTTGATCCTTTGCGATTTGCCCGCAACAGAAATTCGCCAACTAGCGGCCTCCGTCCAGCAGCAACAGCCTCCTCTGACTCCCATTATCGTAATTTCCCACCCAGAAAGCGCCGAACAGGTGATTGATGCATTGCGTGCGGGCGCCAGCGACTGTGTGATCAAGAATCTGACTGATCTGGAACCCCTCCAAGAGGCCATAGGGCGCCAGTTGGAACTGCGTCGGCAGGTTCTAGAAAGCCAGCGCTCTTGTCGAGAGTTGGCAGAGGTTAACCAGGAGCTTCGGAGCCACCTGGAAGAGCTCCGGACTGACCAAAGGGCGGGCCGATACCTTCAGCAAAAGCTGTTTCCCAAGCGGAATGTCTGTTATGAGGGGATTTGTTTTGATCGGTTGATCAAGCCCTCCCTTTACCTCACCGGGGACTTTCTGGACTATTTTCGCATTGACGAACGCCATGTTGTTTTCTATCTTGCGGACGTTTCCGGGCATGGGGCGTCTTCTGCATTTGTAACCATCTTGCTGAAGAACTTGAGCACTCGCCTGCAGCGCAATCTTAAGCGGCGCTCCAGTGAAAAATTGCGCAGTCCGCAAAGGCTGTTGAAGCGGGTGAATAAAGAATTGCTGGAAACCGGGTTAGGTAAACACCTCACGATGTTTGCAGGATTGTTGGACTTGTCCACCCGGGTGCTGACCTATAGTTTGGGTGCCCATTTGCCGATGCCCATACTGAAGGTTGGAAACAAAACTGAATATCTGTCTGGAAATGGGATGCCTGTGGGGCTGTTTGACTCCGTTGAGTTTGAAACCTACCAGATAGAGTTGCCGCCCCAGTTCTCCCTGGCACTGTTTTCGGACGGTATTTTGGATGTCTTGAAGTCCAGTACTGTTGCCGGCAAGGAGAACGAGTTGCTGGAAATTGTGGCACAAGCGGATATGTCCATCGAGAGTCTTGAACAGGCGTTCGGACTGGCAGGAATCACAGAACTTCCGGACGATATTGCAATCATGGCCATTACTGAGTCAGTTAACGATGATGTCCAGCTATAGAATCCTGCAGGCTGAGCAGCAAGGTGTTTATATCCTCAAGTTCGTTGGCGAAATCCGCTTGAACCTGTGTTCGACGCTGGATGCCATTATCGAATCCATGAGTGCCGATCCAGCATTCCGGACGGTGGTCATTGACCTGACGGAAGCGCAGATGTTGGATAGCACCAGTTTAGGGCTACTGGCGAAGCTCGCCATTTTTACAAAAAGCCGCAGCAACTTGTTGCCAACCATCATTTCCACGAATCCGGACGTGACCCGGCTGATTCTGTCCATGGGATTCGACCGGATCTTCATCATCGTCAAGCAGGCAGCAACCCAAATGGAGCATCTCAATGAGCTGCCCATTTTGGATGCGACGGAAAAAGAAGTGCGTGAAAAGGTGCTGGCTGCCCACCGGGTCCTGATGGAGCTGAACGAGCAAAACCGTACGGCCTTCAAGGATCTGGTCGCCGCACTGGAATGCGATGGGGCTGATCAAGGGACTCCTTCAGCGTCATGCTGATCTTTAGTCTCCGGTTACACGAGTGTTTAACAAGACCTTCGGGAAACCGTTGGTCTGACCAGACTTGGAACATACATTAATGACTCAAAAGGCGAAGGTCGCCGTTCTCGGTGGCGGTAGTTTTGGAACAGCGCTTGCGAATATTGCCGCAGAAAATGGATATGAGACTTGGTTGTGGCTAAGGGATGCCGCGCGGGCGGAGGAAATCCGAACCCTGCGGGAAAACACCCAATATCTTCCGGGGTGCCGTTTGGCGGATAATCTTGAGCCCACGACGGATCTGGCCGCCTGTGTGGAGGATGCCCAGGTCATCCTGGTAGCGGTTCCCAGTAAAGGTGTCCGGGAAGTGGTCCGCCAGGTCAAGGATTGCATTCGTCCAGAGCAGCTCCTGGTGTCGACTACCAAGGGGATTGAGCCCGGCACCTTCAAGCTGATGAGCCAGATTCTGCGGGAAGAGATTCCTTCCGCCGCCATCGGGGTGCTGAGTGGCCCGAACCTGGCCAAGGAAATCGGGCGCCGGGCGCTGACCGCAACAGTGATCGCCAGCCCGGATCCGCAAGTACGGAGTCGGGTGCAGGAAGTCTTGGGCTGCTCCTATTTTCGGGTTTACGCCAACTCTGACATGTATGGGGTGGAGCTGGCCGGTGCCCTGAAAAATATCTATGCCATCATTTCAGGTTTGGCGGCTGCCATGGGTATGGGTGAAAACACCAAAGCCATGCTGATCACGCGCAGCCTGGCGGAAATGAGCCGCTTTGCGGTGTGCCTAGGCGCCAACCCCATGACTTTCCTCGGGCTGGCGGGAGTCGGCGACCTGATCGTGACTTGTACATCCCCCTTAAGCCGTAACTATCGGGTAGGATATGCAATCGGCCAGGGCGAAACCCTGGAAGCGGCAGTGGCTTCCCTGGGTGAAGTCGCCGAGGGTATCAACACCCTTAAACTGGTTCGGGATAAAGCCCAGGAAATGCAAATCACCATGCCCTTGGTGGAGGGGCTTTATGCGATTCTCCATGAGGGCCGATCCATCAATGAGATCAGCAGCCAGCTGATGCTGCGCCAGCAAAGCAGCGACGTGGAGTTTGTTCTGCCGAGGGGGCAATAAGCATTGCCACCGGTGAGGGGGATGAATCAGTGAGTGGAACTCGTACTCTTTATTTGATGCGCCATGGGGAGGCGGCCTGGACCACGCCGGATCCAGAGCGCGCCTTGACCGAAAGGGGAAGGGAGGCGAGTCGGCGGGTGTTGGGTAAATTGGTGGAGACCGACCCGCCAATCGACCGGATTCTGGTCAGTCCCTATCGACGGGCGCGGCAGACGGCAGCTGAAGCAGAGGCACTCCTGCAGCTCAAGGCCCAGGAGCACTCTTGCTTGACGCCGGACGAGTCGCCGGCGGCAACCCTGGAGGCGCTGACTCCCCATATCGGACAGCATACCCTCATCGTGGCCCACCAGCCTTTGTTAGGCTATCTGGCCAGCCTACTGGACCGCGGGGATTTGCGGGAGCCCCATCCGTTTGGCACCAGTGAAATCCTGGTGCTGGAGCTGGAAGCCTGGGCACCGGCCTGTGGCCGGATTATCCGTAGCCTCCAACCCTGAGCAGGCCGGTACTGACATTCCTTGGGTCAGGCTCAAGGCCCATTGAAAAGTCCTGCAATAGCAGTCGCCCCGTTGGTCTAGCGTTTAGTGCGAAGCACCTCTTTCAAGATTTCCACGGCCCGTAACAACACTTCTTCGCTGGTATAAAAGTGCGGTGAAAAACGTACGCCACCGCCCCGGCATGCACAGATCACGCCTCGCGCCATCAATGCCTGGTAGAGGTTGTTGCTGGAGACCCCGGCAATGTCAAAGGTGAGGATGCCTGCCCGGCTGCCGGGTGCCCGGGGCGATAAAAAACGGATGCCTTCAACACTGGACAGGGCATCGATCAGTATGGACATATTGTGCTGCAGCTGTTTTTCTACCTGCTCCATGCCCACTTCCAAGAGCAATGACAGACTGGCATTCAAGGCATGGATGCCCAGCATATTGGGGCTGCCGCATTCAAAGCGGGTCGCATCCTCAGCCGGATACCAGTGTTTCAAGTCATAGTTGCCCCGGTTCTGGACCATGTGCCAACCATATTCAAGCAGCTCCAGCCGGTTGCGCAGACCGGGCTTTACGTAAAATAGCGCCAGCCCCTCGGGCCCCAGCATCCATTTGTGGCCATCCGCCATCACAAAGTCTGCTCCGATACGCTGGGCGTCAAACTGGTGGGCGCCGATACTTTGAATCGCATCTACGCAGAACAGGATGCCGCGCCGGTTTAACTCCCGCCCCAGGTGCTCCAGGTTCAGGCGAATGCCGCTTGCATACTGCACGGAACTGACGGAGACCAGTTTGGTGGTCGGGGTCGTGGCATCCAGAATAGCCTCCTCCGGCGAGTCGTCCCCATGTAAATTGGCCTCCACGACCTTGACGCCATGTTTGGTGAGGGCTTCCCAGACGATGCGGTTGGAGGGGAACTCGTCGCTCGTGATCACGATCTGGTCGCCAGGATTCCACTCCAGGCCTTGGGCGACAAAAGATAAGGCCTCTGAGGTGCTTTTCAGCAAGGCGATATCCCGCCAGTGGGGAGCATTGATCATGGCTTGCAGCCGCTGGCGCAACTCTGTTTCTGTCTTGAGCCATTCCGGATAGGCTCGCGCCCCCTGGGTCATGTTCTGTTGGGCAAAAGCGCTGACTGCCTGGGCAGTCCTGGCCGGCCAAGGGGCTACGGCGGCATGGTTGAGGTAGCAAAGCTCCGGGTCAAGGGGAAATTCTTTTTGAAAATCCATGGTTTTTCATCCGTTAAGGCCAGAAGTACAGGGATTGCAGTCGCACCGTTGTATATAGAATCTGGTTATAATGTTGAGCAATTGAGGTTTTTTCACCAGGAGATCCATGAATGTTTCCAGTGCAGTACATTGAGCCGGTCTTTCGCCCTCCCAGTGAAGCAAGATCCTTTATTCTCCAGGTTACCAACGGTTGTTCCTGGAACCAGTGTACGTTTTGTGAAATGTATACGCAGCCCCAAAAGAAGTTCCGGGCTCGCAAGGATGAGGATATCCTGAAGGATATACAGCGCGTGCAGCAGGTCTATCCTGGCATACGGCGGGTATTCCTGGCCGATGGCGATGCCATGGTCTTACCCGTACGCCGCTTGAAAGAGCTGTTGAAGTTGCTGCGGGAGCACTTTCCGGCGCTTGAACGGGTCTCCTCCTACTGCTTGCCCCGCAACCTGAAGAACAAATCTGTGGAGGACTTGCAGGAACTGCGGGAGCTGGGGCTGGACCTTCTGTACGTAGGTGTCGAATCCGGCGATGACCTGGTGCTGGACAAGGTCCAGAAAGGAGAAAGCTACGCCAGTTGTCGGGAAGCTTTACAAAAGATCCGTCAGGCCGGGCTGCGCAGTTCGGTGATGATCCTAAATGGGTTAGGGGGCAAGGTCTATTCAGAGCAGCATGCGGTGAATAGCGCCAGGCTGATGAATGAAACCCAGCCGGACTTTCTGTCGACACTGGTAGTGAGCTTTCCCGTCGGGATGGAGCGGATTAGAAGCAACTATCCGGAGTTCGAGTTGCCGGAACAGACAGAGCTGTTCCAGGAAATGAGAACCTTTATTCAGCACTTGGAACTGGAGCGTACGGTGTTTCGTAGCGACCACGCCTCTAATTATCTGGTTCTGAAGGGGGAGTTGGGGCGAGACAAGCAGGCCATGCTGGCACAGCTGGACCAGGCCATTCACAGCCCGGAATCCGTGCGTCTCCGGCCCGAATGGGCGCGGGGTCTGTAAGAGGGATTTGGAGGCGATTGTTTCAATCGCAAGGAGAGACCATGACATCTATAGAGAAAAGCGGGCTTGGGCCTGCTCGGCTGCTCCAAGATATTGAATCCCTGGTGGGAAAGGATCTGCCCCCAATCGACCAGTGGCATCCACCCCTAAGCGGCAGTTTGGACATACTGATCAAGCGCAACGGGCAATGGTTGTATCAGGGTGACCCCATGGAGCGGGATGCCGTGGTACGAATGTTTTCCACGATCCTGCGCAAGGAAGATGACGGGGAGTACTATCTGGTCACCCCCGTGGAAAAGGTGCGGATACAGGTAGAGGATGCCCCATTTGTCGCCATTGGCTTGCGCAAGGAAGGCTCCGGGCGCGAACAGAGCCTGTATATCACCACCAACGTGGGCGATGAAGTAAGGATTGATGCTCAGCATCCGTTACGTATCCAGGTTGACCCGGAGTCCCAGGAGCCGGCGCCCTATGTGCTGGTGAGAGGGCGCCTGGAGGCTTTGCTATCCCGGGCGGTCTACTACGAGCTGGCCACTCTCGTAGAGGAAATGCCGGACCAAGGCGGGTATGGAGTCTGGAGCGGCGGTGTTTTCTTCAATCTAACCGGCTGAGATGGCGGCCGGTTTTTTATTTCCTCATCCTGAAGCGCGCTGAACCTTGTTGGCAGTTGTTGACCTTGTCACCGTTTTGTCACGGGCTTTTCATCAAATTTTCGTTTTTCGTGAGTATTAATTAGCTCTCGTAATCATCCTGATAACGAGAGGAACTCATGACAGATCGTAAGCAGTTGATCATCGACAACTCCGGAGAGGAGCCCCTGTCCAACTTTTCCGATAACCGTACTTTTGCTTCGGTGTTGGCAGCTCGCATGGAGCGTCGCGCGCTTCTGAAAGGTGGAATTGGTGCAGCCATGGCTGGCTTTTTCGGAGCCTCACTGGTTGCCTGCAGCAGCGACGGGAAAAGCGACCGGGATCCAAAGGACAGCTCACCAGTGCCTTCGGCACCGCTGATGGGCTTTAGCGCAATCGCCACGGGCGTGGCCGATGCTATTCGCGTACCGGAAGGTTATACCGCCAAAGCCTTCATTCCCTGGGGCACGCCCATTTGCGGAAGCTACCCCGAATACAGGGCCGATGGCACCAATAGCGGCGAAGACCAGGAGCAGCAAATCGGCATGCACCATGACGGCATGCACTTCTTCCCGATTGACGTGCGCCAGGGCGGCAACAGTTCCGACGAGGGGTTGCTGGTCCTGAACCACGAATACATCGACGAAGCTTATATCCATGCCCAATATCCGGAAAAGGACGCGGATGGCAAGCGCCCGGCGGATGAAGTGCGTAAGGAAATTGCTGCTCACGGTGTGAGCGTGGTCCATATCCGAAAAAACACGGAAGGTGAGTGGGAGGTGGTTCACGGCAGCCCCTACAACCGTCGGATTACCGGTGCAACCCCCATGGAGTTGCGGGGGCCGGTGCGTGGTTCAGATCTGGTGAAAACCAAATACAGTCCGGACGGCACCGAGGTTCGGGGGACGATCAATAACTGTGCAAATGGATTTACCCCGTGGGGTACCTACCTGGCGGCTGAAGAGAACTGGGCCGGGTATTTTGTGAATAAGGGTGCGCAGCCCCGGGAACACAGCCGTTATGGAGTACCCTCGAATAACGGACGTTATTCCTGGGAGTTGGCGGATTCCGAGGCCGATGAATATATCCGCTTTGATGCGACGGCCAAGGGCGCTTCCGCAACGGAAGATTACCGCAACGAGCCCAACGCTTTTGGCTGGATGGTGGAAATCGATCCGTTCGCGCCGGAAAGCAAGCCCCAGAAGCGCACCGCCCTGGGCCGATTCGGGCATGAAGGCGTGGTGTTTGGCAAGGTGGAAGAAGGTAAGCCGATTGTTTGCTACTCCGGGGATGATGCCCGTTTCGAATACATCTACAAATATGTATCGAAAGAGCCTTACTACAAGAGTACCGCTGGGGGCCATTTGCTGAATGATGGCACTCTCTATGTGGCTCGCTTCAATGAAGATGGCACCGGGGAATGGTTGGAGCTGACCTATGGCAAGAATGGCCTGGATGAGTCCAATGGCTTCTATTCCCAAGCAGACGTGTTGGTGAATACCCGGACAGCTGCTGACCTCCTTGGGCCTACGAAGATGGATCGCCCGGAATGGGGAGCCGTACATCCAGAGACCGGTGAGGTCTACTTCACCCTGACCAACAATACCCGACGGACCGAAGCCGATGCCGCAAACCCGCGAGTGAACAATGCCTATGGCCACATCATTCGCTGGCGCGAAGACGGCGAGCAGGCCGCTACCACTTTCAAGTGGGATATCTATCTGCTGGCAGGACCAGCGGGAACTGAGACCAAAAGCCTGGAAGGCGAAACCTTGGCCACCCTGACAGACGACAACAAGTTCAACAGTCCGGATGGTCTTTGGATTGATCCTCGAGGCCTGATGTGGATCCAGACCGATACAGGCGGAACTGAGGAGTTCGGCAACGACCAGATGCTGGCGGCCGATCCGGTCACTCGGGAAGTGCGCCGTTTCCTTACCGGACCGGTTCGCTGTGAGGTGACCGGGATCACCGCTACGCCGGACTTGAAGACCATGTTCATCAATATCCAGCACCCAGGTGAAGGAAGGCCCGGCAGCAGCGACTGGCCAGATGGTGGTGGTGCCCGTCCGCGCTCAGCCACAGTCATTATTACCAAGGATGATGGCGGAGTGATCGGCACCTAAGCTAAGGAAGGTTGGGACCAAGCCACATGCCGCGCCAACGGAAGTGTTGGTGCGGCATTTTTATTTGGATTCGCGGCTGATCTGGGAAGAGTCAGGCTAGAGGCGAATGGTGTCGCTTTGGGCCATGGTCTGGGTGCCTACCACGATCATGCGCAACATGGTGGTCATTTGTTCCTGGATCTCAGCCCGCTTTTCGAGGGGCAAGTCCATGGCAGTGGCCCCCATGGCAAACACCAGGCGGGTAATCGCCTTGGCGACGAGGGCTGGCTCATAGATCCCTGTGTTATTGGTTTCGGCAAGGCGGATCAGATCCACCCGGAGCTCTTCTTCGAAAAAGTTCAGCTCCCTTTCCACAGCCTGTTTAAAGGCATCGGAGCCAACGGTGCCTTCCCGGAGAAGAATGTGCAGGTAGCGTTCGTCCCCATTGAGCTGCTCCATAAAGGCCTCGACGGATGAGCGAACCACACTGCGCTCCGGGCTGGCCCGGTTGCGGGCTTCACCAATGATTTTGCGGAGCGAGCGTCCGGCCCGGTCAATAAGGGCAATGGCCAGCTCGTCCATATCCCGAAAGTGGCGATAGAAGCTGTTGGGGGCTATTCCCGCTTCACGGGCCACTTCCCGCAGGCTTAGCGTGGAGATGCTGCGGTGGGGGCCGATGAGCTTAAGGGCGGCATCAATGAGGTCATCGCGGGTGATGACCGCTTTGCGTCCCTGATGGGCCCGCTGTGGGGGGTTCTGTTCTCCATTGGATTCACTGTCCAATGGCTTGGCATGGTCCTGCATTCGATAAAGAGTCGGTTTAACTAATGGAGGGACAAGTATACGTCAAATTTTGCCAAGTATATTGATTACGGTTGTATATACATGTGTATAATAAGCCGCTCTTAAGGAAACAGGTAAGGTATTGCTTCGTGAGTTCACAACAGACTTTTTCATTTTCGCGCCTGTTGCAGCCCTTGGTCGCGCCAGATGTATTCGACTTCTGGGCGAGCAAGATCAGCCCCACACTGGCGTGGAACCGTGCATTGGCCAAGGTTGTAGAACGCCATGTGGAAGCGAAGGATACGGTGACTCTGGTGCTCAAATGCAACCGGCACTTTAAGGGATATGAGCCCGGCCAACACCTGAATGTAATGGTAGAGGTGGATGGAGTTCGCCTGACCCGTAGTTACAGCCCTACCAGCCTTCCCGGAAAAGGCCGGCGCTTGGCAATTACCGTTAAGCGGGTGGAAGGGGGTAAAGTCAGTACCCAACTGTGCACCCGTACCCAGGTGGGCGACGTTATTGAGCTTGGGGATTCATTCGGCGAGATGACCCTGG
>Ga0209075_1000358_pt1 | contig 44157 bp, 40 predicted proteins | sample Stecom2011_FD_187523 | JGI IMG/M metagenome (GOLD analysis project Ga0209075, IMG submission 187523) | Agricultural soil microbial communities from Utah to study Nitrogen management - Steer compost 2011 (SPAdes) (version 2) | ecosystem: Environmental > Terrestrial > Soil > Agricultural land...
GGTTTGCTAGTTTGGTGGAGTTTAAACTTAATGCCTCCTTAGCTATCGAACTTAAAAACATGGTTGTTGATCTACCTTAATATTTTATCTGTATGTCTTTAAAGATTAGTCTCAACCTAATAAGCTTGTCGGTAGAATCAATAAAAACAAATAATCGAATTAACCTGTAATGGAAGTTTTATGAATAAATTGGATGCTCTAAAAGAAATGACCGTTGTGGTGGCAGATACAGGCGATATCGAAGCCATTAGTCAACACAAACCACAGGATGCGACTACCAATCCCTCGTTAATATTAAAAGCCGCTCAGCTGCCGCAGTATCAGCCTTTAATTCAAGAAGCAGTACAATGGGCGAAAACCGTTAAAAACAGTGACTCTCCCCTGCATAACGCAACCGATAAATTAGCCGTGACTATTGGCTGTGAAATTCTGTCAATTATTCCAGGTTTAGTGTCGACTGAAGTAGACGCAAGATTATCGTTCGACAAAGAAGCGACCATCGCAAAGGCACGCAAGATTGTTGCATTGTACGAAGCAGAAGGCATAAGCCGTGATCGTATTTTAATTAAGATCGCTGCAACCTGGGAAGGCATACAGGCTGCTAAACAGCTAGAAGAGCTAGGGATTCATTGTAACCTCACCTTACTGTTCAATCTAACTCAAGCAATTGCCTGTGCAGAAGCTGGAGTTACATTAATATCTCCATTCGTCGGACGAATTTTAGACTGGCACAAAGCAAATAACCCAGAAGTAAATTACACTAGCTTAACCGACCCAGGTGTCCTGTCTGTCACTGAAATCTACAACTACTATAAAGCCTACGACTACAACACAGTAGTAATGGGTGCCAGTTTCCGAAATACAGGCGAAATTGAAGCCTTGGCAGGTTGCGACAAGCTAACTATTAGCCCTGAACTTATGACTGAGCTTGCAAGCGATAACGAGCCCTTAGAGCAACGTTTAAGCGCTGATAACCCACAGACAGACGTTGAAAAACTATCGGTCGACGAAGCCTATTTTCGTTGGCAACTTAATGAAGATGCAATGGCTAACGATAAGCTATCTGATGGTATTCGTCGTTTTGCAGCTGACCAAAGAACCCTTGAAAAACAATTGCAGGCTATATTGTGATAGAAAAACTTATTGCACTCTTTAAAGAGGTTCAACCCGAGCAAAAGCAGCATACACTAGACCTAGCCTGTGCTGTGCTCCTAGTTGAAATAATGAAAGCAGATTACGAGCTTCACGCAGATGAGCAAGCAGCTCTGCAAAAACATTTAGAAGAGATTTTTTCATTGAGCGCACAAGACAGCGCCTTGTTATTTGAGGAAGCTAAAAGTCTGTCTTCAAATACGAACGATCTGTATCAATATACCGAAGTCATTAATCAGCATTGGAAAGCGGAAGATAAATTTAAGCTTATTCAAGGACTGTGGAAAGTTGCATTCAGTGATAACAAACTTGATAAGTACGAAGAATATACTATTCGTAAAATCAGTGATCTTCTCTATGTTCCCCATAGCGAATTCATTCGTGCAAAATTAAGTGTTCAGCCTAATTCATGATTGTAGAGTTGCACGAAAGTTTTGAAACTCTTGCTGCTCTTCTAAGCAAGCTTCAAGACAAATTATCTAGTCAAAACCCTACGCATTGGCTTCCTTTAACCGAGCAAGAAGAAGCACAAAGCAACAGCATAACTGTATTATCCGATTTGCTTGCAGATCTTTGGTACAAAGGCAATCAAGATGGTCGAGAAACTAATGCAAGACATGGCATAGTGTTGGCGAACGATGAAGTTATTACGTTAATTAAACAAATCAATAACCAAAAAGACCTTTTTAAAGAAGTGGTTAAAAACACTAGAGCCGCATTAACTCAGCCTGAGTGGACTGAAGTGTTTGGTAAACTCGGGCGTACAACTAGCCGCGAGACTTTGCATTACTCAGGTCTTACGCGTGTGCATTTACGTCAATGCTATCGGCATATACCGCTGTTAGATGAGTTTCCAAAAAGAATTGGCTTCAGTTGGTATGTTAGTGGTCGCAGTATTAAGAAGTTATCTGTTGAGGCTGCAGAAAAGGCACTCTTAGCTCTAGGAGAAGATAAGCCTCACATACAGGTGCAACTACAAAAGCTGTATCAGCTGCCTGCTCATACAGAACTTGCGCAAATGCAATCACTGGCTCCTGTTGTTAGGGCTAATATAGTGTTTGAGGGCTCACGCAAAGCCATGAACACCTCCCTGCCTATTTTTGTGCCCAATACTCAAAATACCCTACCACAATTTAACAAAATTGAACTGTCACCCCCTGAAGAGCGAAACAGAAAAGTAAGAGCAGATCTCAAACTAGACCCTGAACCTTACTTACCCAGTATTAGAGCGCATTTATATAAATAAAAGGAAGGAATTGAGCAGCCAAGTCTGGCTGCTCATTATTGGCTTAAAGTCTGTTTAAACCATTTAGTGCAGCAATACGGTACGCTTCAGCCATGGTTGGGTAGTTGAACGTCGTATTAACGAAGTACTCTAGGGTATTCCCTTCGCCCTTCTGTTCCATAATTGCTTGTCCAATATGAACAATTTCTGCAGCTTGGTCACCAAAGCAGTGAATTCCAAGTATTTCCAACGTTTTTCTGTGGAATAGAATCTTAAGCATTCCTACACCTTCACGCGTAATTTGCGCACGTGCGATATTTTTGAAGAACGCTTGTCCTATTTCATAAGGGACTTTCTCTTCCGTTAATTCACGCTCTGTTTTACCGACTGAGCTAATTTCTGGAATGGTATAAATCCCGGTAGGTACCGATTTAATATGACGGCTAGAGGCTGGATCTGCAAAACTTGCTGCAGCAGATCGACCTTGGTCATAAGCGGCTGAAGCTAAAGATGGCCAGCCAATAACATCACCGGCAGCGTATATGTTTTCGACGCTGGTGCGATATTGCTCATCAACTTCAATTTGACCTCGGCTATTACGCGTAATGCCGATTTCGTTTAACCCCAGATCATCGGTATTACCCGAGCGACCTGCAGCCCATAAGAAAGCATCGGCTTTTACTTTTTTGCCTGAAGCCATAGTCATAGTGACGTAACGGTCATTAACCTCTACTGAGTCAAACTGTTCGTTATGACGAATTAAAGCGCCCTTATCACGCAAGTGATAACTTAAGGCATCGGAAATTTCATCATCTAAGAAGGTTAATAAACGATCGCCTGGGTGAATCAGATCGACCTTAGCACCAAGACCCGAGAAAATAGAAGCGTATTCACAACCAATCACCCCTGCGCCATAAATAATGATGGTGCGCGGAGTGTGTTCTAGTTGCAGAATAGTATCTGAGTCGTAAACACGCGGATGGCTAAAGTCGATATTACTTGGACGCCATGGGCTTGAGCCTGTAGCAATAACTGCTTCTGAAAAGTGCAGACGCTTCTTTGTGTTATCTCTAACGATGACATCAATAGTATTTTTATCTACAAAAGATGCCGACCCACTAATAATAGTAATTTTATTACGGGCTAAGTATTCAGTACGTAGTCTTACTTGTTTTTCGATAACGTCTTCTGCGTATCTCAATACTTTAGGGAATGAAAACCAACGCGGTTCACCAATATCACGGAACATAGGGTTGGTATTAAAATGGATAATTTGTTTTACAGCATGTCTTAATGCTTTAGAAGGAATCGTCCCTAAATGGGTACAACCACCGCCCACAGTGGGCTTGTTTTCAACTATAGCAACTTTCTTACCATGCTTGGCTGCATTAATGGCGGCCGACTCACCTGCCGGACCAGCACCTATAACCACTACATCGTAGCGATACTCTGCCATGCATAATCTCCTTATATAAAACGAGGAGGTAATAATTACCTCCTAAAATTCTCAATATTTACTTCTTACTTGCATCATAAAAGTTCGTACTATCAACCACAACGGTTTCCGTTTCGTTAGTGTCACACGAACCTGGGGTGCGGCCACAAGCGCAAGATCCATCGCCGCCTGCAGCACCAATTCCGCCACACGAGCCAGCAATTGGCTTACGTCCCATCATGGCACCCACCGCCATTGCGGCTACAACCATCAGCATTACTATAAATGCAATTATAAAAACGAGCATTCTAATTTCCTCCTTCTATTGTTTGAGGATATTGCTTGATAAATTCGTTTGAAAATACCTCTTTAAACGAGTCATTTTCGCTTACTAACATAAACACTGCCAATTGGTTTTGTTCGGCTAAAGCTAACCCTTTATCAGGACCAACCACTGTAATAGCAGTCGCCCAAGCATCTGCCAAGCCTGTGGATTCATGAATAACAGTAACAGACGCTAAATTGTGCTTAATAGGGTAACCAGTGTTTGGGTCTATAGTGTGTGAAAAACGCACACCGTTTTCTTCAAAATAATTACGATAGTTACCTGATGTGGCAACACCTTGTTGGTCTAGTTCAACAATAAGTGCGACATCTTGCCCAATATTAAATGAGGGACGCTCTATCGCGATACGCCAAGGTTGGTTTTTCGGTTTTTTACCCTGGGCTCGAATTTCACCGCCAATCTCAACCATAAAAGACTGATAGCCTTGCTCTTCAATAAGATCAGCTATTTCATCAACCGCCCAGCCTTTAGCAATTGCCGACAAGTCTATATACAAGGGTGATTGGAGTCTTACCTTGTGTGCTTCTCTATCTAATTCTATTTTTTCACTACCTATATCGGATAGTTTTGACTGTATTAAATCGTTAGAGGGTGCATTATCTGGACGTTTATCTGGACCAAACCCCCAAATATTTATTAGTGGTCCAACAGTGACATCAAAGCTGCCTTCACTGTTGTGCCAGACATCGAGTGACATTGATAGTACTTCGGCTAGATCTGGGGATAGAGTTACCCACCCATCTGCATCTGTTGCTAATTCACCTTTGTTTAACAGTGATAACTCAGATTGAGGGTCATAAGTAGACATGCTTTTATTGATGGCAATCAAGCGTTGATCGATACGCTCTTTTAAGGCAGTGCTATTTGACGAGTTATCACCGACAAAAGATACATGGTAATAGGTGCCCATGGTCTCGCCTTTGATCTTAATAATCTTATCGTTCTGAGTATCACAGCCCGAAATAAATAATACTGTAAATAAAATGAGTAATATGCGCATTTAAACCTCGTCAAAGAATCTCATTGTAACGCTTGTGCGCTTAATTTGCATGATACTAACGACTTAGTGTCATACTACTACCCTTTTAATAACCACATAGCTATATGCTAAACAAAAAATCACTAATGCAGTATACTGACCGCTAAGTGAGGTTTTATTATGCAAAAACAAATATCAGATGAAATGCTTGAGCTAGTGGCTCAACGGTTAAGACTTTTGTCAGACCCTATGCGCCTGAAAATACTACATCAATTGCAGTCTGGCGAGCGTTCTGTTTCAGAGTTGGTAGAGCTAACTAAAGCGTCTCAGCCAAATGTTTCTAAACATTTATCGGGTTTACGCACTCATGGATTAGTAAAGCGTAGACAAGAAGGCAACATGGCTTATTTTTCAATAAGCGATCCATTCGTTTTTGAAATATGCGATACAGTATGCAATAGCATTAAGATTGAAAGCGAAGAAAAAAGTATGCTCGTGAACCAGCTACGGTAAATTGCCTAAGCTGGCTCACCAGTATAATAGACCGAGCGATTTCCACTTTTCTTACAAGCCACAAGCCCTAACTCTTCCCAACTAACCAATATTTTTTGAAACTGTTCACGGCTTACTCGAACATCATCTACCGCATGGGCTTTAGGGTTTTTGGCTAGCAACTGTTCTGTCGTTATCTTAGACAGTGCATTACCTAACGACTTGCGTAACGAATCTTCACTGCAGCCGTCTTTCATTTTGTTAGATAAGGCTTTGTGAATACGGTCGAGACGCATGGGAATAAATATATTGTGAACTGACAAATTACCATCACGATAAACATTAGCAGATACGCTTAGGTTAACCATTTGTTGTGAGCTTGCTAGCTTTTGTCGTGCAGTAAGTTGTTTAGCAACGCTTTTATCGTTAGGCTTAGTTGCCGCTTTAGTTTCTTGAGGGCTGTCAGCTGAAATCCAACCATTGCCCATTGATAGTAAACCACTGGAAAATGAAATACGTGCTTGCGATATTAATTCATCACGTAGGTGCCAAAGTTTAAAGGCAGATTGTTGTTTAATAACCTTATGGAAACTGTCTAAACGAGATTGCTCATCGGTTAAACCTTGTGATGGCAAACAGTTTTTAATGAACGAAATAACAGGTTTATTGCAAGATACGGCGTACATAAACTCACGGTGTAAGTAACTTATGCCGGTTGGCAATCTAGGGCCGTAGTTTTCGCCTAAAATAAGAATAAAGAGATCACAACTCTTAATAAGCTCGCGCACTAGTTCCCAGTTGTATGGACTAGCATCATCTCGACATACTAGTCCCACATCAACCATGCCATAGCCGGCCATTAGTTGTTTTATTTCATGACGCTCTAGATCCATACCCTGGTGGTTGGATGCTAGGTAAACCATATAGCGCTTGTTAGTGGGAATAATACTCAATTTAATGAAACCTTAAAGCTTACCATTGTTGCGATAGTGCAGTGTCTGCAGCATCATTTAATGGACGAGCTAATATACCTTTAGGTGTTAAGCTTACACCGTATACTGCGCCGTTTGTTAATGGTAGATAGACCGCACTGCCAAATTGGGCATCAAGCCAAAAGCCATGCTTGTTAATCCACTGCCATATATCAACCCCTGCAGATTTCGACAGTTGGTAAACTGTACGTTCTGCTGAGCGTTCTTGTTCTAGCGATAAATAACGACCAGACAGTCTATCCATTCTATATAAAGGACTGGCCCCTAATGCTTGTATAGGGCCTTTCCAAGTGAGTAAGCGAACATCTAACTGCCACTGATCACCCAGTATTTTAAAACGCTCTTCTTTGCCTTCAGAGTCGATCAATGTGAGATCGTACTCTTGATCACCTAATTCATAAATACTGACGGTGCTGATTAGGTTTTCTTTATTTAATTGCTGATAGCTCCATAAGTCGACTAAACCAATTAAAAAAAAGATAGAGAGCACAATTAATGAGATCCCTATAGTTCCTTTTAACCATTGCTTAAACCACTTTCCCTTCCACAGCAGAAGCACTACTACAACAGAGATAGCAATAACTAAGAGTATGATTAAAGTACTTAAGCTACCTTGTAACATACTTACCCCTGAATTTGTTTAATACTGCTGGCAGCAAGCTTTAATGCTTCGCTCGAAGCAGAGCCTTGGCCAATCATGGTATCTAAGTAATATTCAATGGCTGAAATAGTGTCAGCAAACGCTTCAATTTTGCTTTGCGAAGGCGGGGTTGCTGAGTCTATGACTTGCTTACGAATAAACTCTTCTAGGATAAGCAGCATTTTAGTTACATCAGTATTGTCTAAAAACACCATGGCGCCGGCAACGTCGAGCAACCCTTTACTGACATTCTTAATATGCATTTTATCGTTATTAGAATCTAAGAATGAACCTACCGCACGTTTAATAAGGGTAAGTGCTGTCATTGATTCAGAGATAATAGTGATACGAGCTTCGTTAAGAACAACAGGGTCGACCGTTGCAGCACTGTCTAGTGCACCATGCTTAAGCGCCAGCATGTCTTGTTCAATCTGAATAACTTGGTCAGCAATGGTAGTAAGCTCAGCAGGTATGCCAGCTGCACCAACTGCTTTTAGATGCTGAATAAGCTTATGAGTGAGCGCTGAAGTTTTCTCTAAGTTAGAAACAGTTAGAGTATCTTCAATAATTGAAAGAGACTCTAATAAATCTTTTAAGTTTTGTTCGGATACATCGGTACGCTCAAATAAATCTAGTTGGTCTTTAACCGACTGGATTTCTTCTTGCAACGCTTGCGATAGAGAGTCTAGAGCCGTCTGGTCTGGCCCACTCATCTTGGCGCGTGTTTGAGCGAGTAACGATTCTTTAACTTGATCATTAACTTTAAACAGCTCTTGAATATCTTTAATCAGCTTAGTTTCAGGCTGAGCTAAAGAGACCAAGTATAAAAATTCTTTCAATAACCAATCAGGCGCTTTTTCAGCAGATAAGTTGCCTTCAAGTTCTTGTACGCGACGCACTTGCATATCTAAGGTGCGCAGCAAGATAAGACGCTGCTGAGTCATTTCAAACTCGGGTTGTGCTAGCGCTTCTAGCGCACCAGAAACCACGTACCAGAACAACCAAACCGAATTTCCTCGGCTTAATGCTTCAAAACGATTGATGGCTCTCGACATCACTTGAATAGGGCCACGGCGGCCTTGTTCACGCAATAAACCAAGCAAGCCAAGCTGATACATTTGACGCGCGCGACGATAGGGAATGTTTGCAAGGTTAGTTACCGGCTGTAATGGCTGATACTTAGGTCTTAAGTTGGCCATAAAGAAATAAGCTTCCGGTAATGTTTTCTCACCTCGCTCTAAGCGCAGCAAATTAATGGTTGGAATTAGTAGGCTAGGTGATACAGGCTCGTTGTTAGTTACAAAATCAAGGTAACGACGTAAGAAAACAAGCGCCTGCATAAACGCATTTAAGGTGGATTCAGCAACCGCCTGGTTACGAGCAAGTCTGCCTGTTTCTGCCAGTTCTTCGCATAAGCGCTCCCCTGCCCTGAAATCAAGCATCTTAAAAGTACCGCGTATTTGTTGAACTTCCTCTAGGAAAGAACGCAGACGATCGGCATCGTTTGTTTCTGAATATATATCAAGCTCGTTAGTAGCACGCTCTAATGCGTTTACTATTTCATCCTTTACTAGCTTTAATGAAGATAGAAACTGGAAATCTCCGTTTCCTCTCGAGATGTCATTCATAATCCATGCTTCGCTTTGATAGTTTTATTTTATTGTACTGATTAAAAGCTTTAGACGCTAAGCAATCAAGACTAAACAATTAATTTGTTTAGCGCCATGCTTCTATCATAAATCATTGTCGCCAAATTGTTTGACCACTTTTCTTATCTAATAATTCAAGAAATTTTTCGTGTGCATCTATTTCTGTTGCTGAAGCAGCAATCACGGGCAAGTTTATCTTCGCAATATTGATACCCGACAAATCAATTTTAACTTCTTCTTTCGACTCATCATTTTCAACATCCAAGTTAAAGCCGATCTGTCCGCCGGTCATGGCAAGATAGACTTCGGCCAACAACTCAGCATCAAGCAACGCGCCGTGGAGCTCACGGTGTGTATTATCTATTCCGAAACGACGGCATAAAGCATCTAGGTTATGTTTAGAGCCAGGAAATAATTCTCGCGCTAATAACATAGTATCTAGAATGGTCGATATTGAGGTGGTTTCGCTTAACCCTAATAAGTTAAATTCGTAATCCATATAGGCAACGTCGAATTTTGCGTTATGGATGACTAATTCAGCTCCCTCTATAAATTGGCGAAATTCGTCTACAATATCAGCAAAGAGTGGAGCATTTTGCTCTTCTAACCATTCTTGAGTAATCCCGTGAACGGCCAGCGCACCGGCATCACTTTCGCGCTCGGGGTTAATATAAACATGGAAGTGCCTGCCAGTGGGTTTACGCTCAATAATTTCTACACAGCCTATCTCTAGAATGCGGTGACCTTCACCAATACCTGTGGTTTCAGTATCTAGTACTACTTGTCTCATTTAAATACCACCTTCTATATCTCTTACGCCACGATTGGCTAGCTCATCAGCACGTTCGTTCTCAGCATGACCACTGTGCCCTTTTACCCATTGCCATTCAACCCTGTGCTTACTACAGGCTTCATCTAGCAAGATCCACAGATCCTTATTTTTAACTGGAGATTTAGATGCTGTACGCCACCCGTTTTTTTTCCAGCCAGCCATCCATTCATTAATCCCTTGTTTGACATACTTAGAGTCAGTGGTTAAGACAACATCGCAAGGTCTTTTGAGGGCTTCTAGTGCTTTAATAGCGGCCATTAATTCCATTCTATTATTGGTAGTATTGGTTTCTCCACCCCAGAGTTCTTTTTCACTTTCTTTATAACGTAACAATGCACCCCATCCGCCAATGCCGGGGTTTCCTTTACAGGCACCGTCTGTGAAAGCGTAAACTTTCATTCTTTATTTCTCATATCAATTGTTTGTTGCATGCTAGAAGCTGCTACTGGAATGCCAAAACTTTCTTTAATCGAATGACGTCGTTGCATACGTATAGGAGTTAAACCTGCTACCGTCTTTCTTGCAACTAATAAATACACACTTGCTGGCAACCAGGCAGTGCCGGCAAGCACATTGTCGACTCTTTGCGTTAACTCGCTACTGCCTAGCAGTAATGGCCAAGTGTGGGCGCAATTAAATACTTGCTCAACCTTAAGGTCTACTAAAGACAACCAGTCTTGTAGCCTTTTTATAGAAACCGGCCTTGAAAGCCAAGGTAATTTTGATGAGAAGGTATTCAATAAGCGTCCTCCACCCCAAAGGCTGTATGGGTTAAATCCTACTACCAACAAATAGCCATTAGGTACTAAACATCGACTGGCTTCTTTAATTAGCTTTTGAGGTTGAGTACTGAGGTCTAAGGCGTGCTGCAAAACTATTACGTCGGTTGATTCACTTGGCAAAGGCCAGGCGGCTTCTTCAATACGCGCATCGCAGTTTGTCACTTGGTAAGCCCATGGTAAACCTAATCGAAACTGATGTTGCGTCCGGCTATAATTAAGAAAACGTGGACTAGGATCGATACCAGAATAAGAAAGATGACAGCCATAAAGTTGCTTTAGCCAGCTTTTTAGCCATTCGGCTTCTAGCGCTAAAAGGCGCTTTGTTGAGGCGTCATTTAACCAATCCGAATAGTGTTTTGGTTTTATTTCTTGTGGAATCTTATTAGCCATTGGTAATAACCTTGCTCATACTTCTAACTGTCTTTAGACTGAGCGAATTTTTGATGGTATCTATATTATGAAGGTTAGCACTTTATTACTAAGCACGGCAGTACCTTTAGTGTTTCTTACTGCCTGTTCAACCCAACCTAAAGTTGAACCTCAAGATGATTTTGTTACTTATGAAGATGTTACTTACCTTGAAGACAGTCAACCTGAAGAACAAGATCTAATAGAAAATGAATTTGACGATATTTGGAAACGCATCCCTACCCTTTATCAGTTAGATATCGATCAGGTCAATCCAAGAATCGAGTCGCAGTTAAGATGGTATGCCACCCATCAATCCTACTTAGACCGTATTTCAGAGCGTGGTAAGCGCTATTTATATTACATAGTCGAACAAATAGAAGAACGCGATATTCCTGCAGAAATTGCATTACTACCCATTGTAGAAAGTGCTTTTGAACCCTTTGCATACTCGCATGGCTTAGCGTCTGGTGTATGGCAGTTTATTCCATCAACCGGTCGTGCTTTTGGTTTGCATGAAGACTGGTGGTATGACGGTCGACGTGACATACGTGCTGCCACTGATGCTGCCATCACTTTCTTGTCAGCCTTACAAAGACAATTCGATGGCGATTGGGAACTGGCACTGGCTGCATACAACTCAGGTGCAGGTACTGTTCGCAGAGCCATCCGCAAAAACGAAAGATTAGGAAAACCTACTGACTTTTGGTCGCTACACTTACCTCGTGAAACCCGTGAATATGTCCCTAAACTTATCGCTTTAGCAAAACTATTAAGAGATGCCGATGAATATGGTGTGGTATTCAACAGAATTCCTAATGAGCCCTATTTTGCTGTGGTAGAAACTTATGGGCAGATTGATTTAGCCCAAATTGCAGAGCTGTCTCAAACAGACATAAATGAAATATATCAGTTAAACCCAGCTTATAAGCAATGGGCGACTCACCCTAATGGTCCGCATGAAGTCTTAATTCCTGTTGAACAAGTGGAAGTCTTTAACGAAGGCTTAGCGCAGCTACCTGCTTCTCAACGAGTGCGTTGGCAGAACTATGTTGTAAAAAATGGTGATAACCTCAGCAGTATTGCTAAAAAGTTCAATACCTCGGTGTCAGCACTTATTCAAACAAACAATATTCGTGGCAACATCATCCGCGTCAACGATAATCTTTTAATTCCTAGCGCTCTACTTTCTGCTGATAACTACACACACAGCGAAGAGCAGCGTTTAAATAGAAAAATTGCTGCACGCCAACCTAAGAATGCTCAGCGAATAGATTACACCGTTCGTTCGGGCGACTCGTTTTGGAAGATTGCCCAATCGCATAAAGTATCAGTGTCTAATTTAGCTCGCTGGAATGGCATGGTACCTAAAGATTCATTAAGTGTTGGTCAAAACTTAATTATTTGGACTAATAACGCTTCAATACAGCCTCAAAAGCGTGAAGAAATTAGAAAAATTAATTACCGTGTACGACCAGGTGACTCACTGGCTCGTATTTCACAAAAGTTTAACGTCAGCCTGTCCGATGTAAAAAAATGGAACAGCAAACGTGCCAATCAAAAATATTTACAACCAGGACAAACACTAACTTTGTACGTAGACGTATTAAGTAACTAGTAGTTTGTGCCTATTCAGAAAAACATAATATTCAGTAAGGGCGTTGGCAACAGCGCCCTTTACTTGTAAGTTCTTCAATCAGATTAATAAAACAAATAAGGTATCTGCTATGGGTATGTTAGAAGGTAAAAAGGCCCTAATTGTTGGTGTCGCCAGCAAGTTATCTATCGCTTACGGTATTGCGGACGCATTTCACCGTGAAGGCGCGGAATTGGCGTTTACTTATCAGGGTGAAAAGTTAAAAGACCGTGTCGAAAAAATGGCTGCAAACTGGGGTTCTGATATTTGCTTGCCTTGTGATGTCGCTTCTGATGAAGAAATTGATGCAGTATTTGCTGAATTAGAAAAGCGCTGGGGTCATATTGATATTCTTATTCATGCCGTTGGTTTTGCTCCTGCTCACGAATTAGATGGTGATTATCTTGAAGCGACAACGCGTGAAGGATTTAAGATTGCCCACGACATCAGTGCCTACAGTTTTGTTGCTTTGGCAAAAGGCGCAAAGCCCTTAATGGAAGGCCGTAATGGCTCTATGCTGACACTCACCTACCATGGTTCACAACAAACCCTACCAAACTATAACGTAATGGGCTTGGCTAAGGCTGCGCTAGAGGCATCAGTACGCTATCTGGCTGGTAGCGTAGGTAAAGATGGCATACGCGTAAATGCTATCTCAGCAGGCCCTATTCGTACGCTGGCTGCCTCTGGTATTAAAAACTTCCGCAAAATGCTTAAGCGTAATGCTGATCGTGCTCCTCTAGGTCGCAATATTACGATTGAAGAAGTGGGCAATACCGCTGCATTTTTATGCTCTGATCTTGCTTCTGGAATTACTGCACAAACCATTTATGTAGATGGTGGCTTTAATACTTGTGCAATGAGCGCCGCTGAAATGGAAGACTCAGAATAGTCTTTGTTTGTGCTTTCAATAAAAAAGGGGCTAACGCCCCTTTTTTTATTTTACTTCATAACAGTGAATGATTAGTTTTGCTTAATCTTGCTGTTATCTCTAGACCAAGCTTGGAAGCTTAATAGTGACTTACGGCTATTAGCTTCACGCTCAGCAGCAAGTTGTTCGTTATCAACTTCAACATCAGCCCAGTTTTTCTTATCAATAGCGTTAAGTTTAACAACGGCGTATCCACCTTGAATGGCAACGCTTTTAACTTCGCCTGGCTTAATAGAGAACGCACGCTGTTGAACCATACGATCAGCGTCGGTATTTTGCGAGAAAGTCGTGGTAACTGCGTTCCACTTAACATTCTCATCATCACCTTTAGAAATTGCATCAGCTCTTTCTTTAGCTAGCTCTAAAGAGCGCGCAAAAGTAAGTTCTTCTACCACTGAATCTCTTACGTCACTCAACGGCAGTACGCTTTCAGGCTTATGCTCGTTGATGGCCAAAATTAACGCTGAATCCGCAAGCTCAATAACTGAACTGATTTCATTGTCGTATAAAACGTTACCAGCAAAACTTGCTTCACGCACGCTTTCAGACTCTGCAATACCTTCACCACTATCACGCTCAAACAATGGTGTTGTTTTAAGGGTTAATCCGGCTGTTTTAGCGGCTTCATCAATAGATAGTGCAGAGAAGGCTAAATCGGATAGCTCAATGATTTTAGCTTCATAGAGGTCATACGCTTTAGATTCACGTACTTCTGCAGCTAGAGTGTCTTTCATTTCTTCAAAAGACTCTAAGTCATCGGCAATGACTTTAGTGGCACGAATTAAGTGTATGCCAAAGTCTGTTTCAACTGGCTCAGAAACTTCACCTTCTGCTAAAGAATAAAGAGCATTCTCAAACAATTCATCAAAGCTGCCTCTTAGGGTAATACCTAAATCACCACCCGCTTCTTTGCTACCTAAGTCATCAGAGTATTCTTTAGCCAGTGCTTCAAAGCTTTCACCTTGATCGATACGTGTTTTCAACTCAGCCGCTAGCTCTTTAGCTTCCTTAAGAGAGCGATCAAAGGTTTCTAGAAGAATATGGCTTGCTTGACGTTGTTCATTGGCGCTTGCACGTAACTTGTAATCTTCATACGCATTGTTTAATTCAGCATCAGATACATCTAAGGTAGCTGCGAGATCTGCACGTTTCACTTCAACGTACTTAACGCTTACCATTTCAGGTACAGCAAAACGCTCTAAGCTGCTGTTATAGGCTTGTTCGATATCGTCTTCACTTAAAGACACTTGTTTAACAAACTCTTTAGCGTCTAACTCAACATATTCAAAGGTACGTTCTTCTGCGTCTAAAGCCGTTTTAAGCTTGGCAGAAAATGGCGTAGCAAAACCACTTAATGCAAAAGCTGCTTGTGACTGGTTAACAATAATGTCACTGGCTAATGCTTGACGATATTGTAATGGGCTCATGCCGTTCATACGTAACACTTCAACATACTGGTCACGGTCAAAACGACCACCGTTTTGGAAGGCTGGTACACTGACAATTACTTCATCAACCATTCGTGAAGACGCTGCTAAACCAAGCTTATTGGCTTGATTGAGGCTAATTTTCTCACTGATTAGTTGCTCTACTGCTGCCTGACGTAAAAACTGTTCATTGAATATATCTTCGTTGAACTGATCGCCAAATTGACGGCTAAGATTTGCGCGTTGCATTTCCATTGCCATAGCAATATCAGATTCTTTGATTTCGACACCGTCTACTTCAATAGCTGCTGGCTCACCACCACCCATTGTTACAATGCTTTCTACACCCCAAAGTGCAAATACGATAATGATGAAAGCAACAATGATCTTGGCAAGCGTCCCCTGTGCGTTGTTACGCATCGTTTGTAACATGCTCAATACACTCCTCTATTAGACAGTAGATTTTATTTTTCAGTGAGCTAAACAAAAAAGCGCATCAATGATGCGCTTTGACACTTAAGAGTTTATATCTATACAGATTAACTGCATATACTCTTATTTAGTTTACAGCGTCTTTTAGAGCCTTACCTGCTTTGAAGCTTGGCACTTTAGCTGCTGCAATTTGAATTTCTTCGCCAGTACGTGGATTACGGCCTGTGCGTGCTGCACGATCCTTAACTTGGAAAGAACCAAAACCAACAAGTGAAACCTGATCACCATTTTTAAGTGCAGTAGTAATGCTTTCTACCATTGCATCTAAAGCGCGACCTGCAGCCGCTTTTGAAAGATCTGCCGAAGCAGCGATTGCATCAATTAACTCAGACTTATTCACACTAATCCCCTTATGCTGTGTGTATTTTTTAACGTAATTGTCTGCGGCCTAGTTTGCTACAGTATATTAGTGCGTGAATTTATACCAAGCACTGAATAACGCGTCAAGACGCGTTAGTGGGTACTGGGCCTATTTAACTCATCTTTTTCACTGTTTGGTGTAGCTATTGGACTTGTCAAGGGCTTAAAGTCGTTTTCTAACGCAATTTCAAGCACTTCGTCTATCCATTCAGCGGTAACGATTTTTAGATCTGCAATGATATTTTCAGGAATATCTTTCAAATCTTTTTCGTTTTCTTTTGGAATAATGACGGTTTTAATTCCACCACGATGAGCCGCTAACAGTTTTTCTTTTAGACCGCCAATAGCCAGTACTTTGCCACGCAAGGTTATCTCACCCGTCATCGCCACATCGGCGAGCACAGGAATACCCGTAATAGCAGAAACTAAGGCTGTTACCATACCTATACCCGCGCTAGGGCCATCTTTAGGCGTTGCCCCTTCGGGTACGTGTACGTGTAAATCGTTTTTCTCAAAGAATTCATTGGTAATGCCAAACCCAGCGGCACGACTACGTACAACCGTTAATGCCGCCTGAATAGACTCTTGCATTACATCACCTAGTGAACCGGTTTTAACAATGCGACCTTTACCGGGCATAGCAGTAGATTCTAGAGTTAATAATTCGCCACCCACTGATGTCCAAGCAAGACCCGTCACCTGCCCTACTTGATTTTCAACATCCGCCAAACCATAGCGATACTTAGGCGTACCTAAGTACTCTTCTAACAGATCAGCATCAATAACCTGTGTTTTCTGATTTTTTTCTAAAATATTTGACTTAACCACACGACGGCACAGCTTCGCTAGCTCACGCTCTAATCCACGCACACCTGCTTCACGGGTGTATAGGCGAATAACGGTTAGCAGTTGTTCGTCGGCTATTTTAATTTCATCTTTAGTTAAACCATTAGCCTTTATTTGCTTAGGCAGCAAATAACGTCGTGCAATGTTCACTTTTTCATCTTCTGTATAACCAGGGATGCGTATAACTTCCATACGATCTAGTAAGGGCGCAGGAATGTTCATACTGTTTGATGTACAAACAAACATTACATCAGACAGGTCGTAATCGACTTCAAGGTAATGATCGACGAAGGTGCTGTTTTGCTCGGGGTCTAATACTTCAAGCAAGGCTGATGCAGGGTCACCGCGATGATCCATTCCCATTTTGTCGATTTCATCGAGTAAAAACAGTGGGTTTTTAACACCAACTTTAGACATTTTTTGGACTAGCTTACCTGGCATGGCACCGATATAGGTACGACGGTGACCACGTATTTCAGCTTCATCACGCACACCACCTAATGCCATACGAATAAATTTACGATTCGTGGCACGTGCAATGGATTTACCCAATGACGTTTTACCTACCCCAGGTGGGCCTACTAAACACAAGACGGCACCTTTAACCTTTTTAACACGGCTTTGAACGGCTAAGTATTCGATTATACGGTCTTTAACTTCATCTAAACCGTAGTGGTCTGCGTCAAGAATCTCTTGCGCTTTGGCTAAGTCATGGCTTACGCGACTGCGCTTTTTCCATGGGATATTAATAAGCCAATCCAAATAGCTACGTACCACTGTTGCTTCAGCAGACATAGGAGACATCATCCTAAGCTTTTTAAGCTCTGCTTGAGCCTTTTCTAGGGCTTCAGCGGTCATTCCAACCGACTCAATGCTCTTAGCTAATGCTTCAAACTCGTCTTGGCCATCTTCAGTGTCTTGTAATTCTTTCTGAATCGCTTTGATCTGCTCGTTTAAATAATACTCGCGCTGGCTCTTTTCCATCTGTTTTTTAACACGGCCACGAATACGCTTTTCAACTTTAAAGAGGTCGATCTCTACTTCCATTAAGCCCATTAAGTGTTCGATGCGTTCTGTTACATCAATAATTTCTAAAACTTTTTGTTTCTCATCGAGCTTTAAAGAAATATGCGCGGCTATTGTGTCTGCCAAAATATCAGCATCGTCAATATGGCTAATGGTAGATAGAACTTCATTAGGGACTTTCTTGGATAATTGAACATACTGCTCAAAATGATTCGTTAAAGTATGCAGTAAGACTTCGTTTTCTTTTTCTGTAAGCTCACTACCCGCAACAGGTGTCACATCACCCACAAAGTAATGCTCTAAATCATCAAGGGAATTTAAGTTTGCACGCTGCTGCCCTTCTACTAACACTTTAACGGTGCCATCAGGAAGCTTTAACAGCTGCAATATTGTTGCAATAGTACCTACAGGGTAAACCGAATCGATATCTGGGTTATCGACATCGGCATCTGTCTGAGCAACCAGGAATATTTGCTTACCATTTCCAGAGGCCTCTTCTAATGCTCGTATGGATTTTTCACGCCCAACAAACAATGGAATAACCATAGATGGAAAAACAACGACATCTCGTAAGGGTAACAATGGAAAATTTTGTTGTGACATTAAAAATGACCTAATAGCGATAAATATTTGTTTACTATCTCAGTATATGGGGACGAATATCAAGAATTACAAACACATAAACAAAAAAAGGAGCCGAAGCTCCTTTTTGTTGCTTAATTACTGCCTGGTGAGACCTTATCTACATCAGAGTTACCGTAAATAATCAAAGGGTCAGCACCGTCGGTAATGACGTTAGCCTCAATAACGACTTTACTCACATGCTCTTCTGATGGGATTTCGTACATTATTTCTAATAACGCACCCTCCATTATTGAGCGTAAGCCACGTGCACCCGTCTTTCTTTCCATCGCAAGTTTAGCAATGGCAGAAAGTGCTTCTTCACGGAACTCTAACTCGACACCTTCCATTTCAAACAGCTTCTGATACTGGCGCACCAGAGAGTTTCTTGGCTCGGTCAGAATTTGCATAAGCGCGGATTCATCAAGCTCATCTAAGGTAGCAATCATTGGTAAACGACCAATAAATTCAGGGATTAAACCAAACTTAACTAAGTCGCCAGATTCTATTTCACGTAGAATTTCACCAACGGCTTTAAGATCGTCTTTACCTTTTACTGAAGCAGTAAAACCTATACCACTCTTTTCAGAGCGTTCACGAATAATTTTATCTAGCCCAGCGAAAGCACCACCACAAATAAACAAGATATTAGCAGTATCTACTTGCAAAAACTCTTGCTGCGGATGCTTACGGCCGCCTTGCGGAGGAATAGATGCAACCGTACCTTCAATCAGTTTTAATAGCGCCTGCTGAACACCTTCACCTGATACGTCACGAGTAATTGACGGGTTGTCAGATTTGCGCGAAATCTTATCGATTTCATCAATGTAGACAATGCCACGTTGTGCTTTTTCGATATCGTAATCACACTGCTGTAAAAGTTTTTGAATGATATTTTCGACATCTTCACCCACATAACCTGCTTCGGTTAAAGTGGTCGCATCTGCAATAGTAAAAGGTACGTTCAATAGTCGAGCTAAAGACTCTGCAAGCAGAGTTTTACCACTACCTGTTGGACCAATAAGTAAAATATTACTTTTAGACAGCTCTACATCACTGGTTTTTTCACTGTGCTGCAGACGCTTATAGTGGTTGTACACTGCCACCGCTAAAACTAATTTAGCTTTATCTTGGCCGATAACGTACTCATCTAATGTGTCTTTAATTTCTTTTGGCGTAGGCAACTTGTCTGAAGGTGCTTTATTTTCACTTTCTTGCACCTCTTCACGAATAATGTCGTTGCACAGATCAACGCATTCATCACAAATAAATACAGAAGGACCTGCAATTAACTTGCGAACTTCGTGTTGGCTTTTTCCACAGAATGAACAGTACAACAGTTTACCGTCACTCTTGCCTTTAATATCGTCGGTCATTCGACTGCCTCATTTTTCTTTGACATATCTTTATATGGGTACTATTTCTGACTATTTCAAGGACTAGCCGCGATTAGTAACCACTTGGTCAATTAGCCCATAGGCTAGCGCTTCTTCTGCATCCATAAAGTTATCACGCTCAGTATCGGCTGCAACTTCTTCTACAGGACGGCCGGTGTGATATGCCATAATTTTATTTAAACGGTCTTTTGTGTCTTGGATATTCTTTGCATGAATCTGAATATCTGTCGCTTGACCCTGTGCACCGCCACTTGGTTGGTGAATCATAATACGTGAGTTAGGGACACTTAAACGCTTACCTTTAGCACCGGCTGCTAATAAGAATGCACCCATACTGCAAGCCTGTCCAATTACCATTGTACTTACATCAGGCTTAATAAATTGCATTGTGTCATAGATTGATAGACCAGCAGACACAGAACCACCCGGTGAATTGATATAAAGGTGGATGTCTTTATCTGGGTTTTCAGACTCTAAAAATAATAGTTGCGCCACGACTAAGTTTGCCATGTGGTCTTCGACTGGACCCACTAAAAAAATGACGCGCTCTTTTAGTAAACGGGAATAAATATCATAGGCACGCTCACCACGAGCGGATTGCTCTACGACCATTGGCACTAAACCGCCAGCTGCACGAATTAGTTCTGCTTGTTGTGTTATATCAGTCATTCGATCCCGTACTCCCTTAAATTAATCTTAATTTACAAAAATAGCCGCAGGGATAGCGGCTATTTTTCAGTGTAGCCAGTAATTGGCTTGTTGTCAGTTACCTGTGAAGTATTATGCAGGCTGATTAGCAGCTTGGATAACCTCTTCATAGGTCGCTTCAACTTGGCTCACTTTTGCAGATGCTAATACTTTATCAACCACCTGAGATTCTAAAGCAAGTGCTTGAATCTGAGATTTTTGTTGGGCGTTGTTAGCATAGAAGTCACGAACTTCCTGAGGGTTTTCATAAGTAGAAGCCATTTCTTCAATTAGCTCGTTTACTTTGTCTTCAGAAGGTTCGATGTCATTGCTTTCAATAACAGCATTCATTAATAGACCAACTTGAACGCGCTTAGTTGCTTGATCTTTAAATAATTCGGCAGGTAAACGGCTAGGATCCATGTATTCTGCACCACCAAACTGTTGTACAGCTTGTTGGCGAAGACGGTCAATTTCTTGATCAACCAGTGAAGCAGGAACGTCGATTTCGTTGTTCGCTAACAAACCATCAATCACTTGCTGCTTTGTAATTGCTTCTAGAGCACGTTTTAGTTCACGCTCCATATTTTTACGAACTTCGCCACGGAACTCTTCTTCGGTTTCAGCTTCAACGCCAAATGTCTTAAAGAACTCTTGATTCATTTCTGGCAGCTCAGGCTTTTCAACTGCTTTTACTGTCACCTTGAACTGAACTGGCTTACCTTTTAGTTCTTCTTTGTGGTAATCCTCTGGGAAGCTAACATCCAACGTTTTTTCGTCTTCTGCTTTCGAACCGACTAAGCCTTCTTCAAAGCCAGGGATCATAGAATTCGAGCCCAGTGTTAGGCTGTAATCTGTTGCACTACCACCTTCGAACACTTCACCGTCGATAGAACCTTCGAAATCGATAATGACACGGTCACCATCAACAGCTGCTTCTTCAGACTTTTCCCAGTTAGCATTTTGCTTCTGTAAAGTCTCAAGCATTGTATTAATGTCTTCTTCTTTAACTTCAGAAGTTTTTTGCTCTACTTCAATAGCAGAGAAGTCGCCAAGAGTGATTTCTGGGTATACTTCGAACGTTGCTTTAAACTCTAGATCTTTACCTTCTTCATCAACCGTTGGTTCAAAGCTTGGCATACCTGCCAATTTCACTTCTTCTTTTTGAACAGCTTCAAAGAAAGCTTGTTGCATTTGCTGATATACCGCTTCAAGACGCGCTTGTTTACCAAACATACGCTTAGCAACATTAGCAGGTAGTGGTTTGCCTTTACGGAAGCCGTTAATTTTTTGGCCTTTGGCAATGCGCTTCAGCTCACTTGTTACAGTTTGTTCCACTTGCTCTGCTGGAACACCAATGGTCATAACACGCTGAAGACCAGAAGTAGTCTCGATGGACACTTGCATACTTGCCTCTCATATAAAATTCAAAGTTTAGACACAACACAACTTGATGTTGTAAATTTATAAAGGCGCGAATTATAGCCTAAGCTCGGCTATGATTGAACCCATAAAAATTAGTTTGTTTGCACGAATAGAATTAAATTAGCGAAAGCTAATGTTTAATAAGGATATAAAGGGGGGGTTTTTAATTGGGGTGGCCGACGGGGATCGAACCCGCGACAACAGGAATCACAATCCTGGACTCTACCAACTGAGCTACGGCCACCAGATATAAATTTGCCAGCGTCGCCTTTATTGGCGCACCCGGCAGGGATTGAACCTGCAACCCTCGGCTTAGAAGGCCGATGCTCTATCCAATTGAGCTACGGGCGCATTTCAATACTAGAAATGAAGTTGGTCGGGGTAGAGAGATTCGAACTCCCGACACCCTGGTCCCAAACCAGGTGCGCTACCAGACTGCGCTATACCCCGACTTCAAACTTGCTTGCTGAGTTATTCTCTGCAAGTGCGGCGCATAGTATACAGACCTCAGACCCTCGTCAACTACTTTTTTCAAATATTTTAAAAATAACTGCTTTTCGATTAAATATTAATCAAATCAGTAGGTTAAACCGCAAAATTGTACTTTTTATAGACAATTCATTGAGGTATCACCAATAGCTCACTTACCTCTATATAAATCACCCACCCTACTTTGGTTTTAATTAACTGCGCACTATCTTCATTGAGTTTATGTATTAAAAGTGAGAAAATCGCGCGCCTATCTTCTCTATACTATGTAATAGGCTTATTGACTAATGACTGCCAAACTAATCGATGGTAATGCTAGAGCAAAGGCAATTCGTGAAACTATCAAGCAGCGAGTACAGACTCGTTTAGATAACGGCCTGCGCGCACCGGGTCTTGCTGTTATCTTAGTTGGTAATGATCCTGCTTCTGAAGTTTACGTGTCACACAAACGGAAAGATTGCGAGCAAGTAGGCATTATTAGTAAAGCATTTGACTTACCTAGCAGCACAAAACAACAAGAACTGCTGAATTTAATTGATGAACTTAATAACGATGCCGACATTGACGGTATTCTTGTTCAACTTCCGTTGCCTGCAGGCTTACATGCCGATGAAATTCTTGAGCGTATCGACCCCACTAAGGATGTCGATGGCTTCCATCCTTTTAACGTTGGTCGCTTAGCACAAAGAATGCCCTTATTACGTCCTTGCACACCCGCTGGTGTTATCGACTTATTAGAAGGTACAGGTGTCGATCTACACGGTCAAAATGCGGTTATTGTTGGGGCTTCTAATATTGTTGGTCGCCCAATGGGATTAGAGCTGCTTCTTAAAGGCAGCACGGTAACTACTTGTCACCGTTTTACTAAAGACACTGAGCAGCATGTACGTCGTGCCGATATCGTAATCGTAGCAGTTGGAAAACCTGGTATCGTTAAAGGTGAGTGGATTAAAGATGGTGCCATTGTTATTGATGTTGGTATTAACCGCACTGCTGAAGGCAAGCTGATAGGTGACGTTGACTTTGACGAGGCGGCGAAGCGTGCATCCTTCATCACCCCCGTCCCTGGTGGCGTTGGCCCTATGACACGCGCCAAGCTTTTAGAAAATACGCTTTATGCATGCGAAGAGCTGCATAAGAAATAATATTGCTTTCATAAACATAAACAGCATAAAAAAAGCGGGCTAAATTGAATTGCCCGCTTTTTTTATTGTTAGCTTTTAGACCAAGTAGTGCCTTCCGGTCCGTCTCTAAGCACAATGCCTTTTTGTAGCAACTCATCACGCACAGCATCCGCTGTGGCGAAGTCTTTATCTGCTTTAGCCTGAGTGCGCTTATCAATCATCTCTTGAATCCAAGCGTCTGTTTCAGAGTTACCACCTTGTAGATAAACTTGGGGATCAGATTGTAAACAACCTAATACTCCTCCTAAAAAGCGTAACTGACCTGCTAGTGCAGCCTGCTCTTCCCCACTACTCTTATTAATGGTACGAGCAAGATCAAACAGTACAGCAATAGCTTCTGGCGTATTAAAGTCATCGTCCATGGCTGCATGGAAACGGCTCGAATATTCGTTATCAATATCGGCTACTTCACCAATCTTTACCCCTAACAATGCGTTGTAAAAACGCTCAAGCTTAGCCTGCGCCTCTTTCAAGCTGTCTTCAGAGTAATTAATGGCACTGCGATACTGACTCGATAGCAAAAAGAAGCGTACTACTTCAGCAGAATACTTCTCTAATATCTCACGAATAGTAAAAAAGTTACCTAATGACTTGGACATCTTTTCGCCATCAACTCGCACCGCACCAGCGTGCATCCAAGTGTTGGCATAAGATGCATCATGAGCTGCTTCAGATTGAGCAATTTCGTTCTCATGGTGCGGGAATTTTAAGTCTGGGCCACCACCATGAATATCAAAGCTCTCACCTAAGCACGAGTGCGTCATTGCCGAGCACTCAATGTGCCAACCAGGACGACCAATTCCCCAAGGAGAATCCCAATGCGGCTCTTCTTTCTTAGCCGCTTTCCAAAGAACAAAGTCTAGTGGATCGCGCTTGCGCTCATCTACTTCAATACGCGCTCCTGAAGACAACTCGTCAAGCACCTTGCCAGATAGCTTACCGTAATCTTCAAATTTTCTAACGGCGTAATACAAGTCGCCATTAGGAGCCGCATAGGCATAACCTTTGCTTTCAAGGGTTTGGTTTAACTGAATAATCTCATCGATATGATCAGTGGCTTTAGGCTCAGCATCTGGGCGCTCAATCCCTAAAGCATCAGCATCTTTATGCATTTCTGCAATAAAACGCTCAGTAAGCTCGGTGATGCTTTCGCCATTTTCATTAGCTCGAGTAATGATTTTGTCATCTATATCGGTAATATTTCGAATATAGTTAACTTCGTAACCTTTATGCTTCAGGTAACGTACGATTACATCAAAAGCGACCATGACACGGGCATGCCCAAGGTGACAGAAGTCATAAACCGTCATACCACACACATACATTCCGACCTTGCCTGGTACTAAAGGCTTAAAGGTTTCTTTTTGGCGCGTTAACGTATTGTAAATCTGCAAACTCATAATTAACCCTGACTTAATTCTTTATCTTCACGTAACCCGATGGTTAAGTTAAATACCGGTGAGCCGGGTTTGTGATCGTAACGATCCGCAACGAAATAACCTTCACGCTCGAACTGGAAATTAGATTCTGGTGCAGCGTCTAATAAAGCTGGCTCAACCCATGCAGTGACCACCTGCAATGAATCAGGATTAACGTAATCCATAAAGTCACCATCAGTTTTGTCTGGGCTAGCGTGGGTAAACAAACGACCATACATACGTAGCTCAGCTTGTTTAGCATGAGAAGCAGACACCCAATGAACCACACCTTTAGGTTTAATATCATCCGCAGGGTTTTTACCTAGGGTATCTTCAATTAACTGAGCACGAACTAAGGTAACGTTACCTTCCGCATCTTTTTCGTAGTCGGTAGCTTCGATTACATATGAGTTACGTAAGCGAATACGGTTGCCTGGTGTCAGTTTTTTCTTAAACTTCTTGCTGTATTCTTCTTTAAAGTCGGCCTGATCAATATAGATTTCTTTGGTGAATGGAATCTTACGCGTCCCAAGCTCTAACTCATGATGATACGCGGCATCTAGCATTTCTAAATGATCGTCATCTAGGTTTTCAATAATCACTTTTAAGGGATTAATAACGGCCATTGCTCGTGGAGCGTTGTTGTTTAAATCGGTACGTACTGCGTGCTCAAGCATGGCAATTTCAACCATACCATCACTACGAGTAACACCAATCATATCGCAGAATGTACGTAATGAAGCTGGTGTAAATCCACGACGACGCATACCAGAAATCGTTGGCATACGTGGATCGTTCCAACCGCTAACTACGCCCTCATCAACCAGCAATTTAAGTCTGCGTTTAGAGGTAACAGTGTAGTCTAAGTTTAAACGACCAAACTCGTACTGCTTTGGCTGTGCAGGCACAGGCAGATTATCGATAAACCAGTCGTATAAAGGTTTGTGATCTTCAAACTCTAAGGTACACACTGAATGTGTAATACCTTCAATGGCATCCGACTGGCCATGAGTGTAGTCATAGGTAGGATAAATACACCATTTATCAGCAGTTTGGTGGTGATGTGCTTTACGAATACGGTACATAATAGGGTCACGCATATTCATATTTGGTGACGCCATATCAATTTTTGCACGTAACGCTTTTGCGCCTTCATCAAACTCGCCTAAGCGCATACGCTCAAACAGATCTAAGTTTTCTTCAACCGAACGATCACGATAGGGACTGTTTTTACCAGGTTCAGTTAACGTGCCGCGATATTCACGTGCTTCTTCTGCACTTAGATCACAAACATAAGCTTTGCCTTCTTTAATTAAGTGAATGGCCCACTCATGAAGCTGGTCAAAATAATCGGATGCGTATCTAACGTCCCCTTCCCACTCAAACCCAAGCCAGTTAACGTCTTCTTTAATTGCATCAATGTATTCTTGGCTTTCCTTTTCAGGGTTAGTGTCGTCAAAACGCAAATTACAAACACCACCAAATTGTTTGGCTAATCCAAAGTTCAAGCAAATGGATTTCGCGTGTCCAACGTGAAGGTAGCCATTAGGTTCAGGAGGAAAACGTGTAACAATCTTTGTGTGCTTGCCACTATCTAAGTCATCTTGAATTATTTTGGCAATAAAATTGTTATTAATTGCGATAGAGTCAGTCATAACCTTCCGTTCTTTTATAGATGCAAATTAGAGACAGCAGAAAGCGGCCGTCCTTTGTAAGTATTTAGCTAAGAGTATAACAGTGTAATGATAAGAATAATTCACTGCTAATTGAGCAAAACAAAACCTTTCTACCCATGCTTTGCCGCAGAAAAACGGGTATTATACGCTGTCTTAAAGATTACCGATACTTTCAAAACAATAGAGGCACAGTATGATTTTGTTAAAAACAAACATGGGTGACATTAAAGTCGAATTAAACCATGAGAAAGCACCTAAAACAGCAGCAAACTTTGAGCAATATGTAAAAGAAGGCTTTTACGATGGTGTAATTTTTCACCGTGTTATTGATGGCTTCATGATCCAAGGCGGCGGCATGGAACCAGGCATGAAGCAAAAACAAACTCGTGCAACTATTGAAAACGAAGCCGACAACGGTCTAAAAAATGAAGTGGGTACACTAGCTATGGCTCGCACCATGGATCCTCACTCAGCCAGTGCCCAGTTTTTCATTAACGTCGCTGATAATGACTTCCTAAACCATACAGGCAAAAACACCCATGGTTGGGGATATGCAGTGTTTGGCAAAGTAGTAGAAGGCATGGACGTAGTTAACCGTATCAAAAGCGTTAAAACCGGCAGCAGCATGGGACACCAAGACGTGCCTGTTGAAGACGTTATTATCGAAAAAGCTGAAGTTATTGCGTAATTATTCGCAAAACGCGTCATGAGAGGGGGTGGGAACCCCCTCCTACACACTAATTAATCGTTACCTTACTACTTATGTCTACATATTTTATTTCTGATTTACACCTCCAAGAAGCACACCCTCAAATGCTGCAAGGCTTTTATGATTACTTAAGTAATCTTAACGATGCTAAAGCTTTATATATTTTGGGAGACTTCTTTGAAGTATGGATAGGTGACGACTACGAAAACGATTTAATTATTGGTGTTAAAAGCGCCTTAAAGGCATTGAGTGAGCGTGGCACTAAAATTCATATCATGCATGGCAATCGTGACTTTTTAATTGGTGAAGATTTCTGTAAACAAACCAATAGCACCCTACTGCCCGACCCTAGTGTCATTGACTTAGATGGTACAAAGGTTCTTTTAATGCACGGTGATAGCATGTGCACTAAAGATGCTGCTTATATGAAAATGCGTCCGATGTTACGCAACCCTATGATGCAAAAGCAGTTACTCAGCCAAACCATTGAGCAGCGTTTAGCCATGGCAACTCACATGCGTGGAGAGAGCCAAAAAGGCAATCAAATGAAGTCTGATGAGATTATGGACGTTACGCCTGAAGAAGTAGACAGAGTTATGACTGAACATGGTGTTCACACCCTTATTCATGGTCATACACATCGTCCATACGACCATTACTGGCAACATGAAAATCAAGACAGACGAAGAATTGTATTAGGCGATTGGTCAGATACTAATGGTTGGCAGATTAAACACACCACAGAATCGGGCTTTGTATTAAGCAAGTTTAGCTTTTAAAGAGTCTATGGAAATACCTGTGGCTCTGGTTCCAGAGTCACACCAAACCTTTCTTTAATGTTGGTAATTATTTTATCTTTTAAATCGACCACTTCTTGATAGGAAGCCTGTCCATTAGTGGTTAATACTAATGCCTGCTTTTCATGCATTCGTACATTCCCTAACCACTTACCCTTCCAACCGGCTTGCTCAATTAACCATCCAGCCGCGACTTTTACCATGCCGCCCTTTTGCTGGTAATGAGGCAGTTCAGGGTGCAAGCGAACAAGTTCAGATGCTTGTTTGGCACTAATAATTGGATTTTTAAAAAAAGAGCCCGCATTAGGGATAGATTTAGGGTCAGGTAATTTACTACGTCGAGTGTCACATACTGCCTGGATTAAGCTTGATGCATTCACATTTTGAAGTTGTTGTAACGGACCATAACTTAAGACGGGATTAAAAATTTTATTCAGACGGAAAGTAACGCGCGTGATAATAAAATCATTTTTAAGCTCGTGTTTAAAAATAGAATCACGATAACCAAAATTACACTCTTCAGCCGTTAAAATAACCGCTTGACCAGTGCTAATTTGTACGCCTTCAATCTGTTCAATAAAGCTTTTAACTTCAACGCCATAAGCACCAATATTTTGTATAGGTGCGGCCCCTACTGATCCTGGAATAAGAGCTAAATTCTCTAAACCATGACCGTATTCAATGCTTTCTTGAACCCATTGATGCCAATTTTTACCTGCTTCAACCACTACCCAAATATGAGCATCATCTTGTTCAAGCAGCTTCACCCCCTCCATGGCTGACTGAAGCACTAAGCCATCGATATCATTAGCAAGAAGTACGTTAGACCCTTCTCCTAATACATAAACCGAGATGTTATTCTCTTTCGCTTTATCAAGTAAGCCAAGCAACTCCATCTGCGACGCAAAGCGTGCAAAGACCTTGGCCTTAGCAGGTAATGCTAAAGTGTTTAATCGTTGCAGCTCATAATTGGTTTGCATAATGATTAAGCAAGCTTCTGTTTAAGCTCAAGGACTAGGTTGTCACAAGCGGTTTCAAGAAGATCGAGAACCGTTTGAAACCCTTCTTCACCACCATAATAAGGGTCAGGTACTTCCGTAATGCTTTTATCATTACCAAAGCGTTCCAGTATAAGCTCTGGCTGCGTACGTACCTTACCACTGGGCATAAACTCTTTCATATTTTCAATGTTTGATTTATCCATCGCTAACACATAATCAAACTTATCAAAGTCTTCAGCCACGACCTGGCGGGCACGTAGGTTGCTAATAGCATAGCCACGAGCTGCGGCGGCAGCCTGTGAGCGCTGATCTGGCGCTTTGCCAATATGCCAATCACCGGTTCCAGCCGAGTCGACCGTTACTTTTTCGTCTAACCCATGCTCAGCAAGCTTTTTACGAAGCATTCCGTCGGCACTGGGTGAGCGACAAATGTTTCCAAGACATACAAATAAAACGTTCATAACAACTCTTCTAACTAGACGTTGGCTTTATCTAACTTTTCTTCTTCACTCATACGGCGTGCTTCACCCTCTAACATAACGGGCACACCATCTTTAATTGGGAAGGCAAGGCCATCAAAGGTACAAAATAACTCTTGTGAGGCACTGTCGTATTTAAGCTCGCCCTGGCATTGTGGGCACACTAACATGCTTAATAATTGCTTATCCATTCTTCTGTCCCTTATTACTTAATTCATTTAATAACGTTATCACTTTATCTTGGCTAGCGTCTTCTAAGACTGCATCTACTTTTAAATACCACCAATGATCTTCAGCAAAGGATTGGCATTTCACCCAATCCTTTTCAGTCATCACTAACATTTTATTGATTGTAGAAAATGCAAAATCCTCAATAGTAAAGGCATGGTGATCGGCAAAAGCATGTAAGTTTGTAATAGCGCCAAGCCCCTGCAATGTTTGCTCAAAGCGTTGAGGGTTACCGATACCACAGACAGCATCAACCTCAAGATTTGAAAGGTGCTCTAATGGCAGTTCGGTGCCAGTTTTCGCATTAATTAACGCACTGGCTTGTACTGTAAAATCACTGCCGTTTACCAGTATTAAATCGACACTTTGCTGGCGACTCACAGGCTCTCTTAATGGGCCAATGGGTAATAACCATCCATTACCAAAGCGACGTTTGCCATCAACCACTAGTATTTCAGCATCACGCGCCAGCGCATAGTGCTGCATACCATCATCACTAAAGATTATATTAACACCCTGCTCTATCGCTTTTTCAGCGGCTTGACGTCTATTAGGATCAACCACAACCGGACAACCCAAGCGATGATAGAGTAAATAAGGCTCATCACCCGACTCTGAAACCGTTGTTTTAGGCGTTAAACTTAACGGGTAACAGTGGCTTTTGCCGCCATATCCTCTGCTAATAACCCCGGGGGTTAAGCCAAGTTGTCTAGATTGCTCTACTAAATAGGTAATTAAAGGAGTTTTTCCCGTTCCACCCACTGTTATATTGCCAACGACAACCACGGGTACTGGATAGTTTTTTTGAGAAGACATTAAGAAAAAACGGCGCTTAAGAAAGGTAAACAAGGCAACCAGTAACCACAAAGGCAACAACCAAAGGTTATACCACGCTGACTTGTACCAATTCTGCTCAATACGTAACGCCAGTTTTTTCATGCCTAATTTTGAAACTGTATTTTATGAAGCTGAGAATAAAGACCATCAAATGCCATTAGCTCTTCGTGGCTACCGTCTTCTTTTACTTCACCGTCATCAATCACGACTATTCGATCTACATTCTCAATAGTGCTGAGCCTGTGTGCGATTACGAAAGTAGTACGCCCCTTCATTACTTCATCTAAAGCGGCCTGAATATAACGTTCAGATTCAGTATCTAGCGCGGAGGTTGCCTCATCTAAAATTAAGATAGGTGCGTTTTTAAGAATCGCACGGGCAATAGCAATACGTTGACGCTGACCACCCGATAAAGTCGTCCCGTTATCCCCTACTAAAGTATCGTAACCATGCGGAAGCTTACTAATGAAATCATGGGCAAAGGCTGCCTTAGAGGCGGCGATAATTTCTTCATCGGATTTATCAGATAGCTCACCGAAAGCAATATTACTGCGTATAGTGCCGTTAAATAAAACCACTTGCTGACTTACTATGGCGATATGCTTGCGTAGGCTCTGTAAGGTAACTTCCTGGGTATCCACACCATCTATTAGAATCTGCCCTGAAGTAAGCTCATAAAAACGTGGTAGCAGGTTGACCAAGGTCGTTTTACCACTGCCCGAACGCCCGACTAAAGCAACTGACGTACCTGGCTTTATGTTTAAGGAAATGTCTTTAAGAGCATCGGTTTCAGCTTTTTGATAACGCAGACGAACGTCTTTAAATTCTACATGACCTTCATGAGCTACTAACTCTTGAGTGCCATTATCGGGTTCTGGTTTCATGTCTAATATTTCGAACACGGATGCTGCAGCAGCCATACCCTTTTGAATCATGCCATTAACATCGGTAACACTGCGTAAGGGCTTAGCAATTAAAGCAGCAGCCGTAATAAACTGAAGAAACTCTGCGCCCGTCATGGTGTTAGCAGAAACACGCTGAAACATAATAAAGATCATTACACCTAACCCAGTTGCAACGACTTGCTGACTAACAGGAACGTTAATGGCATCGGTTAAACCAAACTTTAGTGCTTGGCGACGATTGTCATTACTGGCTTTAGCAAAGCGCTTTTGCTCAATCTCTTTTGCTCCGTAGGTTCTTACCTCACGGTACCCACTGATGCTTTCGTTCGTTACTTGAGTAACATTACCCATAGCACGTTGAATGCGATGACTATAACGGCGAAAGAACTTACTCGCGGCAGAAACAGTTAAGCCAATGATGGGGGTAATTGCTATAAAGACTAACGTAAGAGTAAAGTCTAAATAAATTAGGTACCCAAATAACAGCAGTACGGTCATCCCTTCTTGAATCAAGGTGGTTAGTGATCGTGTTGAAGCCTCTGTTACTTGTTCAACATCGTAAGTAATACGAGAAATCATGCGTCCACTGGACTCATTGTCGTAATACTCACTGGGTAAGCTCGTCATACTATTAAACAATTGCGTGCGCAACGAATGGACAACGTTACGCCCAACCACGGCAATAAAGAACTTGCCCAAAAATGTGCCAATACCACGAAAGAAAAATATTCCGAATAAACTGGCTATTAAAAAGTAAATTTTATCGTCTGTAGGATCATTCAGTGTTTCCTCCATCAAGCCCATCATATGAGCCAATAACGGATTCGACGCCGCATAAATGATAAAACCTATGATTGCCAACAGAAATGCAAACTTATGCGGCAGTACATAGGTTAAAAGACGTTTATATAAATACCCAGTAGATTCTTTTATCATTTCATCATTCGCTTTCAGATGCTTGTCGCGTAGTAATACTTAAATTAACTAAGCCTAGCTGACCAGCAGCATCCATGGCTTTCACAACAGCTTCGTGTGGTGTTTTAGCATCAGCAGTAATAATTACCGGTACCCTGGTTTGCTGACCTAATTCCTTTTGCAGCGCACGCTTCAAAATATCGAGCTGTTGGTTCACCAGTTGTTGTCCATTGATGCTGTAGTGCCCTGTGCTTGATATTACAATCTCGATAGGACTATTAGGTGTGCCTTCAGTGGCTGCACTAGCCTCAGGCAAGTCGATGGTTAAGTGGGATTCTTTTGTGAAGGTGGTCGACACCATAAAGAAAATCAACAGAAGAAACACCACGTCCAACATGGGGGTAAGGTTAACATCAACCGCATCAGTATGTTGTCGCTTAAATTTCATTATTACGCTGCCTCAGAGTCGGCTACTTCACGATCACCTTGCAATACGTCTACTAGTTTAGTGGCTTCTTGCTCCATGAACACTACAATTTCATCAACACGACGTGTAAGAATTCTATGAGCAACTAAAGCTGGAATAGCCACCATCAAGCCCGCAGCGGTTGTTACTAGAGCTTCAGAAATACCACCAGCAAAAGCACCTGCATTTCCGGTACCTTGCAATACAATTTGGTTAAACACTTCAATCATACCGAAGACAGTACCTAACAAACCAATTAGGGGAGAAACACCAGCTATGGTTCCTAGCGCGTTCAAATAACGTTCCATGTAGTGGACTTCAACTGAAGCCGCTTCTTGAATGCTTTCTTTCATTAAATCTCGGCCATGACGAGCATTGACAAGACCAGCCGTAAGTACACGACCAAGAGGACTGCTTTCACGCAACTCTTTAAGTCGACTTGAATTCAATTGATCGTTTTTCATCCAGCCCCAAACGCGACTTAATAAATCAGCCGGTGCTATCTGATTTCTACGTAACGTCCAAAAGCGCTCTGCAGTGATAGCCAACGCTAATACAGAACATAGAATCAACGGCCACATTAAAATACCGCCGCTTTGGATGATCTCCCACATATGAATTTTCCTATAAAAAAATTTGCCTGTACTCTAACACAGCTTTGCTTAACGGATAAGTATAAAAAGCTGCTATTTAGTTCCCCGAAGATTGCCTCCAAGCAGGCTGCAAGCCATCTCGCATTGTTTTAACACTGCCATGTTGCGTTAAAACAATAGCCCCTTTATCAGCTGTATTTAGCCAATCTATATTTAATTGTTCCAAACGGTCTATAACTTGCTTAGTTGGATGGTTAAAGGCGTTGTTAAACCCTGCTGAAATCCAAGCCTGCCTAGGCGCAACGGTTTGTAAAAATATCTTAGATGAACTTGTATCACTTCCGTGATGCGACACAACTAAAATATCAGAAGCTAGCTCCTTACCGTACTGTCGTATTAAATCGTACTCAACAGCCTTGCTAATATCGCCTGTTAACAGGAAGCGGTTACCAAACCACTCCACCTGAACAACACAAGAGCGATTATTGTTGTTATCAGGAAGACGAGACCAAGCAGTATCATTCAAGTTTAGATAACGGTATAAAATATCTGGAGTTAATACCTGCCAGCGCGCAGGTTCCATACTGCATAAATGATAGTCTTGGCCAGTATGTGCTAATGACTGGCCGGAATATATTTCTGAAGTTAAGAAATTATTTATTATCGACTCTGTACCACCAGCATGGTCATTATCATTATGACTCACAATTAACACATCTATGTCACTAACAGCGTGCTTATTTAATACTGGCGTAATGATTGACTCTCCGGTATCAAACGACCCCATAAAAGGACCAGTATCGTATAAGAGTGTGTGCATGTCTGAATTAAAAAACACGCTTTGCCCCTGCCCTACATCTACCATCATGGCAACGGGAAAATTTTTAGCCGGTACTGTAAAAAGAATAATCATCACGCTAATAATTACCCCTGCTGCCAAGAGGTAAGACACCCCTCTTCTTAGTAACCACAGCAATAGCGGCCATAAAATCAGTGATATAGTGGGTAATACAATCAACCGAGATAACGGTATAAAATCAATTTGACTAATAATTTCCCAATAAACCGAACCGGCAACACTCAGTAGCTCGGCCAACAGATCTGCAGGCACAAATAAGGTTAATAAACTCAAAGGAATGAGTACGAGAGTAACGTAGGGAATTGCAATTATATTGGCTAGCAACTGACTCACACTAACCGGTTGATTCCATAGTATGAAGATGGGGATTAATGCCACAAATATGACCCACTGGGGCAACCAACTTGATTCTAACAAGGTAGACTTTCTGCCGTTGTAGAAAACCAATAACGTTAGTACCGCCGCAAAAGAATACGCAAACCCTGCACTGACCCATGCTAGTGGATTTAAGATAATCACCAGCAATAATGCACTAGCAACAGTGGTCATCCAATTTAACTTAAAGCGTGTACCATTAATTAAAATTAACGCCGCAAACATTAACCAAGACCGCTGTAATGCTACTCCACTTCCGGCTAGCCACAAGTAACCTGCACCGCCAGCTATCAAAAAACCCTGTTGCCATATGAGTAAATTCGGAATATTTCTCTTAAGTATAAAACTTAACAACCGTTGAAATGTGCGCCACAACAGCACCAGTAATAAAAGTATCAACCCCATATGCAAGCCACTGACAACCAACAAGTGCAGAGTTCCTGTACGCTTAGCAAGCTGCCACTGCTGAGGACTAAATGAGTCTTGTTCTCCAAGGATCAAACCGCTTATCCAATGCCAAGCATAGGTAGGTAAGCGTTGTTGCTGAGACTGAATAAATTGAGATCGCAAGGTGGGGGATCCATAAGACACAAGGGTATATTCTTTGATATATCCGGTTGCATCCACTTTCTTACTTAACAACCAAGCTTCGTAATCAAAGGCTAAACCGTTTTCAATATTACGCGGGCTACGAAGCATCACTTTAGCGTCTATTACTGCTCCTGGAAGCAATGATTCATTAGCTCGGTAGAGGCTTACCCTTAAATTTCTTAAATTTGGCATCCCCTGCTCTGCTAACCACTTGCTAGAGCTTAAAGGTTCAACTTGAAGCTTTTGAACGTAACCTTGCTCTTTGTTTTCAACAACCAGAAGCGTTAAATCAACCTCTGTCTTGTCATACTCTAATGGCAGCCGATGGGCTAGCTGCCAGTGTACCCATCCTGAACCATAGACAGTACCTACAACCATTATTAGAAGCATAGGCCAACGCCTATGGGCTAGATGCTTGATACGATATGAAACGACTAGAAGTAAAAAGGTAAGAATGTAAAAGAAGACTAGCTGAGGAAGCGGTAAATATGTACCTAACGCAATAGAGACCGCAGACAATAATAAGTAAAAAGTCATTGCCACTCCCTGGCATAGCTTTTATGTGTTATATAGGCTGTAAGCTCAAATCCTTGAGTTGCAAGCAGCGATTCATTCTTCTTGCTAACTCTTGATCATGAGTCACCATGATAAAGGCAGTATCGCTCTTTTTAATCAGATCTAACATCACCTCTTCGACTTGTCTTGCAGTCTGTTGATCTAAGTTACCTGTCGGCTCATCTAATAATACTAGCTTAGGACGATTAACCAGAGCACGAGCAATGGCTGCACGTTGACGTTCACCACCTGAAAGTTCCGCCGGCGTATGATTTAAACGGTGACCAAGACCAAGCTGCTGTAGGCACTCTTGTGCACGTTGTTTAGCTGCCTTCTGACTTTTACCGGCTAATAATTGAGGTAGCATTACATTTTCAAGTGCACTGAATTCGGCTAACAGGTGATGAAACTGATAAACAAAGCCAATATCTTGATTGCGCAACGCAGTACGCTGAATCTCATTCATGCTTGAAAGATCTTTACCGTCGATAAGCACTTGGCCTTCATCGACAGTATCTAATCCGCCTAAGGCATTTAACAAGGTCGTCTTACCAGACCCCGAAGCCCCTACAATAGCGAGTGTTTCACCTGCATTCACCTGTAAGTGAATATCTTGCCATACAGTAACTTGCTGTGGTCCGGTGATATAAGTTTTACGTAACCCTGTTGCTTCTAGAATTAACTTACTCATAACGTAGTGCCTCCGCTGGTTGAACTTTGGCTGCACGCCATGATGGATACAGTGTTGCGAGAAAGCTTAAGAGCAACGATGCACTACTAATAATGGCAACATCCTTCCATAGTAGTTGTGATGGTAAATATGAAATAAAGTATACGTCTGCGCTAAGTACCTGCATACCAAACAAGCGCTCAATAGCGGCAACCAAATCTGAAATACCCAAAGCTGCCAGTATGCCCAGCACGGTTCCTAGTGAGACCCCTATCACACCAATCGCCAACCCTTGCACCATAAAGATTTTCATAATTGTACTTGGACGTGCGCCCATTGTACGCAGAATCGCAATATCAGCTTGTTTGTCTGTCACCGCCATAACAAGCGTGGAAATAATATTAAACGCAGCCACTGCAACAATTATAAGTAACAGCAGCCCAATCATTGTTTTCTCCATTTTTATGGCCTGGAACAAATTACCATGTGTGCGCGTCCAGTCGCTTGCGCTATAGCTGCCATCCAATTTATTGATTATATCCCAAACCCTTTGAGACGCAGAAAACAAGTTATCGAACTTAATTCGCACACTTTCAGCTTGCGCCGGTAAGCGGCCTAACTTAGCCGCATCAGATAAATGAATAATTGCCAGACTAGAATCAAGCTCAGCTCCAACAGAAAATGTACCGGCCACTTCTAAGCGCTTTATTCTTGGTAAAACACCTGCAGGTGACATAGTGGCTTCAGGCAATAACAACGTGACCTTATCCCCTTTAGCCACATTCAATTGACGTGCTAATAAATCACCCAAAAACACCTTGTAGCTACCGGCTTGTAAATCGTCCAAGTCACCCGAGTTAATATGATTAGGCAGTATTGAAACCTGCTTCTCAGCATCAGGTTCAATACCGGTAATCATGGCGCCTTGTACCCGCCCGCCATAAGCCAGCATGCCCTGTAAACGAGTAAGAGGAGCAACGCCTGCCACGCCTGGCATTTGTTCTATTTCCGCCGCCAATGATTGCCAGTTTTGAATACCACCACGTTCATAAATAACAGCGTGCGGTACCATACCAAGAATGCGCTCGCGTAACTCACGATCAAAGCCGTTCATTACCGATAATACTAAAATCAAGACGGCCACACCTAAGGTCATCCCAACCATGGAAGAAGCCGATATAAATGAAATAAAGTGATTGCGTCTTTTAGCGGCTAGATAACGTAAGCCAATCCAAAATGATAAAGGTGAAGAGATAAGTTTCATTCGCATAGTGTTCCCATAAAATCGCCGTCATAGTGCCCGACTAAGGGAATACACTCAAGCGCAAATCTCATGTAAATAGAGCGAAATGCGCTTGTTGTTTTCTCACTCTCTCCTAATATAAGAGTTAACCATCCGGAATAACCTATAGGTGCTCGCTTAATGCATAAAATTGTTCTTATTTCTGCTGCCTTATTAAGTGCCTACACGGCACAGGCTGAAATCCAAGAAATTTCTCAACAAGAAATGACCGACACTCATATTCGTGACACAACGGTAATTATTCCTAAGCGTGCAACACCTACAGAGCCCAAAGCGCCTATTCACGTTAAGATCACTCCTATTGACCAAACAGAGCTCGACAGCCTACCTGATACTACTCAAGGAAATCAGAACCGTCCTGACCTTATTCCGTTAACTGACACCTACTTATCAGAACAAAGAGAACGTTCGTTGCTTCAACAGCAGTCTAACGTACCGAGCCAACTCTACGATGCTTCACGAGCAGAACGAGAGCGTAATTTAAATAATATTTGGCAACAGTTTAATTTGCAGGGTGATATCCCTAATGATTATCGCGACTTAACCTTCCCGACCAATGTTGAGATGCCAGCCGGATCAAATATGTTCATGGACGCCAACCAATTCAGCATCAGCATCCCTAATACAGGTGACTATCGCCCTTCCACACAAAAGACACCAAACGGTGAGTACCAAGTGGATATAACGCCTGACAATATTAAATTTATTATCAACCTACCTAAGAACAACTAATTAGTACATCATTTTGCGCCAAGTTAATTAGCCATTCTTACTGCTTAAATGTTAATACGTCGCTAAAAGCCCATAACTATGGGCTTTCAAGACTATTAATTTTTTACTCTCTTCTAAAGACCTAGTAAAGATAACATACAACTCTAGCAAACTGTCTATAAATGCTTTAGAGTCAGAGAAAGTATAAAAATAACCATAATGAGTATGCTATGAAGTTCACTTCTTATTCTAAAAACAGCCTCAAGCAAGCTCCTGAAAGCATAGAACTTTCATTGGCAGGTTCCGAGTACAGAGCAGAGTTTCAAGCGTTTTCCGCTCCTGAAAATAGCCATAAAACACCGGTTATATTTTTAGGTGGTGCATTCCAAAGTTTCTCATCATTTAAATATGAAGTTGAATTGGTGCTTAGCACACACCCAGTAATTTTACTCGACTTGCCATCACAGGGTTGTAACTCACAGTTAGCTCCTGAGCTTGGCTTAAACGATTTAGCAGAATTAATCGAATTATTCTGCCAAGCAAAAAACATCGACAAAGTAATGCTGCTAGGCATTAGCTATGGCTCTGCCATGTCGACGATCTTTGCAACGACCTATCCACACCGTGTTGAGCGTTTATTGTTATCTGGCATTACCTGCTTCCGCCGCGAAAGCCTTATTACCTTATTAGAAGACTCTCTAGAGCAACTAAGACAAGGTAAGATGGAAGAGTTCGCCACAACGGCAGTATGCAACTTAATTAACTACAGCCGAATTGATGACACCGAAGTCAGCCCAACCTATCGTCGTTTATTGTTTAGACAAATTTCTCGTTTAAATGAAAACGAGCGCGCTCGTTATGCGCAAAACACTGAGCGTTTACTTGATTTCCCAGGCTTTGATGCCTTCCCAAGCTGCCCAACCTTAATTGCAACGGGCGAGTATGACAGTTTTACTCTACCTTCCGAAAACGCAGCGGTAGCAGTTCAATGTGACAACGCAACCTTTGCCTTAGTCCATAATGCAGACCACCTGTCACAATTCGAAAGGAAAGAAACTACCAGCGCTTTATTCCATAGCTTTATGTGTGGAGAATCATTAGACGAGATCGAAGGCATTACACTGCATGATCCTAAAGCCTTCCTTGAAAGAAAAGACATGCGTTTACAATCACGCAACCGCCCTTTAGAGCAGCCTTACACTCTTACTGATAAAGAAACGGGTAAAGTACATACGGTACGCATTAATAACATTAACTTTGCCGGTTGTGAAATTGAGCAGATCAATCAAGATTTAAGCATTAATCAAAACTCTAGCGAGCTTTATTTAGAGCTTCCTGAGACTGGTCACTCATATCATGTGCGCATACTCGAACGTCACCCAAAAAATCTACGCTGCTTGATTATTCAGCGTAACCTAAAGGCAGCCGACAGCTTAAACACATACTTAAATGAATATTTTCTTTTGAGTCGTGATAACTGCGCCTTCTTTACTCAAGAACTGGCTTAATCTTTGCCATAACAACCAATAAGCTCTGCCACGGATGGGTAGGCTTATACTCTCTTAAAAGGCGGCAACGCTGCTATCAGTTCTCTTCCATACGACTTTGTTTGTAAGCGTTTATCAAGAATACTGACACGCCCTGTATCGGTCTCTGTTCGTATCAAACGACCACAGGCTTGAATCAAACGAATAGACGCTGCCGGTAAGGTTAGCCCCCAAAAAGGATTACCGCCCTGTTTTAGTAACCATTCAGCAATGGCTTCTTGCATAGGATCATCAGGAACAGCAAATGGAATCTTGACGATAACAACGTGGTTAACATAGTTCCCGGGCAAATCTACACCCTCTGCAAAACTGGCCAAACCAAATATAACACTTCCCTGCCCATTATCGATTCGCTCTTTATGCAAACGAACTATTTCTGGGCGTGGTAAATATCCTTGGCAAAGTAGCGTCTCATCCCAATCGTCTAAAAATCGTTCACGCGTTGCATCCAGCTGCATTCTTGAGCTAAATAGCACTAGAGTTGCTTGAGTTTTATCAATCTTTTCGTCTAACCAATTTTCAACATCTTCTTGAAAACCTGGTTCATTAGGATTGCTAGCCAAGGTTACAACCTCTAGCTCCCCAAGCGCTTGATAATTAAACGGGCTTTCAACTCGCTCAAACACAGACCATTGAGGAATGCCGGTTTCCCATACTAATTTGTCAAACTTATTGAGTGCCGTCAGAGTGGCTGAGGTTACTACTGCGCTGTAGCAACGACTCCATAATGTTTTATCTAGTTGAGATGAAATTGAGATAGGACAAGCATTAATAAAGGTTTCAGTTTTACTGCCAAATGCATTTTTGTTAATCCAGCGGGCGACAGGAATACCATCTTTAGATTGTTCAGCACAGAAGTAAGATAACGTACTCTGCAGTTGCTCAGCTTTATCTAACATAGAACCGATAGTGGACTGCCACTGTTCTGCGGCTTCTTTCACAAAATCGCCATCGGCTCTTGGATCTAAAGACTTCTGCAACGAGTCATTTAGAGCCGATAAACTATGCACCAGCAGTTGCGCTGGCTCAGTCATATTTTTAAGCAATAAGCGTAAATCAGGATGTACCACTCCTTGCTCAAAACGCAACTTCTCTTGCTCACCCAGCAAATCTAAAATAAACGGATGCGCTTGAGTTAACGTTTCAAGAATATTAGACACAACCTCTGGGAGCTTAGAAAGACTGCGCTGAAACTCTTTAGGGGTATCTCTGTCATTGATAAACTCTTGCAGGTACTTTTCTAACTGCTCTAACCACGCTTTTTGCGCTGTAATACCTATTTGTAAATGGAAATGCCCTAAGGCTTTATCGGCTAAATGATGGCCTTCATCAAAGATATAAATGGTTTCTTCTGGGGATGGCAAAATGACACCGCCCCCTAACGATAAGTCGGCTAAAACCAAATCATGGTTTGCTACAACGATATCGGCTTCTTCTAAATAATTTCTGGCTTTATAAAAGGCACAGTTATCGTAATGCGGGCAGCGGCGCTTAGAGCAATCGTGTTGGGTTGAAGTCACGTTTTGCCACTGGCTTTCTTCTATTTCTAATTCTAAGGCGTCTTTATCACCATCCCACCCATTACCGGCATAATTGTTTAGCAGTTCGGTATAAAGAATTTTTTCTTTTTCTTTATCGGTTAAGCCGAACATATCGCTGGTAACAGGCTTGGTATCTTTTAAACGAATCAGTGCTTTTTCAAGTTTCGATAGACATAAGTAACGACCACGACCTTTCGCTAATGTGTACTGAAAATCGAAATCACTGGCCTGCTGTAAGCTAGGTAGGTCTTTATTAATAATTTGCTCTTGCAAAGTAACAGTAGCCGTTGAAACCACCAGCTTTTTATTTAACTGTAATGCTAAGGGCAAAGTTGCGACTAAATAGGCAAGTGTTTTACCTGTACCAGTTCCTGCCTCAACAACAACAATTCCTGCATCATTAATACGCTCACCATGTTTGCCTTCTTGCACCATACCAATAGCATTGGCAATTTTAGCAATCATAACACCTTGTCCTGGGCGTCTTTTTAACGACAGTGAATCGATACATTGACGATAAAGGGTACGAATACTGTCTTTAGATTCTTCAGATAACATTTAACTTCCTTAAGGAATTGGCTGCCAACCTTGCTGACGACTTATACTTAATGGCCAACCATCAACTTCAATAACAATGCCCTTAGGCGTAATTTCTTTAAGTAATATTTCAGAGGTTAAGTAATCGCCTTCGCGCTGACTTTTATTATTGATAGTAACGCTTCTTTTGGATGCAAGTCCGCTATAAATATGACTATTGATAACTAAAACAGGAATTTTTCTTAGACTGGTTAGTGGTGGTAACTTACGCTCCTCAACCACCCCCTTAGAAATAATAGGTTCAGTGATTGTCTGAGGAGTGTATTTGTCGACTCTTTCGTCTAATGTAACCACCTCTCTAGGCTCGATAACTTGCTCTGTCATTACCGGCTTTGGTACTAATTGGGGTTCTGTTTCAAGGTATAGAATATCTGACTCTACTTGAGAAAAGGACTGAACTGATAAATAATAAACTAACCCTAAAATTGCCAGCACCAACACTAGAATTAGTACCACAACGCCTAAACCTGAAGCTGATGCTTTATCATTACCTTCACTAAAAACAGCAGGCAGCTCTTGATTAATTGCCGCCCTTTCTTCCTGAGATTTTTTTAACGCATCCAAAATATATGACACTACTGCGCTCCCTTTAACCACAGCATAAGTAACGTTTGCTGCCCTAATATCCTGTCTGGCACTAGATTATTACGTCGTTGAAAGCGTTCCACATCATAAGCCAATAACGCATCGTAATAATTAAGGTTTTGCTGCACCCTATTACCTTCGGCACTGATGTGTCGCCAGCCTTGTACGCCTTCATTATTTAAACGCTCACGCACCCATGAAACGACCGTACTTTCATCGTTAGGCTTTATTAATTGCCCATTGTAATCAGCTGGTCCTTGCCACAAGACAAGCGCTTGTTTGCTGTATGCCACATTAGGCGTAACATCGTCTAACAAGCGCCATTCAAGTTGCTCACCCGTATTTACTTGCACCATTACGGCAGTACCAAGCTGTCTGAGCTGAGTTAATGGCCAATCTAACCACAAGCACGACCAGCCGGTATCAGACAACGCCTCGCAGCTTGTATGGCCTTCTAGCCCCATTACCGTACTTAGCGCTACTACTGGCTGCTCAGTTTGTTTGTATGGCCATGCAAAGAGAATAGTATCTTTGTAAAAATACAAAGGTACGAGCAATAAGGCTAAAAGATAAAGAAAACGGTATTGGCTTTTCTTATTATGTATTTTAGGCAGCACCTCCCGTTGAGCGCCACGCACTAATGACCAACCCACTCGATTCTTCCCTAACGCATAGGCACCTAATAAAGCGCGATCGGCCAGTGTATTAAGAATACGTGGAATGCCTTTACTGGCTCGCCATAAGCGCCACATAGCCAAAGGGGTAAATAGATTTCGTTGAGCACCCGACTTTCGGCAGCGGTAATTGATGTACTGAACACAGTCAGACCAGGACAAATGCGACAAGTGAAAGCGCGCAGTGATACGCTGATTGAGTTGACGTAAATTATGATGCGCTAAAAGCTGCTGCAGCTCGGGTTGCCCGACCAAAATTAATGTTAAAAGCTTTTCATGGTTTGTTTCCAAGTTTGTAAGCAGCCTTACCTGCTCTAACAAGGGCGCAGGCATTGTTTGTGCTTCATCAATCACGCAAATAAATCGCTGGCCTTTAGCATAACCCTCTAAAAGCGCATGATTTAACAAATTGTAAAGTTCACGTTGACTGTTAGTGTGCTTAGTTTCAATACCAAACTCTTCAGCAATGGCTTGAAGAAGTTCTACTGGGCTCAATTGAGGATTAAATATATACGCACTTTCGACTCCTTTTGGCAGATCGGAAAGAAACGCACGGCATAGCGTTGTTTTTCCCGTACCGACTTCACCAGTAAGGCACACTAATCCACCATGACTGGTTAATGCATAATTAAGATGCGCCAAGGCCTCTTGATGATTTCTCGATGGAAATAA
>Ga0209075_1000359_pt1 | contig 44136 bp, 42 predicted proteins | sample Stecom2011_FD_187523 | JGI IMG/M metagenome (GOLD analysis project Ga0209075, IMG submission 187523) | Agricultural soil microbial communities from Utah to study Nitrogen management - Steer compost 2011 (SPAdes) (version 2) | ecosystem: Environmental > Terrestrial > Soil > Agricultural land...
GGGCCTACTTCTGATGCTTTGGATTTAGCAATCATACCAAATAGTTTTGGTACGGCTACTGCAGCCAAAATACCGATGATGACCACGACTACCATGAGTTCGATGAGGGTAAAACCTTTTTTGTTCATAGTGTTTCTCCTGTTTATTGTTTTACTTTTGTGGGGCAATGTGCCCTATACCTATAAAGATAATTCTTTTTTTTACTAAAAGCAAACCTTTTGTCAAAAAAATGTCATTATTTTGTCAGACTAGTGTTTTTGAACTCCAAAGGGCACTTTGATGTAAAAAATAAATTACAAAGCTTTAAAGTATCCTAATAGATTATAACTTTTTTTTTGTCAAAAGGAACATTTTTTTTACTTTTTTTGAATTTAACTTAAAAGTAGCTGATTTTGAAGCGAAATGTGCCACATTGAGCTTGTCGAAATGCGTGCCAGAATAGTGTGAAGTTTTGCCATCATTACGGAGAGGAGAAACGCTGGGATGCGAGCGTGGAAAGTGAGACGAGCGCATTATGTAGGCAAGGGGAACTCTGCGAAATGCGTGCCAGAATAGTGGAAAGTGAGAAGTTATTAGTGCTCACAGAGATGAACAGCTTTATCGCAATGCCATCCCGTATGGATTGCCTCGGGAAAGGAACCCTGCGAAATGTGCTACATTGAGCTTCTACGAAATGTGTGCTAGAGTAGTGTGAAGTTTTGCCATTATTACGGAGAGGGGAAACGCTGGGATGCGAGCGTGGAAAGTGAGACGAGCGCATTGTGCAGGCAAGGGGAACTCTGCGAAATGTGTGCCAGAATTGTGGGAAGTGAGAAGTTATTAGTGTTCACAAAGATGAACAGCTTTATCGCAATGCCATCCCGTATGGATTGCCATCATTACGGAGAGGGGAAACGCTGGGATGTGAGCGTGGAAAGTGAGACGAGCGCATTATGTAGGCAAGGGGAACCCTGCGAAATGCGTGCCAAAATTGTGGGAAGTGAGTCAGAGAGTTCAGGTTTGCTGGGCTGAGTTTTGCGGCATAGGCGCTTCTGATTTTCATAAAAAAAACAAAGCTATGGAGCTTTGTTTAGTGTTTGTTTAATTTTGCAAAAAATGAGTTGGACTCACTGGTCTGTAAAGAGGCTAACGGAAATTAGCGGTTTTTCTTTTTGTGACGGTCACGACGCATGCGTTTTTTGCGTTTATGGGTCGCGATTTTTTTGCGTTTTCTTTTTCTTCCGCAAGGCATATCGAATCTCCGTTAAATGGTTGAATGTTTTTTTATGTTAAAATGAATAAAAAACAAGCGTTTTGTCAAGGGTTTTGTTTTAAAAGACGATTTGTTGTAAGTTGGAATATGTTTTTGGAGCTTTTTTTGGTTTTTTTTGAGTTTTTGAGTGTACTTTTATGAGTAGGGCACGCCAAGCCTTTTCTATGGTCTTCTTTTGAGGCATAGTTTTTAGAGATTCACCCCTGAGTTCTTCTGGGGTGTTTCTTTTTTTTTGAGTTTTTATTTTTATATCTTTGTTTTATGCAAATAGAAGCTACTGTTAAACGCGTGACTTACCAAAATCCAGAGAATCAATTTTCGGTGTTGAGGGTGCAGGTGAACGGTGAGAAGTCTTTGACTACGGTGACGGGTTATATGCCTTTGATCCATGTGGGAGAGTCTGCTCTTTTTAAGGGGGCTTGGAGTTTTCATCCTAAGTATGGGAATCAGTTTGTGTGCGATTCGGTGGAGATTTTGAAGTCCGATGGTCGAGAGGGTGTGATTTCTTATTTGTCTAGCGGTTTGTTTCCTGGGGTTGGGGTGAAGACGGCGGAGAGGTTGGTGGATAGGTTTGGAGATTTGACTTTGGAGGTGTTTGATAGCGAGCCAGATCGTTTGTATGGGGCGGTCCGCGGTTTTTCTAAGAAAAAGGTGGATGCTTTTTTGAAGGTTTGGAGGGATTTGAAAGAGGCTCGTCAGGTCCATTTGTTTTTGTATAGTCATCAAATTACAGGGAGTGTGGCTAAAAAGATTTATTTGCACTATGGTGCAGATGCTATTCGAGTGATTACCGAAAATCCCTTTGTGCTGTGCGATGAGGTGTGGGGTATTGGTTTTGTGAAGGCCGATGAGATTGCCCAAAAGCTGGGGATCGCGAAGGATCATTATATGAGGATTCGAGCGGGTTTGATTTATGCTCTGAGTTTTAGTTCTGTGTCTAATGGTCATGTGTTTTTGCCTCGTTCTGTTTTGCTGGAGAAGACTTTGTCTGTGCTACGAGTGGAGCTGAATGATACAGAGTTTATGGAACGGATTGTGTTTTCTTTGGATGAGTTGATCCAAACTAAAACCCTTATTTTAGAAGATGAAAATTTGTGGATGCCTCTTTTACACAAGGCAGAGACTTATATGGCGGCTTGGGTGAGGGATCGATTGAGCGTTCCAAAGAGTCCTTTGAAAGAGAAGTGGAGACAAGAGCTACGAGTGTTTGAGGCTAAAAATGATTTGGATTTGGATCCTGTGCAGTTTCAAGGGGTGTGCCAAGCTTTTGAACATCGCTTGTGTGTGATTACAGGAGGCCCCGGGACAGGGAAAACGACAATGCTCCAAGGGATTATCCATTTGGCGAGTGTTTTAAAGGAAAAGGTGCTGCTGGCTGCCCCCACTGGTAGAGCAGCTAGACGCATGCAAGAACTTTGTGGGGTGGAAGCCCAGACTATTCATAAACTTTTGGAGGTGGATCCAGCTTCGGGTGCGTTTTTGAAGAATGATTGGAATCATTTGGATGCAGACTTTGTGGTGATCGATGAGTTTAGTATGGTGGATACTTGGCTTGCTTATTCTTTGATGAAGGCTATTCCCCCTAAGGCTAGAGTTTTGTTTGTGGGTGATAAAGACCAGTTGCCTAGCGTGGGCCCCGGGAATGTGCTTCGAGATTTGCTTTTGGTGCCACACTTGCCCGCGGTGTATTTGACAAAGGTGTTTAGGCAAGCAGATGGAAGCGATATTGCCGAAAAGGCTAGCCGCGTGAATCAAGGTTTGATGCCTTCGCCTTTGGAAGGGACTCATTTTCACTTTTCTACTTTTGAATCTCCAGATGAAGCGAAGGAGCTGTTGAAGAAAATTGTGAGTGAAGAGTTGCCTCGACTTTTGGATGTGAATTTGGTGCAGGATTTGCAGGTTTTGACGCCTATGCGAAAAGGACCTTTGGGACTTTTTGAGTTGAATCGCTTTTTGCAAGACTTTTTGAATGGGGATTCTAGTGGCTTTTCGATGTTTGGTGTAGACTGGAGAGTCTCTGACCGTGTGATGCAATTGAAGAACAATTATGATAAGAATATTTTTAATGGAGATATTGGTTTTGTGTCTAAGATACACAAGTCTTCTAAAGAGATTTCTGTAGAATTTGATGCTCGCACTATTCGATTGGATGCTCAAGAATTGGATCAAATGAATTTGGCCTATGCTTGTACTATCCATAAGAGCCAAGGGAGTGAATACCCCGCTGTGATTATTGTGCTAGATCATTCTCACTATATGATGCTGCAAAGGAATTTGATTTATACGGCTATTACCCGTGCCAAGGGCCATGTATGGGTGCTTTCGGCTCCTGGGGCTTTTCACACTGCGGTGAAGAACAACCGTTCCATTCATCGATATACGATGCTTGCGCAGTGGATTCAACACAAAGAATAAAAAACTCCTAGTTTTGCTAGGAGTTTCTTTTTTTAATATCTAGACATTCTGCTAGTGCTTCTTAGTCTTTATCTATCATTTTATATATGGGATCTGGATCTAAGTAGCTGCTTGAGGCTTCTGTTACATTGTTGACGCCGTCTGCAGAGCAAGCGGACAAAAATGAGATGCTCAAAAGTAGAGCAGAAATCCAAAGTAAAGTTTTTGTTTTATTCATGATGTTTGCTCCTTTGAGTTAGAAATAGATGAATGCACCTAAGTTAGCGGCAAGAGTGGATCCGCTAAATGAGCTGAATGGGTTGTTGATGAAGGCGTCGCTTAAGGAGGCTTCGAGGGCTATGCTTTTCCATTGGAATCTGCTACCGACCGATACAAAAGTTTGTTCAGTGAGCATTTGTATGTAGCTACTTTCTGTGGTGCCTATCTTGTCTGATCTATAAGCGAATAGATTTAAGTTGTGAGAGGCTCCAGAGAAGAACATGAAGTATTTGTTGATAGCGATTTCGGCAAAGATGTTAGGGGCTATGAAAAGGCCTATTTCTAAAGCTCCATCGCTAAAATCTTTAATTTTATCGAACATTTGGAAGCCAAGCGTACTGTTTGCACCTAAAAGCACACGAGCTTTGTTATTGCCAAGGGCTTTGAGAGAGATATTAAAGTAAGGGGCAAACTCGATGTGTGAATTTTCGTCTGCTTCTGTGGCGGACCCTGCTGGATTTTTAGTTTCAACGCTTAGATTGTGACGGTATAATTGAACACCAGCTGCCCATGCTAAGTCTTTGGCTTCGTTGGTTTTAACTTCTGCAGAGGCAAATAAATCCCAAAATCCATCATCTGTAGAAGATTCAGCTCCATTTAATAGAGTACTAGTAGAAAACTCATCGATTGTTGTTCTCCAGAATGCATTGGCTACAAAAGCTAAATCACCTAAAGGTAAAGAAAAGTTTAGCCCAATGTGGTCTCCTGCCATGGTTAAAGAGCGAGATTTCTCGTTTGCACCTGAGGTAGAAGAGATAAAGTTTTTACCCAAGCCTAAGTCTAAACTTAAACCCATGTTTCCTAATGTAAGACCCGCTGTGAGTAAACCCACAGTTCCAGAGTTGTCTAAGCCTAAGAAATAAGTGGACGATTCTCCAAAAGAGATCAAGGCTGTGTTGAGTGTGGGCTCTACATAGACTAGTTTGCGACCTTTCATGCTATGAGGATAACGGAGTACATTATTGACATTAAGTGATGCTCCTTGGTTGGCAACCCAGTTGTAAGCCCTTCCATGCAATTTGTTGAAATCATTTAACGATTCGTCTCCAGAGCTTGCTTCTTGAGAAGTTTCGCTGCTTGTGGAGGCAAAAGAAGAAACAGGCGTTGGGGTAGGCTCTGGAGCAGAGCTTGTGGATTGTGAATAGTTAGAGCTGGATTCTGTGTCTGATCCACTCGATTCGCTGGAGTTGTAAGAATCATAAGAGCCTGAGGAATATCCAGAGTCTTCGTCGTCTCCATAATAACCTTGAGCCCCGATATTTGCTGCTAAAAACAGAGCTGCTATGAGTAATATTTTAGTTTTCATGTGTATTTCCTTAAGAAAAAAAATAACTACTTATAATATAACAATCTTGAGGCTATAAATGAGTTTTTTTTGCTTATAAAAAGAATAAATGAAGAAAAACCTTGTGTTTTGAAGGATGAAAAGGGTTAAAAATGTGTAAAAAAAATGGATTTAAGTGAAAAACAGCCCGCCCCGAGAGGCGTGAGTAAAAAAAGAGAGGAAAACGATACAAAATTCGGAGGAGGATAGTGCGGGTAAGAGTGCCCTGTGAAATGTGCTATACTGAGCCTGACGAAGTGCGTGCCAGGAATGTGAGTAGTGGAAAGTGGGAAGTGCTTAGTGCTCACGGAGATAAACAGCTTTTTCACAATGGCGTTTCGTTTGGACTGCCATCATTACGGAGAGGGGAAACGCTGGGATGCGAGCGTGGAAAGTGAGACGAGTGCGGGTAAGAGTGCCCTGTGAAATGTGCTACACTGAGCCTGTCGAAATGCGTGCCAGAATAGTGGGTAGTGGAAAGTGGGAAGTGCTTAATGCTTACGGAGATAAACAGCTTTATCACAATGGCGTTTCGTTTGGACTGCCATCATTACGGAGAGGGGAAACGCTGGGATGCGAGCGTGGAAAGTGAGACGAGTGCGGGTAAGGAGCATCTGCGAAATGTGCTACATTGAGCCTGTCGAAATGCGTGCCAGAATAGTGGGTAGTGGAAAGTGGGAAGTGCTTAATGCTTACGGAGATAAACAGCTTTATCACAATGGCGTTTCGTTTGGACTGCCATCATTACGGAGAGGGGAAACGCTGGGATGCGAGCGTGGAAAGTGAGACGAGTGCGGGTAAGGAGCATCTGCGAAATGTGCTACATTGAGCCTGTCGAAATGCGTGCCAGAATAGTGAGGGGCTTTAAAAAGCCAGGCGTGTGTGAGACTTCTACTAAAAAAATTAGGCTCGGTCGTCTGGGAATAAGAGGACGCTGCTGATTTGTTTTTTGTGGAGGGCTAGCATGAAGAGTCTGTCTAGGCCTAGGGCGACTCCTGAGCAATAAGGGAGGCCGTGATGTAGGGCGTCTAAAAAGTTTTGGTCGATGGCGGGGATGGGTTTTTCTAGGTTTTGACGAGTTTGGATGTCTTTTTGGAATCGATTTTTTTGTTCAATGGGGTCGGTGAGTTCTTGATAGCCGTTGCAGAGTTCTATGTTGTGGATATAGAGTTCGAATCGTTTGCCCCAGCTGTAGCCTTCTTGGTCTATGTGTATTTGAGCTAAGGCGGCTTGACTCGGCGGGTAATCGGTTAAAAATTCGGGTTGTTCTTTGCCCAAAAAAGCTTCTATGACCATGACCATGAGGTAATCCCACCAGTCTTCTCGAGAAAAGGCTTTGTGATATTCAGGGATAGGGACTTGATGTTTTTGACATGTTTCTATGAAGCAGCTTTGATTTTGACAAAAAGGATCGACTCCAGCATAGTTTTTGAAGGCATCTATCCACCGAGTGCGTTTGGCTTTGATGGGTTTTTCTAGTACTAGAGAGCACAATGCTTCGGTTTCTTGCATGAGTTTTTCTAGGTCCCAATTTTCTCGATACCATTCGACAATGCTAAATTCACTGTTGTGTTTGTCTCCTGTTTCTCCGTGTCGAAAGGATTTTGTGATTTGATAGACATCGCCAAATCCTGCCGCTAATAGGCGTTTCATGTGAAATTCTGGACTGGTCATGAGATAACGAGGCGGACTTTCTAAAGTTTCTATGAAATCCAAATGGGGATCTGTGCCACAGGCTCTGGAAAGAGATGGGGTTTCTACTTCTAAAATAGACCTTTCTTCGAAAAAAGTACGGACTTTTTTTAGTAGTTTTTGTCTTTTTTTCCAATCGTTGCGGTTACAAGTAGGGCTAAACAAAACACTCATACTGTAAAAAATAGCTCTTCTGGTGAAAAAACAGGTGTTTTTTGCTTTTTTTTACATTTTTTAACAAAGAAAGGCGTTTTAATGATATGATTTTTAGAGCATTTTCAAATGGTGTGACTTTGTTTTTGCTTCGTTTTTAAGATTCAATTTTTAAAGTAAAAGACTGCTTTATTTTTACTTTCTGGCTTTGTTTTTTTCTATTATGATACCATGAAAGAGTCTATTGAAAATATTCGAGAGCAATTTCCTGTTTTGCAATCCCAAAAAATCGCCTTTTTGGATAGTGCCGCTACAACGCAAAAGCCTTTAGAGGTGATTGAGAGTATGGAGCATTTTTATAGGGAGCACTATAGTTCTACGAGACGAGGCGTTTATAGGCTGAGTGAGGCGACGACCCAAGCCTTTGAGGCAGCACGGAGAAGTGTTGCAAGTTTAATCCATGCTCAAGAAAACGAGATTGTGTTCACCAGAGGTACTACTGAGAGTATTAATTTGGTGGCTTGGTCTTATGGAAGGGCTTTTTTAAAAGAAAACGATGAGATTTTAATTAGTGGTTTGGAACACCATGCGAATATTGTCCCCTGGCAACTTATAGCAAAAGAACGAAATGCTAAATTAAGGCTTTTGCCAATGGATTCATCGGGTAATTTGGAGTTAGAGACTCTTAAAGACTTGGTGAAACCCGGGATTACTAAGATTTTTGCTTTGATCCATATTAGTAATAGTACCGGTACTGTGAATCCTATTCAAGAGATTATTCGAGAGGTGAGGAGATTGTCACCCGATACTAAGATTTTAATCGATGCCGCACAAAGTGTTTCACATACCGCGATAGATGTTAAAAACTTGGATTGTGATTTTTTGGCTTTTTCTGGGCATAAAATGTACGGGCCCACCGGTGTGGGTGTGTTGTATGGTAAATACGAGGTTTTGGAGTCTATGCCCCCATGGCACGGAGGAGGAGAGATGATCCAAAGTGTAAGCCTAGAACATACAACTTATGCTCTGCCACCCGCTCGTTTTGAGGCCGGAACCCCACCCATTGCCGAGGTGATTGGGCTGGGTGCAGCTATACGCTGGATGCAAAATGTGGGGATTTCAAAAATAGAAGCCCATGAGTCTATGCTTTTAAATTATACGCTAGAGCAACTTTCAACTCTTTCCGATATTCGTCAGATAGCAAAACCTAAGGCTCAAGGGGCTCTAGTTAGTTTTGTGATCGATGGAGTGCACCCCCACGATGTGGCTATGATTTTGGACGAAGAGTCTATTGCGATTCGTAGCGGACACCATTGTGCTCAGCCCGTGATGGATAGGCTTGGTTTTAATGCTTCACTGCGAGCTAGTTTTGGAGTTTATTCTCAAAAATGGGAAATTGATCAACTGATGCTAGGTTTAAAAAGAGCGATTCGTTTGTTCAAGTGATGAGTTTTTTATTTATTTTTTCTTTTTACCTGTGACGGCTTCAAATGGAAGGAGTTCCCCCGGGGAGCTTCGATTGGCGTCGTACCCTCTTAAATTGGGGCTTCTGTAACCTGGTTTTTTGGCTTCATCTTCTATATTTTGAATGTATCGTTCCCAATCTTGAATGGCTGCATCGAGCTCTCCCCTAGCGACAAGCATCAAGTCTCTAAGGTAAATCAATTCTTTCATTTGGTCTCGTTTCATGATCCAAAGTTCTTCTTCCTCGGGCATGCGTTCTATGTTAAACAATAGGTTTATATACTTTTTTTCGGCTTCGATATAGGCTTTGTAGGTGCCTTGGTACACAGCATTTCTTTCGTGGACCATTTCTTGTGGAGCAGAACGAGAGCCTGCACAAGCTCCAAGTAATAACATAAATAAGAGAATAATGCTGTGGATTAGATAAGCTTTAAATGGAAGTGGATAATAAGACATGGAATCCTCTCTTTTTGTAAAGTCAAATCTTAGTCTTGGCTTTTGTATTTGGGTTCAGAGGTGTATAATCGCTCCAAAGAAATATTACTTTTAAAGGTGGCTGTGTCTAGTGTGTTTGGATTTATCATGGTGTGAAGCCCTTGCTTAAACTCTCTTTCTTGACAAGGGATTCCATTGCTGGGGTCTATGGCTACCCAATATTGAGTGTAATAAGTGGCCTCTAAACCAGTGTGATAAGTTTGGTACTTTTCGGTGCCTATTTTGCTGTTCACATGCTGCTCCCAGATAAAGTAAGGGAAGCTTTCTCGTTCGTGCAAGTGAACGGTATAGCCCAAACATTTTTTGGAGTCTAAGTTATGAAATCCATTCGTCACTACCGAGTCTATTTGTATGAGGGCAAAATTCAAACGGCCCCGCTCTCGCAAAAGTTCTGTGATGTTGGCTTTGACAGGGACTGGACCTTGAAGTAAATGGGTCATTTCCCAACGATGTTTTTCGTTTCGAATCAAGTGCTTGATATTTTCGGGGTGTGCCAATTGGTCTCTCCAACGAGTGGGCATAGAAAGCGAGTGTAATAAGGTGTCGTACAGGTTAAATCCTGTGGTTTGAAGGACTTCTCGGTCTATGGCTTTGAGGCTAACTTCTCGAATCCGCCATAAAAGTTCTGAAGGCATGTAGTTTTTAAGGTAACCTTTGGATTTGTCTATTTCAAAATGACGCTTTAGTTCTAGCGTGTCTCCGTTGCTTTTGTAGTTTAACTTGGTGTAAACAGCTGTGATGGTCCCTATTCTCTCTTCTCCTTCTAAGTCTATGGTCGCATAATACCCTTCTGTGTACATATCGCGCACTACGGGTTCGTTTAACTTGTAATTGACCTCTACTTCTGACTTGCAAGCCAGCAATACAAAGAGAAAGGAAAGAATAGAAAAACGGTATAACAATTTTATTTTTGAAGAGACAAGAGACATGTTTAATGCACCTCAATTTCTTTTGTGGCTATGAGAGAGTCTTGTGTTTTGAACTCTATAGTGATGGTGGTAGGGGCTTTTATTTTGAACAATCGACGAGCAGGCATTAATTCCCCTGAAGAGCTTTTGCCTAGAACCGCATAAGAGCCCAATTTAGAGTGGACCGACACCGTTTTTTTCCATATTTCTTTTTTGCTTTGCCCCGATCCATTGTATATAATATACTCTAATTCAGTAAAATCGAAGTTTTTACCGTATTGAAGCTGAAATACAATAGGATCTTTTAAAGAGAAACTGCTGGCTGTATCTGCAACAACTTGCATAAAAGGGTTCCATTCTCGCCCTACTATTATATAAGGCTCTTCTTTGGTGCAAGCTATAATACTAAGAGGCAATACAGCCAAGAAGAAAAACTTGTTTAGAACCAAAACCTCGCTCCCATTCTAAAGTAAAAGTCAGGAAACTCCCAATTGGTGTCTCGATATTTCTTCTTTTTGGGAGCGTAATCTGCCCCACTGATAAAATGAAGCTCGGCTAAAGGGTTGATTTCCATGTATATGTCGGCCGGGATAGGCATTTCCCAAGTAATTCCACCTACAAGCCCTATTCGAAGAGCTAATCCCCACTGTTCACCATGCAATAATTCGCTAGTCCACCAATCATTATCCCACCAGCCTATACCACCTGCAGGTCCAGCATAAAAACCTAGCCTGCCAGCTGTACTTGGTATTTTCACCCATGAATAATTGTGCCAATAATGAGCCCCGTATAACCCAAAAGAGTTGTCCCCTTTTCTAAAATAGAAACTGGTGTATAGGTTGAGTGCAGTCGTAGAGGAAAGCCGTTGTTTGAAATCCAAACCAAAATGCTCTCCTGGGTTGCCAATCTGTAACCACCCACCAACAGCCCGCTCTTTAGTAGAGGCACTGCTATAAGCAAAACTCAAACTAGCTGCTAATACAAGTATAAAACTGATTTTTTTTATCATAAGTCTCTCTTTTGGTAGTTTAAACTCGGTTTAAAAGTCATTTTTAATAATAGAATACAAAAAATTTAAGGGATTGGAAGAGTTTTTTCACTCCTAGATCTTCAAAAATTGAAAATTATTGATATCTCCTTTTATTATAATGCTTCTTTGACTTAAAATATAAAATTAATCTCGTTCAAGATACAAAAACATTTCTAAATGAGCTGTTTGTGGATAAAAAGCAAAAGATTCTGCCGAATGAATGTGAAGTCCAGACTGTTGTAACAGCAAAGAGTCTCTAGCAAGACTCACTGGATTGCAAGATACATATAGCATTTTTTTTAATTTGGATTTTGTGATGCTTTGGATTAAAGCTGGGCTCAAACCCCCTCTAGGTGGATCTACTATGAGGAAAGAGTTTTCTATAGGGGCGTTTTTTAAAAGCCATTCTTCGGCGTTGTCGGTGACGGAAATGGCTTTAGGGCCTAGATTGTACTTGGCATGCCTTAAACAACGAGGGTCTCGCTCTACGGTAATGACTTTTGAAAATGAATCTTCTAAAAAGCTCGAAAAGAAGCCCACTCCGCTGTATAAGTCTATTAGATAATCCCCAGAAGCGGCAAAATGACGGATTCTGTCGATAAAAAGCTCTAGTATGGATAAATTAGACTGAAAAAACACAGAGGCATCCATAGAAATTGTTTTTCCATGCAAATAAACGAGGTTGTTAGAGTGTTTTTCTTGCTCTTTGCTAGACATTCCCTTGTAATAATAGGATACTTTTCCACATGCATTGTCAAATACACGAAGTTCTTTTGCTTTTATTTTTTTATGTGTATTGTCTTGTATAAATTCTTGAAGTCCTGTGCTTAAAATAGGGCAAGATTCAATAGGGACCAACCCGTTGGAGGCTTTTGCTTTAAAGGCAAAGTTACCGGATTCGCTGTGTTTAAAAAATCGAGCCCGATTTCGGTAGTGCCAAGCCTCTGTGTGATGGATGGGGAAGTCTTTCAGAGTGGTTTTGCCTATACGAGTGAAGCTTTCTTGAACAGAATTTTTTAGGTGTTCTAGTTGTGCTTCAAAAGAAATGTGTTGCATTGAACACCCACCACATACACCATAAAGTGGACAATTTGGTGTGATCCTTTGAAGGCTTTTTTCTAAGACTTCCACAAGCTCTGCTCTGCAAAAATCCTTGCGATTTTCAGTGATGGACACCCGCACAGTCTCTCCTGGTAAGGCCCCTTTTACAAAACACACTCGGCCATCTTGAAGCCTAGCAAGCCCGTCTCCCCCTTGTACTAATTTTTCGATTTGTAGTTTCAAAGAGACCTCTCTAAAGGGAACAAACACCTGAACTGTACTCCATCTGCACTTTGTAAGGGAATGCTTTGCGAAACACACTCGGAGCGGCAATAAACGCACCTTGGAGCAAATAAACAAGAATCTTTATGTTTTGAATTAAAATGAGTTTCTCCTTCTAGTATTTTAGGAGGGAAATTTGGGTCTAAACCAGGAATGCTTTCTAATAAAGCCTTGGTGTATGGGTGTTTGGGGTGATGGAGCACTGTATCTACACTCCCCATTTCCATAATTTTACCCAAATACATCACAGCCACTCTATCTGATATGGCCTTGACTACTTGCATATCATGTGAGATAAAGAGTAGGGCGACACCGGTTTTGTTTCTGATTTCGTCTAGCAACTGAAGCACTTGAGCCTGCACCGAAACATCTAGTGCACTGGTCACCTCATCACAAAGTAAAATAGATGGGGATAAAACTAAAGCCCTTGCTATGGCTATTCGCTGTCGTTGGCCTCCAGAAAATTCATGAGGGAAACGATTTAGAGAATCTTGGTTTAGACCTACCAAATGAAGGGTGTTTTTTATTTTTTCTAGGGCCTCCACTTTATTATAAGAACGAGCCACAAGAGGGTGCATGAGTATTTCTAAAATGCTCTGCCTTGGATTCAAACTAGAGTAAGGGTCTTGGAAAATCAACTGCACTTTTTCTCTGACTTTTTTGAGGTCTTTTTTTGAATTTAAGTTCATGGGTTTTCCAAAAAAAGAAAAATCTCCCAAAGACCACGGGGCCAAGCCTAATATTGCTTTTGCAAGAGAAGATTTACCACAACCAGATTCTCCTACTAATGCAAGTACCTCTCCTTGATGCAAAGAAAAAGAAACCCCATCTACCGCTGTGAAAAAATCTTGAGTTTTGTCTAATACACCACCTCGAATAGGATAGCGTACCGTAGCTTGACTAAGCTTCAGAGCTTCTGTTGGCATCGGATTCCAAGTCTCCATCAAAACTAGCGAAAGCCTCTTGAATTTGAGTTTCTGTTTTGATTAAAATTTGACGGCAAGTTTTTAATAGGCTTGTAGCCTTTTGAACTTGCTCTGCCAGTTCGTCAATTCCCATGTCAGACTCGTCAATTCTTGTTAAAATATCTTCTAAAGCCGTCATTGCGGTTTTATATTCAAAATTAGTAGTGCTCATATAAAAGAATATAATTAGATTTGATAGAGATGAAATATAAAGATTTAAGATTTTTTGATAAATACTTCTTTTTAAAGTTTTTTCTATTGGGAACTTACTCTTTTTTGTTTTTGACTGCATGTTTAGATATTCCAAATACCCCTAACACAGATAAAAAAGTGACTCAGATTGGTGTCTATTGGAGTGGAGCAGACAAAAACGAATCCTCCTCTATATTGGTCAATAGTAAAGATCCGTTTTCTTTGATTGCCTATTCAAAGCCAAGTCAGTACCATAAACACTTGAAGTTTTACTGGTATCAAGACCAAAAACTTATAAAAGAAGGAGATTCCATTTATATTCAATCCCCTCAAGCTGTTTCTAAAATACCAAACCGTCTCGTCGCAAAAGATCCAGAAAATCACAGTCTGGAATTTAAGTTTAAAGTCTTGTTGAACGATGCCCCTCAAATGCAAAAAGAAAGCATTCCCCAAAATCAAGACACCCTTTTTGGAGATTTTTATACCGCATTTTTATTCTCTTGGAAATCCTATGACCCTAACTCCAATGACCGCCTCCAGCATTACATTCAAATCGATGATACAGTTTATGAAACCGGGACTTTAACCTCTATTCAACAATCTGGATTTGCACCTGGAAAACATTCGTACTCGATTTGGGTTGTGGATTCTTATGGAGCTTCGGATACTCTTAAAAACAAAGTCTTTTATGTGATGGAGGCTTTGTGAAATTTTTCCCCATTTATTTTCTCTTTTTATTTTTGTGGGCTTGTGATTCAAGGAATGAAGCCCTTTTCACCCTCCCAGAAGACACAGAAAACATTCAAATTGAGGCTAGAATCACAAGATCTTTGAATGAAATCGATGCACCTTATCGAAAATCTGATACCATCACCCCTTTTGACACTGTATTATTAATGGTTCATGTCCAGCCGTCTAAAGCTATCCGCATCAAAAATTACTATTGGACTTTGGATACTAAAAAAAAGGCCAATGAATTTAGTGTTAAAACCAACTTTAGCAAATCCGGAAAACACTTGGCTATCTTTCACTTGATTGATTTTTATGGTGACACCTTAAAAGACACTCTGAGCATTTGGGTTTCTAAGCCTCCTGTTTTAGATACGCTTCACTACACCCCTGCCAAAGCCAGCAAATCGATTTCTGACAAAAAGGGCGTGTCTTTTGTGTGGAGTGCCAAAGATGAAGACCCTCAAGATCATTTAAAACATCGATTTCGATTGTACACCAAAGACACTGTGTTAGTAGATAGCATGCTTTATACCCACTACTTTGAATATCAAAATCCGCTCCCCTCTTTGGAACCTATTTTTTGGATGGTAGAAACTTTTGACTCTTTTCATATGAAATCAAAAAACACCCTCCAATCTTATTTTACTACCCAAAGCCTTTCGAAACTAGGAGCTGTTTTCATTCCATTTTCAAAAAACAATATGGATGTTTTTTCTGAGCTTAGTGTGAATTTAATAGCTCTCGAAGGGCAAAAACTTCCCAGACTAAATTCTCCTTCAAAAACTTATTTTTATCAAAATGATTTAGAAAAGGGGGCCTATTCTATCGCCATCCATAACTCTGAATACCCTGATTATAAAAGTGACACCATCTATTTTAACATAAAACAGGAAGAATTACAATTTTTAGACACTTTAAGCTTAAACGATACCAGTCCTCCACAAATCCATTCTATGCAAAAGTCTAATGACACTCTAAATAACGATGATTCATTGTTTTTTAAGCTGACCGAAAATGGATTTCCTTTGAATAAAAATAATATTAAAGTGTTTTTTGATAGTAAGGTTTATCATCAATGGCACTTTTACAACGATTCTTTGCTTTATGTTTTAGTGCCACCAGAGCAGCAAAAGTTCTTTTGGCACATCCTTAGTTTTATTATAGAAGACCATTCCAAAAACAAACTCAATAAAAGCTTTTACCTTTCTCCCAAGCCTTAAATATGTTTATAAAAAAAACTTGGACTTTATATTTTTTAGCACTACTATTCTTTATACTAGCTTGTGGAGAATCTGCATTATATTCAAAAAAAGATGAGCAACATATCCAACAAAAAATTTACCTCGTTCCCGAATATTATAATGGAAATATACTCCTTAGCCAATACTCTTCTACTCGTATAAAAACAATTGAGCAAAATGAAACCGTTAAATTTTGGCCTGTTTTTTCAATCAACCATCAGATTATTTACAACGAACACTTGCAAAACTATCCATTCACCTTTTATTGGACTTTTAATGAAAAAAAAATTAATACGCCTACTTTTGTTCAAAACTTTCAAGATTCAGGCTCTTACGATGCTATTTTAACCACTGTAGATATGTACAATGACTCTCTTTTTGACACTGTTACAGTGCAAGTCAATATACCCGTTCAAATAACCGCCCAATACCCTGCGGATCATTATAACCTGCTGGATCCTAGCGACACGAATGGGATTTCTTTTTTTTGGAAAGTTTCTGGAGTCGATGCTTGGGAAGTCCCGAAATGTTATTTTTATGTTTCTAAAAATCCAAAAGAGCTATGGAAACATTTTATTGCAGAAGTGAGTTGCTACAAACCCATTCGACTCACTCGTTTTTTTAAATCGGACACCATACTTTCTTTTAGTGACACTTCTTACTCGTTTTATTGGGGAGTCCAAGTGATTACCGATTCGGGAACGCTACCCACTCAAAGAGACTCCACTACTATTCGTACTTTTAGCACCAAACTCCAAGGGAGTGATTCTTCCATTATACAAATTCCATTTTCTTATAAAAACTTATCCCCTCATATAGAAACACAAACTCGTGTTGATTTGTTGAATGCCAAAGACTCTGTGTTAAAATCTATAATGAGTGAAAGCTCAAATGACACTATTTATTTTAAAAACATCGAAGCTCAAAGTAATTTAAAAATCAAAGTGACTAGTCTTTCTTTATCTGAGTACCAAAGCGATGAAATATATTTTGACATACAAAAAAGTGTTTATTTAAGACTTGATGAGATTTTATTAGTGGATACCATTTCACCAGAATACTACCCTCTAACAAAACATATAGCCATCAAAGACTCTATTCAATTCGTTTTACACGATTTGGGCTCTGGAATCAACCCTAAATCTATTCATCTTTTTTTGGGGAGTGATTCTTTGGATTATCACTTTGATGAACCTATTTTATCTTTTACACTAAAAGATACATTTTCTTGTACCACAGAATGCCCTTTGAAAATTAAATTTGAAGACTATGCGAAAAACAAGAGCAATTTCAATTATTGGACTTTAACTGTGAAGACCGACTCCTTACATATTAAAGGTCCTTTTCCAAATGAGGATTTGCAATGAAAAAACTTTTGTTCCTATGCATTTTGATTTTCTGTGCACAGCTTTTTGCTAAAGATTCTATTCAATTTCATTTGGCTAGTTTTCCTAGTCATGCCGATGTTTATATTGGAGAGAGGCCGTCTTCTTTTGTCTCTAAGGCAAGCTATGAAACCCCCACTAAAATCCTCTTAGAGCCCCACTCTTCTTCGATTTTTATCACCTTATTTAAAGAAAACTACAGAGACACTACCATTCAAGTCCATATCAAAGCAAACGAAAACAACGAGGCATTTTTGATGGTTATGCTTCAGTCGGAAACGAATGAGACACAATTGGCCAAGCAATCTAAAATATTAAACAAAAGGAAGAAAAAAAAGTGGGCTAAACGATTGTTTTGGGCCACTGTTCCTGCTAGTATCCTTTCTATCAGTCAGTTTTTCATCTTTAATTATCATACACACCAAGTGGAAAAATATTCTGAAAAAATAGATCGAACTTTGATTAGAAATCATCCGGATTTTAAAGGCTATGTCAAAAAAACAAAGCACCACACCCATCATGCAAAAAATTTTAGAACAGCAACCCTCCTTTCTAGCGGTGGCACACTGCTTTTGTTAGGTGCTGGAATCACTTTTTCTTTTTGAGGCACTTATGAAATTATTTTGGACTTTCTTTTTTATTTTTTATGGTCTGGGTCTCGCTACCGAAATCCAAGAAGCTCCTTCTGTTTTTGTAGAACTCCATTCTGGAACCAAACAAAACGCTAAATATCTAGGTTTTGTGCAAGATACTGTGATTTTAGGAGGTTATATACAAAATGAATACACCGAAATAAAGCTTCACATTCAAGCATTTAAAAGCATCAAAGACTCTTCTGGTCATGAACTCCTTTTGGACTTACTAAAAACCAAAAACCCTATACCCAATGATTCTAACCTTATCAACACTGATTCTAGCATCCAAGCCTCTTCTTCGCAAGCTTTATTTGAAAACAAAACTCTTTTACTTCCTTTTCAAACTCGACAAATCAACGCCAAGTTATCCCAAGAAATTTTATTTTTAATCCAATCCTTATTGCAAGAACAGCAAGTCTCTACTGAAATGCCATCTGCACATTTTTTTAAAGACTGCAAAGATATGGCCTGTATAGAAGGAATAGCCAAAGAAAACCTCGCTTCTAAACTATGGACAGGAGCTATTATCCCTACAAAATCTTTGGATAGTCTTCGTATTTCTATAAAAAAGAAAAATCTAAAAGACGAGACCTTGAAACAAAGTTTGATCACTGTTTCTGCTAAAACCCCCTTTCAAGACTTTTTAAAAAGTAACGAATGGAAATCTCTTTTTTGGAATATACCGCCAAAGAAAAAATCTTATATTTATATAGACACTGAACCTGAAGGAGCCTTTGTTTCTAAAAAAAATGAAGGGGTTTTATGCAAGTCACCTTGTGCATTTAGTACTTTAGACACTGGTTCTATTAGCTTAGATGCTTATTGGTCTCACGACCATTATTTATTAGGAGGCTCCAAGACATCCACTATTATATCTGGAGACACTACTAAGGTATTCATTAAATTAAATCGAATGGACCCCGAAATTGAACTAGTTTCTATACCTCTAAAAGCTAAAATAAAGATCAAAGATAAAGATATTGGATACACGCCTAAACGCATTAAAAATATAGAGCCAGGCCTTCAAAAAATCAAACTTTGGAAAGAAGGTTACCAAGATACCACTCTAAATGTATATGTCAATGTTTCAGAAAAAACTTTGGTGCATGTGGATTTAAAGCCTTTAACTGTACTCGAAGAAATAGAGGCTCAACAAACTTTTATAAAAAAAGAAAAAAAAGTGTTCTGGGCTAAAAATTTACTGGCTGCTTCAGTAGCTCCCATCCTTACAGGTGCTTTTTTTACTTATTTGAGTCAAAAAAACTATGCAGATGCCAAAAAAATAAAAGAAGATTTACAGCACCCTAGTATTCAAGAAGGTGAAAACTTTCAAAAAATGATACAAAAAAACAAAGATTTTGTAAAAAAAGGAGATCAAAAACTATATATTGGAGGTGCTTCCTTTATTACTGGGGCTATTATGATTGGTGTGGGCATCAATTTGTATTTTTAATTTTGTTTTTTTATAGGAGTTTGATTTTTGGAAAATATAAGTATTTACTCGGGTGTTGTTGATTGGTATAATGCCCATCTCAATTACGGAAGCATTACTCTACTGATGACAGTAGAAAGTTCTTTTATTCCCTTCCCTTCTGAAATTGTGGTGCCGCCAGCGGCCTACAAAGCTTTACAAGCAAATTCTGGATTGAGCTTGCCTTTGGTGGTTTTCTTTGCTAGTGCTGGTGCACTGCTTGGTGCCTTTATCAACTATTACTTAGCAAAGTTTTTAGGTCGCCCCATTATTTATAAGTTTGCCGACTCTAGACTAGGTGGGTTTTTCTTACTGGATTCTCAAAAAATACAGCAGGCAGAACAGTTTTTTTTAAAACGAGGAGCGATCTCTACTTTGGTAGGTCGTTTGATTCCAGGTATTCGCCAACTCATTTCTATTCCAGCAGGGCTTGCAGGCATGCCTCCCCTTTCTTTTGCAATTTACACTGGGATTGGAGCTACTTTTTGGAATATTTTGTTGGTGCTTCTTGGTTATTTTGCCCATGGTCAAAAAGAACTCATCGACAAATACAGCAAAGAAATCTCCCATGTCCTTTTGGGATTAGGTGTTTTGTTTATAGCTTATATGTTTTTCTCTGCTTTCAAAAAAACTAAGAAAAGAAAACGATCCTTTAAAAATGCAAAAGAAACAAAAAATTCAAGTCTGGATCAATAACAATTTTCTATACACTGATTTTCTTTGAACTTAGACTCTAAGATGGGCAAACCTTTTTTGTATCGTCTGTGAAAACCATGGCGTAAGCCATTGACAAATTCCATTTCTTCTGCAATTAAGCCGCGTTCATCATAGAGTTTGGCTACGCCGTGTAAAGTTCCCATATTGTAATTTAACTCTCGTCGAAGCACCCCTGTAGAATCGTATTCCATAGTTTTTCCATTCAGTTCTCCGTTTTTGTAGATTTCTCGAGTCTTTTTTTTGCCAGTCTCATAATAAGTAGTGCTGATCCCTTCTTCTACACCATTGATATAACCAATACTTTGAAAAACTTGAGCATTTTCAAAATAACTTTTGTACAAGCCATCTAATTTTCCCTCTTTAAAATAAGCTTCGATAGCAATTTGTTGATTTGGATGATAAGAAATCGACAAACCTTCTTGAATTTTGGTGCCTTTTAAAACGGTATAAATTCGAGCCACACTACTGTCCGCATAGTAAATAGTGAGCGTATCTAGTTCATTTGCCCCTATATAAGACAAAAAAGCACTAAAAACAGCTATAAAACACAAAAACTTTCTTCTTTTCATAATAAAGAAATGTAATTTAATTTCCAAATCACTTCTATACTTTTTATTATGAAAATAACTTTTTTAAACCCTCCCTTTCATTCCATGTTTAGTCGAGAGTCTCGAAGCCCCTCGGTGACAAAATCCAGCACCTTGTATTGGCCTATGTTTTTGAGTTATGCAGCCGGGAATGTAGAGGCAGACAACAATGAAATACAGCTCATTGATAGCCCTGCAATGGATTTAGACTTAGACGCTACCATTGCTAAAATACGCGAATTTACCCCTGAATTGATCATTTTAAGCACCAGCACCCCTAGTATCTTAAATGACTTGCAAGTAGCTAAAACCCTAAAAGTTATTTTTGGAGTGCCTACAGCCATTATGGGGACTCACGCTTCTGCCGAACCCATAGAGTCTATGGAACTAGAACCTAGTTTGGACTACTGTATTATTGGAGAGGCCGACCACACCGCAAAACTTTTAGTGCGTCATCTCAGAGGTGAAATTAAAGAAGTCTCCTCCATTCCTGGTCTTGCCTTTAGGACTCCCGATGGAGGAGTGGACTTTCAACCCGAAGGGCCCAAAATCGAAAATTTAGACAGCATCCCTTGGGTGAGTAAAGTCTACAAAAATCATCTTTATCCCTATTACAAGCGTTATTTTTATGGTGCCAACATCAACCCACTGATTGTCATTTTATCGGGGCGAGGTTGTCCACATCGTTGCAGCTACTGTGTTATTCCTCAAACCATCAACGGGCATGTATTTAGGACTCGTTCACCTCAAGATGTAGTCGATGAGTTGGTGTACATCACAGAAAACTTTGAAGACTTGGGTGAAGTATTCTTTGAGGACGATACTTTTACAGCAAAGCACCAGCATGTCAAAACTATTTGCAATCTGATACTAGAACGAAAGCTAAAAATCACTTGGAGTTGCAATGCTCGTGCCGATGTACCTTTGGACTTACTCAAGCTCATGAAAAAAGCAGGTTGTAGAGAAATGTGTGTGGGCTTTGAAAGTGCAAGCCCGGAAGTTTTACAAAACATCAATAAAGGCGTTAAAAACACAGACAATGCACTTCGATTTGCCGAAAACGCAAAAAAAGCAGGAATTTTAGTCCATGGGTGCTTTATGGTTGGAAACCTCGGTGACACTCCTGAAACTTTAGAGCTCACTCTAGAATACGCAAAAAAATTGAACCCCAATACAGCACAATTTTACCCTATTATGGCCTATCCTGGCACCGAAGCCTACAAAGAAGCCATAGAAAACAATGCTTTGGAGACTAGAGACTACAACCAATGGCTAGACAAAGATGGTTTTCACCGCACCACCATCAGACGAGAAAACTTATCCAGTCAAGATTTAGTGGATTTTTGTGATCGAGCGCGTCGAGAGTTTTACCTGCGTCCTCAATATATTTTGCAACAAGCCAAAATGGCTCTTTTAAATAAACGAGAGCGGTACCGAATCTTTAGAGGATTTGGCACTTTGGTCAAACACCTCTTTAGAAAACATGGCGAAGTAGCTAGTCACACTCGACAAGCCCCCACAAACAAGTCATAACTTACAAACGATTCTCAAAGCACAAAAGCCTCTCCTTAGAAAGGCTTTTACTGTTTATATGAGGCATCTTATTTTGAAGAGACACTCACCTTGAAGTTTTTCACATAAGCTTTAGTGTGAACTCGGACAAAATAATTTCCTTTGGGTAAATTCGCCAAAGAAATCAAATGGGACCCTGCCCCGTATACCTTTTGACTCAAAAGTTTTCCTTGTAGATCAAAAACACTCACACTTGCTTTTGAAACTTGAATGCTCAAACCATTTTGGATAGGCTGGATTCTATCGAAATGACTCAAAGAAACGGGCATTAAAGAAGTGAGATCTGATGGAGGGATATAAGTCGAGCTACCATTATCCATATTTTCATAGGGGTACATGGTGGGTTCTATCCAAGCAGGCACTTCAGAAGCTTTTACTTTTTCGAACATTCTAAAATCACCAGGTTCGTACCCTTGATAAGAAATATGATAATAAGTTTTACCATCTGGCGTCACGGTATATAAATAATCGTTGTTTTTCCCGTTATAAGAGATTCTCAAAAAATTATTATCCACTGTAAACCAAGTACCACGAGCAAGCCCCGTAGAACCTGGAGGGTCCCAAACCACAAAACGGGCTTCAGTTTCATCATCAAAATCAAAACGGTATCGATGCGTGCCACCTGCTCCTAGCTTCACATTGTCTTGAAGCCAAGCAGAATCTTTACCATCGATCAAACGAGGATCTCTCCCAGTGGTCGGAGGATTTGCCATATCCACATTATAACCAGCAGGGGCCAATTGTTCAGGAGATTTAGGGTTTGCAATAGTGGGTAAAGTCATCCCAGAAGCACCTGACACTTCCGAAGCGAGTCTTTTCTCATAACGATCTGGCATGCCACCTTCGGGCATCAAAGACATATTTTCATTATCAATAAGATAATAAATATATTTAGTCACAGTTCCACTGCTAGAAACCACATTAAAAGAAAAAGAATTGAGAGTAAACCACTCACCAGAAACATTCGAACCAAAAAATGCTGGCTTTACGACTGCTCCATTCTCTCCAATTTTAAAAGTTTCTCCATAACCTCCTGTAGAAACCCACACATAATCATCTCCGGTGATCAAGCGAGTGTCTTTGAAACCTTTGGGTCCTCCACTAGGCTCGGGCTGATGAATTGAACAAGGATCTTCAAAGCCAGTTGGAAAACTTCCTGAAGCAGAAATAGCTAAACGCAAGCCAATAGAACCATCTTTACCTTCGATGGAACGGATTTTTCTAGCCGACACACGACTTTCTGAAGCAGGTTGATCGTGGCTCCCACCCCTCCTTACTTTTTGAGTATGCTTGTGAGTGGTCGTTGGATCCACCAAATCAGAAGCACTACTAGCGTAGTTACCCCAATTATCCCAAGTCCATTCATAAACATTACCGCTCATATCGTAAATTCCAAGCTCATTTCCAGCAAGCCCACCCACCGCTTTACCACCAAAACCTCCAGAACTATTTCCAGAATGCCATGCCACAAGGTCTGGATTATCACTTCCAGAATACAAATAACCTTTAGAAAGAGTCCCCCCACGAGCCGCAAACTCAAACTCGGCATCGGTCAATAAACGATACTTTTTCCCAGTTATTTTATTTAACTCACAAGTAAAAGCCACCGCATCGTACCAAGTGATATTAGTTTGAGGCACATCATTTGTATTCCCCATTCCAGGAAACGAATTAGAACTACCAGAAGAACCCATTACGGCTTTCCATTGGGCTTGAGTGAGCTCATATTTACCAATATAATAATCGCTAAGCGTCACCTTATGAACTGGTTTTTCTGTATTTTCACAATGAGTATCGCCTGTAGAACAACCCCTTTGAAAAGAGCCCCCTTTGACATAAACCATCTCCAAACTTTTGGCACCACTAGCCAAACCAGGCAAATCCACAGAATAATCTGACTGAGCATAGACCATGCACGCAAACACAGCACTTATAAGAGCAAGCTGTTTAAAAACCACAAACACCCCCGTGTTATAGAATAACTCGTTTCTAAACTCAAAGAATCTTTGAAACGCTACCCATAATTTATATTTTCTTTTAAAAAACGATTCTTTTCAGTCTTTTTTTACATTGTAAAGTGTTTTTTTTACAATATTTTACTTTTTTTTTCATAAAAAAACTATTTTAACTCTTCAAATCCATGTATCATTTAATTTTTCAAGCCATTACTTTTTGAGCATTTTTAAACTTTTCACCCCATATTTTCACTCACATCGAACAAAATCAAGAAAAGAGCTCTAATACCATTTAAAAACAGAGCCCAAAACCTAAGAAAATAAGGACCAAGCACGCATAAACTAAAACGAAGCCTTTTATTGATGAAGTCTCACACACGCCTGGCTTTTTTTGGCACGATTTTCGCAGCGTAGTCCCTCTGAATTTCAAACAGCACCATCCCACATTCCAAACCGCATCCCAGTATTGAGTCTGTGCAAATGACGGTAGAGAAGAATAATTGAAAACTCTTAGTTTTTAGAGATAAACAGCTTTTTCAAGCACGCGTTTCGCATGGATTGCCACGGGCAAAGCCCGTAAACGGGAAAAAGTCCTCACTATGACGCGGGGACGCGAGCATGGAATGTGTTGCAAAAATCGAGCCAGAAATTCAGGGATGCGTGCATGGAATGTGTTGCGAAAATCGTTCCAGAAATTCGGGGATGCGTACATGGAATGTGTTGCGAAAATCGAGCCAGAAATGCAGGGATGCGTGCATGGAATGTGTTGCGAAAATCGAGCCAGAAATGCAGGGACGCGTGCATGGAATATGTTGCGAAAATCGTTCCAGAAATGCAGGGATGCGTGCATGGAATGTGTTGCGAAAATGGAGCCAGAAAAGAGACGAGGTGTTTTTGGGAGTGATTTTTTATTTTTTTTAGATGACTGGAGCATTTATTGTGTATCTTTGTAATGACTTTGTTTTAAATGATGTGTTTTTAAAATAGGAAACCAATGAAAGAAAATTTAAGGATTGTTTTTATGGGCACCCCTGATTTTGCTGCTCATTTTTTAGAGTTTTTACACCTTTCTAAGCACGAAATTTTAGCGGTGGTCACTCAGCCCGATAGACCTTTTGGTCGCGGCAAGGTATTGACTGCCCCGCCCGTCAAAAAATTAGCCTTAGAGCTTGGATATCCTGTTTTACAACCCACTGATTTAAAAGATTTGGGTTTTATAAATCAATTAAAGGCACTAGAGGCAGATGTTTTTGTGGTGGTGGCCTTTTCTATTTTGCCTTCTGCTTTACTGTCTGTTTCTAAACAAGGGGCTATCAATATACACGGGAGTTTGCTCCCTAAATATCGTGGGGCGGCTCCTGTGCAATGGGCAATTGCAAACGGTGAGTCCAAAACTGGAGTCACTGTGTTTTTATTGGATCAAAAAATGGATCATGGGCCGATTTTGGAACAAAGAGAGGTCTATATTGATATGGAAGATACTACCGCCAGTGTGCTTCAAAAAATGATAGAGCCTGCGTCTGAAGCGTTGGAGGCTGCTTTAGAAACTATAAGGCTAGGCGCTTCTGAAATTTCACCACAAAACCACCAAGATGCTAGTGCTGCACCTAAATTAAAAAAAGAAGATGGACTTTTGGATTTTAATAAAACCGCATTGGATTTGCACAACCAAATTCGAGCTTTTGACCCATGGCCAGGGGCTTTTTCTAGCTTATTGACAAAAAAAGTCTATTTGAGAAAGACAAAAGTGGCTCCAGAAGCCGCAAATTCTTTGCCTAAAATTTTGAAGCCCGCCGAAATTTTGATTTTAGAAGATCGATTTTTGGTGGGGACTTTTGAAGGGGTTTTAGAGGTTTTGGAGATCCAAGTTGAAGGGAGAAAGGCTATGCCCGTTTCGCAGTATATTCATGGTTTACAACAAAAAGAGGCTTTGTATTTTGAGTTCTGATGCTTATGAATTTTCCCGAAAAGATGCCTATGAGGCTTTGATTTTGTGGTTCCAAGAAGGGAGTTTTTTGCAAGAGCAGTCTTTGCCTCCTTTTGAGTTGAAATTGGTGCTTGGCGTTTGTCGTCATCATTTGTTTTTGGAGTATATTGTCAAAAAGTGGACTCAAAAAAAACCTATTTTGCAAGTACAGGTGATTTTAGAAATGGGGCTGTATCAGCTGATGTATATGGATAGTGTGCCCAAGCATGCGGCTGTGGATACTAGTGTGGATTTGGTGCATTTTTTTCAATTGGGTAAAGGGAATGCGGCTCTGGTCAATGCTATTTTAAGAAATTTTGACGCTGAAAAGCTCCCCCCACTCCCCCCTCAAAAAGTCAAGCAAATAAGCATCCAGTACTCTGTGCCCGAATGGATTGTTCGAAGGTGGTTTGATTCTTATGGCAAGGAGCAAGCAGAGGTTTTGGCAAAAGAAAGCCTAGAAGAACCTATTCAATGGATTCGTGTGGATTTGTCTAAAACTTCTTTAGAAAAAATCCAGTCTCACTTTGATTTTAAAGGAAAAGAATATCAAGGTAGATTTTTGCAAATTCCAGCTCGTTATTCTATAAAAAAACTCATTGATTCTAAGGAGTTTCAATCTGGGCATTTTTCGTTTCAAAACCCCGCCGCTTTGGAGGTGGTTCAACAGCTTGCACTCACAGGGACTGAACGAGTCTGGGATGCTTGTGCCGCTCCTGGTGGTAAGTCTGCCTTGCTTTTAGAGATGTATCCCGATATTTCTTTGGTGGCCAGTGACGCTTCTAGCCATAGAATTCAAAAAATGGAAGATTTGAAGAATAGAAAGGGGCATCGTTCATTGGAAGTTTCTGTTTTAGATGCGACTGCAGAGGTCCCGCCAGATCTTTTTGATGCTATTTTGTTGGATGTGCCGTGTTCAAATTTTGGAGTGCTTTCTAGAAGGCCCGAGGTGGTGTATAGGACAAGCCCCGAAACTTTTAAACTTTTAGCAGAAAAACAGTTGAAAATCCTTGAAAATGCAAGCCGTGCACTCAAAATGAATGGTGTTTTGGTGTATGCGACTTGTAGTCAAGAGTCAGTAGAAACCACTGGTGTGATTAAGAGTTTTTTGAAAAAACACCCCGAATATAAAATTTATGCCCCTGCTTTGCATGTGGGTGGCACCGATGGCTTGGATCGTTTTTTTGTGCAATCTTTGACTAAGGCTTCTGAATGCCCAATAAGTTCAAATAATAGTCTTAGAAAAACCTAAAACTACTCTAGTCTTCTTTTTTTATTTAAATTGCTAGAAGTAGAATTGTTGCTTTTTGGATTCTTAACTTTATTTTTAGGTTTGTTTTGAATTTATTTTTTGTTGCTTTGATTGTTTTTGGCTCTGTTTTTGCTCAGGCTTTTTCTTTTTATGGAAATCAAAGCCATGTTCGATGGAAGACGGCGAGTTCGGAGCATTTTGTGTTCAATTACCCCGCCGAATATACAGAGCATGCTGGGCTTGTGGCTAGCTATGCCGAAGCGGTTTATGATTCTGTGGTGAAACGATACCGCAGTGATCTGCCCAAAAAAGTGCAAGTGAATTTGAATAATGCTTTGTATTCTAACGGGAGTGCAAACCCTATAGAAAATACTTTACACTTGTGGCTGACAAACTGGGATTTTAAGATTAGAAGTTCGCACCATTGGTTGAAAGATGTGATTACCCATGAGTTTTCGCATTTGGTGAGTATAGAAAATGCGTCTAAACTGCCTCCCTTTATTTATGGCTTGCAAGTTTCTTATTCTGATTACTTTAACGAACGAACTACTAGTGATTTTTTGAGTTTTTTCCCCTTTACTTTGCAGCCCCTTTGGTTTGCCGAAGGGACCGCTCAGTATGAATCCACTAGGATGGGCTTTGATTCTTGGGATAGCCACCGTGATATGCTTTTGCGTACAGCTGCTTTGAATGATGATTTGTTAGACCTTGAGTTTATGCACCTTTTTGATGATCACGGGATTCACTCTGAACTGGGACCGTACACTCAAGGTTTTTCGCTGGTAAATTATATATCTAAACATTACGGAGAGGAGGCTGTTCCTAAGCTATGGTCAGAGCTTGGCCGTATGCACCGTGTGAGTTTGGATGGAGCCCTAAAGGCTGTGCTCGGGATTAGTGAAAAAGATTTGTATTTGGCTTGGAAACAAGAAATCACCCATCATTACGAAGCTCAAAAAGATTCTCTTGGAAAACTTAAATCTGGGAAAAAGTGGACAAAAGATGCTTTTTATAACGATTTTCCTGTGGTGGCGGGACAGCATTTGTATGGTATTTCCAATTTTGGTAGCAATTGGTTTGAAGCTGAAATCTTTAAAATCCCCTTGGCTTTAGATTCTATAAATTCAAAAAAAACCATTGATATCACCCGTTTTAACAAGTCTGGATTTAAACTCAAAAAGCCCTGGCTAGAAAGAGGGATTAGTGTGGTAGAAACCCAAAAGAAAGGACCTTTACTCGCTTATGTGCACTACCAAAATAAAGATAAAAATGGAAGGAGTTATTTTGATATCGATTTATTGGACACCAATGGTAAAGCGAGGAACTTAACCTATTTAGCCGATGCTGTGTATCCAGATATTTCTCCTTTGGGAAATGAGCTGGTCTTTGCTCGAAGACTCCCTCAATCTACGCGATTTGCTTTGAGTTTAATAGAAATCCCTCCAGAAGATCACCTGAATTTCGAAGAACCTGTGGATCTTTTTGTGCCTGCAGATTCTGTGCTGTATTTTAATATTTATAACCCTAAATTCAGCCCTAGCGGAGAGTCCATTGCTTTTAGTTTTTTTGAAAATGAGACTAGAGGAGTGATGGTGGTGAATAAAAAAGGCGAATTGCTCCATAAAATCACGGAAGCTGGAGTGGATATTAGAGACCCCAACTGGATCAATGAAGAAAGCTTGGTGTTTTCGAGTGATGCCAATGGAATTTTTAATCTTTATCAATTTCATTTGAAAAATCAAGAAAAAAAACACTTGACCAATGTTTTAGGTGGTGCGTTTAGCCCTTTTGCACACAAAGATTCTCTGTTTTATATTGGTTATGATAGCGATGGTTTTTCTCTTTATACTTTGCCCCTTCTTATGGACTCTAGTGCAAAGGCTCCTTCTCCTTTGTACGGGAATAAAAAGCCTCTGCCTTCTAAAAACTTAAGCTTAGAGAAACGCTCTTTGCACGGAGTAGAGACTCATTATAAGCCTATTCCAAACACACCTATTTTGATCCCTTTGATTAGTTTCGAAGAAAAAGCCCCCGATTTCTCTGTGCACGATAAAGGGAAGGCTGTCCCTAAACTGGGAGTTTTATTGTTAGTTTCTGACCCACTGAGCAAGACTATTTTACAAACGGGAGCTCTCTTAGAAGTCAATGGAGATTTTAAATACATTAATTCAAGTGGTTTAAGCCCTGCCCATGCTAGAGATTTTTTTGCTTCTCTTGAAAACACAAGCACTCCCTTAGACTTACAAATCTCTTATGCCCATTCTAATTATGTGAACCAAGACACCATCCGATACGAAGACCCAAGAAGCTACGATGACTCTATCTCTATTAACCACTATGCCACCGGAAGCCACGCTATATCGATTGGGGCGGGCTATAGTTTGTTTAAAAAGCAAGACAGTCTTTCTTTTCAATGGGCTTATCAAAACTCTATATTTAATTTGTATCAAGATTTTCTCAGCTGGACTTATCATAAACAGGCTTCTATACTCTCGACATTGAACTTATTCCACTCTCTACCAGAAGAGGGGCCTAGCACCATTTCTGGAGAAGGTCACGGCATTTCTATTTCTTATCAATACAGCTTGGCCGACTTGTTTAGACCAGGGAGTTTCTCAGAAAGTTTCACCATTAGCTCTAGTGGGGCTATCCAACCTATTTATAGAAATTACACTTTGCACGAGCTTGCTTTTTCTGCTTTTGGCGGGCTGGAGAATCCTTTGCACTCCAATGCTCGCTTAAACTTTGGTGTCTACGCTTCTGGGATTCTTTCTGCTTCTGCTAAAGACTCAAAAGACACTTTGGACGCCTTCTTTTATCACCCATTATTTTTAGAAGGCTACCCTTATTTGAGCTCCAAAGAAAGTTTTACTCGCAGTGCCACCAAGACTGTTTTAGCCCAAACTCATTATTTATTTCCTATTTATAAAAATTATAGGAAAAGAGCTTGGATTTGGAGTACTAAAGATTTGTATTTAGATGTGTATGCTCAAATTGGAAACGCCTGGTCTGAATCGTTGGGAAATTGGAAAAGCTTAAAAAACAAAGCCCTTTGGGACCGCTCTATTGGTTTAGAAATTCGTATGGCGAATCATATGTTTTACTCTATCCCTTTAGATATTTCGATTCATTTTGCAAAAGCTTTGAGTCGTATCCAAAAAGATAGCGATGGTCAAGGTGGCCATAAGCTAAAACCAATGGACTTGCCTTTAATTCCAAAAGCAATTTCTCCTACCAAAGTCTCTTTTATGTTGAGCATGGGCTTTAATAACCGATGGATTCGATAATGACAAATTCAAACAAAAAAATAGCCGTGATTGGTGCCGGTTTAACTGGTTTAACCGCCGCATTTTATTTAAAACAAAAAAAAAATTCTTTTCAAGTCTTTGAAAAAGAATCTCGCATAGGCGGGGTCATACAAACACATCAAAAAGGAGATTTCACATGGGAATCGGGGCCTAGCACAGGCTCTATAAGCAAACCCGAAGTGATGGAACTTTTTGAAGATTTAAAGGCTTTGGATGTTTTAGAAACGGCAAAATCCGTGTCTAAAAACCGATACATTTTAAAAAACAACAAGTTACACGCACTCCCTAGTGGGCCTGTGAGTGGTTTTTTTACTCCTCTTTTTTCTTGGAAAGATAAGTTTGGAATTTTACTGGAACCTTTTAGAGCCAAAGGGAGTGACCCTCATGAAAATCTAAGTAGTTTTGTGAAGCGAAGGCTTGGTTCTTCTATTTTGGACTATGCAGTGGATCCTTTTGTATCTGGTGTTTATGCTGGATCTCCAGAAACTATAATCCCTCGATACGCTCTCCCTAAATTATACAGCTTAGAAGAACAATATGGTAGTTTCATAAAGGGAAGCATTCATAAACTCAAAGAAACTAAAACAACTCGAGAAAAAAAAGCCACTAAAGAAGTGTTTTCGGCCAAAGGGGGCCTATCGACTTTGATTCATAAATTGGAAGAGGCCATAGGTAAGGAATCTATACACACCCACTGTGAAAACCTTGAGATTCGCTATGAAAACAATCAATACATAGTTTCTAGCTCTTCTACCGAGCCCCAGATTTTTGATCAAGTGATTTATACTGCTAGTGCTAAAAACATCTTTGAAGTCTTTCCATTTTTAAACACCCCTCCATACCAAGATGCGAATCAAATTCTCTATACCGCTGTGGCAGAAGTTGCGGTAGGTTTTAGTCAATGGGAGGCCTTTCCTTTGGATGGTTTTGGAGCCTTGATGCCTTCTAAAGAAAACCGAGACCTTTTAGGGATTTTGTTTATGTCTTCACTTTTTGAAAAGCGTGCCCCTCAAGGTGGAGCCATGCTTGCTGTATTTGTTGGCGGAGAAAGACGCCCCGAACTTTTAGAATTAAGTGACAAAGAACTCCAAAATTTGGTCGAAAATGAATTAAAAAGCATTTTAAAAATCCAAAACTTCAAGCCAGAAATTTTTGAAATCCAACGACACTTCAATGCCATCCCTCAATACGACATTTTAACTCCCAAAAGAATGGCTGCATTTGAAGCTATTCAAAATGCTTATCCGGGGCTTTTTTTGGGTGGAAATGGAGTAGGAGGCATTGGGATGGCCGATAGAATAAAACAAGGCAAAGAGCTCGCCTTAAATATCTTGAAATAATTTATAATTTCCCCCTTTTTTTATTTCTTTTTTCTATATTATGCATGTTCTTTCCTCGCCCAGGTGGTGGAATGGTAGACACTGGGGACTTAAAATCCCCTGGTCGCAAGGCCGTGCGGGTTCAAGTCCCGCCTTGGGCATATTTTTAGAGGTAATAGTTATGATTGAATTCTACCCGCAAAGCATTTATTATCCTCGCGAAGCGGTGGAAGCTAAGCTTGAACGAGGAGAACTTCAAGTTACTGAAAAGCGTTTATTTGAATTTGCTGAACGACACCGAGACGCTATTTGGGAAGCTGCTCAAGAAGATATTAAAGACAGTAAGGATCCAGTCAATCCTTCTGATGATATTTTAATCAACAATCTAAAAGCTTTTTTATTGTCCATCGGTTCTTTGCACCCTGCTTACGAAATGGGTGAGATGATCAAAGAAATCAAAAAAGAAATTTGGTATCAAAACGAAAATCAAGAGAAATCTGCAAGCGAAGTCGCTGACAACTGGAAGGAGCTTTATGCCGGTAAATGGCGTGAAGCTCGCATGTTCGAAGCTTTTATATTGATAGAACACCGATCTGCAGATTTGATATTCACTTTGCGTACCACCGGACTGGAATCAATATAACAGTAGTCTTTCCATTTAAAGAAGCTTTGTATCTCCAGTATTTTTGTATGTGTTGAATTAATTTTTCTTCTAATACTTTGTCAGAAGTGTTTTTAAAATATATTTTAGTTTTTTGGAAAAAACCTTCTGAATCTATCTCAAAAAACAAACCATAAATCACCTCATCGTGGGTGTTTTTTTTATAGAGAAAATGAGATTCAAAAAGGTAGTGCAATGCCGATAATCTCCCTAATAAAAATGAATGGACTTGTTCTAAATCCCTGTTCGCTTCATTTTCGATCACATAAATTGAATTGGTATCGATAAGGGCCATTTTTCCGTAAAATTGAGATTCTTTTGTAGAAGTAATTTCGGCTGTGACTTGATAGTAAAAAGGCTTGAACACACTCTCTGCATGATACAACAAAAAAATCAAAAACAAAAACAGTGAAAAGACGCTTAAAATTAAAAAGTTGCGGCGAAACATACCCATAGACCTTCGATTAAAACTCTATAGCTTTTACTGCTAACTGAATGTTTTTTTGGCGATTGTAAACATTCCAAACCACTTCGAAATACAATGTAATTTCGTAATTATTTTGTTCTATTTTTTGTTTTAAAGGAAACATTCCAAAAGCAATGGCTCCAAAATGCGGGCTGCCATTTTGACTCACTTCCATTTGAAGGTGTGCGTTTTTAAGAACACGAAGTTTATGGACTTTGAGTTTAGTGGCTTTAAATACGGGGTATGGAAATGCACCTCCCATTGGCTCCAATAAATGCATGTGATCCATTAAATTTTCATCTATTTCTGAAAGGGCTACCTCTATATCATAAGTGATTTCTTTTTTGACTTGATGAGGCTCAAAATTTTCTTGAACAGCAAATTCTTCGAGACGATCTCGCAAAATATCTATTTGATCGGTATAAAGAGCAAAACCTACAGCACTAAAGTGCCCTCCCCATCGAATAAATAAATCCCTAGAATAATACAAAGCCTGGTGCCAGTTAAAGCCTAAAATAGACCTTGCCGATGCATATGCTGTCCCATCTTCTTGATTCGATAGAATAGCTGTGGGGCGATTAAACTCTTGAGACACTTTGGCTGCCACAATGCCAATAACCCCTATATGCCAATCTACACCATCGACCACCAAAATGGCAGGTAAATTTTCACCATATTTTTCATTTACCCATTCTATAGCCGCTTTTGAAATGACTGCTTCCATTTCTTTTCTTTTTTTATTTTTCTTTTTTAACTCGGCTAAAAGTCGTATGGCTTCGGTAGAAGAATTTGCAAGGAGTAGTTTTAACGATTTGTCTGCAGCTCCTATTCGCCCTGGAGCATTTAAAATAGGTGCTATTTGAAACAAAACATCTTGTCCACTCACATAGGGTTTAAACTGCAAAATCGATCGACAAAGTTCTTTAACACCATACCACTGAGTTTTAGACATTTGTTTTAATCCACAACTGGTCAAAGAACGATTTTCTTCGGTCATGGGCACCAAATCGGCCAAAGTGCCTAGTGCAACTAGGTCTAAGTACTTCTCCACTCCTTTTATATCTAAGGTCTTGAATAAAGCGTCTATTAACTTATAAGATAGGCCTACCCCGCACAAATCTTCATTCCTATAAGTGTCTTTTTCTTGGTGAGGGTCCAATAACACATCACATATAGGCAAAGCATCTCCAGAAGGTTTGTGGTGATCCACCACCATTACCTTTAAGCCTTGAGACCGTGCATAACTCAATTCTTCTATGGCTGTGATCCCTGTATCCACCGTGATCAAGTTTTTAGCTCCTGCTTCGATCATCTCGTCTATCGCAGCAATAGAAATACCATAACCCGAGGTAAAACGATTAGGCAAACGCCAGTCGCTTTCGATCCCTATTTCTTTGAAACCTCGTGTCAATAAAGCCACACTGCTAATGCCATCTAAATCATAGTCTCCAAAAATAAAAATAGACTCTTTTGATTCTTTGATTTTTAACACCCAATCCACCGCTCGGTGCATATTATAAATCAAAAATGAATCTTGTTCACAAGATTTTTTAGAAAAAATCATGCGACTGGCTTCTACACTTGTTTTCACCCCTCTTTTCACTAGTAATCGAGCAATTAAATGCGGAATTTTTAAGCTATGTGCTATAGTAGAAGCTTCTGTTTCTTGCATATTACCTATACCCATCAAAAATAGAAATCGAAAGGGCTTGCAGCACCATCAAAGGGCCTGTCCTTCTAGTTGATATTTTAAACGATGCCTCATGAATAGCCTCTAAAGCCACACTCAATGCCTCTAGTGAAGGAAGTGTTGCTAAATCTTCGACAAAAGCCAAAGTTAAAGAGGATAAGCGAATAGGGCTTTCTGAAATATATCGAATTAAATCATTGACTAAAAAACCAAGCAGTTCCAAGAAAAGAATAGCGTTAGAAGCTTCTTTAAAATCTGCAGATTCCAAAGAAAAAAACAAATTTGAATGATTTTGAAGCCAAGATTCTTTTAAAAATTCTAAAGCTAAGTCTTGAATTTTAGGGAGGATTTCTGCAAAATAAATAGCCCTACCCACAGAACCCAAAGACAAGCCCAACACCTCTTTGGATATCCCTTCTGGGGTGTATTGAGAAGCTATTGCTTTGACTTCTTTGGAGCTTAAAGTGTTTAAATGCACAGAAAGGCAACGAGAGCGAATAGTTTGCAACAAATGTTCTTTGGAATGTGTGGTTAAAATAAAATAGGTATTGGAGGGCACTTCTTCTAAAATTTTCAACAAAGCATTAGAAGCAGACTCGTTCATTGTATCTGCCTCGGCAATAATCACACAACGAATTTCATTGTTTTTAAGACCAAATCGACCTTTTAATGACCGAACCAAGTCCACCGAAATTTCTGCAGCTTTTGATAAATAATTAATACTATATGGATTTTCTTTTAACTTTTCTAAATAGAATTGAGTGTAATCATCTACGGTTTTGGCTGTACTGCCTTCTTTCACTTCGCTTGCAGACTTGGCTTTGGCCTCTTTACTTTCCAAAGGGATTAACCACTGTTTCACTGCTCCAGGATCTTCCACCATTTTGCAATAAAAACAATGCCCACATGGCCTTTGTGTACTATCTGTGCAAGTTAAAGCCTTGGCTAATTCCATGGCTAACGCCTTTTTACCGACACCTGGAAGACCGTCGATAATCACAGCCTGAGGGAACTTATTCTCTTTTAAAGAAAGAGTCAAACGAGAACGAGTTTGTTCTTGTGAAAGAGGGCCTTTTAGTTCATATTCTATCATTTTGTTTTTAGCCAATTTAAAGGATCTATAGTTTGAGTGCCTTGACTCACTTGAAAATACAATTTTATTCCATTCAAAGAAGCCATATCCCCAACTTCTCCTATCTCTTGTCCATTTTTCACAAAATCCCCTTCTTTGACAAACACAGAATTCAAATGACCGTACACAGAATAATAACCGCCCTCGTGTTCAATAATAATAGAAGGCCCTCTTCCATCGATTTCTGCAACCATGGCCACAGAACCTTTTGCCGCTGCTTTGACTTTGGCACCTTTTTTGCCACGAATTTCGACTCCTAAGTTTTTTGTTTTTATATGCAAAACAGGGTGGTCTTGTAAACCATATTCACTGATAATAGCTCCTTGAAGAGGCATTGTTTTTGGACCTAAGGCTTTGGTCACTGTAGCAGGCGGAGGCGTTGTTTTTACTGGTGTTTTTGATTTTTTTGCATCTCTTTCTGCTTTTTTCTTTTGTTCCAATGCCCTTTTCCTAGCTTCGGCTTCTTCTTTTTTCTTTTTTTCTTGAAGCCGTTGAATCAAAGCAAGCATGGTCTTTTGATTTTTCTCAAACTCTCCTAAAACTTTTTCTTGCATGGATTTATCGCGTCTTAAACTGGAAAGCATTTCTTTTTGTTTTTCTAACTGGAGAAAGTGTTGCTTCTCTTCTATGGCTTTTTGAGCTCTCAAATCCTTTAAACTTTCTAAATGTTTTTGCTCTTCTAAATGTTTTTTAGCTCGTTCTGCTTGCATTTCTATTAATGTTTCCACCAAAACTTTATCGCTAGAAAGCAACTTATTCACCATATATAGCAATCGCTCAGGGTTTTCTTGTTGTTTTATCAAAAGGTACAAGTGTTCTGCTTCTGAATGCCTTCCTTGCATATAAAGAGTTCGAATCCTTATTTCCATTGCTTTTTTTTGTTTAGCTATTTTTTGATCTAAAGAGGAAATTTCTTTGCTCAATTGCCCTACAACAGTCTTTACAGCCTCTTCGTTTTTACCAAGCATTGCCACATACTCTTTACTTTGATTTAAGTTTTGATCCAAAAGAGCCATTGTCGAAATCACACTTTTTTCTTCTTTTTCTAATCGTTTTAAATTACTCCTATTTTTTTGCAAATCACTTTCTAATCGCTTCAAGGCTTTTTGTTGTTCTTGAATTTGAAGCTCTGTTTTTAATGGGGCAGAAAATGCAGTCCAAACCAAAAAAGAAAAGACCACAAAGCTTAGGGATAGATTTTTTAAAGCAAACATTAAAAACCACTAGAACGATTTTTTAACAAAAACTGCGAAATGGTACGCCAACTAAAATAGACAGAGATAGTGGTCACCAAAAATACCACACACAATAAAACCCAAGTGAAACCAGTCCAATAAATCGATAAGAACGGAAAAGCCTGCAACAAAGTACTGATTAAAAATCGAAAAAGCAAAGCGGCCGTGATGCTCCCCAATAAACCTTGAAACAAAGATTCAAAAACAAAAGGAAACACAATAAAAAAAGTAGAACCCCCTGCATATTTCATATTTTCGACCAGGTCCTTTCTAGAATACAAAGACAAACGAACAGAATTTCCAATAATAAGCACCAAACTAAACAATAAAAACGCACTTAAAAGTATAGGGTAAAAAATCATCGGGAATTTCCAAGAAGAAAACCTCTCCACCCAAGCCACAGGTGACTGCACCACATCAAAAGACGGATTCTGTTCTAGCTCTATAAGCACTGTATTTAAATAATAGGGAGACTTGTAGCTTTCTCCTAGTGTTAATTTAAACGATGCCGGTAAAGGATTGCCCTCGACCAAAGCCAACATTTCTTTAGAAAAGTGCGTTTGAAAATCTTCTAAAGCCATTTCTTCACTGACAAAATCGACACTTTCTAACCATTTCATTTGATGAAGCTCTTTTTTAAGACTTTCTACAGAATCCTGACTCACTTTTTCGGGTAAAAACACCTCAATACTATATAGAGATTTCTCAATAGAGGACATATGGTATGCCCCCAACAACACCACAAAACTACCTATGAGCAACAAGGCACAAAGAAAAATAGTAATCAAAGAAGGCAAAATCACACTACGGTGAAAAAGCAAACTACGCCAAGATTCGGCTAATAAATATCTTAACTGGCTAAACACTTCTGGAATATAACTAAATTTTAAGAGCTTTTTATTGGAAGTCGCTATCCTTATTCCAAAAAAACCTACATTTAGAAATCTAAGGTCTCTATGAAACACATTGGATTAAAAATAACTGCTTTTATTTTTGCTATTGCCCTTTGGCTATATGCAATCTCTTTGAAAAACTACACTGTTTCCATAGAAGTCCCTCTTTTATTAAATCGTATCCCAGAAAACCTGGCTTTGAGTCAAAAAGCTCCAAAGTACATCGATATTTTAGTAGAGGGAAAAGCTTTTGATTTAATTCGTCTCAAAAACAGCACCAATCACCTGAGCTCTATTTCTTTGGACCTTCAAAATGCCCTTCTTGGAGTCCAACGATTTGAAATCAACAAAGAAAAATTCAACTGTCCTCACTTCCCTAATGTCCATTATTTAAACACCCTATCTTCTCCTTTTGTAGATTTAGAGTTCGACACCAAAATCACACACACCGTTCCCATAAAATTAGACGCCACCATTGAAATTGACTCTGGCTATATCCTCATGAGTGAACCTAGCATTGAACCTACAGAAGTGACCTTACAAGGAGCAAGAAATGCCCTCACACGAATTTTCGAAGTCCAAACTCAAAAAGTAAAATATTCTAAACTCAGAAACAACTTATCAGAAAATCTCCCTTTAGAATTGGGCAGCATTCCTTCTAATATTGAAGTTTTAAACACACACACTCAATTAAATGTAAAAGTACAACCTGTGAGCCACACTCAAATCGATAAAATCCCTGTAAAACTCATAGGGGTTTACAATCGAAACATCTACAAACTGGAACCTTCGGAAGCGAGCATTCAAATCACCGGTGGCAAGTCTATTTTAGACTCTTTAAGCATCAAAGACATAGAGCTCTTTATAGAGTTCAACCGTTTTGCCATAGAAGACACCGACAGCTTGAGCCCCACCATCAAAATTAAAGCACCAATACAAAGCAGCAGGCTCCAACCCGAAAAATTTCGACTACAAAAAATAGAAACTTTGGAGACCCAACCATGATTTGGCTTGGCATTGAATCCAGTTGTGACGAAACCGCCTGTGCGGTATTGCAAAGCGACCCAGTTCGCATATTATCTAACCCCTTATACAGTCAAATCCAAGAACATCAAAACTATGGAGGCGTTGTTCCAGAAATAGCCGCACGAGCTCACTTACAAAAAATCACAATCATTGCACAAAAAGCCGTCGAAGAAGCCAAAATTAAACTCAGCGATATCCAAGCCATAGCCTACACCACAGGCCCTGGCTTGATGGGGCCTTTGCTTGTGGGTGCTAGTTTCGCCAAAGGATTAGCCAAAGACTTAGGAGTAAAAGCCTACGGAATCAACCATTTAGAAGGGCACATAGCAGCAGCTTGGCTCCAAAACACCCAATTAGAAGCCCCATTTTTAACCCTAACCGTCTCGGGAGGGCACACCGAACTCGTAGTAGAAAACGAAAACTTCAACTACACCTTACTCGGTCGCACCAGAGATGACGCTGCTGGGGAAGCCTTTGACAAATGCGGCAAATTACTAGGACTCCCCTACCCTGCTGGAGCCATTATCAGTAAACTCGCAAGCACTGGGAACCGAAAATTCCACCACTTTCCTAGAGCCTTAAAAAACGAAGATCACGGCGAATTTTCTTTTAGCGGGCTCAAAACTTCGGTGCTTCGTTATGTAGAAAAACACGGGCCAGACTACATAGAAAAAAACTTAAACGACATCTGTGCCTCCTTAGAAGAAGCCATAGTCGACATATTAGTCAGCAAAAGCATTTGGGCTCTTAAAAAAACAAAACTAAAAACTCTAGTTGTCGGCGGAGGAGTCAGTGCCAACACTCATTTAAGGCAAAAATTAGCCCACTACACCTCTCGACATGGCATCAATTTATACATACCAGAAGCAGGTCTAAGCACAGACAACGGAGCTATGATAGCCGCCGCAGCCATTCGGCGTGCTCAAAAACACGCCCTTTTGCCCAAGACCGAAGTAAAACCCTGGATGCCGCTTGCCCCATAGTTTTTTTAAACAATAAATATTATATTAAAAGAAGAGAACCAAAGCAAACTTATCTTGGGGAACTTGTGCTCAAAAACAAAAAAACAAAAAAACGCAGCTCTCAAAGCCTCTTCTGGACGCTTCTATTTATCCTATTGTATATTGCAAGCACCCCAGCACAAGAAACAGCCCTCTACCAACCACAAAAAAGAGAAACCAAAGTCGAAATCCAAGACAGCAGCCAAAGCAACTCCATCCACATCAATGTCGATATATTTGGACAAAGTGCCATAGGCTCCTACTACATATTATGGGACGACATCGACCTCTCCGAAGACCTCAAAAAACTCTTCACCACGCGCGACTTCGCCAAAGACGAATTCTTCATGCAAAATATAGACCGCGAACAATTCGAACAAGAACGAATGCTCCAACTCTTCGAAGACAAAAAACGAGAATACTTTATGATCTTCCCCGAAGAAGCCCTCAAAGCACTCGAAGAAGAAAGACGAGACGACTAAAACACTTTTAGCATTGGGCGTTCCCCGCTCTACTTAACATAATCAATCCAAAAAAGAGCGGGTCGGGCTTTTCGCTACAATCTTTTACAAAGGATTTTCGCTACAATCCCTAACGCAAAAACTCCCCAAAAGCCATCCAAGCCTTATAGAAGAGCTTATGGGAGCTTAAAAATCATAAGTTTTCGAAGACGAACTATTTTTAGGCACGCATCCCTCTCTTTCTGGCACGCATTTCGCACAAAAATCTGGAAATCGTTCCACTTTTCTTTCACTATCTTTCACCACATTCGTACAATTTTCACAACACATTCCAGGCACGCATCCCTCATTCCAAAAAGCCCTCCAGGCCTTATAGAAGTAGCTTATGGGAGCTTAAAAACTATAAGTTTTCGAAGACGAACTATTTTTAGGCACGCATCCCTCTCTTTCTGGCACGCATTTCGCACAAGAACTCTGGAAATCGTTCCACTTTTCTTTCACTATCTTTCACCACATTCGTACAATTTTCATAACACATTCCAGGCACGCATCCCTCATTCCCAAAAAAATCTAAACATGGCGTTCATCTCCAAACACGAATTAGCTTCACACTTCCTCCTCAAATGAAATGCCACAATGACGGTGAGAGGAAGGTCCCGAAAATGCTGGGATGCGTGCTTGAAAAATGAGACAACACTGTGCAAATATACTGCGAAACGCGTGCTTGAAATGCTAAGCGAAATGTGTTACACTGAGCCTGTCGAAGTGCATGCCAGAAAAAGAGGGAAATCTTGATTTTTAAAAGAAATGCTAAACACAAATCATCTTGGCGAGGGCGTGAAACCCGAGGCAATGCAAGCGAAACGCATTGCCTGCATAAAGGCACGACTTGTCACACTAAAAGTTGTTTATCTATAAATAACAATAACTTTTAAATTCAACGCTCCTCCTCAAATGAAATGCCACAATGACGGTGAGAGGAAGGTCCCGAAAATGCTGGGATGCGTGCTTGAAAAATGAGACAACACTGTGCAAATATACTGCGAAACGCGTGCTTGAAATGCTAAGCGAAATGTGTTACACTGAGCCTGTCGAAGTGCATGCCAGAAAAAGAGGGAAATCTCTAAACATTACATTCATCTCCAGATTTTTTAAAGCCAGGCGCTTCTGAAACTTCAATTGTTTTCATAGTTTTTATGGTGAAATCTCTTTTTTGTTTTGTATAAGGGTTTTATTTAGCTCCGAATTTTTGAATATTTTTCTAAATTTGAGTTTCGTGGAGTTTTTCGATGAACTTTTGTTTTTGTATGTTTAAAAATAGAGTTCTTAGTGCTAAAATCTTGTCCCTAGCTCTAAATAAGGAGTTTAAGCTTTGTTGTTTGAGACCGAGACACCTTTTTGTGACTGGCAGCTTCACGGTTTGTACCAAGCCCCTGCTATTTTGTTTGACGATATTTCGAGCACGCACACTTATTTGCATGAACATTATCAAATGTTTGCCCCTGGGACTCTGGTGGTTTCGAACTCACAATCAGAGGGTCGTGGGCGGCACAAGAGGTCCTGGTTTTCTCCAAAAAACAAAAATCTATATTTTAATTTATTGGTTTCTTTAGAAAATGTTTTTCCTCAGCATTATTCTCAAATCACACAGATTGCAGCTATCGAACTTGCAAAAATTTTATTAGAATATGGACTAGAAGTAGCGGTAAAATGGCCCAATGACCTGCTTTTTCAAAAGCAAAAAATTTGTGGTGTACTTTCAGAAGTTATTTCTAAGGGCGATCAAAAATTACTGTCTCTTGGAATGGGTGTCAATGCCAATGCTGATTTAGAGGATTTCAATGCCCTCCAAAAACCTGCGACTAGTTTAAAAATTATTTTTGGAAAGCCCATCAATCGATTATTTTTACTTCAAAAATTTATTTCTAACTTCGAAGTGGCGATGCTAAAACTTCAAAAAGAAGGCTTTTTACCTTGGAAAAAAGATTGGATGGGAATGGAAAATTTCTTAGGGGAAACAGCACACATTATTGAAGGTACAAAAAGAATCGAAGGGAGGATCCGAGGGGTCAATAACAATGGAAGTCTTTTGTTCCAAAAGTCTAGCGGTGAACTCATCACCATTATTTCTGGAGACTTAGAAATTTAAAATAAAAAAGGCATCTCCTAACGGCCCTATTACACTCGGTGCTACTTTTACTGAAAAAATAGCAGTGTTTTGATTAGAGTTTTTCGCATCGAAGTGCGCATAAACATTTGTCAAAAACGACGAGCTGAGTTGAAACTGTTAGCCCGAGCATAATACCGTGGGATGCCTATTTATAATATAGCTCTATCCATAGTCAAAAGCAAACATTTTCAATAGTATTTTGATGAATTAGAAAGTTTTGCACAGACTATACGCAAAAACTACACAAGCATTACATTTATTAAGTTTTAGTGGCAAAAGTAAAACAAGCTATTTAATCTACAAATCTTTAAGCTCTTCATCTAAAAGTTGAGCCAATAGTGAAAGTCTTTCTTGACTTTCTTGATAAAAAGAAATGGAATCTTTCAATTTTACACGCATATCAAAAAGTTCAGAAGCAATATCTAAAGACACCAAAATCAATCGGTGTCGCTCGCTCAAATCTGCGTTAATTCGGTGGTGATAATTCATTTTTTTGGTGACATAATTCACAACATTGTCAAGCTCTTCATCTGTCAAATCAGTTTGGATTTTAAACTTATCCACCCCTACATTGAAAGTTGCAGAACGAATGTCTTTACCCTTTGAACTCATAAGCTACCTTGTCCCTAACCCAAAAGGATCCGAAGAATTATGCCACTTTAGAATAAAAAATCGTCTGGATTCTCCTCTTCTTCAGAAACTTGTTTAGCCTCTTCTTCAAAAACCATTTCAGTCTCTGTATCGGACTCTAAGCTCAAATGCTCGTCTTTCTCTTGTAAATCCTCGTTTGGCTTCAAGTCGGACTCTGCTTTCTCATCAAAATTTTGCGTCAACTCTTCGTTGGGCTTTTCTGTAAAAGCCTCTTGTTCCATCTCATCTTTGGCCAAATCGATCTCTGTCCCAAGCTCTGCCTCAATCGTATTCAGCAAATCCTGAAATTTCTCTTGAGCCACTTCAATTTCATTCCTTTGGGATTCAGTTTTTTCAACCAGCCCAGAAATGCGTTCATTATTATCGACAATAGTCTCATTCAAAGCTTGAATTTCCGCTTTTTGATTCCCTATTATCTCTGAACTTTCTTTTAATTTCAACTCTAAGATTGACTTTTCTTTCTTCAAAACTCGAAGATTTTGAATCAACTTCTCTAACTTTTGAGATAAAAGACTAATATTTTCTAAATTCATAACAACTCCAAAAAAAATACACCCAAGTATTCATAAAAGATAGCTCAAAAACAACCCTTTATAAAGCACTCAGCACTTCTTTTTATAAATATATAAGATTTTACCATAAAAAACACAAAAAGCTTTGATTCAAGTTCAAAACTCCCTCTCACAAGAAGCAATAAAGCTAAATTCTGGCATAAAACCCCTAGAAAAAACAAAAGCTACTTAAAAATCCCCCCTCAACGCTCATTTTTTAACAAACCCAAAAAAATTTTGAAGTCTCACACACGCCTGGCAAAAAAAACTGACAAAAAATGTCAATAAACACTGTAAAACCCAAATCTACCGCATGTTTTTGACAAAAATTGTCGGAAAATCTAACTTAGAATAAAACTTTGACAAAAAATGTCGCAAGCTAAGCTTAAAAGATTTTCCACCCCTAAACTTAAAAAGCCAGGCGTTTCTGGAACTTCATCCATATAAAACAGTTCAATATTCTTAGACATACGCACGATACGGAGATATCAAACAATCTTTCTCAAAATTTCGCCTTTTCCTCAAAAAAAAATAATATCGAAGCGATATGATGTTATGCCCAAAAATTCGCAAAAAGTGGACATGAAA
>Ga0209075_1000360_pt1 | contig 44101 bp, 38 predicted proteins | sample Stecom2011_FD_187523 | JGI IMG/M metagenome (GOLD analysis project Ga0209075, IMG submission 187523) | Agricultural soil microbial communities from Utah to study Nitrogen management - Steer compost 2011 (SPAdes) (version 2) | ecosystem: Environmental > Terrestrial > Soil > Agricultural land...
ATTCTTTGAAGGTGGTGGAGACGGCGGGAATTGAACCCGCGTCCGCCAGCACTAGGCCTTGAGATCTACATGTTTATGTCCTTCTATTGATTTAACCTCAAGCGACCCGAAGGCCAGGGTGCAGGAGGCGAGCTCTTTAAATCTTAGCCTTTAGCCAGTGAGCTCTGGATAAAGGAGCATCCCGTAAGCGATGACGTCCTGAGATGTTGCTTCCGGGCTACGGGCGACCCGGTCAGGACGACTAGCAGCTTACGCTGCTAGTGCGTAGTTTTCGTCGTTTGCGACTATTGCGTTGCAGCTTTGGATTTACGAGATTGGCTGCCATCTCGACATGCACCCAAGGGTTCGCCACCAGCGTCGAAGCCATGTCGTCCCCTCTTGCCTGAGTATATGTGGGCGGCTTGGGGAACTTCAAGGCCTGTTTGCGTTTGCAGGTAACTATTTGTCCGTACCGGGGCAAAGCGGTGTGCGGGCTCAGGCGTTGGCTTCCCGCACGATGCGTTGTTTCTGGCGGTTCCAGTCCCGTTCTTTCTCGGTGGCCCGTTTATCGAAGAGCTTTTTGCCTTTCACAAGGGCGATCTCACACTTTACCCGGTTGTTTTTCCAGTACAGCGCTAAGGGGATGCAGGTGTAGCCGGCCTGGTTAACCTGGCCTACGAGCCTGGCGATCTCCTTCGCATGCAGCAGCAATTTGCGGGTACGGGTAGGGTCTGCGACCACGTGGGTAGAGGCGGTGTTAAGAGGCGTGATATGGGCCCCGAGCAGCCAGGCTTCGCCGTCTTTGAGCAGTACATAGGCATCCACCAGCTGGGCTTTGCCGGCACGCAGGGATTTGACTTCCCAGCCGAGCAGGGCGAGCCCCGCCTCGAAGCGGTCCTCGATATGGTATTCGTGCTTGGCCTTCTTGTTGAGGGCAATCGTGTTGCTGCTCGGCGCTTTGGTTTTCTTCTTGCTCATGAATCCTGTCCGGGATCGGAAGATTGCTGGGCCGGCGATGGGCAGGGATTGCGTTTGCGCCGCGCCGGCAAAGCGGACATTGTAGCCCAGGTGTGCCAGACGGGTCACGAAAACGGCCTGTGGCGCTGGCAATAGTCGTGTGCGACCGCCGGCTTCGGCTACAATAGAGTGCTATCGATTGTCAGAGGCCGGAATGCCGTATAAATACCAGACCTCTATCGGGTCCTTTACCCGTAAGTCCACCTTCTTCTGGGCCTCGGTTGGTGCCACCGTGGGGCTCGCTAACCTGTGGCAGTTCCCCTATCTGGCCAGTATCCATGGTGGCGGCCTCTTTGTGCTTCTGTATCTGCTTTGCCTGTTGCTGGTGGCCTTGCCACTGATGGTCACCGAAGCCGTCCTGGGCCGGTACTCCCGCCACGGAATCGTACTGGCGATGGATGGGTTCGTGCGGGATGCCGGAAGCCATCGGGCGTGGGCTCTGGCGGGTCCACTCAGTGTGATCACCGCGTTTCTGGTGTTGTCGTTTACGGCGGTCTTTGGCGGCATCGCCCTGGCGTATGTGTTTATCGGCGCATCGGGTAAGTTTTCAGCTGGCTCCACCGTTGCAGCTACCGCGAGACTGGCGGAACTGGTGGCCAGCCCCGAGCGCCACCGCGAGCTGATGGCCTGGCACGGCTTTTTTCTGGTGCTGGTACTGGCGGTTTCAGCCCGGGGGGTGGTGAAGGGGCTGGAGCGTTCTCTTCGTATTACGGTGCCTTGTACGCTGGTGTTGCTGGTGGCGCTGTTCGCCTTGTCCTGGTGGTACGGCCGGCTTGAATCCGGGGTGGAACACATCCTCAGGTTCCGTCCCGAGCAGTTTACCTGGGGCAGTCTGCAGGCGGCGCTTTTTCATGCGTTCTACACGCTCGGGCTGGGCGTGGGCGTGTGGACAATTTTTGGTGCCTACACCACTGAGCGTACCTGTCTGAAGCGTTCCATTCTTGCCGTCGTGCTGATGGATACACTGATTGCGCTGCTGGCGGGGATCATGATGTTTTCGGTAGCGCTGGGAGGCACCAGCCTCGATGGTGAAAGGGGCTTTGGCCTGCTGTTTGTCTCGTTGCCGGTTGCTCTGGCGCAACTGCCGATGAGTCAGTTGGTGATTACGGCCGTGTTTGTGCTGGTGCTGCTGGTTGTCTGGGCCACTTCGGTGTCCTTGCTGGAGCCGGTTGTGAGCTGGCTGCAGGAGCGGCTCGGAGCGCCCCGGGGATGGTCAGTGGTGTGCGTGGGCCTGGCGATCTGGGCAATGGGCCTGCCCTCCCTGTTCTCGTTTAATATCTGGGCCGATTACCAGCTGGCGGGGGCGACTGCCTACCGCTGGCTTGAGTTGGTGACCGGGGGTATTCTCATCCCCGCGGTGGCGATCCTGGTGGCGACCTTCACCGGCTGGTGCCTTACCCGCCGGTACAGTGCCGTCATTCTTGGCAACGCGCCGGCAGCGTTCCGCCTGTTGTGGCATTGGGTGATGCGGTTGGTGTTGCCGGCTGTTGCGCTGTGGATTGGCCTGCACTACACCGTGTTTTCCTTGTCCAACCTGTGCGATGGTGAGAGCGCGGCCGTCTGGTGTGGGCATGGCGCACCCGCGGTAGAGCAGTCGGGGAGCAAAACTGCTCCGCAACAGCCTGATATCCGGTATCATAACGATTAATTCAATGGCTGCCCTGCAGCCGGATCAGTGGTTTTTTGCGCAGGAATTCTGTTTTTCATGGCTCATCAGATCGACAAGACAGCGCTGGTTATGCATTCGGCCGAACGGATGTTCCATCTGGTAAACGATGTGGCGCGCTATCCGGAGTTTTTACCCTGGTGTGTCGACGCCGAGGTGCATGAGCGTGTCGGAGCAGAGATCATGGCGTCTCTCGAAATTGCCAAGGGAGGGATACGGCAACGGCTGACCACCCGTAACCAGATATTGATGCCCCAGAGTATCGAAATGCAGTTGGTGGACGGGCCGTTCCGGAATCTCACCGGGCGCTGGCACTTCCGTTCGCTGGCGGCGAATGCCTGTAAGGTGGTGCTCACGCTGGAGTTTGAGTTTGGAGGTTCGTTGTCCCGGATGACGTTTGGACCGGTCTTTAATCAGGCAGCCAACACCATGGTGGATGCGTTCTGCCGCCGGGCCGATGAACTCTATCGGGGAGGTGCAGCGTGATGCTGGTGGAAGTGGCCTATGCGCGCCCGGACAAGCAGCAGATCGTTCCGGTCAGAGTGCCCGAAGGGACCACTATGCTGGAGGCAGTCCGCCGCTCAGGCATTGAGAAGATTTTCCCGGAAGTCGAGCCGGAGAAGATTGCCATGGGCGTGTTCGGCAAGGTCGTTAAAGACCCGGCAACCCATGAGCTGCGGGATGGCGACCGGGTTGAGCTATACCGGCCTCTCAGGATCGACCCGAAACAGGCGCGCCTGAATCGGGCCAGAAAGAAAGCGTGACCATTCAGTAGGCGGGGGTTTCTTCCAGTAACTGAGCTTCGTAGTGGCTGTACTGGTCGCCTTCATAGTAAACGATGATGCGCTGCTCCTCGATCTCACCGCCCCGGCGCTGGAAGGTATACACATAATACTCCCGGGAAGGGTCAACCGGGTTAAGCATCAGGGGCGTGCCGAGCAGGGCATGAACCTGGCTGCGGGGCATGCCTTGGTCAAGCGCCGTAAGCTCTTTATCAGTAACGATGTTTCCCTGTTGAACGTTGATCTTGTAAACCCCTGGAAAGGCACAGCCAGCCAGGGACAAAATACTAATAAGAATGATAGCGGTGAGCTTTTGCATCGCCAGGGGAAATCCTCTATCTTGAAATCGCCTGCCTGCGGCAGGTGTGAAACGGGTTAGACCGTTGAACGGCGGCTTCATCATACCGGAAGCCGTTAGGCACACCCAAGAGTGAATAGTAGCATGTCATTTGAAAACGCCGAGTTACGAAAAGTCGGTCTTAAGGTTACGTTGCCCCGAGTGAAAATCTTCAACATTCTGGAGAATGCCAAAGAGCATCACCTGAGTGCCGAGGATGTCTATAAAAAGCTTTTGGAGCAGGGCGACGATGTGGGTCTGGCAACGGTTTACCGGGTGCTGACTCAGTTCGAGACGGCGGGTTTGGTGCTGCGCCATAACTTCGAAGGCGGCCACGCTGTTTTCGAAATGGCGGGAGAGGGCCATCACGACCACATGGTGTGTACCGAGACCGGCGAGGTTGTCGAGTTTGTTGACGAGATCATTGAGGAGCGTCAGCACAAAATTGCGGCAGCTCATGGTTACGAGATCGTGGATCACAGCCTGATTCTGTACGTCAAGCCCCTGAAGGCCGACAAGTAAAGCGTCCCTAATAAAAAAAGGGCCGGCAGGTGCCGGCCCCAAAACTCTCTGAATCGAGAGGGGATATCAGTGATGGGTCGCCTGACCCTTTACGAACATCTCCCGGGCATGGGCGAGCGTGTGTTCGGTCATGTCTACCCCGCCCAGCATCCTGGCCACTTCACTGATCCTGCCTTGATTGTCCAGGATTTCAATGCGTGAGTAAGTGGCATCTTTTTCGGTAAACTTGCTGACAAACAGATGCTGATGACACTGTGCCGCCACCTGCGGCAAGTGGGTGACACACAGCACCTGGCCGTTCTCGCCCAAAGACCGGAGCAGGCGGCCGACAACTTCGGCTGTGCCGCCGCCGATTCCCACATCCACTTCATCAAATACCAGGGTGGGTGTGGTGGAGGTCTGGGCGACTACCACCTGAATGGCCAGGCTTATCCGCGACAGTTCGCCGCCTGATGCGACTTTTGCCAGCGGCCGTGCCGGTTGCCCGGGGTTGGCGCTGACCAGAAACTCGATGTCTTCCAGGCCATGTGGCGCCGGCTCGCCCTCACGGTTTTGCCCCAGGTGTGTGACAAACTGCATGTTAGGCATGCTCAGCTGGGCAAGCTCGCGGCCGACGCGTTGGTCCAGCTCGAGGGCAGCCAGAGCCCGTTTCTCGGACAGCTCGCCGGCCAGGGTCTGGTACTGGCTGAGTCGTTCGGCCAGTTCGGCGTCGAGCTGTTCAAGGCTGCCTTCGCCGCCGTCCAGTTCGGCCAGCTCCTGGCTCAGGCGCCGGTGTAGCTCAGGCAGCTCCTCCGGGCTGATCCGGTGTTTGCGGGCCATCTGGTAAATGGCGCTGAGCCGGTCCTCAACTTCGGCCAGCCGTACCGGGTCGGCTTCGTAATCATCAACAAAGCGCCGCAGGTTGTCGCCGGCTTCGCTGATCTGAATCTGGGCTTCGGTCAGCATTTGCAGGGTGTCTGCAAGGGCTGGAATCTCAACCGGCAGCTGCTCCAGTTGCTGCAGTGCCTGGCGCACCAGTGCGGCGGCACTGGTGTCATCCTCTGTGCACAACAGGGCTGCCTGGTGGCTGCAATGCAGCACGGCATCGGCCTGGCTCAGCTGTGCCTGCTCCTGCTCCAGTGCCTCCTGCTCACCTTCGTTCAGGGCCAGGCGATCGAGCTCCTCTACCTGGTAACGCAGGAGCTGGAGCCTGGCTTCGGCTTCGTCGGCATTATGCCGGCGCTGCTCCAGCCTCTGGCGTGAGCTGTTCCAGCTTTTCCAGGCGGCCCGGGTGCTGTCGGCCAGGGGCTGGAGGCCGCCAAACTCATCCAGCAGTTTACGGTGTGTTTCTTTACGCAACAGGGACTGGTGCTGGTGCTGGCTGTGGATATCCATCAGCAGCCCGCCGAGTTCTTTCAGTTGGGAGAGTGGGCAGGGCTGGCCATTGATAAATGCCTTGCTGCGGCCGTCCTTGCTGATGGTGCGGCGCAGGATGCAGTCATTTTTGTCGCCCTGGTCATCCAGCTGATGAGAGTCAAGCCATTGCCGGGCTTCCGGAATAGCAGAAATATCAAAGCTGGCGGTGATATCGGCCCGTTTGGCTCCGTGCCGCACTGCGCCGGCATCGGCACGATCGCCCATCGCCAGCCCCAGGGCATCCAGTACGATGGATTTGCCGGCACCGGTTTCGCCGGTGAGCGCTGTCATGCCTTTGCGGAACTGCAGTTCGACCCTTTCTGCAATAGCGTAGTTGGTGACAGTCAGTTGATTGAGCATGCCGGTTACCTCCGCTCAGAGTATTCCGGTGTATGTTACCGGGTGCTGTTTGCCTATACAGTTGCTGTGAATATATACAGGTTTTTTCAGTTTGCAAAGTATGCCGTTTCAAAAAAACGAAAAAGTGCGGTTGTGAAGGTTGAAACCCTCCCTGGGAGCCCCATATTCGTTCGCAAAGTCGTATTTTCCTGTCCGGCATCGGGCGGGGCTTTATCTAGCCGCAGGCCCTTGGGCCCTGGGAAAATCCATCGGGAGTTGTCATGAGTGCCGACGAAAAACGTAGTGAACAGTTAGAAGAAGAGCTGAGCCAGCCGGTAGAGCCCGAAGAGTCAGTACAGGCTGACGCCGGGACGGATCAGGAGGAATCTGAGCTGGAGGCCCTGAAGGCAAAGATTCAGGAGTATCAGGATCAGGCTTTGCGCGCCCAGGCGGAGATGCAGAATGTCCGTCGCCGTGCCGAAATTGATGTAGAGAAAGCCCACAAGTTTGCGCTCGAGAAGTTTGTGAAAGAGCTGTTGCCGGTGGTCGACAGTCTCGAAAAGGCGGTGGAAAGCACCGAGGGGCATGAAGATGCCGGAGAGCTGGTGGCCTCGATCCGGGAAGGTGTCGAGATGACGCTCGGCCTGTTCCTGAGCAGTCTGAAAAAGTTCAATGTGGAGCAGCTAAGCCCGGTAGGGGAGCCGTTTGATCCGCAGCAGCACGAAGCCATGTCCATGGTGCCGGCCCCGGATGCGGAGCCGAACAGTGTGGTGGCCGTCGTACAGAAAGGCTATCTGCTTAACGGGCGGGTAGTGCGTCCTGCGATGGTTGTGGTGGCTAAATCCGAAAATTGATCAAAAAGGCGCCGTCCGGTCTTGAAAAACCAGTGAGCGCGCCAATATAGCAGTTAAACCAGCGACGCCCGGGGTGCCTGCACCCCGGAGCCGAATTGAGAAAGTTTTTTGGAGTGATTCGATGAGCAAGATTATTGGTATCGACCTGGGAACCACCAACTCGTGTGTGGCCATCATGGATGGCGACAAGGTGAAGGTTATCGAGAACGCAGAGGGTGATCGCACCACCCCGTCCATTATCGCCTATACCGACGATAATGAAATTCTGGTGGGTCAGTCTGCCAAGCGCCAGGCTGTGACCAACCCCAACAATACCCTGTACGCCATCAAGCGTCTGATCGGTCGTCGTTTTGAGGACGATGTGGTCCAGAAAGACATCAAGATGGTGCCCTACAATATTGTTAAAGCCGATAACGGCGACGCCTGGGTAGAAGTGAAAGGTCAGAAAATGGCTGCGCCCCAGGTATCGGCAGAAGTCCTGAAGAAAATGAAGAAAACTGCCGAGGACTATCTTGGTGAGAAAGTCACCGAAGCGGTCATCACCGTTCCGGCCTACTTTAATGACAGCCAGCGTCAGGCCACCAAAGACGCAGGCCGGATTGCAGGCCTTGAGGTCAAGCGGATCATCAACGAACCCACCGCAGCTGCCCTGGCCTACGGCATGGACAAGCAAAGCGGCGACCGTACGGTAGCGGTTTACGACCTCGGTGGCGGTACCTTTGACTTGTCCATCATCGAAATTGCTGACGTAGACGGCGAGCATCAGTTTGAGGTTCTGGCCACCAACGGTGACACTTTCCTGGGTGGTGAAGACTTCGACCTGAAAGTGATCGAATATCTGGCGGAGCAGTTCAAGAAAGACAGCGGTATCGACCTGTTCGGCGACTCCCTGGCCATGCAGCGCCTGAAGGAAGCCGCAGAAAAAGCCAAAATCGAGCTGTCCAGCAGCCAGCAGACAGACGTGAACCTGCCGTACATCACTGCTGATGCGAGCGGTCCCAAGCACATGAACGTAAAGCTGACCCGCGCCAAGCTTGAGTCTCTGGTAGAAGAGCTGGTTCAGCGTTCGCTGGAACCCTGTAAAGTGGCTCTGCAGGACGCCGGCGTGAAAGCTTCTGAAATCGACGAGGTTATTCTGGTAGGCGGTCAGACCCGCATGCCGCTGGTGCAGGAAAAGGTAAAAGAGTTCTTCGGCAAAGAACCGCGTAAAGACGTTAACCCGGATGAAGCCGTTGCCATGGGCGCAGCGATCCAGGGTGCGGTACTGTCTGGTGATGTAAAAGACGTACTGCTGCTGGATGTGACACCGCTGACCCTGGGGATCGAAACCATGGGTGGCGTGGCCACACCGCTGATCGAGAAGAACACCACGATTCCGACCAAAAAGTCGCAGACCTTCTCCACCGCGGATGACAACCAGACTGCGGTAACCATCCACGTGGTGCAGGGTGAGCGTAAGCAGGCGGCTCAGAACAAGTCACTGGGGCGTTTTGACCTGGCCGACATTCCGCCGGCACCGCGCGGTGTACCCCAGATCGAAGTGACCTTTGATATCGACGCCAACGGTATCCTGAACGTGTCTGCCAAAGACAAGGCTACCGGTAAGGAGCAGTCGATCGTGATCAAGGCCTCTTCTGGTCTGAACGACGATGAAATCGAGAAGATGGTGCGCGATGCCGAGGCGAATGCCGAGGAAGACCGCAAGTTCGAGGAGCTGGTGCAAGCCCGTAACCAGGGCGATGCCATGGTCCACGCGGTCCGCAAAACACTGACCGAAGCCGGCGACAAGGTTTCCGAGAGCGAGAAGGAGTCGATCGAGACCGCCATCAAGGATCTCGAAGAAGCGCTCAAAGGCAGCGATAAAGACGATATCGAGTCGAAAACCCAGAAGCTGACTGAAGTCTCCTCCGAGCTGGCCCAGAAGATGTATGCAGACCAGGCTGAGCAGGCGCAGCAGGCCGGTGGCGCAGAAGGTGCTCAGTCTCAGACTGCTGATGATGCAGTGGATGCCGAGTTCGAAGAAGTCAAAGACGACGAGAAGAAGTAAGTCTTCAGTACATCAGGTAGTCGGAAAACGCGGGTGGCCCGCGTTTTCCGCGTTATAGCAACAGGGTTTTGAAGCATGGCCAAGCGCGATTATTACGAAGTGCTCGGGGTATCCCGGGACGCGGATGAGAAAGAGATAAAGCGGGCGTACCGTAAGCTCGCCATGAAGTACCATCCGGACCGTAACCCGGACGATAAAGATGCCGACAGCAAATTCAAAGAGGCCACCGAAGCCTACGAAGTGCTCGCCGATGCCAGCAAGCGCGCAGCCTATGATCAGTATGGGCATGCCGGCGTAGATGGCCAGGCCGGAGGCTTCGGAGGAGGCGGTGCCAGCTTCTCCGATATCTTCGGCGACGTGTTTGGTGACATTTTTGGTGGTGGTGGCGGCCGCGGGCGTAACAGCCGGGGCGCAGACCTGCGCTATACCCTGGAGCTGGATCTGGAAGAGGCCGTTAAAGGCAAAACGGTTGAAATCAGGATTCCCGGTCACAAGGAGTGCGAAGCCTGTGACGGCAGTGGCGCCGAGGAAGGCAGTCGGCCGGAAACCTGTGGTACCTGTCAGGGTATGGGCCAGGTGCGGATGCAGCAGGGCTTCTTTACTGTGCAGCAGGCGTGCCCGACCTGCCGTGGCTCCGGCCAGGTGATCAAGAATCCCTGTAAATCCTGTCATGGCCAGGGGCGCGTACGGCAGGAGAAAACACTGTCGGTCAAAGTGCCGCCCGGGGTGGATACCGGCGACCGTATCCGCTTGTCCGGAGAGGGCGAGATGGGGGTTGATGGTGGCCCGCCGGGGGATTTGTACGTGCAGGTCTCGGTGCGTGAGCATTCCATCTTCACCCGTGAGGGTCGTAACCTGTACTGTGAAGTGCCGATCAGTATCTGTGATGCGTCGCTCGGTGGTGAGCTGGAAGTACCGACGCTTGATGGCCGGGTAAAGCTCAAGATTCCGCCTGAGACCCAGACCGGTAAACTGTTCCGTTTGCGCAGCAAGGGTGTCAGCCCGGTCCGTGGCGGCCCGGCAGGGGATCTGTTATGTCGGGTGATTGTAGAGACGCCGGTCAAGCTGACCAAGCGCCAGAAGGAGTTGCTCGAAGAGTTGCAGCAAACACTGGACGGTAGCAACGGCACCCATCATGCTCCGAAGAAGACCTCCTGGTTCAAGGGCGTAAAAAGCTTCTTCGATGAAATGAAATTCTGAGGACAGGACAGATGCGGGTAGCAATCATCGGCGCCGCCGGGCGCATGGGTAAAGTGTTGATCGAAGCGGTTAACGGCACAGACGGGCTGGAGCTCGGGGCGGCGATTGTGGAGCCGGGCAGCAGTCTGATCGGTGCGGACGCCGGAGACATGACCGGTATCGGCAAAACCGGCGTCAGGATGGCCGGGAGCCTCGAGGCGGTGAAAGACGACTTCGACGTGCTGATCGACTTTACCTTCCCGGATCTGACACTGGAGAACGCACGCTTTTGCAGCGCCAGCGGCAAGCGGATGGTCGTTGGTACAACCGGCATGACAGACTCCGAAAAGGAGCAGTTAGCGATGCTGGCCGAGACTGCGCCGATGGTGTTTGCCCCCAATATGAGCGTGGGTGTGAATGTGGTTCTCAACCTCCTGCGTACCGCAGCGGCTACTTTGGGTGACGACTACGACGTAGAAATCATCGAAGCCCACCACCGCCACAAAAAAGACGCTCCCTCGGGCACCGCCCTGCGCATGGGCGAAGTGGTAGCCGACGCCCTCGGCCGTGACCTGAAAGAATGCGCCGTGTACGGCCGGGAAGGCTTTACCGGCGAACGCACCCGTAAGGAAATCGGCTTCGAAACCATCCGTGCCGGCGACGTGGTGGGCGACCACTCCGTTCTGTTCGCCACAGAGGGCGAGCGTATTGAAATCACCCACAAGGCGAGCAGCCGGATGACTTTTGCCAGGGGGGCGATGCGAGCTGCGCTCTGGCTGGAAGGGAAGGCCGCTGGACTGTATGACATGCAGGATGTCTTGAGTTTGAAGGGCTAATGCTGAACGCCACTTGCCGGAGCCTGTATCCAGACTGAATTCTCCGTGGACAAAAAACGCCAGAAATCTTACAATAAGTCGATTTCACTGCACCAAGCGTACCTTTGAAAAGTTTATAAGAAAGCGGGACCGGGTTGTTACCTCGTCTCGCTTTTTTGCAACCTGAATTTGCGCTTGCGTTCCTGTTCGTGACGAACTTACGCCACTCGATGAGGATACAAGCCTTGAGCACACCAGCAATCCTTGCACTCGCAGACGGAAGCCTGTTTTACGGCACCGCCATCGGCGCAAACGGAGAGACCAGCGGCGAAGTGGTGTTTAACACCGCCATGACCGGCTACCAGGAAATCCTGACAGACCCGTCCTACGCCCGCCAGATGGTCACCCTCACGTATCCGCATATCGGCAATACCGGTGTAAATGAAGAAGATATTGAGTCAGACCGCGTCCAGGCGGCGGGCCTGATTATCCGGGACCTTCCCCTGATTGCCAGCAACTGGCGCAGCCAGGGCAGTCTGAGCGACTACCTGCGCGACAATAACGTGGTTGGTATTGCTGATATCGATACCCGTCGACTGACCAGAATCCTCCGGGACAAGGGCAGCCTGGGCGGCGCCATTGTGACCGGTGAGAAGGCCACCGCCGAGCGTGCTCTTGAGCTGGCCCAGGCCTTTCCCGGCCTGAAGGGAATGGACCTGGCCCGGGAAGTAACCTGCGCCAGCCCTTATCAGTGGACCCAGACCGAATGGGACCTTGCCAATGGTTACGGTGAGCAGACCGAAAGCCGGTTCAAGGTCGTTGCCTGGGACTACGGCGTTAAATACAGCCTGCTGCGGATTCTTGCCGCCCGGGGTTGCGAGGTGACTGTTGTGCCGGCACAAACCCCGGCTTCAGAGGTGCTGGCCATGAATCCCGACGGCATCTTCCTGTCCAATGGCCCGGGTGATCCCGAGCCATGTGATTATGCGATCCGGGCCATTCAGGAGGTTCTGGAAACCGACACGCCGGTGTTTGGTATCTGTCTGGGGCATCAATTGCTGGCGCTGGCCAGCGGCGCCAAAACCGTGAAGATGAACCATGGCCACCACGGTGCCAACCATCCGGTGCAGGATCTGGCCACCGGCTCGGTGATGATCACCAGTCAGAACCATGGTTTTTCGGTAGACAGTGATACTCTGCCAGCCAATCTGGAAGCCACCCACAAATCTCTGTTTGATGGCACCCTGCAGGGCCTGCGGCGCACAGATAAGGCAGCCTACAGTTTTCAGGGGCATCCGGAAGCGAGCCCCGGCCCTCACGATGTAGCGCTGTTGTTCGAAGAGTTTATCCAGATGATGGAAGCGCGATCTGCCTGAGGGCAAGGCCATCCGGGATAGCTCACCGGCGCTGTTGACTGCGCTGCATGAATTCAAAAGTTTCTGACAGGTTTACCAACACATGCCAAAACGTACAGACATCCAAAGCATCCTGATCCTGGGCGCTGGTCCCATCGTGATCGGGCAGGCGTGCGAGTTTGACTACTCCGGCGCCCAGGCCTGCAAGGCGCTGCGCGAAGAGGGTTACCGGGTTATTCTGGTGAACTCCAACCCCGCCACCATCATGACCGACCCTGCCATGGCCGATGCCACCTACATCGAGCCCATTACCTGGCAAACTGTCGAGAAGATCATTGAGAAAGAGCGGCCGGATGCGCTCCTGCCCACCATGGGCGGGCAGACAGCGCTTAACTGTGCCCTGGATCTCGAAAAACACGGCGTGCTCGAGAAATTTGGCGTTGAGATGATCGGTGCCAACGCCGACACCATCGACAAGGCGGAAGACCGCAACCGCTTTGACCAGGCGATGAAAAAGATCGGCCTTGAATGCCCTCGTGCCGCGATTGCCCACTCCATGGCAGAAGCCTGGCAGATCTCTGAAGACATCGGTTTTCCGTGCATCATCCGCCCCTCCTTTACCATGGGCGGTTCCGGCGGCGGTATTGCTTATAACAAGGAAGAGTTCGAGGAAATCTGTACCCGGGGTCTGGATCTTTCCCCCACTAACGAGTTGCTGATCGACGAATCCCTGATCGGCTGGAAAGAGTACGAGATGGAAGTTGTTCGCGACAAGAACGACAACTGCATCATCGTGTGTTCCATCGAGAACTTTGACGCCATGGGTGTGCATACCGGGGACTCTATCACCGTTGCTCCGGCCCAGACCCTCACCGACAAGGAATACCAGATCATGCGCAACGCCTCCTTGGCGGTCCTGCGTGAGATCGGTGTCGAAACCGGTGGTTCCAACGTACAGTTTGGCGTTAACCCGGATACCGGCCGCATGGTGGTCATCGAGATGAACCCGCGGGTTTCGCGCTCCTCGGCCCTGGCCTCCAAGGCAACGGGCTTTCCCATTGCCAAAGTAGCGGCCAAGCTGGCGGTGGGCTACACCCTGGATGAGCTGCAGAACGAAATCACCGGTGGCGTCACTCCGGCGTCGTTTGAGCCCACCATCGATTACGTGGTGACCAAGGTTCCCCGTTTTACTTTTGAGAAGTTCCCCCAGGCCGATGCCCGTCTGACCACCCAGATGAAATCCGTGGGTGAGGTGATGGCGATTGGCCGTACCTTCCAGGAGTCCATTCAGAAAGCCTTGCGTGGCCTGGAAGTGGGCTCGGACGGCTTCGACGAGCAGCTTGAGGACCTCGGCTCTGACAGCAGTCGCGAAATCCTGTTGCAGGAGCTGAGCGTACCGGGCGCGGATCGTATCTGGTACATCGGTGATGCCTTCCGTGCCGGCATGACCGTTGAGGAAGTCTTCACCCACACCAACGTCGACCCATGGTACCTGGTGCAGATTGAAGATCTGATTAACGAAGAGCGTGCGCTGCGCAACGCCGGCCGGGCCGATATCGACCGGGCCACGATGCTCCGCCTCAAGCGCAAAGGGTTCTCCGATGTCCGGCTGGCCAGGCTGCTGGGTATTTCTGAAATCAGCTTGCGCAAGCTGCGTCACGACCTCGGTGTGCGGCCGGTGTACAAGCGGGTAGACACCTGCGCAGCAGAGTTTGCGTCAGACACCGCCTACATGTACTCCACCTATGAGGAAGAGTGCGAGGCGGAGCCGACCGATCGCGAGAAGATCGTGGTGATCGGCGGCGGTCCCAACCGTATCGGCCAGGGGATCGAGTTCGATTACTGCTGTGTGCACGCGGCACTGGCGATGCGTGAAGATGGCTACGAAACCATCATGATCAACTGCAACCCGGAAACCGTCTCCACCGACTACGACACCTCCGATCGCCTGTATTTTGAGCCGATCACACTGGAGGACGTGCTGGAGATCATTCACCTTGAGAAGCCCAAGGGCGTGATTGTCCAGTACGGCGGCCAGACGCCGCTGAAGCTGGCCCGTGGCCTGGAAGCGGCCGGCGTCCCCATCATCGGGACCAGCCCGGATGCGATTGACCGGGCAGAAGACCGTGAGCGCTTCCAGCAGATGATCCAGCGTCTCGGCCTCAGGCAGCCCGAGAATGCCACCGTACGCAGCCACGAGGAAGGCATTGTGGCGGCGCGTGAAATCGGCTATCCGCTGGTGGTGCGGCCCTCCTACGTTCTGGGTGGGCGCGCGATGGAAATCGTGTATGACGAAACCGAACTGGTACGGTATATGCGCAATGCCGTACTGGTTTCCAACGACAGCCCGGTTCTGCTCGACCACTTCCTGAATGCCGCGGTTGAGATTGATATCGATGCCATCAGCGACGGCAAGGACGTGGTGATTGGTGGCATCATGCAGCACATCGAACAGGCCGGCGTTCACTCCGGCGACTCCGCGTGCTCACTGCCACCGTACAGCCTGCCAATGGATGTCCAGGACGCCATGCGTGATGCGGTCAGGAAAATGGCCATCGAGCTTGAGGTGATCGGCCTGATGAACGTTCAGCTGGCCTGGCAGGATGGCGAGATCTACGTGATCGAAGTCAACCCGCGTGCCTCCCGTACCGTTCCGTTTGTCTCCAAGGCGATCGGGACCTCCCTGGCGGCGGTTGCGGCCCGGGTAATGTCTGGCAAGACCCTGAAAGAGCTGAACTTCACCCAGGAAATCGTGCCCACTTATTACGCCGTCAAGGAATCGGTGTTCCCGTTCAACAAGTTCCCCTCGGTCGACCCGATCCTCGGGCCCGAAATGAAATCCACCGGGGAAGTGATGGGCCTGGGAGACAGCTTTGACGAAGCCTTTGCCAAGGCATCGCTGGCGGCCGGCGAGCATCTGCCGGTTAAAGGCACGGCCTTCATATCGGTCCGGGATGTGGATAAAGCGGGTGCTGTGAAAGTGGCCCGGGATCTGATTGATGCCGGCTTCCGGATTGTGGCAACCTCAGGCACAGCCAAGGCGTTCGAGGCCGAAGGTATCTCCGTTGAGCGGGTTAACAAAGTGGGCGAAGGGCGCCCGCACATTGTTGATGCCATCAAGAACGGAAAAATTGAGTTGATTCTCAACACGACCGAGGGGCGCAAGGCGATTTCCGACTCGGCGCAGATTCGCCAGTCTGCCCTGCAAACCAAGGTGGCGTATGCGACGACCCTGGCAGGTGGCGAAGCCTACTGCCGGGCTATTAAATTTGGTCCTGAGCGCACGGTTCGTCGCCTCCAGGACTTGCACGCAGGAAAATAAGACGATGGCTGCCAGAGTACCAATGACCAAAGCAGGCGAAGCCCGCCTGCGAGACGAGCTGAAAAAGCTCAAGTCCCAGGATCGTCCCCGGGTTATCGCGGCCATAGCCGACGCCCGTGAGCACGGCGACCTGAAAGAAAACGCCGAATATCATGCGGCCCGTGAGCAGCAGAGCTTTATCGAAGGCCGTATTCAGGAAATCGAGGGCAAGCTCTCCGCGGCGCAGGTCATCGATGTAACCGCCATGGAGAACACCGGCCGGGTGGTCTTCGGTACCACCGTGCATCTGCTTAACATGGACACCGACGAAGAGGTGATTTACCAGATCGTTGGTGAGGATGAGGCTGACATCAAGGACGGGAAGCTGTCTGTCTCATCTCCGATTGCCAGAGCGCTGGTGGGCAAAAACGAAGGTGATGTGGTGGCAATCCGCATTCCTTCGGGCACGGTGGAGTACGAGATTTCCGAAGTAGAGTACATCTGAGGAAACCGGCGCCAGCAAAAAAGCCGGCCGGGTTAATCTGCCCGTGCCGGCTTTGTCATCATTTGTTTCTGAGCAGGTTGGACAGCCTGGGGTTGGGTTTTTTTGCCCGGCGCAGGAGCACCGCAATTTTGCCGATGGTCTGTACCAGTTCGGCTCCCGAACTCTCACACAGGGCCTGTATGGCCTCCTGGCGGGCCTCGCGGTCCTGGCTCGACATCTTGATCTTGATCAGCTCATGGTCGTTCAGCGCCCGGTCCAGTTCTCCCTGCAGTCCTTCTGAAAGGCCTTTGTCACCAACGATGATAACGGGCTTCAGGTTGTGGGCGATGGCCCGGTATTCCCGGCGTTGTTCGGGCGACAGACTCATGATGTAATCTCTTTATGGGTGTAATTAACAAAAGGTCAGCGGCGTCGTGGCAGACAACCGCGTATAATTTTGTAATTGTAACAGATAGCACACCGCCACAAATGGCCGTATTCACTTACAACAGGCGTTGTAATCGGGCTAAGGCCCCCAATATAGATAGAGATGGCGCCGGATCGGAGCAGGCCATTTCTGGTTTACAGACGTAAAAGTAGTGTAAGGTGTGGGAAAAGGGTCGCTGCGGGAGTTGCGGCTCTGCAATTCACAGGTGATGATCCTTGAACGATATGGCAAAAAATCTGGTTCTCTGGCTAGTAATAGCCGCCGTGCTGCTGATGGTGTTTCAGAATTTCTCTCCCACCACCAGCGGGCAACAAGTCAATTATTCCCAGTTTGTGGAAATGGTCCAGCAGGGACAGGTCCGGCAGGTGACGATCGATGGCCTGCAGGTACAGGGGGTCCGGGGTGACGGTTCCCAGTTCCAGACCATCCGCCCACAAGTGGCGGATAACAAGCTGATGGACGATCTCCTTGCCAATCAGGTTGAGGTCATCGGCAAGGAACCGGAGCGCCAGAGCCTCTGGACCCAATTGCTGGTTGCCGCCTTCCCGATACTGATCATCATCGCCCTGTTTGTGTTCTTCATGCGCCAGATGCAAGGCGGGGGCGGCGGTAAAGGCCCGATGTCGTTCGGCAAGAGCAAGGCGCGCCTGCTGAGTGAAGACCAGATCAAAACCACCTTTGCCGATGTGGCCGGTGTTGACGAAGCCAAAGAAGACGTCAAGGAACTGGTGGACTTCCTTCGCGATCCGAGCAAGTTTCAGCGTCTGGGCGGCCGTATCCCCCGGGGCGTGTTGATGGTGGGGCCTCCGGGCACCGGTAAGACCCTCCTTGCCAAGGCTATTGCCGGCGAGGCCAAAGTTCCGTTTTTCTCCATATCCGGTTCTGACTTTGTCGAAATGTTTGTTGGGGTGGGTGCCTCCCGGGTCCGCGACATGTTCGAGCAGGCCAAGAAGCAGAGCCCCTGCATCATCTTTATCGATGAGATCGACGCAGTCGGTCGCCATCGCGGTGCCGGTATGGGGGGCGGCCACGATGAGCGTGAACAAACCCTGAACCAGCTGCTGGTTGAGATGGACGGTTTTGAGGGTAACGAAGGCGTTATCGTCATTGCCGCCACCAACCGCCCGGACGTGCTGGACCCCGCGTTGCTGCGCCCCGGTCGTTTTGACCGCCAGGTTGTGGTTGGTCTGCCGGACATTCTCGGCCGCGAGCAGATCCTCAAGGTGCACATGAAAAAAGTGCCCCTGGCTGATGGTATCGACCCTGCGGTGATTGCGCGTGGTACGCCCGGCTTCTCCGGTGCTGACCTGGCCAACCTGGTCAACGAGGCAGCGCTGTTTGCGGCCCGCCGGAACCAGCGCCTGGTGTCGATGGAAGAGCTGGAGCTGGCAAAAGACAAGATCATGATGGGCGCCGAGCGCAAGTCCATGGTGATGAATGAAAAAGAGAAGCGCAACACAGCCTACCACGAGTCCGGACACGCCATTGTGGGCCGGCTGGTGCCCGAGCACGACCCGGTTTACAAGGTAAGTATCATTCCCCGTGGGCGGGCGCTGGGTGTCACTATGTTCCTTCCGGAAGAGGACAAGTACAGTCACTCCAAGCGCTTCCTGATGAGCTCAATTTGTAGCCTGTTTGGCGGACGGATTGCCGAAGAGCTCACGTTGGGCTTCGATGGCGTCACCACCGGTGCCTCCAACGATATCGAGAGGGCTACCAGCCTTGCGCGTAACATGGTGACCCGATGGGGGCTTTCCGAGAAGCTGGGCCCCCTGCAGTACGACACAGACAGTGAAGAGCCGTTCCTGGGCCGGTCTGCGGGCCAGCAGCATACGGTTTATTCGCCGGAAACGGCGCAGCGGATCGACGAGGAAGTGCGTAATATCATCGATACCTGCTACGAGACGGCCAAGCAGATTCTGATGGATAATCGAGACAAGCTCGACATGATGGCCGATGCACTCATGAAATATGAGACCATTGATCGATACCAGATTGATGACATCATGGAAGGCAGGGAGCCTCGTCCCCCCAAAAACTGGGGAGATAGTGGTCCGACCGATGGTCTGAAGCCCGAGGAGCCCGCCCCGGAGCCGAAAAGCTCTGACGATGGGCGACAGCCCGGAGTAGGGCGTCCGGCGGGCGAACACTGACCAGCCCGCCCTGCCCGGTCCTATCAAACGCCGCCCGGCCCGGGCGGCGTTTGCGTTTGTTTTCTCTGTGATAACCTGCCTGTGGAAGCTGCCTTATGAAAATGAACTTTGCCAGCCGCGAACTGGATCTCTCCCAATGCCACGTGATGGGGATTCTCAACGTGACGCCGGACTCCTTTTCAGACGGGGGCAGGTTTAATTCGCCGGAGGCAGCAATGGTTCGTGCCCGGCAAATGGTGGCTGATGGCGCTGCCTTTATTGATGTGGGTGGGGAGTCAACCCGCCCGGGCGCTGCCGTTGTCACTACCCAGGAAGAACTCGACCGGGTATGCCCGGTGGTGGAAGCCATTGCCAGAGAGCTGGATGTGGTCATTTCCGTGGACACCAGCAATCCGCAGGTGATGGCGGAGACGGCCAGTCTTGGAGCCGGGCTGATTAATGATGTGCGGGCGCTGCAGCGGGAGGGTGCGCCCGAGGTGGCGGCCCGGGCGGGCATTCCGGTGTGTATCATGCATATCCAGGGCGAGCCGGACACCATGCAGGATAACCCCCGTTACCGGAATGTGCGCCGGGATGTCAGTTCGTTTCTGACCGAGCGCATACGGGTCGCGGAGGCGGCCGGCGTCGACCCCGACAGGATAATTCTCGACCCGGGATTCGGATTTGGTAAAACCGTCGGGCATAACGTCCAGCTGCTCGCCACCCTTGAGCAGTTGCATATGCTTGGCCATCCTTTGCTGATCGGACTGTCCCGCAAATCGATGTTGGGTGCGATTACCGGCCGGGATGTCAATGAAAGGTTGCCGGCAAGCCTCGCGGCCGCGACAATATCCGCCATGAAAGGTGCCAGCATTCTCAGGGTGCACGATGTTAGGGAAACAGCAGACGCCGTAAAGGTTGTTACGGCGGTAAAGGAGGCAATCTGATGTCTGAGCGTAAGTATTTTGGAACGGATGGTATTCGTGGGCGCGTTGGTGAACAGCCGATTACACCGCAGTTCATGCTGCATCTTGGCTGGGCGGCAGGGCAGGCGTTCAAGAAGGACGGTCAGCGTAACAGTGTGCTGATCGGCAAGGATACCCGGCTGTCCGGCTATATGTTTGAGTCGGCCCTTGAGGCAGGCCTGTCGGCCGCCGGTGTGGATGTGAAACTGCTGGGCCCGATGCCGACTCCGGCGATTGCCTATCTCACCAGAACCTTTCGTGCCTCTGCCGGCATCGTAATCAGTGCCTCCCATAATCCCCACCACGACAATGGCATCAAGTTCTTCTCGGCCGACGGCACCAAGCTCGATGATGCGTTGGAGGCGGAGATTGAGTACTGGCTGGACCAGCCCCTCCAGGTATGTGGCGCCAACGAGCTGGGCAAGGCCAGTCGCATTGATGATGCGCCCGGCCGGTACGTGGAGTTCTGCAAAAGCACGGTACCGAATGAGTTCACTCTTGATGGCCTGCATATTGTGCTGGACTGCGCCCACGGTGCCACCTACCACGTAGCGCCCCAGGTGTTCCGGGAGCTCGGAGCAAGGATTACCGTGATTGGTGCCAGCCCAGATGGCCTGAACATCAATCTTAACGTGGGCTCCACCCATCTTGATGCACTGAAACAGACGGTTGCGGCCCGGCAGGCGGATCTCGGGATAGCGTTCGACGGGGACGGCGACCGGGTTCTGATGGTCGATCGCGACGGCTCCGAAGTGGACGGCGATGAGCTTCTGTATATCCTTGCCTCCCAGCGCCAGGCGGAAGGCCGGCTCAAAGGAGGTGTGGTAGGCACCCTGATGACCAATCTGGGTGTGGAGCTCGCGTTGCGGGAGCTTGGTATCGAGTTTGAGCGTGCGAAGGTCGGCGACCGTTATGTGATGGAGCGCTTGCTGGCCAATAACTGGCTGGTAGGTGGTGAAGGGTCCGGGCATATGGTGATCCGGGATTGCACCAGTACCGGTGACGGTATCGTCTCGGCCCTGCAGGTGCTGCTGGCGGTCCGTACCTCTGGCATGACCATGCAGGAGCTGCGAAAGGGCATGAGCAAGCTGCCCCAGAAGATGGTCAACGTACGGGTGGCGCAGCGATTTGATCCGCTCTCCCGTCCCGATATTGTCGACGCCATGCAGAAGGCCGAGGCCAGGCTCGGGGATTCCGGGCGCATACTCCTGCGGGCCTCCGGCACGGAACCGCTGATCCGTGTTATGGCGGAAGGCCAGGATGCTGAGCAGATAAACCGCGTGGCCGAAGAGCTTGCCCGGGTAGTAGAGCATTCCCGCGCCTGAGTTGGTGGGCGCGGGTTGTGCAAGGCAATTGTGTCCTGTATAGTGCGCGCTCCCTTGTTTTCAGGGCATTCGGATTTTCAGAGAATGGGTATGCGTCGCAGGATTGTAGCCGGTAACTGGAAAATGAACGGGTCGAAAGACCTGGTGCAGCAACTGGTAGCTCCCATCCGTGAACAGGCTGAGTGCCTGGGTAGTGGCGCCGAGGTGGTTATCATTCCTCCGGCGCTATACGTGGATGCCGTGCAGGCGGATGCCGGGGCACTGGCGGTAGGTGTCCAGAATGTCAGTGAATGGCAGTCCGGCGCCTACACGGGTGAAATCTCCGCGGAGATGGCCCGGGATATGGGTTGTCAGTACGTTCTTGTGGGCCACTCCGAGCGGCGCCAGTTGTTTGGTGAAACCGACGAGATGGTGGCTGCTAAGGTAGAGCAGGTGCTCAAGGCAGGTCTCACGGCTGTTCTCTGTGTCGGTGAAACCCTCGCGCAGCGTGAGGCGGGCGATGCCGAGCGCGTGGTTGCGGCCCAGGTGCTTTTGGGGCTTGCGCGGGTTGATGCCGCGTGCTGGTCTCAGGTAGTCGTGGCTTACGAGCCGGTCTGGGCCATCGGCAGCGGGCGTACAGCGACCGCCGGCGATGCTCAGGCAATGCATGCGGAAATCCGAAATGTGCTGTCGAGCATGAAAGCGCCATCTGATCGCATTTCAGTACTTTACGGCGGCAGCGTAAAAGCGGATAATGCGGCCGCTTTGTTTTCAGAACCGGATATCGATGGCGGTCTGATTGGCGGTGCATCGTTAAGCGCCGATGAGTTTGTCAGTATTTGCCGGGCATTGCCGGCGAATACCTAAGCCGAAACGTATACGAGAGTTTGTATGGACTGGATCGAAACACTGGTAGTTGTAGTACACGTCGTTATCGCCGTGGCACTGGTGGGCCTGGTCCTGATCCAGCAGGGGAAGGGCGCGGATGCCGGAGCGGCATTTGGTGGCGGTGCTTCCCAGACCGTATTTGGCAGTCAGGGTAGTGGTAACTTCCTGACCCGGGTGACCACCTTCATGGCGGTTATCTTTTTTGTAACAAGTTTTTCGCTGGCGGTTTTTGCCAAGCAGCGTGCTGAAGTGGCCGGAGAAGCCGGGATTCCAGTGGTTCAGGAGTCCCGTCAGGGGCCGGCAACGTCCAGCCAGGCGCCGGATATCGGCGAGGCGGCTGCAAGTGAAGCGGAGGCAGGTGAGTCTGATCTCCCTGACCTCGAGTAAGGTTTATGCCCGGGTGGTGAAACTGGTAGACACGCTATCTTGAGGGGGTAGTGGCGAAAGCCGTGCCGGTTCGAGTCCGGCCCCGGGCACCATACTAAAAAACGGCTTGGCAAACCCAGGCCGTTTTTTTTGGTCAGTCCTTGACCATTCCGCGCGATGTGATCTATACTCCCGCGGTTAACGGAGTCAGTAAATTATTCTGGTTCCCTGGCAGGCCAGGTGTCTGTCGGCAGAGGGCATATTTGGGTGAGCTCTCTGCGAATTCTTGCAACAGAAGGCCCCGCTTGCAGGGGCTTTTTGATTAAGGGGCCTGGCGCAAAGGCCCTGGTGCATAAAAAGGGCTGATTAACAGCCCTTTTTTTGTTTTTGTACCCTGAAAATGCAATTACGGAGGCGGCGACACTTGTCAGCCAAACTGAAACAGTTAGAAAACCTTCTGCGCCCTGTGGTGGAAGGGCTCGGATATGAGTTCTGGGGCATTGAATTCCGATCCCGCGGGCATCAGTCAATGCTCAGGGTGTTTATCGATGATGCCGAAAACGGTATCAGCGTTGATGATTGTGAGAAGGTCAGTCGTCAGGTCAGCGGTGTGATGGACGTGGAAGATCCTATCCAGAATGAATATGTGCTGGAGGTGTCGTCACCAGGAATGGACCGGCCGCTGTTCCGGCTGGAGCACTACGAGACGTTCGTGGGCCACCAGGTACAGCTCAGGCTGCGCATGCCGTTTGAAGGCCGGCGTAAATTCCAGGGCCTGATCAAGGGGATAGAGGGCGATGATGTGGTGATCGTGGTGGATGATCACGAGTACCTTTTGCCGTTCGAAAGTATCGAAAAAGCCAACATCATGCCGGTTTTCGAATGAACTGTTCAAACCGAATTCTGGATGTTTTGAATATTTTGAGGGCAGGGCAAACCCATGAGTAAAGAGATCTTGCTGGTAGTGGAATCCGTCTCGAACGAGAAAGGTGTCGAGAAGGAAGTGATTTTTGAGGCGATCGAACTCGCCCTCGCGACCGCTGCCAAAAAACGCTATGAAGATGAAGAAGCTGATATCCGGGTTTCCATCGACCGTCGTACCGGCGAGTATGAGACCTTCCGGCGCTGGCTGGTGGTGGACAACGACGCTGTTCCTGCTCTTGGTACCGAGCTGACCATGCAGGAAGCGGAAGAGATCGATACTGATCTCAGGCCTGGTGATATTCATGAAGAGAAGACGGAATCTGTGGCCTTCGGCCGGATTGGCGCGCAGGCGGCCAAGCAGATCATCTTCCAGAAAGTGCGCGAAGCTGAGCGCATGAAAATTGTCGACAGCTACCGTGATCGTCTGGGCGAGCTGGTTTCCGGCACCGTCAAGAAAGTGACTCGGGACAACGTTATTGTTGATCTCGGCGGCAACGCAGAAGCTCTGCTGCCGCGGGAACATCTGATCGCACGGGAAACCTTCCGCATGGGTGACCGGGTGCGTGCGCTGCTGCTGGAGATCCGTACCGATCACCGCGGCCCACAGCTGATTCTGAGCCGCAGCGATCCTCAGATGCTGATCGAGCTGTTCCGGATTGAAGTGCCGGAGATTGCTGAAGAGCTGATCGAAATCCGTGGCGCGGCCCGTGATCCCGGCTCCCGGGCCAAGATCGCGGTCAAGACCAACGATCGCCGGATTGACCCTGTCGGTGCCTGCGTAGGTATGCGCGGCTCCCGGGTGCAGGCCGTTTCCAATGAGTTGGGCGGTGAACGCGTGGATATCGTTCTGTACGACGACAACCCGGCCCAGCTGGTGATCAATGCCATGGCTCCGGCCGAAGTGGCCTCTATCGTCATGGACGAAGATCGTCATACCATGGATGTTGCTGTGGCAGAGGATAACCTGGCTCAGGCGATAGGCCGTAACGGCCAGAACGTACGGCTGGCCTCCGAGCTGACCGGCTGGACCCTGAACGTAATGACCGAGCAGGAAGCCGGGGAGCGTCAGGAGCAGGAGCACAACCGCCTGCTGGAGCATTTCACCGCTCACCTGGATGTTGACGAGGAATTTGCCGGTGTTCTGATCGAGGAAGGTTTCACTTCTATTGAAGAAGTAGCCTACGTGCCGATGGAAGAGATGCTGGCGATCGAAGGTTTTGATGAAGAGGTCGTGACCGAGCTGCGCCGCCGTGCGAAAGACGTTCTGCTTAACCAGGCCCTGGCCAGCCAGGAAGCGCTGGAGAGTACAGAGCCTGCGGACGATCTGCTCAATATGGCGGGCATGGACAGTGCCCTCGCCTACAAGCTCGCCGGTATGGGCGTGCGCACGATGGAAGAACTTGCCGAGCAGTCTGTGGATGATCTGCTCGATATTGAAGGTATGGATGAAGAGCGTGCCGGCCAGCTGATTATGGCGGCCCGCGCACCCTGGTTTGAAGACCAGGCCTGATTCGGGAGAGGAGGACCAGTATGACGGACGTAACGGTAAAACAGCTGGCCGCAGATGTAGGCGCTCCCGTGGATCGTTTGCTGAAGCAGATCGTTGAAGCGGGCCTGCAGGCCCGCAATGAAGACGACGCTGTCACAGGTGAAGAGAAGCAGCAACTGCTGACCTATCTGAGAAAGAGCCACGGTGACGCTCAGGCAGAGCCGAACAAGATTACCCTTAAGCGGAAAACCACCACCACCCTCAAGGCCGGCAAGGCCAAGACGGTGAATGTGGAGGTCCGCAAACGCCGCACCTATATCAAGCGTGCGGAGCTGCAACCGGAGCCGGAGGCCGACGCACCGAAGCCGGAAGACATTGCAGAGCAGCCTGTCGCAGACCAGAACGCGCCGGAGGCAACTCCCGGGGTAGCGCAGGAGCAGCAGGCGCAGCCGCAACCGGAGGTGGCTGCAGAGGCGCAGCCGGCAGCGGAACAGCAAGAAGCCAGCCCTGAACCAGCCGTGGCCCAGGAGCCCGAGCCCGTTCCGGAGGATGTTCCCATGCCTCCGCCTGAAGACGACGGCCGGGAGCGCAAGCCCAAGAAAAAGAAAGAAAAAGTTCGCGAGCGCGGTGATGAAGTTGAAGAAGGCAAGCCGAAGAAAAAACAGGCTGGCCATCGCGGCCCTCGCAGCCGTTCGGTCGACGAACCGTTAGTAATATCTGAGGATGAGGACGGAAGTGCTCCTCGCAAGCAGCTGCGGGCTAAAAAGAAACCCAAAGAAAAGCGTCATGCTTTCGAGAGGCCAACCAAGCCCATGGTAAGAGAAGTAGAGATTCCGGAAACCGTCACCGTAGGTGATCTCGCCCAGCGTATGGCTGTTAAAGCCGCTGATGTTATCAAAACCCTGATGGGCATGGGCGTGATGGCCACCATCAACCAGGCACTGGATCAGGAAACGGCGATTCTGGTTACCGAAGAGCTGGGCCACAAGGCCAGAGCCGTCAGTGCGGATGCCTTTGAGAACGAAATGCTGAACGAAATTACCAGCATCGACGAAGGCAAAGAGCGCATCAAGCGGGCACCGGTTGTCAGCGTGATGGGTCACGTTGACCACGGTAAAACCTCCCTGCTGGACTATGTCCGCCGGGCCAAGGTGGCGGCGGGTGAATCCGGTGGTATTACGCAGCACATCGGTGCTTACCACGTAAAGACCGACCACGGCATTGTGACCTTCCTGGACACACCGGGCCACGCCGCGTTTACCGCCATGCGTGCTCGTGGTGCCCAGTGTACCGATATCGTTATTCTGGTGGTGGCGTCGGACGACGGCGTCATGCCGCAGACCAAAGAAGCCATTGACCACGCCCGTTCGGCCGGTGTCCCGATCGTTGTGGCGATTACCAAGATGGACAAGGAAACCGCAGATCCGGACCGGATCAAGAACGAGTTGTCCGCTCTGGAAGTGATTCCGGAAGACTGGGGCGGCGATGTTCAGTTTGTCCCGGTGTCTGCTCACACCGGTGCCGGCATCGACGATCTGCTGGAAGCGGTTCTGCTGCAGGCGGAGGTTCTTGAACTTGAGGCATCCCCGGACGCGACGGCACAAGGCGTGGTTGTTGAGTCCAGCCTGGAGCGTGGCCGTGGTTCGGTCGCGACGGTTCTGGTACAGAACGGCACCTTGCGTCAGGGCGAGATGGTAGTGGCCGGCTCTTTCTTCGGTAAAGTGCGTGCCATGACCGACGAAGCCGGCCGGCAGGTAAAAGAAGCCGGTCCTTCCATTCCGGTAGAGATCCTGGGTCTGAATGGTACGCCGAACGCCGGTGACGAGTTCTTTGCCGTAGCGGATGAGAAGAAAGCCAAAGAGCTGGCGGAATTCCGTCAGGTTCGCGAGCGTGAGCAGCGGCTGCAGCGCCAGCAGGCGGCCAAGCTCGAGAACATGTTCGAGAACATGGGCAAAGATGAAGTCAAAACCCTTAACGTGGTCCTCAAGACCGACGTGCGTGGTTCGCTGGAAGCCATTGTCAAAGCCCTGCACGACCTGGGTAACGATGAGGTTCAGGTGAAGATCGTGTCGTCCGGTGTGGGCGGTATTGCCGAGACCGACGTAAGTCTGGCCATGGCTACCAATGCGGTTATCTTCGGTTTCAACGTGCGTGCGGATGTGGCTTCCAAGCGTCTGGTGGAGCAGGAAGGTCTGGATCTTCGTTACTACAGCATCATCTACAACCTGATTGATGATGTTAAAGCGGCGCTGACCGGCATGCTCAAGCCCGAATTCCGCGAGGATATCGTGGGTATTGCCGACGTACGCGACGTGTTCCGCTCGCCCAAATTCGGCCAGGTAGCGGGCTGTATGGTCACCGAAGGTACGGTATACCGTAACAAGCCGATCCGCGTCCTGCGTGACAACGTGGTGATCTTTGAAGGTGAGCTGGAATCCCTGCGCCGCTTCAAGGACGACGTTGCCGAGGTCCGTAATGGCATGGAGTGCGGCATCGGTGTTAAAGGTTACGACGTAAAAGTGGGCGACCAGATCGAAGTGTTCGATCGCGTCCGTGTTGAACGTCAGCTCGAATCCACGGGGGCCTGATGGCACGGGAATACAGTCGCGTAGAGCGCATCGGCGATCAGATGCAGCGTGAGCTGGCCCAGATCATCCAGCGCGAGGTGAAAGACCCTCGCGTTGGGATGGTCACGGTGAACGACGTCAAGGTCAGCCGTGACCTGGGCTATGCTGATATTTATGTTTCACTGTTGTCTGCCGAGGAGCTCACTGAGGAGTCTCTGGAAGTGCAGGAGTCGCTGGCCGTGCTGAACAAGGCCTCCGGCTTTCTTCGGGGGCAGGTGGCGCGCGCCATGAAGCTGCGGGTCATCCCCCAGCTTCGTTTCCACTTTGACAGCCTGCTGGGCCAGAGCCGGAAGATGGACCGCCTGATTCGCGCGGCCGTGGGTGAACAGCCTGCGGTGCCGCGGGATGATAATGATGATCCTGTGTCTGACAACCCGGAGCGAGATGCTTGAGTCGTAAACGCAAAGGCCGTCCGGTGAGCGGCATCCTGGTGATCGACAAACCCCAGGGCATCACCTCCAACGGAATCCTGCAGCAGGTAAAGCGCCTGTATGGCGCGGCAAAGGCCGGCCATACCGGTGCGCTTGATCCGCTGGCGACCGGTGTGCTGCCGCTGTGCTTCGGCGAAGCCACCAAGTTTTCCCAGATGATGCTGGACAGCGACAAAGCCTATATCACCACCGCCCGGCTTGGTATCCGTACCGAAACCGGGGACAGCGAAGGCGCTGTGGTGGAGGAACGGCCGGTTCCGGCACTGACCGGGGAGCAGGTAGAAGCGGTTCTCGAGCGGTTCCGGGGCGATATCCGGCAGGTGCCTTCGATGTATTCGGCGCTCAAGCACCAGGGCCGTCCGCTATATGAGTACGCCCGTGAAGGCATCGAGATTGAACGGCCGGCCAGGCCTGTGACTATCTATGAACTCAAGCTGCTGGCAGTGCGGGAGTACGAACTCGACCTGGCGGTTACCTGCACCAAGGGTACGTATATTCGCTCACTGGTTGAGGATATTGGCGAGGCTCTGGGCTGCGGAGCCCACGTCAGTGCGCTGCGCAGGACTCTGGCCTCGGGCTACACGCTGGCCGATGTTCAGGATGTCAAAGGCCTGGAAGCCATGCGTGAACGCGGAGAGAGCCTGGATGGTTTGTTGCTGCCCCCTGAGAGTGCGTTAACCATGTTTCCGGAGCACCGGTTGTCGGGGCCGGCATTGGTGTCGATCTTGAACGGGCAACCGGTTAGAATACCCGGTCAGTCTTTGGAAGGTTTTGTTCGCATCTATGGCGACAGGTCTTTCGTGGGGCTGGCTGAAGCAGTGCCAGAAGCCGGTGACACCAAACTGGTGCCCCGTAGGCTGGTAACCGACAATCGCAGATAATTCTGCGATTGTTTAGCCGGGCTGTAGAGATGCGCGGTTCGGCCGGACTAAAACAGCATCGCAACCAACGAGGTGTAATATGGCACTTACTGCCAGTGAGAAGTCTCAGATCGTTAAGGATTTTCAGCAAGGTGAAGGTGATACCGGTTCCCCTGAAGTTCAGGTGGCACTGCTGAGCGCCAACATCAACAAGCTGCAGGATCACTTCAAGGCCAACAAGCAGGATCACCATTCCCGCCGTGGCCTGATCCGGATGGTAAACCAGCGTCGTAAACTGCTGGACTACCTGAAGCGTAAAAATGCTGACCGTTACCTGGATCTCATCCAGCGTCTGGGTCTGCGTCGCTGATCCGGGTTTCGACCTGATGGCAGAGGCCGGGCTTGCCCGGCCTCTGCCATGCTTCTTTCCCGTCAGTTGCCGCGTCAGTGAAACCGAAGGATTCTCTCTGTCTCATGGAAAGCCGATATTGATAGCAGGTTGTTGAAAGACCCGGGTGCTGTCGGGGTAACCACAGTCCCTGCCGGGGTTTTGCAACAGCCTGTTAGCTTTCAGACGGGTTGCCTTTCGGTTCACAGATCAAACAACTGACATTGAAACCAGAGCTCCGGCCTGAGCACTGAAGTGTCTGGCCAGGGTTACTTAATAGAATACGCAGGAGTTTATTGTGGATCTGCAACCACGTATCAAAACCTTCGAAATGGGTGGACAAACCTTCACTCTGGAAACCGGCCGTATTGCCCGTCAGGCTACCGGCGCGGTGGTAGTCAGCAGCGGCGACACGGTGGTACTGGGTACCGTTGTCGGTGCTAAAGAGCCCAAGCCAGGCCAGGGATTTTTCCCGCTGACCGTTAACTATCAGGAGAAAACCTACGCCGCGGGTAAAATCCCCGGTGGTTTCTTCAAGCGTGAAGGTCGCCCCTCTGAAAAAGAGACTCTGACCTCCCGCCTGATCGACCGTCCGATCCGTCCGCTGTTCCCCAATGGCTACATGAACGAAGTGCAGGTTGTCCTGACCGTTATGTCTGCCAGCAAGAACCAGGACTCTGACATCGCGGCCATGATTGCCGCTTCTGCGGCGCTGGCGATTTCCGGCATTCCCTTTGACGGCCCCATTGGTGCTGCCCGCGTTGGTTACACCAACGACAAAGGCTACTTCCTGAATCCGACCTTTGAAGAGCTGCAAACCTCTCTGCTGGACATGGTTGTCGCGGGCACTGACGACGCCGTACTGATGGTTGAGTCCGAGGCCAAGGGCCTGACTGAAGACCAGATGCTGGGCGCGGTGCTGTACGGTCACCAGGAAATGCAGGCGGCGGTTACCGCCATCAAGGAATTTGCCGCTGAAAACGGCAAGCCGCGCTGGGACTGGCAGCCCGAGCCGGAGAACACCGAACTGCTGAAGGCGATTCAGGCGGAGTTTGGCGGCGCGATCGAAGAGGCTTACGCCATTCGCGACAAGATGGCCCGTTACCAGCGTTTGGGTGAGATCAAGGCAGCAGCCGTTGAGAAGCTTGCCGGCGACGAAGAACAGCCCTCTGAAGAAGACGTGAAGAGCTATTTCGGCAAGGTTGAGAAAATCATCGTTCGCCAGCAGGTGATTGATGGCAAACCGCGTATCGACGGCCGCGATAACAAAACCGTACGTCCGATCAAGGTGGAAGTCGGTGTCCTGCCTTCCGTTCACGGTTCTGCGCTGTTTACCCGTGGCGAAACCCAGGCTATCGTAACGGCCACTCTGGGTACGACCCGTGATGTGCAGATTATTGATGCGCTGGAAGGTGAGCGTAAAGACCCGTTCCTGTTCCACTACAACTTCCCTCCCTACTCCGTGGGCGAAGCGGGTCGTATGGGTTCACCGGGCCGTCGTGAGATTGGTCACGGCCGCCTGGCCAAGCGTGGTGTCGCGGCGGTTATGCCGACCATCGAGGAGTTCCCGTACGCGGTCCGTGCGGTGTCTGAGATTACCGAATCCAACGGCTCCAGCTCCATGGCTTCTGTGTGTGGCTCGTCCCTGGCGCTGATGGATGCCGGTGTACCTCTGAAGGCGCCGGTGGCCGGTATTGCCATGGGTCTGGTCAAGGAAGGCGACAAGTTTGCCGTCCTCACCGATATCCTTGGCGACGAAGATCATCTGGGCGACATGGACTTCAAGGTTGCCGGTACCAAAGACGGGGTGACAGCCCTGCAGATGGACATCAAGATCAACGGCATCACCGACGAGATCATGGAGCTGGCTCTGGAGCAGGCCCATGACGCGCGCCTGCATATCCTGGGCGAGATGAACAAGGTGATCTCCGAGTCCCGTGCCGAACTGTCTGAGCGCGCGCCGACCATTACCACCATCAAGATCCATCCGGACAAGATCCGCGATGTTATCGGTAAGGGCGGAGCCACCATCCGGGGTATCTGCGACGAGACCGGCGCATCTATCGATCTGGATGACGATGGTAACGTGAAGATCTACGCAGACAACGCCGCTGCCGCCCAGGCAGCTGTTAACCGCGTTAAGGAAATCACCGCCGAGATCGAAGTGGGCGCTATCTACAAAGGCCGTGTTGAGCGGATTGTCGACTTTGGTGCTTTTGTTAATATCCTGCCTGGCAAGGATGGTCTGGTGCACATTTCCCAGATCTCTGAGCGTCGTATCGAGAACGTGACTGACGAGCTGAGCGAAGGTCAGGAAGTTCTGGTCAAGGTTCTGGATGTCGACAACCGTGGACGGGTCAAACTGTCCATGAAAGAAGTCAGAGAGGGCGAGCAGCCGACTGACTTTGCTGACTAGGATTCGTCCCGGTTAGAAAAACCCGCCAGGTGTTGAGCCTGGCGGGTTTTTTCGTTTTTAATGGTTAGTGCGCTGGTTTGTCTCTTTGGTGGACGTTAGGGGCTGGGAACCCGGTTCCATAAACTCCAGTACCGCCTCCCGGTACGCCGGAATAATGAAGGTCGCGGCATGCGGCGTATCCGTCCTCAGGAACGCCTTGGGCTGCTCTGCCGCCTGGTACAGCCTGACCCCATGCATGAAGGGAATGATGCCGTCCCTCACACTGTGAATGATCATCACCGGCACCGGTGAGATAGCCGCGATCATGTCGGTACCTTCGTAGTCTTCTGGAATGGTCCAGCTCAGGGGAATCTGCAAAGGCCAGGTTAACCAGAACTGGCCGAGCTTTTCACGGGCAATGTAGCGAAAGCCGGAAAACGTACCGTCGAGAATGATACCGTTCAGGGCCGGCTGCTCCCTGCGTTGATTCCACTCACTGGCCAGTGCGATACCCAGGGCGCCGCCGAGGCTCTGGCCGAGCAGGTACAGAGGCTGCGTGGTGAGTTGTGGCTGCTCCACAAGCCAGCGCAAGCCGCTTTCGACGTCGTGCAGGGCGCCCTCTATATCGGGTGCGCCGGTAGACTGCCCATAGCCCCGGTAGTCCAGGGTAAACACATTGTAGCCCTGCTCAGGCAGCCACGCAGCGTTCAGCAGGTGGGCGCTCACGTTCTGGGCATTGCCGTGGAGGTAATACACCGTGCCTTTGGCAGGCCCGTCGGTGAGGGCAGGCAGCCACCAGCCGTGCAGGGTTTCACCGTCTGCGGTGGGAATGAACACGTCTTCGTATTCGAGGTTGAGACGGTCCGGGGTCAGGTAGCTGACCTTATCCGGATAAAAAAACACGCTGCTGCACCCGGCCTGCAACAGGACGCTGACAAGGACAGCGGCCAGGGCCAGCCCCCGGTTCAGAAATAGGCGTGGATTCCGGCCTGCCATATGCTTTGATACCTGTCGAAGTGGTCTTCCCGGGTGAATTCGGCAAACAGGCTGAATTCACGCCCGATGTGGAGGTTGCCCTTGAGATACAGCTGATCCTGCCGGTGCTGGCTGCTGATGATCCAGGCTTTGGCTTTGGCGCCGGCGATCAGGCTGAACCGGTTATTCTGATGCAGGACCCCAAGGTCGGCGCCCGGTGCAAGATCGTGGCCCCGGCGCAGGTCGTCGTCGATCTCGAGATCTGCGGTGGCCAGTGCAAACGCCAGGGTATTCTCCGCCAGAGGCCAGCTGCCTCCGGCTCCGCCCTCCAGATAGGGCGCAAGTACACGATCGGTGCCGGTGTCGGTGCGGCGGGCACCGAAGCCTACCTGCCAGGATACCGGGGAGAAGAACGGATTCCTCGGGCTCAGGGAACGGATTTCCACCCCCGTAATCTGCTCTACCTGAAGCTCGTTGTTGTCATGGTAGAGGCGCGCGTCGAGCCGCAGGAACTGCAGTTGGGCACCCGTGCGGTAACCCGCGGGCGGATCTGTCAGCTCGTGATAGGCGGGCCTCAGAGTCAACTGGCTGAATTCGCCATGGGCCTGCTGGCCGGTGCTCAGGCTCAGGCGGAAGGTATCGTGCCCCTGGTCGTCCCGGATGGCGGGTTCCGGTACCCCGGGCAGTTCGTCGGCCCCGTCAATCCGGCTGCGGGCCACCAGCAGCTGGTGTGACAGGGGGGCGGCATAGTTCCGGGGCCAGTTATCGGCTTCGCTCTGGTAGCGCACGTAGTCGTAGGTGGCATCGAGTATCTGTGCCCGCTGGTGTCGGTCGAGCTGGCTCAGCTCCGGCCCGTTTACCTCCACATAACCGTTGGCTACGGCTGCGGCAATGGTCCGGTGCTCTGGTGGCAGGCTGTTCAGGCTGTGGGCGACCGCGGTGGCGGCCGACGGTCGGTACCGGATGTTCTCCACCAGGCCGGCGTCCCTTACCCAGCGTACGGTGTCAGAGGGAATGGCGTGGGTACTCACTTCGCCCAGCAAATCGGTGCCAGGGCGGGCCGCATCAATCAGGGCCAGTAGCCGGTAGGCGCAGTTTTCATCAAAAAAATAGTAATCAAAATTCTTATCCTGTATTTCCCAGGTGTGGGCCAGCAGGGTATCCACTTCGGGCTGGGTCAGGTTCAGGGTGTACTCCCAGAGGTCCCGGTGCTCGATGTCGTTGTACAGCCGGATCATTTCGTAATAAGGCTTGATGGCCGTAATGCCAGGGTATCCGCCAAAGATCCCCCGGTAGGCGAACAGAAGCTCGTTATCGTGTTCGGCCGCATCCGCAGCGTAGGAGATGGTGTTGGCCAGCAGCAGGTCTGCTTCATCGTCGTCCTGAGGCGGGTCCAGCCTTAAAAATGTATGCCCGAACATGGATGAGGGGCTGTTCAGGTACGAGGCGGCAAATACCAGGGTTACTTTTTCAGTATTCAGGGTCTCGGCCCATTCTGTGAAGGCCGGGCAGTCAACGGGGGTGGCGGGCAGATCGAGCTGGTCCCGAAGCCAGGCATCCCGTGCCGGGAACCGGCACCGGGCATGGTCATCGCCACCGCCGGGTTGCTGGATGGCGGCAAGGGTGGCGTGGAGTTCGGCTTTGGGTGAGGTTTTGCCGTTTTCACTCAGGAAGAAAGCCGGATCGTCGGCCTGACTGGTGTGCCCGGAGCCGAACCGGTCGGGATGGTAATGGCCCAGCGTCAGCCATGCCGGGTGTTCGTGCAGGTTGTCGGTAGTGGCGAGAGTGGAGGAAGAGGCAAACAAACACGCAAGCCAGAGTACAGCCCGCCCGGAATACAGCGAATAGCCCATGGGAATGATGTGCCCGGTTCAGGGTGGATAAAAGGGAATGCGCCATCCCTGGCGCAATGTCTTTCCCTGGCCGCCTTGATCAGGCAGCGACGTATTTGCTCAGAGACTCGTTTTGCTCAAGCAGGGCAACAATGGCCTCGACCGCTTCACCGGAGGTTGTGTCGGAGGTCGGGAAGATGGAGGCAAAGTTGTCTTGCAGGACGCTGCGGAAGGCATCGCGGTCGGCTTCTTCTACACCCAGCAGAACCGCCAGGGTATCGAGGTTTTCGCCAGCGCCACGGGACATGTCACGGGCAACCTTGTCGATGTTGCTGTCCATGTACATGGCCATGGATTGTACCGACTGGTTGGTGGAACAACCCAGGGTGCCGGTTGTCATACCGAACGTCTGGTTACCAAATGTAGCGTTGGTGGTTGCTGCCAGAACGTGTGGAGCGATACCGGACTGGCCTTTCCAGATCATGGCACCAACGCCACAACCAGGCTGAGCGAATGCCATGGAAGAGGCACCCAGAAGAATTGCACCTGCGATCAGTTTTTTCATTATCCACTCCTTTATGTGGTTTTTTGCTTTGTCGCATACCCTGCAACCGGCCTTTCTCGATTGGCTGCAAGACAACGGTCCCGATATGGATACCGGTGATAGGTTTGACCGTTGGTTCAAGTATAGATGAAAGCCCGTAATAGGGAAGAATTCAAGCTGAGGTATCAATGGCTTATTGAAAGGCCTGCGTATCCCTGCTGATGTGTTGAGTGTGGCGGCAGGTGCAGTCTAGCCGCCGAGATAGGCATCCCGCACCTCCGGGTTTGCCAGCAGGTTTTTGCCGGTGTCGTGCAGTCGAATCCGCCCGGTTTCCAGCACATAGCCCCGGTCGGCCAGATTCAGCGCCTGATGGGCATTCTGTTCCACCAGAAACACGGTGATGCCTTCTTCGCGCAGATGGCCAATGATCTCAAAAATCTGCTTGATGATAATCGGCGCCAGGCCCAGCGAGGGTTCATCCAGAATGATCATTCTGGGCTTGCTCATCAGGGCGCGGCCGATCGCCAGCATTTGTTGCTCGCCCCCCGACATGGTGCCGGCACGCTGGTTCTCCCGCTCTTTCAGCCGGGGGAAGAGTTCGTAAACGTGATCCTGGCTTTTGCGTATTTCGGCTTTGGTGTTGAAAAAACCGCCCATGTGCAGGTTTTCCGCAACCGTCAGCCCCGGAAACACCCGGCGGCCTTCCGGCACAATGGAAATGCCTGATCGCATGATATTGGCGGTGGCATCACGGGTGATGTCCCGGCCTTCCAGAATGACCCGCCCCGAGCTTGCCTGGGGGGTGCCGCATACGGTCATCAGCAGGGTCGTCTTGCCCGCCCCGTTGGCACCGATCAGAGAGACAATCTCGCCACGGTTAACTTCTACCGATACCCCGTGCAGGGCTTCGATCTTGCCATAGTGGGTATGAACGTTTTCCAGTACCAGCATGGTGTTTCCTCAGGCCTCGCCCAGATAGGCTTTGATCACATCGTCGTTCTGGCGGACTTCTTCCGGTGTACCGCTCGCCAGGGGGCGCCCCTGATTGATGACCGTTATGCGGTCAGAGATACCCATTACCAGGCTCATGTCGTGCTCGATCAGCAGGACGGATACGTCGTAGTCCTGCTTCAGGCTTACAATCAACTGGTTGAGCTCCCGGGTTTCGGCGGGGTTGAGGCCTGCGGCGGGTTCGTCCAGCATCAGCAGCCTGGGTTCGGTCACCATGCAGCGGGCGATTTCGAGCCGGCGTTGCTGGCCGTAAGCAAGGTTGCCGGCTTCCCGGTTGGCCAGAGGCAACAAGCCCACGCGGTCGAGCCAGTAGCTGGCCCGCTCCAGAGATTTCTGTTCCCGCTCCCGGTAGTTCGGGGTCTTGAGCAGGCCCGAGATCAGGTTGGTATTCAGGTGCCGGTGCTGGGCGACCAGCAGGTTCTCGACCACCGTCATGTGGTTGAACAGGCGCACGTGCTGAAAGGTGCGAACCATGCCGAGGAGAGAGATCTTGTGGTCCGGTTTGCCCTGAATTTCGTTACCCTCAAACAGGATTTTTCCGCCGGTGGGTTTGTAGAAGCCGCTGATGCAGTTAAAAACCGTGGTTTTGCCTGCGCCGTTGGGTCCGATAATCGAGACGATTTCCCGGCTCTGCACGTCCAGGGTTACCCCATCGACGGCCAGGAGCCCGCCGAAGCGCATGGACAGGTTGGATACTTCCAGCATTCCTCTTACTCCTGCCGCTTCAGTTCAATCTGGATCCGGCGCATGGGCATCAGGCCCTGTGGGCGCCACACCATCATCAGTACCATCGCTGCCCCGAAGATCAGCATCCGGTAATCGGCAAACTCACGGGCCAGTTCCGGCAGGATGGTCACGGCAATCGCCGCCAGCACCACGCCGATCTGGGAACCCATACCGCCGAGTACCACAATGGCAAGAATGATGGCTGACTCCAGGAACACAAAGGACTCGGGGCTGATAAAGCCCTGCTTGGACGCGAACACAGTGCCGGCAAAGCCGGCAAAGAAGGCACCGATGGTGAAGGCCGAAAGCTTGACGGCGGTACGGCTGAGCCCCAGCGAGCGGGCGGCGATTTCGTCCTCCCGAAGCGCTTCCCAGGCCCGGCCAACGGGCATCCGCATCAGCCGGCGGATCACCACCGCGGTGATCACGGCCAGTACCAGCGCGATCAGGTACAGAAAGATCACCTTGTGTTCGCCGCTGTAGGCGATGCCAAAGGTTTCATGAAACGAGGTATTGCCTTCCTCCTTGACCCGCCGGCCAAACTCCATGCCGAACAGGGTGGGTTCGGGAATACCGCCAATGCCGTTGGGGCCACCGGTCAGCCCGGTCCAGTTGTTGAGCAGTATCCGGATGATCTCGCCAAACCCCAGGGTTACGATGGCCAGATAGTCACCGCGCAAACGCAGCACCGGAAAGCCAAGAACCAGCCCGAACAACGCAGCCAGCATGGCACCCAGGGGCAGGGCCACCCAGAAAGAGGCGCCCCAGTACTGTGACAACAGTGCAAAGGTATAGGCGCCGACCGCGTAAAAAGCGACGTAGCCCAGGTCCAGCAGCCCGGCGAGCCCAACGACAACATTCAGCCCCAGGGCCAGCATCACATAGATAAGCACCAGGGTGGCGAGGTCGATATGACCGCGTGAGGCAAAAAACGGCCAGATCAGCGCGAGCACGGCAAGCCCCGCCAGCGCCCAGCCCTCCAGCCTGACGCGCCTGGCCTGGGGCATGGGCGCGCGCCCGCTGAACGGGTTCAGTTTGGGCACGCGGCCAAGCTGCGCCATGATCCGGTTGCGGAACAGCTGGAAGAAAAACACCACCAGCGCTGCCAGAAATATGGCTATGACGGTGCGGGTGTCGGCGCCTTCCAGGCCTACCCGGGTGCCCTGGGCGGTCAGATTCAGCCCGAGGATCGGGTAGGCGATGATCAGGGTGATAAGGGCACAGAACAGCGCGTGCCTCAGGTTGGTGGTGGCCATCAGATCTTCTCGACCTCCGGCTTGCCAAGGAGCCCGGTGGGCTTGAACAACAGAATCAGGATCAGCAGGCTGAACGACACCACATCCTTATACTCACCGCTGAGATAACCGGACGTCATGCTTTCGGCGACGCCCAGAATCAGGCCGCCGAGCATGGCGCCCGGAATACTGCCGATTCCACCCAGTACCGCTGCGGTAAACGCTTTCAGACCGGCGATAAAGCCGAACAGAGGATCTACCGATCCGTAATACATCCCCAGTAACAGGCCGGCTACTGCCGCGAGAGCGGCCCCGATAACGAAGGTGGCGGAAATGATCCGGTTGGTGTCGATGCCGAGCAGGTTGGCCATCCCCAGATCCTGGGAGACGGCCCGGCAGGCGCGGCCGATCCGGGAACGGGAAATGAACAGCGACAGGATGGTCATGCAGATAAGGGTGGTGATGAAGATGGTGATCTGCATGTACGACAGTGACAGCTGGAAGCTGTCGGCGGCGCCAAAGCGGAAACCGCCGTCCATCAGGGAGGGGAAACCCATGTTGCGGGAGCCCTGGGCCAGGTGCACATAATTCTGAAGGAAAATGGACATGCCGATGGCGGAAATCAGGGGGATCAGCCGGTGTCGGCCACGCACAGGCCGGTAAGCCACCCGTTCGACGGCCCAGCCCATGGAGCTTGAGACAATCATCGCGCAGATCAATGCCACGATAAGGACCAGCGGTAGCCAGGTGATGCCCAGGGTGGCGAGCCCGGTGATGGCGATGAGCGCGGTATAAGCGCCGATCATATAGATTTCGCCGTGGGCGAAGTTGATCATGCCGATAATGCCGTAAACCATCGTGTAACCGATGGCGATCAGGGCATAGGTGCTCCCGATCGTGAGCCCGTTAATGAGCTGCTGAAAGAAGTACAGGAGGTCTTGCATCGGTGTGGAGCTCCGAAAAACAGCACCCAGATCAGGTACCTTCCCGCCGGATCGTGGCGGAAAGGTACCCCTCGTTCATACTGCGTTGAAACGAATCTGGCTTAGTTTGCCGGAGTTTTACTGCCGTCTGCGTGCCATTCGTAGACCACAAACTCGAACTCTTCGAGGTCACCCGCCTTGTCGTACTGCACCGTGCCAATCGGTGTTTCAAAACTGCCGGAACGCAGGGCCTTGGCCACTTCGTACGGGTCTTTCGAGTCGGCTTTCACGATGCCTTCAGCGATCAGCTGAACGGCGGTATAGGCCGGCAACACGAAGGGGCCGGATGGGTCTTCGCCTTTCTCGGCAAAGGCAGCTACCAGCTCCTGGTTTTCTTCTTTCTCGTCAAAGCTGGGGGGCAGGGTAACCAGCAGACCTTCTGCGGCGTCACCGGCGATGGTGTTGATATCATTGTTACCAACCCCCTCGGGGCCCATGAACCTGGCATCAACATCCGCCTGGCGGGCCTGGCGCAGAATCAGGCCCAGTTCCGGGTGGTAACCGCCAAAGTAGACGTACTCCACATTGGCCTGCTTGATCTTGGTCACCAGTGAGGAGAAGTCTTTGTCGCCCGCGGTTACGCCCTCAAACAGGGCGATCTCGATGCCGGCTTCTGCAAGGGTGTCCCGGACGGCGGTGGCAATACCTTCCCCGTATTGCTGTTTGTCGTGAATAACGGCCACCCGCTCCGGGTTCTTGCTGGCGATATAATTGGCGGCCACGGGGCCCTGCATGCTATCCAGGCCGATGGTCCGGAACACCAGTTCGTAACCACGCTGGGTAATCTCCGGGCTGGTCGCCGCCGGGGTAATCATCAGGATGCCTTCATCTTCGTAGATGTCGGAGGCGGGTTGGGTAGAGCTGGAGCACAGGTGCCCGACCACATACTGGACGCCCTGGTTGACCAGGCGGTTAGCGACGGTAACGGCCTGCTTCGGGTCGCAGACGTCGTCCACTTCGACGGCCACCAGCTGCTCACCCATCACGCCGCCGGCGGCGTTGATGCGTTCGATGGCCATGCGGGTGCCGGAAAACTGCATATCACCATACTGCGCGACAGGGCCGGTAATCGGACCGGCGACACCGATTTTAATCTCGGCTGCGGCCTGGCCCGCGGCCATCAGGGCAACGGAAGCGCTAACAGCGGTAACAAGTTTCTTGATCGAGGGTTTCATCGTGATTGTCCTGTTTGTGTCAGGGTTATTGTTATGTCCTCAGGCATCAAGAAACACCACCGGCTCTGCCTTGTCAAGCCTTGAGCCAGAGCGGGGTATAATACGCAAAACCTAGGTAGTATCCGGCACTTGTATTTGGGAGTGCGAAGGCCTCTAATGATTAGAGTTGTAAATAAATCGTCGGCGATTGAGGTAGTGAGTGAATAATTACGATCGGGTGTTGGTAGCGCTCAGGCGGGTGATCAGGGCAACAGATCTGCATTCCAAAAGACTGAGCAAGCATGCCGGGCTGACGGGGCCACAGCTGTTGATTATGCGTTCGATACGCGATCTGGGCGAAGTCACCATCGGCACCATTGCCGAGAACGTCAGTCTGAGCCAGGCGACGGTGACCACAATACTGGACCGTCTGGAACTGCGCGAGCTGGTGTATCGGGTGCGCAGCACCCAGGACAAGCGGAAAGTTCATGCGCACCTGACAGAAGCGGGCGCTGAGTTGCTGGCCCAGGCGCCCAATCCGCTACAGGAAGACTTCATCCAGAAGTACCAGAGTCTGGAGGAATGGGAACAGACCATGATCCTGGCCGCGCTGCAGCGGGTGGCTCACATGATGGATGCCGACGACATCGATGCCTCCCCGGTGCTGACGGTCGGTCCGATGCTGACCGACGACGGCTGGAAAGAGAAAGCCTGAGTTCCTGAGGCTTTCTCTTTCCGTCACTTGTGGAGGTTGCGCGGGCGGTCCGGTCTTAATGAACGGACGTCCCTTTCCTGGACTTGCCGGTGAAGCATACCTGGAACACGTCGTTATAATGCCTGGCAAAATTCACCGTCAGCCCTTCTTTCAGATACTCCGGTAACTCCTCGTAGTCGCCCCGGTTGGCCTCGGGCAGGATCAGATTGCTGATCCTCTGCCGGCGGGCGGCGATGACCTTCTCCCGTATTCCTCCCACCGGCAGCACCTGCCCGGTCAGTGTCAGTTCTCCGGTCATGGCCAGATTCTGCAGTGGTGCCTCGTTGCGGGCGATCGACAGCAGGGCGGTGGCCATGGTGATCCCGGCACTGGGGCCGTCTTTGGGCGTGGCACCTTCCGGCACGTGCAGGTGGACAAACGATTTGTCAAAGAACGTGGTATCGCCTTTGAACCGCTTGAGGTTGGACGACACAAAGCTGTAGGCGATCTCAGCCGACTCCCGCATCACGTCCCCCAACTGGCCGGTGAGCTTGAAACCGCGTTGGCTGGTATGAATGCGGGACGCTTCGATGCTCAGCGTGGCACCCCCGAGCGCCGTCCAGGCCAGTCCGGTAACCACGCCGGTGCCCTTGAGTGACTTCTCCTTGCGGAACGCTGGCTGGCCGAGATACTCCGGCAGGTCGGCGATGCCGACGCGCACGGGCTTGTCCGGGTTATCGAGCAGCTTCACAATGCCTTTACGAATGATCTTGTGCAGCAGCTTCTCAAGATTCCGGACGCCGGCTTCGCGGGCGTAGCCCTCAATGACCTGCCTGATGGCGGCATCGCTGATGTTGAGTTGCTTTTTCAGTACTCCGGCGCGCTTCAGCAGGCGTGGCATCAGGTGGTTCTTGGCGATGGCCAGTTTCTCTTCGGTGATGTACCCGGACAGTCGGATCACATCCATGCGGTCCAGCAACGGCCGCGGGATGGTATCGAGCTGGTTGGCGGTGCACACGAACAGGACTTTTGACAGGTCCATGCGCACGTCCAGATAGTGATCCAGAAACTCCCTGTTCTGTTCCGGGTCCAGGGTCTCCAGCAGAGCGGAAGCGGGGTCGCCCTGATAGGAGCTGCCAATCTTGTCGATCTCGTCCAGCATGATCACCGGGTTCGCTACCCGGGCATCTTTCAGGGCCTGAACGAATTTGCCGGGCATGGCTCCGATGTAGGTGCGCCGGTGGCCTTTGATCTCGGCCTCATCCCGCATGCCACCGACACTGAACCGGTAGAACTCACGGCCCAGGGCATCCGCCACGGAGCGGCCAATGGAGGTTTTGCCAACCCCCGGCGGGCCGACCAGCAGGAGTATGGAACCGCTTACTTCGCCTTTAAACGTACCCTCGGCAAGGAACTCGATGATGCGGTCTTTCACATCATCCAGGCCATCGTGGTCCCGGTTCAGAATGCGCCGGGCTTCGGCCAGGTCAAAATGGTCTTCTGAGTGGATGCCCCAGGGTACCTGGGTCAGCCAGTCCAGGTAGTTTCGGGTCACCCCATACTCGGGTGAACCCTGCTCAAGCACCTGCAGTTTCTGCAGTTCATCATCAAACCGCTCGCTCACGGCTTCCGGCGGGTTCAGTTTTGCCATGCGTTGTTCAAACCGTTCCACATCGGCGGTCTTGTCGTCTTTGGCAATGCCGAGTTCGCGCTGGATCACTTTCAGCTGTTCGCGCAGAAAGAAATCACGCTGGTGCTTCTGAACCTTTTCGTTTACCTCCTCGTTGATTTCCGACTGCAGGCGGGCTACCTCCAGCTCTTTGCGCATCAGCAGCAGTACTTTCTCCATGCGCCGGAGCAGGGGGACGGTATTCAGCACGTCCTGCAGCTCGTGGCCGGGTGCGCTGGTCATGGAGGCGCCGAAATCGGCAAGCGGAGAGCTGTCTTCCGGCCCGAACCGGGACAGGTACTGTTTAACTTCCTCTCCGTACAGCGGGTTGGTACGCAGCAGCTCCTTAATCGCGCCAATAATCGCCAGGGTATAGGCTTTCAGTTCGTCTGCCGGTTCGTCCGGTTCTTCCGGGTACTCGACTTCCACCAGATAGGGAGGGCGGCGGCGCAGCCATTGCACGATCCGGAACCGCTGCATGCCCTGAGCAATAAACTGAACCTTGCCACCTTCATTCTGGGCATGATGAACCCGGACCACACAGCCCATGGTCTCGAGGTCTTCGCTGGCGGGGATGCCGGTGTCGGCTTCCGCATTTTCGACAAAGCAGACGCCGAGCATCTTGTGATCGGTTTCGGCAATGCGCTTCAGGGTTTCCTGCCAGGGGTCCTGGTTGACCACCACCGGCTGCACCTGGGCCGGAAAGAACGGCCGGTTCGACACGGGCAGTACGTACAGGCGCCGGGGCCGGACCTGACCCGGCAGTATCAGGCCCTTGCTGTTTTCATCTTTTCCGATGTACTCGGTCACATCTTCTTCGAGTTCTTCCAGGGAGTCGTTGCGGTTCTCGTCTGTCATACCGTATTGCTCTCAAGGCGTGTGTGGTTAAGGTCTATGTGACGGCGACTCCTGATATTTCAAGTTTGCTTGATTTTTCTGCCACCGGCTCCATATCACCTGATAATTTCATTCATCTGATTCAGGTTCTGACTCATGAGCAACTCGCCCTACATTTTTGACGCTACCGCCGACAACTTCCAGGAGAAGGTGATGGATGCTTCGGCAACCACGCCTGTTCTGGTGGATGTGTGGGCCGAGTGGTGCGCGCCTTGTAAACAGCTGATGCCGATTCTGCAAAAGCTGGCGGAGGAGTATCAGGGCAACTTCCAGCTGGCCAAGGTGAATGCCGATGAGCAGCAGGAGCTCACCGCCTCGCTGGGTGTACGCAGCCTGCCGACCATCATTCTGGTGAAGAATGGCCAGGCGGTGGACGGCTTTAACGGCGCCCTGCCGGAAAGCGAAATCCGCAAGGTGCTGGAAAAGCACATCGAAGCCCCGGCAGAAGACCCATACGAAAAAGCCCACGCTCTTTGGGAAGCTGGTGATATAGGCGGTGCTCTGGCGATCCTTACCGAAATGAACCAGAAAGACCCGGAAAACCTGGATGTGCTGATCGACCTGGCCCAGCTGAAAGCCGAGCAGGGCGATCTCGACACCGCCGAGCAGGTGCTCAACAGCCTGCCCCCGGAAGAAAAACTGCAGCACAAGGCCAAACAGCTGGCGGCGCGGGTGAAGTTTCTGAAGCAGTCCGGCGAACTGCCGCCGCAGGCGCACCTGGAAGCAACCCTTGAAGCCAGCCCGAACGACCCGGAAGCCCTGCATCAGCTGGCTCTGCATCACGTGCTTCAGGAAAAAAATGCCGAAGCGATGGATTTGCTGATTCGCCTGATGCAGGCCGACAGTACCTACAAAGATGGCATTGCCAGAACGACTCTGGTGGAGCTGTTCGAGAAGCTGGGGAATAACAATCCGGATGTGCGGACCTACCGGCGCAAGCTGTATACCTTAATGCATTGAGCCGGGGGCCAAAACGAAAAACCCCGCGATATGCGGGGTTTTTTATAGGGTGGCAGGGTCTAGCCGTTGCCCTTTTTCATCTGCTCGTACTCCTCCTCAAAGAAGAACTTCTCCTCTCCGAAGGCCGGCTCC